>Ga0164241_10000823_pt1 | contig 46122 bp, 31 predicted proteins | sample OricomyardsoilBY_FD_108780 | JGI IMG/M metagenome (GOLD analysis project Ga0164241, IMG submission 108780) | Backyard soil microbial communities from Emeryville, California, USA - Original compost - Back yard soil (BY) | ecosystem: Environmental > Terrestrial > Soil > Unclassified | place: USA... | reverse complement strand
TTTCAGAACCGGAAGGCCTCTTCACGTCGGAAGGCCTCTTCACGTCGGAAAAGTCAGTTCGCTACCGAACTGACTTTTCAGAACCGGAAGGCCTCTCACGTCGGAGGGCTCAGAGGAGGATGTCATGAATCCCGAGCCCCCGTCCGTGCTTGGCCTTCGGCCTGCGCGCGGCCGACCCCTCCCCAATCGCGCGCGTAACGCGCTCAGGGAGGGGTAGTCACTGGATCGACATCCGGATCGAGCATGGATGGACTCGATCCATGCGCGGCCAGGAAAAGAAGCCTCCGCTCGTCGCTCTAGCTCCGCGCGCCCGGGGCCAAGCGCTCGAGCCGGATGCCCAGCCGATGTAGCGAGCGCTCGCCCCGCTCGAAGGCCAGCTTTTGCCGCATGGCGAAGGCGTCGCGCACGGCCAGGGCCTTGGCCGATTCGTCGGCGGTGTTGCCGAGAGAGGGGCGCAGCAGCACCCATTTCCAGGCTTGCCCGCGCCGCTTGCGCTCGGCCAACGAGCGCGCCAGCGCGGGGCGGCTCGTCTCGTCGGGCGCGTCGGACCACATGTAAATGAGGGTTGGGCGCACGCGCTGCTGACGGAGGCGCTCCATCAAACGAACCAGCTCCACGTCGACGCGCAGCCGCTCTGGATCGACGCGGCCGGGCGAGCTGACCCCGAACGCGGCCAAGTAACGGCGCAGCGAACGCTCGCGAGGGGTGGCGGCCTGCGTTACCACGTCCGGGAACGGCGCGCGGGCGCGCAGCTTTTCGGCGCGTCGCGCGATGCGGTCGATCTCGGACGAGTGGACGTGCGCCGAGAGGGCCGGGTCGAGCGGGCGCATGTGCTCGATGACGCGCAGCGACAGCTCGGTTTCGTCGAGGCCGCTGCGATCGGCGTCCATGCAGCCGGTGACTTGCACCAGCCGTTCGATGAGGCGCGCCGTGTGCGCCACGCCGCGCTCCGGTTTTTCGAAGCAGAGCGTGCGCGTGCCCACGATGGCCAAGCCCACGCGGTCGCCCGCGCGGCCGTGGCGGATGGCCACCGAAGCGACCTCGTCGATGGCGCGATCGAGCGCCGACTCGCCCGGCGGGCCCGCCCAATTGTCGACCGCCGCGTCCAGCACCAGCCAAACCACGTCGCGCTCGTCGCGCTCGTATTCGCGCACCAAGAGCACGCCGCGCCGCGCCGAGGCCTTCCAAGCAATGCGTCGGAAAGGATCGCCGCTTTGATGCTCGCGCAGCTCGCGCAGCTCTCCGCCTTCGCCGCGCAGCCGGCCGGGGCGGCCCTCGTCGGCCTGTTGCCGGCTACGACCGCCGCGCGCCGAGCGCACCAGCACCGCGTAAGGCGCCGGCATGACCTCGATACCGAAGGGGTTGGCGAAGGTGAGCGGCACCTCGAACAAGCTGGGGCCCGACTCAACCTCGAGCGACAAGCCGTGGATGCCGTGCCGCCCGACGCGCAGGCCTTTCACGATCAACGTCACGCACAGCCGCGTATTGGCCGGCACTTCGTCGCTCTCGGGGCTGACCGAGATGGTGAGCTCAGGCGCTGCCACGGCGCGTAGGCTGCGAAAACGCACCGGGGCGCTGTGCCGATTGCGCAGCTCGGCATAGAGCACCAGCTCGGCTCCGCGCGCGACCGAGAGCTTGCGCACCTCACCGCGCCACAGCATCTCGAGCCCGGCGGCCCGGACGCGGCTCACGCCCAGCCGCGTCAGCGCGCGCGCGACGGCGAGGCCCAGCACCAGCGCGCCGCCCCAAGCCACCACCGGCCCCGACTGCAGCAGCAGCCCACCCAGCACGACCGCCATGCCGGCCAGGGCGAGGTCGGAGCTCTCGCGGGTGGGGTGGATCTGCACGCCTGAACGATAGTCCGAGCCGACCGGCCTCGGAAGCCTCCGCGCGTGGCGGGCGCGGGAAAGTCGCGCTCCCATGGCGCGGGGAGGCTAGGCTCGGCGGCTTGCGCGGCCTCCGGATGTTCTTGGCGCTCTCGCCGCTTTGGGCTTTGGCCCTGGCTTGGGTGCTCTCGGCGCGGCCCGCCCAAGCGCTCGAAACTTCGGAGCTGGAAGAGCGCAGCGTAACGCGAGTGCTGGGGCCGCACCCGGACCGCGATGCCACCCCCGATGGCAAGCGCATCGAGAGCGTGGAGATCGCGCGTCTCTCGGTGTTCGACGACGATGACCCGGTCCCGGACTTGTTCAATATTTTTCACACGCAGACTCGCGAGCGCGTGATCCGCCGCGAGCTGCTGTTCGAGGCCGGTCAGCGTTACGACAGCGAGCGGGTGCAAGAGACGCTCCGTAACCTCCAGCTCTTGCCGCAGTTCGGCGTGGTGGTGATAGTGCCGCTGCGCGGGCACGAGCCGGGGCAGGTCCGCGTGCTGGTGATCGTGCGCGACGTGTGGAGCCTGCGCCTCAACTATCAGCTTCAGGGTACGCCACAGAGTATCAACTATCTCTTCGTCAACCTGAGCGAAGACAACTTGCTCGGTACGCGCACGCGGCTGGGCACCATCTTCACGCTGCAGCCCGACCGCTATTCGCTCGGCGCCCTCGGCGTGCACCCGCGCATCTGGGGCTCCAAGGTCGATGCCTACGCGCTCGGCCGCGTGTTCATCAACCTCGACAGCGGGAAGACCGAAGGCTCGGCGGCCACGCTGAGCGTCTACCGGCCGCTGATCGCGCTCGCCGACAAGTGGGCCTTCTTGACCGGCGTCGGTTGGGACATCGAGCAAACGCGCTTGTATTCGGACCGGCGCCTGCTGCGCTCCGAAGAGGGCATTCCGCTCTCGTACCACACGGGCATCGTGCGGGGCGGGGGCGAGCTGACCCGCTCCTTCGGGGAACGCCTCAAATTCAACGTGACGGGCGGCGTCGAGCTCTTACGCCGCGACTACCGGGCGAAGCGAGCGCCCGACGTTTCGGCTCGGCAATTCGACGAGTTCGTGCGCGCCGAGCTGCCGGTGAGTGACACGCGGCTCAGCCCCTTCCTGCAGCTCGAGCACCGCACGACGCGCTTCTTGGCCACGCGTGACGTCGAAACGTTGTCGCTCCAGGAGTCGTTCTCGCTCGGTCAGCTGCTGGCGTTGCGCGTCTATCCGGCGCTACGCGGGCTGGCCTCGTCGCGAGACTTGCTCGGCACGGCGGCGTGGCTCGGCTACACGTGGCCGCTCGGTGACGGCCTCCTTCGCGTCATCGGTAGCTCCAGCATCGAGCAAGCGAACGGCGCGCAGGATCAAGCGTCAGCGCAGGCGGCGGTGCGGGTGGTTTCGCCGCGGCTGGGCATTGCGCGGCTGGTCGCGGACGCGGGTCTGGTGTCGACGTACCGCAACTACCTGAACAAGAAGCTCGTGCTGGGCGGTGACTCGCGGCCGCGCGGCTATGTCAGCGCGGTATTTCGCGGCGCCAGCGGCTTCGCGGCGTCGCTGGAGGTTCGCACGTCCGCCATCAACATTCTGTCGGCGCGCGTGGGGGCGGTAGCCTTCTACGACGTGGGCGGCACGGGCGAGCTCGTCGACGACATCACGCTGCACCAGTCGCTCGGCGCCGGCCTCCGCATTCTTTTCCCGCAGGTGAATCGCCAGTGCTTCCGCGTGGATTGGGCCGCGCCCCTCACCCCCGGATTCGGGCGCATCCCCGATCGGCCACTGCCGGGCGGAGTCTTCTTCACGTTCGGTCAAGCGTTCGACGTGCCAAACACCAAGCTGCCCGAAATTCTCGCGTCGGAAGGCACTGTGCTGGATCTCAGCAAGTAAGCCGGCGCCCGAGAAATCTCCGCCGCGGCCCGCGGTGCTTCCGCGCTCGCCATAGCTTGGACGCCAGAGGCGACAGGCGACAGGCGACAGGCGCGAACATTTGTGCGGCGCCCGCGTTCGGGCCAAGCTTTGGGTGGTGTCTTCCGAAACCCTGGCCCGCGTGCCGCCGCATCTCCGGCACTTGATCGTGCGGCAAGACTACTCGCGGTACACCGCGATCGATCAAGCCGTGTGGCGGTTCGTGCTCCTGCAAACGCACGCGCGCCTCAAAGCCACCGCCCACGCTGCTTACGCGCAAGGCTTGGGCCAGACTGGCATCTCGGTGGAGCGCATTCCGCGCATCGCGGAGATGGACGAGCATTTGGCCCCTTTCGGCTGGGGCGCGGTGTGCGTCGACGGCTTCATTCCGCCGCGCGCCTTCCAAGAGCTGCAATCGTTGGCAATTTTGCCGATCGCCGCCGACATGCGCACGGCCGAGCACCTGGTTTACACCCCGGCCCCCGACATCATCCACGAGGCCGCCGGCCACGCCCCGATTCTGCCCGACCCGACCTACGCCGCTTACTTACGGCGAATCGGCGGCGCCGCGGCTCGCGCCTTCACGCTGCCCGAAGACTCGGCGGTCGATCGCGCGATCTACGCCCTCTCGGAGATCAAAGAGCGGCCGACCGCCACCGCCGAGCAGGTGGCGGCTGTCGAGCGCGAGCTGACAGCGGCGCGCGCGTCGCAAAGGCGCGTGAGCGAAGCGGCGCGCCTGTCGCGCCTGTACTGGTGGACGGCCGAGTACGGCCTGGTCGGCACGCCTTCCGCTTACAGCCTGTATGGCGCAGGCCTGCTCTCTTCGTTGTGGGAGAGCTTTGCCTGCCACGATCCGAAGGTGCGCAAGCTGCCGCTCTCGGCCGAAGCGGGCGAGGTCGACTACGACGTCACGCGGCCGCAGCCCCAGCTGTTCGTCGCCTCCAGCTTCGAGCAGCTGCACGACGCGCTCGACGAGGTCGTGCGCGGTCTCGCGTCGGCGCAGGGGGGCGAGGCCGCGTTGGCTGAGGCTTTGGCCGCGCGAGAAGTCGCCACGCTTTGCCTGGCGGGAGGCGTCACGCTGCACGGCGTGCTCGGGCGCAGGGTAACGAGCGAGGGAGCCACGACGCTGCTCCGCGTGTCGGGGCCGGCCCGCGCCCAGCTCGGCTCCGCTCGGGTCGACACCGACGCGGTGCACGCCGTGGTGGGCGACTCGCGCGGGGCAATCGCGCGGCTCACGCCGGGCCCGGTGGATCTCATTTTGGCCCACGGCGCTCGCCTGCGCGGTGAGCTTTTGCAAATCCACCGGGGGGCTGGCGGCGGCGCGGCGCTGCTGGTGATGGCATCGGGCGAGCTGTACTGCGCGTCGACGCTGGACGAACGCCTGACGCGGGGCCAAGTCGTGGCGCTGGCCGAGGCGGCGGAGGGCGCTCACGCCGGGGCGCCCTCCGATTTCTTCCCCGAGACCGAGCTGCCGCAGCTGTCCGTACCAAAAGCGCTCAGCGTTCCGCCGCGCGAGCGCGACCTGCTCGGTCTGTACGAGTCGGCCCTCGACGCGTTGCGCTCCCCGGATGCGGTGGAGGTGCGGCCGGTGTTCGAGCGCGTGCACCGCGAGCTGTGCGAGCATTTCGAGCACGACTGGCTGCTGCGCTGGAACCTGCTGGAGAGCCTGCAAAAGCTGCGCGTCGAGGGCAGGGTTGCCGCCGAGTTGCGGCGCGAGCTCGATGAGCTGGAGGTGTTCTACCAATACCGCCAGCCCATCGCCTCGGGGCTCAGCTACCTCTCGCGCGTGGCGCGGCCGGCGCAGAGCTGAGCCACTGCCGCTCGTTTTCGGGGCGAATGTGCTAGAAGCGTGCGCGTCGACATGAAGGTCTTGGTTACTGGCGCGACGGGCCGGCTCGGTACGGTGGTGTGCAAAGAGCTGCTACGGCGCGGCCACGACGTGCTCGGAACCGATCAGCGTTTTGCGCCCGGGCTGGGCGTACCCGTCGAGCTGGCAGATTTGCGCGACTCTCGCGCGATTTACCCGCTGCTCCGGGGCCGCGACGCGCTCGTGCACCTCGGCAACATCCCGAACTTGAGCGTCGGCCCCTCCGCCCAAGACGTGCTCGGCCAAAACGTCAGCATGAACGCCAACGTCTTTCGTGCGGCGCTGGATCTGAGCGTGCATCGTATCGTCTTTGCCAGCTCGCTCCAGGCGATGATCCGCTTGGACGAAGGCCGCGCCTTCGACGACCCGCCACGGATTCCGTACTTCCCGCTGGACGGCGACGCCCCCGCCAACCCGGGCAACAACTTCTACGGCTTGAGCAAAGAGTTCGGCGAGCGCACGCTGCAAGTGCTGAGCGAGCATGAGCCCAAGCTGGCCTGCACCTCCCTGCGCTTCCCCGGGCTGGCCGGCGATTGGTTCGCCAGGCGGCTCTCAAACCCTTTGCCCGTGAGCGGTCTCAATTTTTGCGAAGGCCTCGTGTACCTGGACTTCGCCGACGCCGCGACGCTGGTGTCGCTGGTCGTGGAGCGCCAACGCCCGGGGTACCACCAGTACTTTCCCGCTCAGGCCGTCAAGCTCGCCGGCTACACGGTCGAACGCACCCTGAGCGAGTTCTTCCCCGAGATTCCGCTGCGCCGCCCGCCCGATCAAATTGGCGAGCTCGTGGACCTGTCCGCGCTGGAGCGAGACCTCGGTTTTCGCCCCGCCCCCCCACTGACGGTTCAGCTCATCGGGCGTTAGGAGCGACGGACCGTCCTGGGTAGGGACGGAAAAAACGCGAGCTCGCAGCCCCCGGGTTTTCTGACTGGACGGTCAGAATCTGAGCTGCTACCTCTTCTGAACGCTGACTGGACGGTCAGCGGTGATTCTCTCCACTTTTCTGTTTGGGCGTACAATGCCGACGACTGACGTGCTGACGGACGTGCTGGAGACGGTTCGGGTGGGCGCTGCTTGCTACGGCCGCGTCGAAGCGGCCGCTCCCTGGGGTATCGGGGTCGCAGCCGATGAAGAGAACGCCAAGTTCCACGTCGTGCTCAGCGGTGAGTGCTGGCTCGACGTCGAGGGCCAAGAGCCCATCCACCTGAGCGGCGGCGACTTGGTCGCGTTGCCTCACGGCCACGCTCACGCGCTGCGCGACGTCCCCGGCTCCTCTATTCGTCCCCTCGCGGACCTGATCACCTCGCCCAGCACTGGCAAGTGTCAATCGTCCATCGTCACCGGCGGCGACGGCGCGTCGGCCACGTTGGTCACCGGCTCTTTCCACTTCGAAGACCGGCGCAACAACCCGCTGCTCTCCGTCTTGCCCCCGGTGATCGTGCTGCCGGGCGAGCTGAGCCGTAACGTGCATTGGCTCGAGCCCACGCTGAAGTTCATCGCCTGCGAAGCGGCCTCGGCGCGGCCGGGGGCGCAAACGGTGGTGAGCCGCCTCGCGGACGTGCTGTTCATTCAGATCGTGCGCGGCTACCTGGCGACCCTGCCTCCCGGGGCCAGCGGTTGGCTGGGCGCCCTGGCCGATGCCCAGATTGGCGGAGCGCTAGGCCTGATTCATCAAAGCCCCGAGCTGGATTGGACCGTGCAATCGCTGGCGGCCAAGGTCGCCATGTCGCGGTCGGCGTTCGCGTCGCGCTTCGCGCGTTTGGTGGGCGAGCCCCCGCTGGCCTACGTGACGCGCTGGCGCATGCAAAAAGCGGCCGGGCTCTTGCGCCAAAGCAGCGCCACCTTGGCCGACATCGCCGAACGCGTCGGCTACGACTCCGAAGCCGCCTTCTCCAAAGCCTTCAAGCGCGCCGTCGGCTCCGCCCCCGGCGCCTACAGGCGCGCCGCAAAAGCGACGGTCATCGCGGCCGCAGCGTAGCTGGCCGAGGCGTGACGGACGCGTTCGGGCCGAGATTTTTTACAGAAGATCGGAAGGGCGGAAGGGCGAGAAAAGCTTTGGGGGCTCGCGCTGGCGCCGGGGGGGCGTTCGCCGCGATGCGCGCCACGGCGGAGGCGAGACGGACGCGTTCGGACCGAGATTTTTTACGGAGGCGTGACGGACGCGTTCGGGCCGAGATTTTTTACAGAAGATCGGAAGGTCGGAAGGTCGAGAAAAGATTTGGGGGGCTCGCGCTGGCGCCGGGGGGGGCGTTCGCCGCGATGCGCGCCACGGCGGAGGCGAGACGGACGCGTTCGGACCGAGATTTTTTACAGAAGGTCGGAAGGGACCGAGATTTTTTACACTGGCTTGCGCGTTTAGCGTGCGGCGCGGCGGTACGAGACTTTGGCGCAGGCTTCGTCGATGATGGTTTGGCGCGCCTTGTTGTCGCCTTCGAGCTCGGGCACCAGGATGAGCCGGTGAGCGAGGACGGGGCCGGCCAGAAAGCGCAGGTCGTCGGGGGTGACGAAGGGGCGGCCGGCCAAGACCGCTAGCGACTTGGCGGCGCGCAGCAGGCCCAGCGTGGCGCGCGGCGAGGCGCCCAGCACGACGCGGGGGTGCGCGCGGGTGAAGCCCGTCAGGGCCACCGCGTACTCGTACAGGTCGTCTTCGACGTGGATGCGCGCGGCGATGGATTGCAGCTGCAGCACGTCGGTAGGGTTCAACACGACGCCCACGGGAGGCGGCGCAATGCCGTGGGTGCGCAGCATGGCGACTTCGTCGCGAGGGGTGGGGTAGCCCATGGGCACGCGCACCAAAAAGCGATCGATCTGCGCTTCGGGCAGCGGGTAGGTGCCTTCGAGATCGACCGGGTTCTGCGTGGCCAGCACGAAGAAAGGATCGGGCAGCTCGAAACGATCACCCTCGATGGTGACCTGGCGCTCCTGCATGGCTTCGAGCAAGGCCGACTGCGTTTTGGCGGGCGCGCGGTTGATTTCGTCCGCGAGCAGCACGTTGGCGAAGATGGGGCCGGCCCGCAGAGTGAACGTGCCGTCGCGGGGGCTCAGCACGTAGGTGCCGGTGATGTCGGCGGGCAGCAGATCCGGCGTGAACTGCACGCGACGGATCGAGCTGCCGAGCGACAGCGCGAACGATTTGACGAGCGTCGTCTTGGCGATGCCGGGGACGCCCTCGAGCAGCACGTGGCCGCGCGACAACAACGCTACCGTGAGCAAATCTACGGCCGAGGAGTCGCCGATATAGACGCGCGAAACTTGGCGCTTGAGCTCCAAGAGGCGCTCCCGCGCGGCCTCGATTTCCGTTACTTGAAGGGCGTGCATCAAACGGCCCCGCAACGCTGCTCGATTTCAAGCACGGCCGCCATCACCTTTTTACGCAGGGCCTCGAGCTTGGCCGGAGCAATCATGCGCCGCTGCTTTTTCACGATCCTATCTTCGATCGCTCGCAGCTCGGAAAGCGCGCTGTTCAGGTCGCGCCACGCCGCGTCGGACAACAGCTGGCGACGCTGAATCTCTTCCAGCACCAGCTTGGCCGAGGGGCCTCGGCCCAAGCTCAAGCGGTCGCCCAACAGCTCCAGCGCGGCCGTGCGCAGCTCCGAGAGGCCCAGCGCGGGGTCGGTGCTGGGCGCCGAGAGCACGGCAACTCGGCCGGGTAGGCCACCTTGAGCGACGAGCGGCTCCGCCGTCGAGTAGCGAGGCGCCGCGCGCGAGCGCGGGCGCGCCGCGTACAAGAGGGCCCAGGCCATCACGGCGAGACAGCCGAGCGCGGCCAGCACCAGCGGCAGGGGCTCGGGCAAGCCGTGGTCGTGCACGTCGCTGAAAGCGTCGGCCAGGGCCTGGCCGACGCCTGCGAAGAACCCCGTGCGCTCGCCGAACTGACCCTTCTGCTGGAAGCGGTTGGCGACGAAGTACAGCTTGCCTCCGCGCTCGCCCCAGCTGTCCGGCTCGACCAAATAGGTGAGCAAGCCCTCGGCGAATTTGCGGTTGCCTGGGTAGCGCAGCATGAGGTTGATGAACGCGGATGGATCGCCCATCGCGAACAAACGGCCGCGGTTCATGATGATGCCGGTCACGGCCAGGGTGGCGTCCGGCTCACCGCGCGCCGCGATGGTCAGGACCGGCGTGAGGCTGGGGTGGGTGAGGGCGGTCGGGTGATTGGTGACGACGCTGTCGACGTTCTGGGTGATCGGGTGGCGGTTCTGCTCCTGCCCGGCCACGATCTGCACCGCGGGCTCGGCGATGGGCAGCGACGGGTTGTCGCGCAACATCTTGGCCGGCGAGCTGGGGGCGTTGACCCGATGGATTTGAAAGCGGGCCAGGAACTTGTCGCCCGTCCCCAGATCGTCCAGCAATGCCAGGCGCCCGCCCGCGCGCAGAAAAGCGCTCAGCTCGGCGTAGTCGAGCGGTACCTCCGGGTGGACGATGACGATGCCGTCTTTGGGCGACAGCTTCGAGTAGTCGAGCGTGGCTGCAATCTCGAGCCGGTCTCGGCCGAGGCGTTTCTTGGCCAGCTCGAACAGCTCGCTGCCGCCCTCCCACGTCGTGTCGTTCGAGTCGAAGGCGGCCTGGGCGACGCTCGAGACCGTCAGGGCCGCGCTCAAAGCGACCAGCCCCCACACGCAGCGCTCTACGACGCGGAGCATCAGGCTAAAGCCGGGGGTGAAGCTGGCCGCTGGTCTTGTCACGCGCCCCCCTAGCGTAGTCGCGAATCGTTCCTAAGATGAGCCAGTGGAAAGGGCCCCCAACCCCCAAATGAAAAGAGACAGCATTTCGGCCCGCGGCCCGTCCGGGCGACCCACACGGGAGCCAACCCAGGCTGGCCAGAGCGGCCAGACCGAGGGCAACGCAACGAAGACGCTGTCAGCGCTTGACCTTCTCGCGGCGCCGGCTAGATTTCTGTCAAGGTCCAAAGTTCATCGAACCTGGGCCCTCAAACGCGAGAACGAGGCCGGCCCTATGCTTCCTCCCTTCATCATCGACCAAATTCGGCGAAGAGAAGAAGAGGAACGTCGGCGCATCGAGCGTGACCAGCCGCGCGTCGAATTGCCGGTAGACGCCTACCGTCCCGCGCCTCGGCCGCAGCCTGACGCACAAGAGCCGGACGACCCTGACCGCGGCGTCGTCATTCTAGACCTCGGCTGAGCTTTCCAACCCCCCCGTGGCGTTGTACAAGCCTCGGCGCCGATGCGCCGGCTCATACAATTAGTCCTTCCGTGTGTTCTCCTGAGCGGCTGCTTTGGGCCTGGCGAGGGCGTGGAAGTCCCTCAGGAAGACATCTACTTTCCGGTCGGCTTGGCCCTGAGCCAAGGCGCCGTGGCAAGCCCGGATTCGTCCATCGAGGATGAAGGTCCCCGCCACTTGTTCGTCGCCTCGAGCGACTTCGATCTTCAGTACAACGGCGGGGCGGTTCAGTCGTTCGACCTGAACCAGGTCGTCGAAAAGCTCCCGCAGCGCTGCGTCGCCGACTCCGACTGCGCCGGCGCGGAGGCTGGGCCCCACTGCCAGCGCGGTGGCCTGTGCGCCGAGAGCGAAGCGGCGACTCCCTGCCCGAACGGGACCGACCGCTCCGACGCCGACCGGCTGCTGTTCCCGGGCCGCTGCGCCCCCATCGAGGTCAAGCCTACCGATGCGGTGAAGATCGGAGCCTTCGCCACCGACGCCATCATTCGCAAGCGGCCCGAAGGCGAGGGCGCGCCGGCGCGGCTGTTCGTGCCCGTGCGCGGTGATTCGACGCTGCATTGGCTCGACGTCACTTCCGACGGCGAGTTCGAATGCGGGCAAGGGTCCTCGCAAGGAGCTTGCGACGACGCCCACCGCGTTGGCGACAAAGCGAGCGAAAATGCTCGCGGCATCACGCTGAACGCCGAGCCCTTCGCCCTCGACGCCGACGCGCGCGGCGAAACCATCGTCGTTACCAACCAAACCAGCGGCGTGGCGGCGCTCTTCACCAATGATTGGCGCGGGGCGAACGAAGGCCCGAAGCTAGCCTTCGAGCTGCAGTTTTCCAGCTCTGCGCTTCGGCCAGTGGGTGTTGCGGCGGTCCCGCAACCGGCGTCGGCCAAAGAGAACGAGAACCCGAACCTGCCGGACGTGTTCTTGACCACTTTCCGCAACGCCGCTCAGGTGCGGGTCTTCAGCTACGCGCCCGACAGCACCAACATCGAGACCGATCCGCGGCCGTATCTGGTGGACGGCGGCAATGTCAGCATCGAGGCCAACTCGGTCGGCACCGATTCGCGCGGCATCGCCGTCGACGATTCGGCTCGGAAAGCCGCCGAAGCGCGCTGCGCCGAGGGCGACCCCGCATGCCTCGACGCGGCCGCGCTGGTTCCGCTCGACGTTTACGTGGCCAACCGCTCGCCTTCCAGCCTGCTGTTGGGCCGCACGAACCCGCCGTACAGCTATCCTTACTTCTACCAGGCGGTGCCGCTCACGACCGGCCCTTCGCGCGTGGTCGTCGGTCAGGTGAAGACGCCGGGTGGCGGCGGAGCGACAGAGACTCGCGTGTTCGTGGCCTGCTTCGAATCGCGGCGCATCTTCGTGTACGACCCGCAGCGCTCGCGCATCGAGACCGAGATCTTGACCGGTCGCGGCCCTCACGCCATGGCCGTCGATACCCAGCGCGGCCTGCTGTACGTTGGGCATTTCACGGATTCTTACGTCGGAGTTTTTAGCTTGGATCTCGCGTTTCCCTCGACCTACGGCACCATGCTCGGCACGCTGGGCCAACCCAAGGAACCGAGGGCGTCCAAGTGAGCGCGCTCGGCTTCGTGCGGCGCGCCGCGGCGCTCGCTGGTTTGCTCGCGCTCGTCAACTGCACCGAGCAAGAAGTGGTCGCCACGCTGCCATCGCTCTCCGGTAGCGAAGACGCGGTCTTCTTGTGCCGCGACGCCGCGGGCGTGGGTCACCCGTACACGGACTGCCCCGATCGCGACGGTCGGGACGACGGAGACGCCAGCAAGCGGCTGTCGGTGCTCGCGCTCGTCTCGCAAACGCTGACCGACGAAGTGGCGGTCGTGAACGTGAGCGACGGCGCGCTCGTCGATGTCGATCCAGTGCGGCCGGGCTACGGCTTTCTGCGCGTGGGTGGGCGCCCCATTTCCATGGCCGCCACGCCGGGCGGCCGCGCTACCTTCGTGGCCACGGCCGACGTAGGGCGTAACGGCATTTTCGCCTTACCCACGAGCTGCTTGGGCGCGCCCAGGCTCGGCGAAACCGAGCGGGACCTGACGACCTGGCCCGCCTGCCGCCTGGACGAGACGCCGGGCGAGCTCACCGTGCTCGTCGAGCCCTTCGCAGACGCACCGCCGGCTGCTTCACCCGACGCCATGCTCCCCGCCGAGCGCTGCCGCGTGGACAGCTACGCCGACGACGGTGACGTCGATGCTGGTCGCGTCGCCGACTCCGACCTCGAGCGTAACGCTTGCCAGGGCGATCTGCGCGACGAAGGCGGCGGCCAAGGTCGCCGCAAGCTAGTCGTGGCCCTGCCCGAGTCGGGCGAGCTGGGCGTTCTCGACGCGCAGGAGCTGCTGAGCACGCCCGCCGGCACCTTTCCGCCCTGCCATTTCGAGCAGCGCGTGAAGCTGCAGGTCGACGTGCCGGCGGGTGTCACCCAGACGCTGCCGGCGGACTTGACCGGGAACCTCCTGGAGCCGGGCACGACGTGCAGCGAAGTGCCAGCGCCCATGGCGCCGCCGCCGAGCAAGCGTTCGCCTCAGCCAGCCGGCTTCGCCCTGGCTGATGACCGCCTGTACGTCGCCGATCAAGCCGCGCCGGTGGTCCATGTGGTGGATACCAGCAGCGTGTGCGGCATGTCCGAGCTGTCCCCGCTGCTACCCATGTCACTGCGGCAACCGAACCGCGTGGTGACGACGCGCCGCGTGGCCGTGAGCCCGCTCACCCCCGCCGGTCAGCGCTTTGCCTACGCCATCGACGCCGAGGATCAGCCGGCGGCCAGCGTCATGGTGTTCGACGTCAGCCCAGGCGCCACCGATCGCACCCCGCTCGTGCGCAGCGGCTCGCCCGAGCTACCCAACGAGCGCCCCGATCGAATCCAGCTCGCGGCCGCGGCCAAGGACGTCACGTTTGCTTACCGCGACATTCCGTACGTGGAAACGGCCACGGGGGTCGCGCAGTTCGGCACCCGCTGCAGCCCCGATTTGAGCACGCTTGCTGGCTCGCCCGGCGCGTTGGCGCGTCCGAGCCTGGGCGATTCGACCGGCGCGCGGCCCGGCCTGCTACGTGGCCTATTTGGCTTCATCGTGCTCACCGACGGCCAAATCGCCGTCGTCGACGTGGACGATTTCGACGCTGATTGCCGGCGGCCGAGCAGCATCAATCAGTCGGCCATTCCCGATTTTCGAGGCTGCGCCAACGATTCGCCGTCGCCGGAGCTCCTGCAAGCGGCCGAAGATGGCAATGGCAGCGCGCCTTTCTTCACCAGTAACGGCCTCGAGTCCGGCAGTCCGTTCGTCACCAACGAGGTGAGCTGCCGTGTGGTCACGCCGCATCGGCTCCGTAGCTCCCGCTTCGCCCTCAACGACGCGACCGTCGGTGTGCGCGCGCCTTCGCTGCGCGAGACGCCGCAGCTCAGCGTGCCCGCTTCGATTTCGAACAGCGCGTTCAGCGACCGCCCACGGCTCCTGGCCGTTCCGTTCGCCGGACCGGCGGGCGAGATCGCGGCCGACGTCTATATTGGCGCCACCCGCTTCAGCACCGCCAGCGGCGCCGGGGTCGACGTCGTCACGACCGATCCGAACGACAAATCTTCGGAAGAGGCGCAGAGCCAAAATTCCGTCGTGCTGCCGCCGCTCGAGCCTCGCTCTTACGCGGCCGACGACCGGATCACCGTCACCTACGAAGGTTCTTTTGCCGGAGACCGCACCTCGGGCTTTTTGAACACGACGGAAGACGGCCAGCACGTGTTGAAGGACCCGTCCTTGTCCTTCTGCGGCGCGGGCGTGTACGACATCGCCACCATGAAGAGCTACGCCCAGGGCGAGCTCGGCGTGGCCGACGACGAAGCCGCCGACGTGTTCGCGCTGGCTCACGCCGACTACGTTCAGCTGACGACCGCGCTCTTGTCCGAGAAAGACTCGTACTGGCGCGCCGCCAAGGTCTCTCACGCTGAGTGCCTCGCCACCTTCGGCGAGAGCGACGCTGAGCCGCTGCTCAAGACACGAGATTTTCGGATCACCCACGCCTTCGCCGACAAGCTGGTCTTGGAAGCGCGCGACCCCGCCGAGCTGCCCGACGCCTGGGATCGGGTGACCAAATGCTTCCCCACGTCTCAGACCTATCGCCTGCGAGCCGGCCGGCACTGGGTGCTGCGCCACGACGCGCTAGGCTTTCGACACGATGTCGTGGCCAGCGGCCCTAACAGCCAGTGCGTGCGCAGCTGCGATCCGCTGCGTAAGTGGAGCAAAGGCCGCGTCTTCGAGATCTCGAGCGTGAACGAGCCTGGCCACTGCCGAGCATCGACTGCTCTCGGCGAGCCGCTCGACCTGCGCGTGGGCTGCGCTACCGACGCCGACGTCGCGTGCGTCTACGATCAGGTGCCGCCCGAAGGCGAAACCTCGAGCCGCATCAAGCTGAGCGATCCCGCCGCCGCCTGCATCTTCAACGGTTTGAACGACCGCTTTGCCCTGTATCGCGGCCGGCTGCCCTCGGAGCGCGACTCGGCGTTCGCTTGGCAGACCACCGGCGGCTTTGCCCCCCAGGTCATGAGCCTGAGCGGGACGATCGTGGCGCCCCAGTCGATCCAATTCTTGCAACAGCCTGAGCAGATGGCCGTGGTGGACGGCGCCAGCCAAGGGCTCTCGCTGTTCAGCTTGGACACCTTCGGCCTCGTCAAGCCGTCGCCGTTCTTCTGAGCGCGACATGGCGGTCTCTCCGACGCCGGTCATGCAGCAGCACGCGGCGGCCAAGCGCGCCTACCCGGCCGCGCTCGTGTTCTTCCGCATGGGCGACTTCTACGAGATGTTCGGCGATGACGCCGTCCTCGGCTCGAAGCTCCTCGACCTGACCCTGACCGCGCGCAATCGCGGCAAGCCCGACGAAATTCCGATGGCGGGCGTGCCCCACCACGCCGCCCACGGCTACATTTCGCGGCTCTTGGAGCTGGGCCAACAAGTGGCCATCTGCGAGCAAATGGCCGACCCCTCGAAGGTGAAGGGGCTCGTCCCGCGCGAGGTCGTGCGGGTGATCAGCCCGGGGCTGGTGACCGAGAGCGACCAGCTGCCCGCGAACGCCAACAATTTCTTGTGCGCGGTCGAGGTCACGGCGGCCGAGGTGGGGGTCGCGCTCTACGACCTTTCGACCGGGGAGCTGCAAGCAGGCAGCCTGCCCAACGTCACGCGCGTGCTGGGCGAGCTGAGCCGCGCCGCGCCGCGTGAGGTGCTGGTCGGAGCCGACGAGGGCGCGGTCGAGGCGCACGCCTCGGCGTTGGCGGCTGCGCGCAGCCTGCCGCGCGTGGTGGTGCGCGAAGACGCGCTGCTGGCGGCGAGCGAAGAGCAGGCCGCGCTCACCGAGGTAGCGGCCGACGCCGCGCAGCTGGCGCCGCACGTGCGCCGCGCGGTGGCGCGCGCGCTGCGCTTTGCCCAGGTGTGCTTGCCGCGGGGTCGCCTGCCGGTGCGGAGGGTGGTGCGCTTCGAGCCATCCAGCAGCTTGCTCATCGAGCGCGTGGCCCAGCTTCACCTCGAGCTCACCGAGTCCGTTTCTGGCAACAAGCAAGCCACCTTGTTGGGGGTCGTCGACGCGACCTGCTCGCCGGCGGGCGCGCGCCTGCTGAGAAGAAGACTGCTCTCGCCCCTCACCGACGTCGCGCGTATTCGCCGCCGGCACGATCAGGTCGAAGCATTCGTAGTGCACGCCCGGCTACGCGAAGCGCTGCGCGCCGCCCTCGGTGACTTGGGAGATCTCGAGCGGCTCAGCGTGCGCGCCTCGCTGGGTGAAGCGACCCCACGCGATTTGGGCGGCTTGCGGGACGGCCTGGGAGCGGCGGCCCGCGCGCTGGCGGTGCTGGAGGACGTGAACGACGCTGAGCTGCGCGAGGTGCTGGGCCTCACCGGCGCGCCCATCGACACCCTGCCGGAGCTGGCGCAGGAGCTGGCGGCGGCGCTGACCGAACGGCCTTCGCCGCTCGCCAAGCAGGGCGAGATTTTTCGCGCGGAGTTCGACGCCGAGCTGGCCGAGCTCGACGGGCTGCGCCGGACGGGCACCGAGCACATGGTGGCGCTCGAAGCGCGCCTGCGTGAGAGCACCGGTATCACGACCCTGCGCATCCGTTTTACGCGCGTTTTTGGCTGGTACATCGAGGTCAGCCGCAGCAAATCGGGCAGCGTACCGGCGGAGTTTCGGCGCAAGCAGACGGTCGCCACTGGCGAGCGCTATTCATTGCCCGAGGTCGACGAGCTGGCCGACAAGATCAGCCACGCCGAAGAGCGCCACCGCGAGCGCGAGCTGATGCTGCTGCGCGAGCTGGTGGAGCGGGCCGGCCAGGCCGCGGCGCGCATTGCGCTCTTGTCCGAGCGGCTCGCCGCTTGGGATGTCGCGGCGGGGCTGGCCGACGTTGCCCACCGCCACGACTACGTTCGACCGAAGGTGGACGACTCGGACGTGCTTTCGCTGCGCGACGCCCGCCACCCGGTCGTGGAGCGCATCTCGGCGCGCGGCAAGTTCGTGCCGAACGACGTCGAGCTCGATTTGTCGAGCGAGCGGCTCTGGCTGGTGACGGGCCCGAACATGGCCGGCAAGAGCACGCTCTTGCGGCAGATCGCCTTGTGCACGATCTTGGCTCAGATGGGCAGCTTCGTGCCGGCGCGGGCGGCCCGCATCGGCGTCGTCGATCGCGTGCTTTCACGCGTGGGGGCGAGCGACAACCTCTCCGCGGGCGAGAGCACCTTCATGGTCGAGATGCGTGAAACCGCGGAGATTTTGCGCACCGCCACGCGGCGCTCGCTGGTGATTTTGGACGAGATCGGGCGCGGCACCAGCACCTTCGATGGTTTGTCCATCGCCTGGGCCGTCGCCGAATACCTGGACGAGGTGGTGGGTTGCCGGGCGTTGTTCGCCACGCACTATCACGAGCTCACGAGCCTGGCCGAGCAGAGCGCGCACGTCGGCAGCTACAGCGTGAGCGCGCGCGAGCAGAACGACGACGTCGTGTTCTTGCATCGCTTGGTGCCGGGCGCGGCCAACCGCAGCTACGGCGTGGCCGTCGCCAAGTTGGCGGGCTTACCCGAGCCCGTGTTGGCGCGGGCGCGGGCGCTCTTGGTCACCTTGGAGCGCAAAGACGAAGGCGGCAGCGAGCGCCGGGCCAAAGCCGGAAAAACGCCGCAATTGTCGCTGTTCGGCGACCGCTCGGCCGAGTCACGCAGCCAGGTGGAGCTGGTCGAAACTTTGCGCGGCCTCGATCTCGATCGCTTGACGGGGCTCGAAGCGTTGAGCCTGCTGCAGCGCCTGAAATCGAAGCTTTGAGTCGGAGCTCGCCTCCGCTTTGCTCAGCCTCTCGTTCGAGCGCTCAGCGGCGAGGTGGGCGGGGTTGCCAGACGGGGGGCGTAGCGGTAGCGCCGTCTTCCGGCCACGGGTGGCGCGGATACTTGCGCATCAGCTCGCGCCGCACGGTGGGGTAGTGGCGCTCCCAAAAGCCGCTCAGGTCCGAGGTGACTTGCTGCGCGCGACCGTTGGGGGCCAAGAGGTGAAGCGTGAGCGGGACCTTGCCCCGGCACACGCGCGGCCCCTGTTTCATGCCGAAGAAATCTTGTAAGCGAGACTCGAGCCAAGGCGGCTTGCCGGCTTCGTAGTGAACTTCTGCGGTTTTACCGCCAGGTAGCCGAAACGACTCGGGGGTCTCGCTGTTCAGCAGCCTCTCGACGACGGGCCCGAGCGACTGACGCAGCTCGCGCGCTGGATCGAGCTTGCGCAGCTCGGCGAAGCTGACTCGATCTTGGCAGAGCCGCGCCGCGGCCGCGTCATCGAGGGACGCGGGCACTTCGGAGACGCCGGCCTCCGGAAAATGCTCGCGCAGCAGCGCGAGCCGCGCGACCAGGCCTACCCAGCCCTCGCTGGAGAGCGATGAGAAGAGGCCGCGTGACTTGGCGGCCTCGAACAGCAGCCGTGACGCTTCGGCCGAAGGCGGGGCCACGCCGCGCGCCTCATCGAGCAAGATGGCACCGAACGCCATGCCCTCGCGTCGCTCGACGCGCTCGGCGTCGGGGTTCCAAACCAGCTCGTCTTTCAGCTCGATGCGTGAGCCGTAGTCTTCCAGCAGCCAATTGGCTTCGATGCTGGTAGCCAGTCGCACCGCGCCTTGCGCGCGCCCGCTGCCGCTCTGCTCGTCGGCCGCCACCGCGACCAACAGCTCGCCCTCGTGCACGACGCTGAGCGGGCTCAGCTTCGCGGAGCCGCCCTGCGAAAGCACGATGTCGGGCTGGCCGGGGCGCCGCCGCTTGCCCACGCGCTCGGGAAATCCGCTCAAGATACTGCGACGAACGGCGGCGTCTTGGGCTTCGGGGGAGCCGGGGCGCGCTGCCGGCCGGCGCGCGGCCGACGAGAGCTTGCGGAACGTCGTGGCTACCGCCTGCACGGTGCGCACGTCGAGACCGGCGCGCTTCACGCCGTCGGGACGAAAGTTGACGGCTTCGGCTTCGGCGAAGCGACTCATCAGCTCCAGCACGTCGCACGGCCCGCTGACGCCGAGATCGCGCTGTGCGCCGGCGGAGAGGCGCAGGCGGGCGTCGCTGCGAATGTCTCGCTCCGACAAGAGCGCGGCGGCCAAGCTGGCCTCAGCGGCCACGCCCAGCTCCTCGCCGCGGGTGACGACGCGGGCCAGGCGCGGATGCAGCGGCAACTCGAGCAGGCGTCGCCCGAGCGAAGAAATATTACCCTGCGGGGTGATGGCGCCGAGCCAGCCGAGCAGATCCTGCGCGGCGCTCAGGGCGGCGTCCGGAGGCGGCGTGAGCCAGCGCAGACCGCGCGCATCGCCAACGCCGGCCCCGGCCAGCGAGAGCCACGCTTCGCTCAAATCGGCGCGGGCAATTTCGGGCAGCTCGTGCTCGCGGCGCGACTCGAAATCGCCTTTGGTATAGAGCCGGAGCACTCGCCCGGCGCGCGTGCGTCCGGCGCGTCCAGCGCGCTGGGCCGCCGCCGCGCGGCTGATCTTGACCGTGGTCAGCGTGGGGAGCCCGCTCCAAGGTGAATGGCTGGCGAGCCGCGCCAAGCCAGAGTCGATCACCGTCGTGACGCCGTCGATCGTCACCGAGGTCTCGGCCACGTTGGTGGACAGCACGACTTTGCGCCGCGCCGCGGGCTCGACCGCGCGCGCTTGCTCGGAGATCGGCAAATCGCCGTGCAGGGGCAGGACGAGCAGGTCGCGCTCGGCGGCCAGCGGCTCGAGGGCGCTCAGGGCGCGACGAATGTCGCCCGAGCCGGGCAGGAACACCAGCACATCGCCGCTGTCGTCGCTGGTTGCGGTGCGCACGGCGCTGACCACTTGCTTGTCCAGCGGGCGATCGTCGAGCGCGGGCAGGTGCTCGATGGTGAGCGGGTAGGTGCGACCCTCGCTGCGCACGCGCCTGGCGCCCAAGAGTGTGGCCACCGGCTCGGCGTCGAGCGTTGCGCTCATGACGGTGAGGCCCAGCTCGGGGCGAGAGGCGCGGAGCCGCTCCAGAAGGACGAGCAGTAAATCGGTGAGCAGGCTGCGCTCGTGAAATTCGTCGAGCACGATTTGCGCCACGCCGGGCAGCTGGGGCTGGGCCAGCAGACGGCGCAGCAGTACACCCTCGGTCACGTAGCGAACGCGCGTCTTCGGACCAGAGACCTCCTCGAAGCGCACGCTGTAGCCGACCGTTTCGCCTAGCCGCTGACCGCGCTCGCTGGCCACGCGCGCGGCCGTGAGGCGCGCGGCCAAACGGCGCGGCTCGGCCACGATGATTTCACCAGCTGGGAAGGCTTCGTGGATGGCCCACGGCACGCGCGTCGTCTTGCCGGCGCCCGGGGGCGCTTCCAACACGAGCGGAGCGCCGTCCTTCAGCGCGCTCAGCACCTCGGGCAACACCGCGTCGATGGGGAGGGGAGTCAGCACGACGTTCGAGCCGGAGCCAGGCGCCTCGGCGGGTTCAATGCTTCAGCGCGTCGAAGCGGGTGTGGGTGACGTCGAGCCGAGAATTCTGCGGAAATTGCAGGCGAGCGACGGCCTTGCGCACGCAACGGTTCAGCTCGGGGCTCGGGGGGCTGCTCGCGATCGTAATGCCGACCGCGCGCCCGTCTTTCACGGCGGCGCAGATTTCGAAAACGGTGCGCTCCGGGATGGAGCAGCCCGCGAGGTAGCGCCCGTTCTGCAAGATGCTGGCGTAGGCTTCACGCGTAATATCGGCCGCGCCGCGCGGGCCGCCGATGTTCAGCTGCTCGTTGTTCCGGGCGATGGCGGCTTCGCAGCTCGAGACGACGGTAGGGGCGTCCGGGGCCTGCTCCGGCGGGGGTGGTGCGCTCGGCTTCGCGTCCGGCGACGGACGCTCGTCGGCTCGGTCGAACACGGAATCGATGCGCGGACCGTCCGCGGCCCGCTCTGGCCGCTCGGGACGTGACGAGTCGGTGAACTCTGGAAACGCGAGGCGCGGAGCCGGCTCTTCCCGGCGGGCGGGCGGCTCTTCGCGCGGTTCGGCGCTCGGCGCCCAGAGCCCGGCGCGGCTTCCGGCGTTGCTGCGAGCTCTCGGCTCGCGCTCGTAGTCGAGCTCGTTCTCGGTGACGGGCGTGCTGCTGGTCGCGGGCTCGGGCTCGGCGGGAGCCTGCCGGTTGGCTTCGGCCCAGGCCTCGTCCGCGGGCTCGACGGCCGCCAGCGGCGGCGCTTCGACGGGTGGAGGCTCCGCGGGCGTCGCTTCGCTCTCGCGGCGCGGCGCAGCGGGCGGCGGGGCCATGGCGGCCTCGGGCATGGCGAAGGCCTCGTCGAGCGGGTGGGGGCCGAGCTGCATGAAGCCGTAGGTGAGCGCGCCCATGGCTAACCAGTAGCCGACGGCGGGCAGCGCGAGCGGTGGCAAGCGCCAGCGCCGACGCACGCGGGCGGTCGGCTCCGTCGGGAACGTCAGGCGTGGGCGAATGTCGAGGTGAACGGCCAACGGGGCGCGCATCGTGCATCGCAGCGGCGCGTGTTACAACCTTTCCGTTTTGGCACGGAAAGCCGCCCTGTTCGATATGGACCGCACGCTCTTGCGCGTGGATTCCGCGCGTTTGTACACGCAATTTCGGCGAGATCGCGGCGAGGCCTCGCTCTTGGACGCGCTGCGCGTGGCGCTTTGGGCGACGCAATACACGCTGGGAGTCATCGACGCGCCCAAGGTGGCCCGCAAGGCGCTCGAGGGCTTTCGGGGCCGCGCGGAGTCTTGGCTGGAGGCCAGCTGCGCCGAATGGTTCCCGAAGTACGTACTGCCCGAGCTGCAGCAGGCGGGTCGCCGAGCCGTCAAGGAGCACCGCGACGCCGGTGACTTCGTCGCCATCGTGACAGGCGCTACTCGTTACGTCGCCGAGCCGGTCGCGGCCGAGCTGGGTATCGACCACGTGATCTGCTCGGAGCTGGAGCTGGACGCGGCGGGCTGCTTCACCGGGCGGCTCATCGAGCCGCTATGCTACGGGCCCGGCAAGATCGAGCGCACCGCGAAGGTCGCCGCGCAGGAAGGCTTTCGGCTCGAAGAGGCCACTTTCTACAGCGACAGCATCACCGATTTGCCTCTGCTCGAAGCGGTGAAGGAGCCCGTCATCATCAACCCCGATCGGCGGCTGCGCAAAATTGCGTTGCGGCGTGGCTGGCCAATAGAAGCTTGGTGAAGCTCAGCCCTTGAGTCGAATCGACCAGGTCAGCTGCCACAGATCTTTGGCGACGCCGGGCAAGCGGCGCCACAGATCGATCGAGGGTGGGCGTTTCTCGACCGTGCGCACGGGGATCTCGACGACGCGCAGCGGGGCGCGGTAGGCGCGGATCAAGAGCTCGCTCGCGAACATGTCGCGCTCGACACGGCAGGCCTGCACGAGCGGCAGAACGAGCTCGCGCCGAAACGCCTTGAGGCCGTGGGTGTCGGTGCCGCGGAAGTCGAACAGCACGCGCAGCACGCTCGTGTACAGCACGCTAGCGCCGTGGCGGAGCCAAGGTCGCGCGTCGCGCGCGCCGCTCGTGAGCTTGGACCCGACCACGAAGTCTGCTTCCTGGCCGCGCAAGAGCCGTAGCGCAGCCAGGTGAAAATCGACGTCGCACAGGTCGATTTCCTCGCAGATGACCAGCTCGCCGCGGGCCCGCGCGATGCCCTGCCGGAGGGCTTGGCCGTAGTTCGGCGTCTGGCTCTGCTCGAGCCGTAGCTCGGGGTAGCGCGCGCACAGCTCGCGGGCAATCTCGACGGTGCGGTCGCGCGAGCCGTTTTCCGCCAAGATGATCTCGTAACGGAGCCCGTGCGGCGCCAAGCGCTCGCGCAGGTCGACCACCGCCGCGTGCAAGATGGCCTGCTCGTTGTAAATCGGGATCACGAAGGAAATTTCGGGCGTCGTCGTCATGGTCGAGGCTCGAGCAGCGCGTGGGCGTCGCGGGCCGCGCGTCGGCCCATGAGCAGCGCGTCTTCCATGGACGAGTAGTTCCACGCGCCGTAGCGGCCGCTGCTGATGATGCGCGCCTGGGCCAAGAACGGCTCGATGACGTCGAGCGCGGCGCGGTACTGGTGGTCGTAAATGACGTAGGCGTAGTCGATGGTGCGGAGCCGTGACAGCTCGATGTCGCGGGCGCTCTTCAGCAGCCCCAGCTCTTGCAGGCCCGCGACCACGCCGGCCAGGGCCTGCTGCGGTTGCGGCGCGCGCCGGTCGGCCAGCTCGACGTACAGGCTGGATTTGCCGGGCGGCGCGAGCTTTTCGCTGAAATGAGAGTAGCAGCCGACGCGGTAAAACGGGTAGCGCTCTTCGGGGACGTAGATCCAATGATACGGATTGGGGTTCGGCACGCCGAGCCCCAGATCGAAATAGTGCAGGTGGCTGGCGCGCAGCTGGCTCGCCGCCTCGGCGACGGGCCCCGGCAATTCGCCCAACAAACGGAGCAGCACCGGCAGCGGCACGGTGCTCACCAGCACGTCGAACGGCAGCTCTTCATCGTCGAAGATCAACACTCGCCGCTCGAGATCGATGTGCTGCGGCGCGCGCGCGAGCTCCACCGGGGTGCGGGCGGCAAGGGCGCTCGAAAACGCGCCGATGCCCCGCTCGGGGTACCAGAAGCTGGTGTTGTAGCCGAGCTCGGGCGCCTGCGCGCCCAGCGCGCCCCGCAGCACGTCTTCGAGCCGGGGCAGGGGCACGAAGCGCTGACACCACTCGCTGGTGACCTCGCGCGGCGCGACACCCCACAGCCGAGCGTTGTACGGCAGCATGAAGTGCTTGCTGATGCCGGCGCCGAAGTGCGTGAGGCAGAACTCTTCGAAGTTTTTGGGCTCGGGCTTTTCGAGCGCGAAATGCGCGGCCAAAAAGCCCGATACGCACTCGTAGGCGACCTCGGGCGGGAGCCCGAAGGTGTTGGCTTGAAACGGGTAGCGCGTATAAACGCCGTGCGAAAAGACCGCGCTTCGCCGTTGCAGCTTGCGGTAATGCTCGGGGGGCAGCAGCTCCGCGGCCAGGGCCTGCATCTCGGGATCGCGCAGGTGCAGCAAGTGGCCGGTGCGGTCGAAATGAAAGCCGCCTTCCGACAGGGTGACGGCGTGCCCACCCGCCACCGCTTCGCGCTCGAACAACCGGTGCGCCACGCCGGCTCGCCCCAAAAATAGGCTGGCCGAGAGCCCCGTGAGCCCTCCGCCCAAAACCGCGACTGGGACGCCCTCGGCCATGACCGCCATGCCTTTTTTCCTAGTGGGCCGAGTTCCAATCGCGCCCGTGGCCGACCGAGACCTCGAGCGGCACCGACAGCGTGTAAGCGCTCTCCATGGCCGCTTTGATCTTCTGTTCGGCTTCTGCGACCTCGGCGTCCGGCACCTCGAACACCAGCTCGTCGTGCACCGACAAGACCATGCGCGCGCCCGGCGTAGGCGGCTCGCGCAGCGACAACATGGCCAGCTTCAAGATGTCGGCGGCGCTGCCCTGAATGGGCATGTTCATGGCAATGCGCTCGGCGGCCAGGCGCTCGGCGCGGTTGGCGCTGCGGATGTTGGGCAGCAAGCGATGGCGGCCGAGCAAGCTGCGCACCGCTTCGCCGGCGCGGGCGCGCTCGAGGGTGGCGGCCATGAAGGTACGCACGCCCTGATAGCGCCTGAAATAGGCGGCAATGAAGTTGGACGCCTCCGCTCGAGGAATACCCAGCACCTTGGACAAGCCGCTGTCGCCCTGGCCGTAAATGACGCCGAAATTCACGGCCTTCGCGCGCGTGCGCATCTCGCGGGTCAGCTCTTCGGCCTTCACTTCGAAGATTTCCATGGCCGTGCGCTGGTGCACGTCTTGCCCGGAGCGGAACGAGTCGCACAAGACTTCGTCTTGCGACAGGTGCGCCAGCACGCGCAGCTCGATCTGCGAGTAGTCGGCGCTGACCAGCTGATAGCCGGGCGGCGCCACGAACGCGGCGCGAATCCGCCGCCCGAGCTCGGTGCGGATGGGAATGTTCTGCAGGTTCGGGTCCGTCGACGACAGGCGACCCGTGGCCGCTACCGCTTGCTCCCACGAGCTGTGCACGCGGCCGGTCTGGGCGTTTTGCAGGGCCGGCAGGGCGTCGATGTAAGTGCCCTTCAGCTTGCTCACCTGGCGCAGCTCCAAGATGATCTTGGGCAGCTCGTGCTTGTCGCTCAGCGCTTCCAACGTCTCGGCGTCGGTCGAGCGCGACGTCTTGGTGCGGCGGAGCGGCTTGAGCCCCAGCTCGTCGAACAACAAAGTCTCGAGCTGGCGCGGCGAATTGGGGTTGAACTCGCGGCCGGCCAGGCGCTGCGCCTCTTGCTCCAGCCGCTTGATTTCGCTGTCGCACTCGCGCCCGAGCCCCTCGAGCACGCCCGTGTCGATCAAGATGCCTTGCAGCTCCAAGCCCGACAGCTGCTGGGCGAGCGGCCGCTCGACGTCTCGGTACAGGGCGCTCAGGCCGTGCTGTTCGAGCTTCTCGGACAGCCGCCCGGCGAGCCGCAGCGCATAGTCGGCGTTCTCGCACGCCCAGCTGGCGACGGGCTCGACCGGAAGCTCGTCCAGCGGCACGCGTTTGCCACGCGCGGGCTTGGCTAGCTCGGCGAGCGTCCCCGTAACCAGGCCCAGCTCGCGTTGGGCGAGAGATACGCGGTCGTGCCGTGCTTCTGGATCGAGCAGGTAACTAGCGAGCGAGGCGTCGCTGCCGTAGCTGGTGAAGCGCAGGCCGGCCAGGTGCAGCGCGACGTCGGTGCGCTTGAGGTCGTGCGCGGCCAGCTCGGGCCCCGCGGGACCGAACAGCGGCTCGAGCGCGGCTTCGAGCTCGGCGGTGTTCGGCTGCTTGGGCACGCCCATGAAGCGATGAGCGAGCGGAACGTAGCGGGCCCGCCCGTGCTTGCCGGCCAGCGCAAAGCCCACCAGCGCGCCGCGCGTGGGGCTGTCTTCGGTCGTCACTACCTCGACGCCGGCCGCGCCTTCGCTGGCCAGGCTGCGGGCAAATTCTGCGATTTCTTGGGCCGAAAACAGCGCGCCGTAGTCCGCGGTGATGCTCAAGTCAGCGGTCGGCGCGGGCGCGGGCGCGGGCCGCGGCTCGCTGCGCACCGGTGAGGGGCCGCCCAGCGGCAAGCCAATCTGAGTCATCTCGGCGCGCGCGGCCAGCGCGGCGTCGGCGCTCGCGCTGCTCGGTGAGGTCACGCTGGAAGGCCCGGGCAAGCCGTCGGTGTTGAGGAGACCCAACATGCGCGTGAAGCCGAGCTCGCTGTACAACGCGCGAAGCTTCTCGACGTCGCGGCCTCGGAAGCCGAGCGCCTCGCGGCTGACCTCGATGGCGCAGTCGTCTTTGAGCTGCACCAAGCGCTGGCTCAAGAAGGCCTGCTCGCGGTGCTCGGTGAGCTTTTGCAGGAGGCCTTTTTTAGCGATCTGCCCCAGGTTTTCGTAGATGCCTTGGAGCGAGCCGTAAGCCTTCAGCAGCTCCATGGCCGTCTTCGGGCCCACCGATGGCACCCCGGGAATGTTGTCGGAGGTGTCGCCCATCAGGGCCAGCAAGTCTTGCAGTTGGTCGACGCGTACTCCGAAGCGCTCTTCGACTTCGGGCGGGCCGATCACGCGGTCGCGCATGGTGTCCCACAGGATCACGTCGTCGCCGACGAGCTGCATGAGATCTTTGTCCGCCGCCATGATCACGACCTTGAGCGAGAGCTCGCGAGCGCGACGCACGACGGTGGCGATCAGATCGTCGGCCTCGACGCCCTCCTGTTTGTAGATGGCGGCGTGGTAGCCGAGCACGATCTGCTCACAGCGTTGGAGCTGGCTGCGCAGGTCATCGGGGGTTGGCGGCCGATTGGCTTTGTACTCGGGGTAGATTTCGCGCCGGAAGGTCTCGCGCCCGGCGTCCAGTGCCACTGCCATCAGACGGGGGCTGCGCTCGCGCAACATTCGCTCGAGCATGTTGACCATGCCGTGGACCGCGCCGGTCGGCTCACCGCTGGGGCTCGAGAGCGGCGCTATCGCGTGGTACGCGCGCAGCACATAGCTGGACAGATCGACCACGTAGATGACGTCTTCGGAGCCCGGTGGAAATAACCGCGTCGTGCTCGCCATTGCTGCGCGCCGGTCTTAACACGCGAGCTGAGCGCGCAGGCTGGAGCCGAGCAGCTCCTGCTCGGAGCTCGTCGGCCGCGGGGCCTGCAGTGGCCCACGAGCCCGGGGAGACGAAACAATGACCAGTAGTTTCGAGCCCTCACGTACCTAGCGCTCGCGGCCAAGCGTCGCTACCCTTGCTTCTTGGTGGCTCAGGACGTCGCTCCTCCCGGATTGGTAGCGGGGAAATACCGGCTCTCTGGTTTGATCGGGCGCGGAGGTATGGGCTCGGTTTGGGAGGGCACGCACGTCACGCTCGGTACGCGCGTGGCCGTGAAGTTCATCGACTCCGAGTACGCGGAGAGCCCCGAAGCTCGCAACCGCTTCGACAACGAAGCGCGCGCGGCCGCCAAGCTGCGCAGCAAGCACGTGGTCGAGGTTTACGATCACGGCGTCACCGAAGACGGCCGACCCTTCATCGTCATGGAGTACCTGCGCGGGGAGCCGCTCGACAAACGGCTCGATCGCGCGGTGCGCCTGCCCGCCAAAGAAACGGCGCGCATGCTCATGCAAGTGTGCCGCGCGCTGTCGAAGGCCCACGCGGCCGGCATCGTTCACCGCGATCTCAAGCCCGAGAACGTCTTTCTAGTTTGGGACGACGAAGACGGCGCAGACGTGGCCAAGGTCGTCGACTTCGGCATCGCCAAGTTCACGGACAGTCAGCTGGGCAACTCGTCGGCTACGCGGACGGGCTCGGTGCTCGGCACGCCTTATTACATGAGCCCGGAGCAGGCGCGCGGTCTCCGCAGCGTCGACTATCGCTCGGACCTATGGTCGGTGGGGGTGATTGCCTACCGCTGCATCGTCGGCACGTTGCCGTTCGAGGGCGAAGCGGTGGGAGATTTGCTGGTGAAGCTGTGTACGGCGCCGCTGCCAATCCCATCGCAGCTTGCGCCCGACGTTCCGCCAGGCTTCGACGCCTGGTTCGCCAAGGCGCTCACTCGCGAGCCCGAGGGGCGCTTCGGCAGCGCGGGCGAGCTGGCGGAATCGCTCGGGGCCGTGTGCGGCCTCGCGGTGCGCGGCTCCTACGCCACGGCCGACATCCCCATGCCGAGCTTTGCGGGCGGGCCCATGGCGTCGTCGTCGCCCGCGCTCACGCCCGCGCCCGGGTTCATGACTCCTCCTGGCGCGCTGCCCATCACGCCGTATCCATCCGCTGATCGCACCGGGCCGAGCCCGGCCTTGAGTCAGAGCGCCGGAACCGCCAACACCTTGCAGATGGCGACAGGCGCGCCCACCACGCAAACGCCTGCGCCGTCCCAGCGCAAGAACACGGGCGCCATCATCGCGGCGGCGGCGGCGGCCGTGGTGGTGCTCGCCCTCGGGGGCGCTCTTCTGCTCAAGACGCTCGGCGGCGAGCACGTCGCTGCGGCGCCGGTTCCGGTCGAGCCCGTCGCGCCAATCGCCGGGCCGGCGGTCGCGCCCGCGCTGCCGGTCGTGGCAACCGATCCGGTCGCGCCCGCAACGGCCATCACCGCTGCGCCCAGCCATCCCACGGTCGCGCCCTCCGCAGCCGTAGCCCCCGCCGTGCCGCCGGTCGCCCGGCCGCCCGTTGCTCAGCCCGGCCATCTCCATCGCCCGCCAGCTAAGCCGCCCAAGCCAGGCCAGCCGTCCGCCCCCAGCGGGGCCGACGTCGGCTTCTAACCGTCCAGAGTGACGACGGACGGCCTTTTCGCGGGCAATTTGCTGGTTCCGGCCGACACGGCCGTACACTGAATTACATCTCGGTGACAATCTGCGGGCGGCGGGTTGGTAGTTCGCAGGGGTACCCGATGCAGATCCTGCTCCTCGCGGCTTATTGCTCCGTCCTCATCGTCCTCTGTACCTACGGCGCGCATCGCGCGCTCCTCGTTTACCAGTGCTGGCTGCACCGCCGCCGCATTGCGGTGGGCGAGCGCCGGGTGGACATCGCCGAAGCAGCGCTGCCCACCGTCACGGTGCAGCTGCCCATCTTCAACGAGGCCACCGTGGCCGCGCGCTTGATCGCCGCGACCGGCAAGCTCGACTATCCGCTCGACAAGCTCGAGATTCAGGTGCTCGACGACTCGACCGACGAGACGGTGCGCATCGCGCGCGAAGCGGTGGAAGCGCTGGTCGCCCTGGGCGTCAACGCGCAGCACGTGCGGCGCCCCACTCGTCACGGCTACAAGGCGGGCGCCCTCGACTACGGTCTGGACAGCGCGACGGGCGAGCTGATCGCCATCTTCGACGCCGACTTCGTCCCGCAAGCGGACTTCCTGCGCCAAGTCGTGGGTCACTTCCAGGACTCTCGCATCGGTATGGTGCAGACGCGCTGGGGGCACATGAACCGCGACCACAGCCTGTTCACCCAGGTGCAGGCGTTGATGCTCGACGGCCATCACATGGTCGAGAACCGCGCCCGCTTCGGCGCCGGGCACATGTTCAACTTCTCTGGCACGGGCGGCATCTGGCGCCGCGCTGCCATCGACGCGGCGGGCGGCTGGCAGCACGACACCTTGACGGAAGATCTCGACCTCTCGTACCGCGCCCAAATGGCCGGTTATCGCTTCGTTTATCGCAGCGACGTGCTGACGCCGTCCGAGCTGCCGGAAGACATTTCGGCCTTCCGCGCGCAGCAGTTCCGCTGGGCCAAGGGCACGGTGCAAACCGCTCGCAAGCTGCTCAAGCGCGTCGTTTCGTCCAAGCTTTCGCTCGGCCAGCGCGTGGAAGCCTGCTTTCACATGCTGCCCCACTTCGCGTACCCCATGATGGTGCTGCTCAGCATCTTGCTGCTGCCGGCGCTCATCTACATGCCCGCCACCGACGTGAAGACCATGCTGCTCATCGACTTGCCGCTGTGCTTCGGCGCGACGGGGTCGATTGCCACGTTCTACATCACGGCCGAAGTGGCGCAGGGCCGTTCGGGTTGGGGCGCCGCCAAGCGCCTGCCCGCGCTGATCGCCCTGGGCGCGGGCCTGGCGCCGCACCTCACGGCCGCGGTGTTCGACGGCTTGACCAAGATGGCCGGTGAGTTCGTGCGCACGCCCAAGCGAGGCTCGGTGGCCGGACGTTACTTCCAGCACGCCAAGCTGCCGTTGATCGAGATGGCGCTCGCCTTGGTCAGCGCCGCCAGCGTCGTGGCATCGGTGAAGACGTCTCATTACTTCGCCACGCCCTTCGCCACCCTGTTCACGCTCGGCTACGGCTACGTGGCCAGCCAGGTGCTGTTCGAGCAGCTCGGCCGCCCCGTCCCGGCGCCCGATCGCATCTCCACGCCCGGCACCGAGTCCGAAGAGCTGCCCGGCCTCGCGGCATAACTCCCACCGCGCCCGCAAAGAATCCGCAACGAGGCGGGAAGCCGGGAAGGCCAGAGGAAGCCAATTTCGCGTGGGCTACGCTTAGCCCCGCGAGATCTTCCTGCCTTCTCGCCTTCCTGGCGGCTCGCCCTGGCTTCTTCCTTATGGACTTCCGTAGGGCGCTCGGTACTATTTTCGCTTCGAGGGAAGCGAACCCCCACCTCGCAGCGAGGCCATCGTGACCAAGGCAGACATCGTACACGCCGTGTATACGCGGCTCGGCGGCTTCTCCAAGAAGGAGTCGGCCGATCTCGTGGACTTGGTGTTCGAGACCATGAAAGAAACCCTGGGGCGTGGGGAGAAGATCAAGATCTCGGGGTTCGGGAACTTCGTGCTGCGCGACAAACGCCAGCGTCAGGGCCGAAACCCGCAAACGGGTGAGCCCATCACCATTACCGAACGCCGGGTGTTGAATTTCAAGGCGAGCCAGCTGCTCAAGCAAGCGCTCAACGGCGAAGAGGGCACGGCCACGGGCATGTCCGACGCGACGGCCAAGGACGCCTGACGTGGACCGGCTCAAGCATCCCGTAAAGCTGTACTACCGCATCGGCGAGGTCTCCGAGATCGTCGGCGTCGAGCCGCACGTCCTCCGCTACTGGGAGACAGAGTTTCGCTCCATTCGCCCGCAGAAGTCGCGCAAGGGTCAGCGTATCTATTCTCGGCGCGACGTCGAGAAGCTCATCACCGTCAAAGACCTGCTGTACAGCCACGGCTTCACCATCGCCGGGGCCCGCAAAAAGCTCCGTGAAGGCGGCGCCGAGCCTCCGCCCCCCGAAGCGCAGGAGAAGCGCGTGACGCTTCGCACCCGGCTGCTCGAAATCCGCGGCGAAGTAGCGTCCTTGCTGAGCGAGCTAGAATCGGGCGTCGTCACGACCCCCGCCCGCGGCGTCAGCGCGGGTTAGAAAATCGCCCGGCCGCGGCGGCCAAGCAATGTCCGAGCTTTCCTTGACGCCTTGGGCGCCCAAAGCCATGGGTCCATCCAGAGGAACACGAAATGGCTGAAGGACTGAATCGAGTCATGCTTCTGGGCAATTTGGGTGCCGATCCGGAGCTTCGGGTCACTTCCGGCGGCCAGTCCGTGCTGAAGCTGCGGCTCGCCACCAGCGAGACCTACCTGGACAAAAACCGCGTCCGGCAGGAGCGCACCGAGTGGCATAGCGTGGTGGTTTGGGGCAAGCGCGCAGAAGCGCTGGGTAAGTTCCTGACCAAGGGCTCGCGGCTCTTCGTGGAAGGCGGCCTCCGCACCTCCAGCTACGACGACAAGGAAGGGAACAAGAAGTACCGCACCGAGATCGTCGCCTCGAACATCATCTTGTCCGGCAGCGGCGGCGGGTCCCGCGGCGGCGGCGGTGGCGGTGGTTCCCGCGGCGCCAGCGGCGACGACGACTACGGCCCGCCCGGTGGTGGCGGCGGTGGTGGCGGCGGCGGCGGCTACGACGACCAAGACTACGGTGGTGGTGGTGGTGGTGGGGGCGGCGGCGGCGGTGGTGGCGACGACGACATCCCGTTCTGAGCGAGCACGCCGTGCGGCTTCGCCTACTGCCTGGAGCAGCGCTGCTCGCGCTGGCTGCCTGTCAATCCAAGGGCGCGCCTGCGCCGGCGGCTTCCTCCTCGGTGGCGGAGGCGCCGGCGCCGGGCGCGCTCATCGCGGAGCTGTCTTTGGGCAACCCCAAAGAGACGTGGCGACGCGCCCGGCTGCTGGGCGGCAACTACGCGCAAGCGCTGCCGTCGAGCTTGCCGGTTTTGTTGGCAACCAGCCTCTCGCTGCCGCCTTCGGCCGCGGGCAGCCTCGACGAATCGGTGCCGATGGTCGGTGCGCTCTTGTCGCGCAAAGACGCTTCGGAGCCGGCCATCGTGATCGGCATGCACGTGCTCAGCGGCGCCGAGCTGGTGGCATCGCTCACGCTGGGTGACGCCGCCAAGTTCCGGCGGCTCGAGCTGGCGCCTCGGGTCGTGCGGCTGCTCCCGGCGCCGGGCGCGCCAGACTTCAACGGCGCGCTCGGCGTGTCCGGCAACTACCTGCTGCTGGCCACGGAGGCGTCGGCTCTGAGCGACGCCGGCCGCTTCGTCGCCGAGGGCGTGTCGAAGCGCGCGCGCAGCGAGCCCGGGCTCAGCGTGCTGGCTACCGACAGCGCGCTGACGGGTGCGCTCGCGCGCCGGCTCCGCGAAGGTTGGCAGGCGCGCCGCGCCGGGCTGGCCGCGCGCGATCGCGCTGAGCGGGAGGCGAAAGGGCGGGCGCCCGATTTCGCCGATCCCCAAGTGCTGTTGTCCGGCGCCGACAACACCGTCGAGTCGTGGCTCGCGGTGCTCGAGAGCTCGCGTCAGGTGGCGCTCAGCCTCACGCCCGAGGCGGACCGGCTGAGCGCCGAGCTGTCGTTGACGCCGGGCGCTGACGGAGCCGCCGCGCTTTTAGCCCGAGATTTGGTGGTGGGCTCCGCTGCGCCGTTGCTGCAGCTACCGGCGACGACCGGCGCCGCCCTGCTGATGCGCGGGGAAGCCGAAGCGGCCGGCCCGGGGCCGGGCGAGTCCATCGCGCAGTTGTTCGGCGGGCGCCTGAACGCCGCCCAGACCAAACAGCTCGTCGAAGCGCTCGACGCCTTTGCCAAGTCGCGCCGCGGCGTCACGGTGGTGGGCTTCGTGCCTGCGCCCGCGCCTGCACTCTTGCTCACCTGTGAGCTCACGGCTGGTAGCGACTTTCCGGAAGCGCTCGCTCAGGTGCTGTCGCTTTTGAAGTTGCCGCCCGTGAGCGGAATGGTGACCGGCGCCCTCGGTAAGCCCTCGCTCGAGCTGACGAAATCGGCGAACGGCGTGCGCCGCGCTCGCCTACGTTTGCAGCCCACCGCGCGCGGGCTCGCCCTGCCGCTACCAAAATCGCTCAGCGTGGCTTGGGAAGCGAAGGACGGCGTCGGCTACGTCGTGGTGTCGCCAGACGAGACGCTGGGCCTGTCCCCGTTCGCCGAAGCGTCCCGCCTGGCCTCTTCCGAGTGGTTGGTGCGGAGCCAGCCGGGCTTGGCCGAGCTGCGCGCGCTCGGCCTCTTCCTCGACACCCGGCTGCTTGCGCCCGGCGGGCCGGATGACGCAAAGCTGCTGTTGTCGTTCGGCAAGAAGGCCGACCGCATCGTGGTCGCGCTGGACGTGGCGGCCACGGCGCTACCCGCCGTTGCGCAGCTTTTTGCGCTAGATAGATCTCCGTGACCAGCGACGCACCGGGAGCCGCGGCCGCCGACAGCAGCGATGGGCCGCTGCAAAGCCGCTTGGCGGGCGAGGTCGTGCTCGTCACTGGCTTTCCAGGTTTTCGCGCGCAAGCGCTGGTGCGCCTGCTGCTCGAGCGCGAGCCCGAAGCTGCGCTGTGGCTCGTGGTTCCGCCCGCCGAGCTCGAAACGGCCGCTCGCTTGCTCGCGCGCACCCCCGGCGCGGCGCAGCGGCTGCGCCTGATTCCGGGTGAGCCTTGCGCCATCGATCTGGGGCTCTCGCGCCAGATGTACGCGGAGCTGGCCAGCCAGGTCGATCGCTGGTTTGCGCTCTATCAGACGACCGATCCGCGCGCGCCCCGCGAGCTGAGCTTTCGCGTCAACTTGGGCAGCGCCCGCGAGGTCGCAGAGCTGTCACGAGTGGCCGAGAGCTTGTCGCACGTCACGTTCTTGTCCAGCAGCTCGGTATTCGGCGACCACCAAGGGGAGGCCAACGAAGAAGACCTCGTGCTGGGGCAGAGCTTTCGTTCGCCCGCGGCGGAGAGCCTGGCGCTGGCCGAAGCCTATTTGCGGCGGCGCTTGGTGGACGTGCCGCTGTCGGTCGTGCGCACGCCGCAGATCTTGGGCGCGCGCGGGCAAGAAGCGCCGCCGCGCCCCACCGGGCTGCACCGCATGCTGGCGATGGTGGCCAGCGCCACCGTCGAGGTGCTGCCGTTGCCCCCCGGCGCCAGCCGCCCGGTGCAGGCCTTGCCCGCAGATTTCGTGGCGGAGGCGCTGTACGCGGTTTCGCTGCTCGGCACGCGCGGCCGCACCTACCATTTCTGCGATCCCGAGCCGCCGTCGCTGGTCGAGGTGCTCGAGCAAGCGGCGGCCCATTTCGGCAAGCGCCTGGAGCAAGGGTTCGACGCGCGCTCGCTGGGGCGCATCTTGCTCAATGGTCCAGGTTTGTGGCTGTCGCAGCAGAGCTCGCGGGCGCTCTCGGAATGGGCCGAGGGGGCGCGCTTGCTCACGCGCAGCGGAGATCGCCTGCTGGAGCGCGCCGGCCTGCGCGCGCCGTCATTGCTCGCTTACCTGGACGCCGTGCTGCTCGAGACGGAGGAGCTGAAGCGCGCCCAGCGCCTTGAGGATCGGCACGTGGCGTTGCCGTTCGAGGTCGTGGCTTGAGGCGGGTCTGGCTCGGGCTCGCCGGTTTGACCCTGACCTGCGCCCGGCCCGCACCGCTTCCAAAAGCCGAAGCCGCGCCGCCGCCGCCCAGCCCCGCCCCCGTGGTGAGCCAGCCAGCCACCGCGCCACCACCGGCCGCCGTGCCGCCGCCTGCGCGCGGGCCCCTCGAGCATTTCTTCGACGCGTTGACGCAGCTCCAGCAAGGCAAGCGCCAGAGTCACGTGCGCGTGCTGTGGCTGGGCGATTCGCACACCAACGCAGATTTTCTGAGCGGCGCGGTGCGCTCGCTGCTGCGTGAGCGGTTCGGCGACGGCGGCCCCGGCTTCGTGCGAGTCGGCACCAAGCCGTACCGGCACGAGGGCGTGAAGCTCGGACGCTCGGGCGCTTGGAACGTCGATCCCGATCCGCCGGCGCGCCGCAGCGTGCAAGGCGATGGCGTCTTCGGCCTGGGAGGAACGCGCGCCGTGCCCGGCGCCGAGGCCAGCTTTTCGCTACAGGTCGTGGCGCAGGACGGCGCCGCAGACGCACCGGCCCACTTCGAGCTTTCGTACGGCCTGCCGCCCAACGCTAGCTTCGTGCTGGCGCTCGGCGGAAAAAAGCAGCGCGTGGACGCGAAAACACCGGCCGAAGTCGCGGCTTCGGGCATCGCGCACCTCACGCTCACCGCGCCGCTGAAGAGCCAGCTCCTGCTCGCGCCGGAGCGCGGCGCGCCCCGGTTTTTCGGGGTGATCGTCGAGCAGGGCGGGCCGCCCGGCATCGTGCTCGACACGCTCGGCATCGATGGTGCTCGCCTGGAGACGCCGCTCGCCTGGAACGAAGCCGCTTTCGTGGAAGAAGTGCAGCGGCGCGCCCCGGAGCTGTTCGTCGTGGCCTTCGGCACGAACGAAGCGTTCGACGCCGCGAAGGTCGAGCGTTACGCCAAGCATTTGGCCGACGTGGTGGGGCGGCTGCGTCGCGGCTCGCCGCAAGCTTCGTGTCTGGTGCTCGGCCCGCCCGACGCGGCGTTGGGCGAAGGCTCCGTGCCGCGCGTCGCCGAGGTGTCGGCGGTGCTGGAGCGCTCGTCGGGCGAGCTCGGGTGCAGCTTCGTCAGCTTGCAGCAGCTCATGGGCGGCGAGGGCAGCTTTGCCAAAGGGCTGCGCGCGCCCGCCAAAGCTCGGCTGGCCCAGCCGGACAGGCTCCACCTAACCCCCAAGGGTTATCAACGGCTGGGCCAGGCGCTCGGCGCGGTTTTGCTGGACGCTTACTCGGCGCGCGCCGCCGCCGCTTTGCCGTAGCTTTGGTAAGACTGGATGATTGCTCGGTAAATCCAGGTTCCGATGATCTCTGCCCCGACCGCCGTGGGGTGAGTCATGTCGGCCTGGCCGAGCCCCTTGCGCACCCAGCGCGGCATCGAGCGCGCGCCGCCCATCGCCGTCCAGGTGTCGAAGAAGGCGCAGCCTGCGTCGAGCGCCGCCTGCTTCTGATTCGCCAATAGATCGGGCATCACCCGCAGGCTCACGATCTCGTCGCCCACCTTGGCCGCGCGATCCATCGTGCCGATGACCAAGCACGACGAGGCTGGTAGCGCGCGCTTACCTTGCTCGAGCACGTCGCGCATGGTGCGGTGGTAGTCGGCCATGGGATACAGAAACCCATCGGTGCTCTCGTTGGCGCCAAATTCGTAGACGAGCAGGTTGGGGGAGCGCAGCCGGAGCTGATCGGCCCAGTGCTGGTCGTCCTGCTTGTCCATTAAGCGGATGCGCGCGCCCTGCACGCCCAACGCGTCGAGCACGACGCCCGGGCCTTTGCGCTCCAGCACGACGCCGAACAAGCGCGACGTGCCGCGCTTGGTTTGCAGGCTGAGCTGGTGCGCGCCGTCCGCCAGCTCCACCACGTGGGTCTTGCTGGCGACGGCTTCACCGGCCGTGGAGAGCTCGCGAGGCGGTCCGCCGTCCACCGACAACTCCAGCGTACCGCCGTTCGGCTGCTCCAAGTAGTAGAGCGTGAAGCTCGAGACGTTCCGGCCGTAGTCGCCGCTCTCGGCCGTTCCCACGCGCGACAGCACGTTGGGCGGGGCGCTGAACGACACGCCGCCCAGGCCATACAGGCCATCGGCCGCGTACGGCCCGACGATGCGGCTCACGTTGAAGCCCGCGGTCGCGTAGCGGCTGACGTCGTTGTGGAAGTAGGCTGGCCAGGCGTTGGCCACGAGCACGAAGCCATGCCCCGCGTCCCCGAACGTCGCCTGAAGCTTGCGCCGCAGGGTCCCCGACACGTAGTCGCTCACGATGATGGAGTCGCCGAAGTGCGCGATGCGCGTGACCGCGCCCGGCTGCTTGTGCGCGGTGCGCGACAAAGCGGCGAAGAAGCCGTCCAACGCCTTGCCCGTCGGATCGAGCAGCGGCACCGGCGGCGCTTGCTCGAGCGCTTTGGCTTCTTGCGCTTCGGCGGGAGCGAGCGCGGCAGCTCCGGGGAGCGCTCGCGGCGCGGTGGTCTCGAGGCCCAGCTTGCTCTCACCGACCGAGCTCGCGGGGGCCATCGGAGCCAACGCTACGGTGGCTTCATGGCTCGGGCGCTTGCCGAACAGTCGAAAGCGCGCGAGCGCCGGCGTCACCTCCAAGACCAACGCGCCGGCCGCTACCAACAAGGCCGCCGCCACGGGGCGCGAGCGGAATACGTCGCGCAGGGGCGTCGCGTCAGTTACTGCAGGAGGCATCGCCCAGCGTGCGGCAGAGCGCCCTCAGTCGCTTCAAGTCCGCGTCGCTGGCGGTGCCGCCTCGCTGCTTGGCGAGCAGCTGGTTCTTGGCTTGCGTCAGCTTGCTGCGGTCGACGGCGCCGCCGTCGGGGGCGGGGGCGGGAATTTCGGCGGAGCCCGGCTCGTCGAAGGGATTTTTGCGGACCAACGTGGCGGGCCCCGTCGCAACTTTGGCCGGCGTCGGCTCGATCGACGAGCCGTCCGGGGCGCGAGCGCCGTCGGTCGGTTTGCCGGCGGGGCCGTTCTGCGCCGATTGCGCGGTGCGAACCGTGCGGGGCGCGCTGGGCAGCTCGTTCACGTCGATGGTCTCGCCGCCGAGCGCGGCCAGATCGTTGGCCGCGCGCTTGCGGCGGATGGAATCGACCGCGCTCGCGCGCGCTACCTCGTCCAGCAGCTTGCGCTTCTCGACGGCGTCCTCGGCTTGGCTCGCGCGGGCCAGCAGCTGGTCCGCCCAGGTCGCCTGGATGTTGCGAAATTCGGGGGTGTCGCGCAGGTTGCTGTCTTCGGGGATCTGATTGGCGCGGGCGCGCGCGCCGGCCACGTCGCCCTTGTCCAGCAGCGCCTTGGCGTCGGCCAGCAGCTTGGCGCTCGCGTCGGTCTGCTCGCTCTTGGGCGCGCTCAAGCTGACGTCGGCGGGCTCGTCACCGCGCGAGACGGCCACCAACACCAGCGAGCCGAGCAGGGCAAGCGCTCCGACGCCGATCAGCAGCTTGGCGCTCGTGGGCATGCCGCGGGGCTCCCCGGGCGTTGCCTCGAAGCCGCCCAACGAAGAGATTTGCTGGCTCTCGTCGGCTCCCGGCACGTACACATCGCCGGCGGGGATGAACTTGAAGATGACGTCGCCCAGCTCGATGTTGTCGCGGGCGTCCAACAGCCCGCGCGGCAGCTCGACGCCGTTCACACGGATGCCGTTGGCGCTCTCGCGATCCACGATTTCGTAGCGGCCGTCACCGAGCGCCTGGACTTCGGCGTGCACGCGGCTGACGGACGGATGATTGACCGAAATGTCGCACTCTTCGCCGCGACCGATGACGTGACGAGGCCCGGCGCTGAGCGAAAACTCGACGCCTGGCGTCGGCCCCACGAGCATGACCAAGCGATCGGGCTGACCCAGCAGCGCTTGCGAGCGCGGCGCAGCGGGCACGGTCACTTTGCTGTCGAACCCGGGAACCGGTTGCTCGAGGGCTTCGTCGACCAGCTCCAGCCGGTAGTCGCCTAGCTGAACGAGATCGCCGTGGGCCAGGTCGTGACGCTGATTGACGCGCGCGCCGTTGACGTAGCAGCCGTTGTAGCTGCCCGCGTCGAACACGACCCAGCGCTCGGTCTCGCGCGCGATGCGCGCATGACGGCGCGAGATGTTGCGCTCGGTGAGGCGGACGGTGTTGTCCTCACCTCGACCGATCGAGTACTCGTCGCGTGCCAAGGGAACGACCGTTCGGTTCGCTTGGTCATCCTCGATGGTGAGCTTCCACATGAAGGACGGTCGCCTGGACATTTCCCGCCGGAAATGAGCGGGCCCGATCCTGTCATGGGTCGGGGGCTTCGGGCAACAGCGCCTTTGCGGCCATGAACAACGCGTCGTGTACCAGGGGGCGAGCGGCCCGGATGCGGGGGTTCTCCCGGGTAGGATGCACGCGGTTCGTCAGCAAAACGCTGGCCAGGCCGGCCCCAGGGTCGCACCAGAGGCTCGTTCCGGTGAAGCCCAGGTGGCCGAAGGTCTCCGGACCGGACAGCGCTCCGGCCGACGAAACGCCCTCCGACTTGCCGTCGAAGCCGGCGCGCAAGGTGCCCCCCGGCCGGGGCCGCACCAGCGTCCAGAGGGTGTCCCGAGCCAGCCAGCTGCTGCGTCCCGAAAGCGCCTGCAGCAGCGCGGCGCCAAAGCCGAGCACGTCGTGCACGGTTCCGAACAGGCCGGCATGACCCGAAACGCCGTGGCCCGAGAGCGCCCACGCGTTTTCGTCGTGCACCACACCGCGCACGCAGCCTCCACGCGCGCGCACGACCTCCGTCGGGGCGACGTCGCGGGCGAAGCTCGCGCGACGATGACGCAGTTGACGGGCCGAGCCCAACGCGAGCCCGAGCGGCAACGTCACCTCCTGCTCGACGATTTGCTCGAGCGGCTGACCCTTCACTTGCTCGAGCGCCGCGCCGAGAAGCACGTAGCCAAGGTCGCTATAAACGGGCGGAAAACCCGCGGTGGGCGCGGCGCCCGGGCAATCGGCGCGGCGCGCGCTGGCCGCAGCACGGAGTGCGTCGCGCTTCACCACGGCCCGGCCCGCGAACAGGGGCGCGAACAGCGCCCGATGAGCCTCGAGGCCGGCGCGGTGGGCGAGCAAGAGCTCGAGCGGCGCGTGCTCGGAAGCCGTGCCCCGCGCCTCGTCCAGCAACGCCCCGAGCGGCGCCCGCAAGTCGAGCTCCGCGCGGGCCACCAGACGGAGCAGCGTGCAGGCCACGATCGGTTTGCTCACGGACGCCAAATCGAACAGCGTGTCGGGGCTCGCTTCTCCTTCCGGCAGCGCTCCGGCCGCGCCGTACACGGGCGCCGCAGACACTGAAGCGCCTACATAACCGGCCGCCGCCGCGGGCGCGACGCCCGAAAGGGTCACGTGGCGCCGAAGAATCTCGCAGATCTGCGCGTTTTGGGACTTTTGAGCCAAGGGCCTCGTCCGTTCTTTGACCGCGGGCAATTTAGCCCACTATTGTTACTTGGCAGGATTGGGCGAACAACTTCATGGCCGAGTTTACCTGGGAAGCCCGTGCACGCTCTGGCGAGGTGCGCAAAGGCGTGATGGAGGCGGACAGCGTAGACGCCGTCAACACCAAGCTCCGTCAGCAGCAGCTCAACCCAGTCAAGGTCAAGAAGAAGTCTTCGTTCGCGATGCCGAAGTTCGGCGCCGGCGTGGCGACGAAAGATCTCGTCACCTTTACGCGCCTGTTCGCGACGATGATCGACGCGGGCCTACCGCTGATTCAGTGCCTCGACATCTTGAGCAACCAGCAGACGAACAAGAATTTTGCCGTCGTGCTCAAGGACATCAAGAACAACGTCGAGCAAGGCGCGACCTTCTCGGAGGCGCTGAAGCGCCACCCGCGCGTGTTCGACGACCTGTTCACCAACCTGGTCCACGCCGGTGAAGTGGGCGGCATCTTGGACAGCATCATGAGCCGCCTGTCCGTCTACCTGGAGAAGAGCCAGAAGCTGGCGCGCCAGGTGCGCGGAGCCATGGTCTATCCGTCCGTCGTCATCGTCATTGCCATGGGCGTCATGGCGGTGATGCTGATCTTCGTCATTCCCGCGTTCGAGGGCATGTTCGCCGAGTTCGGCGGCGGCGCGCAAAACCTGCCGGCCCTGACGCGCGGCCTGATCGCGATCTCGAAGGGTTTTCTCACCTACTTGCCCTTCGTGGTGGTCAGCATCATCGCGGGCGTCGTAGGCGTCACGTACGTCAACCGCCAACCCAGAGGAAAGCGCTTCTTTCACAAGACGTTCCTGAATCTTCCCGTCATCGGCAACGTGCTCCGAAAGATCGCCGTCTCGCGCTTCACGCGCACGCTGGGCACCCTGCTGCAGTCCGGCGTGCCCATCCTGGACGCGCTCGAAATCTGCGCGCGCACCTCGGGCAACGTGGTCATCGAGAGCGGCATCATGGCCGTTCGCCAGTCCATCAGCGAAGGCAAGAACATGGCGGAGCCTTTGGCCGCCACCGGCGTCTTCCCCGACATGGTCGTGCAGATGATCGCGGTCGGTGAGCAGACGGGCGCCCTCGACCAAATGCTCAACAAGATCGCCGATTTTTACGAAGAAGAGACCGACGTCGCGGTGTCGGCGCTGACCTCGGCGCTCGAGCCCATTTTGATGGTCGGCGTCGGCGGCATGGTCGGCGTGGTGCTGATCGGCATGTACCTGCCTATCTTCTCGCTCGCCGGCGCCATCAAGGGCGATTGAAAGCGAGCCCTCGCTTCGAATCCCCGAGGCGACACGGGGAGGACGCGAGTACGAGAGGTACGCGACGCACGAGCTCGTGGGCTCGCGCGGTCGCCCGAGGGTGGTCGTGAAGCTTTCGCTCGGGATTCCGGAGATCGTCGGCTCGGCGGCGTTGCCGCGTCGCTTGGCCTGGCTGACCGGCGCGCGCTTGCTGTTCATGAGCATCGCGCTGGCGCTCGTCGGCTCGCTCTATCTGGGCGGCCAGTACGAGACCCGTTACTACACGCTCCGCGCCGGCCTGTTCACGTTCGGTGGCGGCTTCGTCATGACGGCCGTGTACGCGGCCATCTTGCGGCGCGGCAGGAACGTCGAAAAGCTCGCCGACGCGCAGCTCGTGCTCGACCAGATCACGTGGACGGCCGTCGTCTATCTCACGGGCGGCGCGGCCAGCGGCGCGACCTCTTTCTACGGGCTCAGCTGCCTGGTGGGCGCGGCGCTCACGGGCTTGCGCGGCGCGGCCGTGGCCGCCGTTTCGGGCGGCATTTGCTACGGGGCGCTGGTGACGGCGCTGGCCAAGCGCTGGGTCTTGCCGCCGCCGGATCAACCTCCGGGCATGTACCTGCCGTCGTCGGAAGAGCTCTCGTTCTACGTGACCGTGAATCTGCTGGTGCTGGTCGTCGTCATGCTCTTGGCCGGCACCTTGGCCGACCGCTTGCGCTGGACCGGCGGTGCGCTGATCGCGGCGACGGAGCGCGCCGAGCAAGCGGAGCGCATGGCCGCGCTCGGGCGACTCGCGGCCGGCCTAGCCCACGAGATCCGAAATCCGCTCGGCTCGATCGCGGGCTCGGTGCAGCTCTTGCGCTCGGGGCCAGGGCTCGACGAGGAAGATCGCCAGCTGTGCGAGATCATCCAGCGCGAGACCAATCGCCTGAATGATCTGGTGACGGACATGGTGGACCTCTCCAAGCCGCGCAAGCCCGACCTGGCGGTGGTCGACGCGGCGACGATCGCGCGGGAGGTGGTGGCGTTGGCGAGCAACTCCGGGCGCGCCGTCTCGGACGTGGAGCTGCGGTTTTCGACGGACGGCAGCCCTGCGTTGGTGCGCGCCGATAGCGCTCAGCTGCGCCAGCTGGTGTGGAACTTGGTCAGGAACGCCGTGCAAGCCAGCGAGGCGGGCGCTTCGGTCTGGGTCTCGGTGAACCGACAGGCAGGGAGCGTCGAGCTGGCGGTGGTGGATCACGGCGTGGGTATCGACGAGGCGCAGATGCCGCGCTTGTTCGACGCCTTCTTCACCACGCGGAGCCAAGGCTCGGGGGTGGGGCTGGCGGTGGTGAAACGCATCGCCGACGAGCATGGTTTTCTGATTCACGTCAAAAGCGAGGCGGGGCGGGGGGCCACGTTCCGAGTTTTGATGGCGCCGGCCGAGCAGGTGTGAACGTTCGGGCGACCAACTCTGGTCAGTGTGCCCTCCAGGCCCGGATCGAGCGCCCTCAGCATGCCATCGTCCGCCGTTAGCGGAATCGGCAATGTCGGCTAACTAGCTGATAAAAAAGAAGAATTGCGCGCGTTGACGACAATCGTCGTCTAGGTGCGACAGGGTGAGGAAAAGTTCGGCCCGCCCCTTGCGTATAACCCCCTCGGAACCCAAAACACCTCGAGGAACATCATCGTGACCCTTCGTCGAACTTTTCTAACGCTCGTGGCCTGCTCGGCTCTGCTCAGCGTGACTCCGCTCGCCCTAGCGGCAGAGTCGGCTCAAGACTTCGTGAAGGCCAAGCAGACCGTGCTGCTCACGTTGGTCAAGCAGGGTAAGCCCCCCGCCGAGGTCGATAAGGTCTTCAATGAGGTCCTCGATTACCGAGCGCTGGCCGAAGCGGCCCTGGGTGACCACTGGGCCGGCCGTACCGACGCCGAGAAAGAGGAGTTTACCTCGCTTTTGTCGCAGCTCGTGCGCAACAGCTACCGCAAAAACCTGAAAAAGACGCTCGGCTACGACATTGCCTACAAGGGCGCCGAGAAGGCGAAAGACGGCGAGGTCGTCCACACGGTGGCCACCAACACCAAAGACGCGCGCGAAGAGCCGCTGACCATCGACTACGTGGTGCGCGGCCAGGGCGACGCCAAGCGCATCATCGACGTGGTGACCGAGGGGTCGAGCATGGTCGGTAACTACCGCTCGAGCTTCAACCGCATCATGAAGAAGGGCGGTTTTCAGGACGTGCTGCAGCGCATGCGCAAGAAAGTGGCTTCGGGTTCCAGCGGCGCCGACTGAGTTCGGGCGCGCCGGGCGCCCGGCCCTTCTGGCCGGTTTCGTAGAATTTGCTCACGAGCGGTCCCAGGCTGTTACGATTTCAGCCCGAAGTGGGCTCTCCCGTCCGACCTTCCACCGTCCCGCCGCGCCATAGCAAGAGCGCCAAGGCGCTCGTGGGTCCGCCGGAGGATCCGCGCGTTCCGCTGCGCCTGACGGTAACGCGCGGCGCTCTCGGCATGGAATTGTACGAGCCGATCGAGCTCGGCCCCCTCAGCGTGGAGCGGCTATCGCTCACGTTTGCTGGCCTGCGCTTCCCCGTCGATCTTTCGGGGGGCGTGCCGCGCTTTCGCAGTCGCCGCGGCGATCTGCAAGAGGTGGTGCTGCGGCTGCGCTTGCCCGAGCTCGCCCGCTTTGCCAGCAAACGGGCGGGCGAGCCGTTCGGTCCGCTCGTGAAGCCGCTGGCGGTTTGGGGCATACCCGACGGCATCGGGGTCGGGCTCGTGGGCGAGAAGGGCGCGCTAGCGTTCGATCTGTTGTGGGCCGCCGACGCAGGCTCCGCGCGCTTCGTGGTGGCGGGTGCTCGCGGCGTCGGTTTGGCTGCGCCGGCGTTGGCGATCGCGCTTCAGGTCTGTGACGCGGTGATCGACGGGTTTGGTCGACGCAGCGGTCGCGTGCTGACGATCTCCGACGTGGGCGGGCGCATCGGGCGCTCACTCTTGCCCGCGGTGGGCGCGCGCGCGCCGGCATCGTCGGCCGTGAGCTTCGGTGAGCTGTTCTTCGAGCTGGATGAGCTGCTGGTCGCTCTCGACGCCACGTTCCCGCCATCGGCCGTGAGCGATGCCGCGCTGCGAGCCCTCGCGCTCGCCCGCCTGACGGGCGGCGCCGATGACGCCTTGGCCGAGTCGCGCGTCGACGAAGCTCGAGCATTACTGCTCGAGGCCCTGGAGCAGGCGCCGCGCCAGCCCGAAATCGTTCGCACGCTCTGCGAGCTCGACGCGGCCGTTCCCGGTCGCGCCGAGGCTGCATTGGGGCTGCTGGTCGAAACACTGCCGGCAGCCGCGGCGGGAGCGGTGGGCGCCGATCTGCTGCTAGCCAGCGGCGATCGCGGCGGGGCCTTGCAGGCGCTGGAGCGCGGGGCGGGCGAAGAGAGCTTCGCGGCACTCGCCGCGCTGCTCCTCGAGCGCGCCGCGGCCGTCGACGGCGGAGCCCAGGTGCTTCACTACCTCGACCGCGCCGTAGCGGCGGCACCCACGCTCGCCCGCGTGCATCAGGCGCGCTTGGCGGCGCGCTTGGCGCGCGGTGACGTGAACGGCGCCCTGGCGGACGCGGAGCATTTGGAGGCCATGGCGAGCGGCGCGGTGGCGCGGCACGCGGTCTGCTCTGGCGCGGCCACGAGCCTGCTCGCTGCAGGCTACGTGAAGGAAGCGGGTCGCGCTTTCGAGCGAGCCCTCCGTTACATGCCCGACGACGCCCGCGCCACCTCGGGGCTCGGGCGCGCCCTGCTGGCCGCGGGCCTCACCGCTCGCGCCATCAGCCTATTCGAGCGAGCGGTGACGCTCTCGGAGCGCCGCGGAGCTCCGGACGGGCAAGCGCTGCTCGAGCTGGCGCGCCTGCTAGCAGAGCACCTGCATGATTTGCCGCAGGCCATCGCGCGGGCGCGACAAGTGCCGGCCGAGGCTCCGGAGGCCGAGGCCGCCCGCCACCTGGAAGGCCTGTATCGCAGCCGAATCGGCGATCGCGCGGGCGCCTCTCTGGCCTTTGCCCGGTTGCGCGAGACCATCGAGCTCAGCGGCTCCAAGAGCGCGGCAACTTTGGCGCGGCTGCGCGACGCGGCTCGCTTCGAGCTGGGGGAGCGCGACGACGTCACGCTCGCCGAGCGCCACCTGGCGTTGGCGTTGCGGCTTGCCCCCGACGACCCGGAGCTGGCAACCGAATACCGCCGCGCCGCCGAGCTGCTCGATCAGCGGCTACGCCAGCGCTGACGGCAGGGACGAATCTCGAGCGACCTCGAGCTTGCCGAGCTGAGCTTTGCCGACCATCACATCCTTCTCTGAGCTCTCCGACGTGAAGAGGCCATTCGGTTCTGAAAAGTCAGTTCGGTAGCGAACTGACTCTTTCGACGTGGTGAGGCCATCCGGTTCTGAAAAGTCAGTTCGGTAGCGAACTGACTCT
>Ga0164241_10000822_pt1 | contig 46122 bp, 75 predicted proteins | sample OricomyardsoilBY_FD_108780 | JGI IMG/M metagenome (GOLD analysis project Ga0164241, IMG submission 108780) | Backyard soil microbial communities from Emeryville, California, USA - Original compost - Back yard soil (BY) | ecosystem: Environmental > Terrestrial > Soil > Unclassified | place: USA... | reverse complement strand
GCGTGGTCAGTTCGGTTTCGGCGACCGCGAACAGATCCTGGTTGATGGCGTTGATGCCCTCGACGATTCGGCGGGCCACCTGATAGCGGGGCCACTGCGGGTTCACCACAACCCGCGTGCCAGGCGTCACCGTGTCATTCGCGGGGCTGCCCATCTGCGCCCGGCACCACGCCGGGCAGATGGTGGTTTCGTCCGTCACCGAATAGCTGGACACATGCACGATCTCGCCCGACGCGAGCTCGACCCGAGCGTTCGTGAGGTCGGAGGAAATGTCCGACAGGTTGATGCCAACCTTGTTCATGGAACCGTCCACCTGCCAGCCGGTGAACGTGCCGGTCCTCTCCTGGTTTGTGGTGAACTGGTTCAAGTCGGCGATAACCGACTCGACCAGATCCGATAGCGTGGTCACTAGGCACCAGCCGCCTTCTTGGTGGCCTCCACGAACGGACGCCTAACCGACTGGGGCTGCAAGCCCTGCCTGCGCAGGCTGGCGTATGCGGCGAGATCCTTCTCGCCCTGCCGGTTGATCTGCACGCCATCGCCAACCATGGTCGAGACATTGGCGGCGCGCATGCAGGCGCCCCAGCTTTGGTGGGCGCCGGGTGTGGGGCAGCCGCTACGACACTTGCTCTTCTTCGCTTCCAGCTCCTTCAGCTCCGCAAGAATGTAGGGCGCGAGCGCCAGGGAGAGGTCGAGGCGCCCGTCGGCGCCGCGAAGGCTAGAGCTGGACATTCTCTACCTCAAATCCGTGGGACAGCCACAGGTTTTTGACCGCGGGATCATCGGTAATGTTCACGTGCCCGCCATACCAAATGTACTTGGTGCCGAAAGGGATAGCGCCGTACTCATCGGTGCCCGGCGAAGGTGAGCCACGCTCAGCCGTGAACAGCCCATTCTCATCGCCGAACACCGTCGCTTCGCGGACGGTGCTGGTAGAGAGTGCTCCTTGCAGGGTGAACCGTTCAACAACCTGCGGCATCACCAGCCGCCACGCCGGATTGCGGAAACCAATGGCCTCGGCCAGGTCAACCTCGAACGCCGTTCCCACGATCCGAGCTCGCGCGAACCCGAAGGCGAACGTGCTGTCCGATTCGAGGGCGGTACCGATGGGAACCGAGATCCCCACATTCGAGTTGATGACCAGGGCGGTATCGGTCTCGAGTGCGGTGCCAACCGTCTTGCGCTTGGCCTTCGTGAACGGGAATGCCGTGTCGGTTTCGGCGGCCAAGTTCACGGCCTTGCCCGACACCAGCCCGATAGGTAGTGCCACATCGGTCTCGGTTGCCGCCTGAAGCGTCTTACGCTTCGAGCGGGCAAACCCTATGGCCGAATCTGTTTCAGCCGCCAGCGTGGCGCTCCGCGCCTTACCGCGGGCAAACGTGAGAGCCGAGTCCGACTCGCTGGGGAAGGCGGTCGCCTTCGTCTTCTTCCTGCCCAGTGACTGGCCGGCATCAGTTTCCGTCGCCGTGTTGATGGCCTGCGAAATGGGGCCGCCGCCAGCGGACGGCAAGATGACAAGCACCGCAGCGGACTTGAAACTGGACGACGCCGTGCTACCACCCGACACCGTGTACAAGCCCGACGCTGCACGCAGCTGGTAGTTCGACTTCAGATAGTTGCCGTCCTGCGCCTCCGTGAAACTCGTCGGCGGCGTACCCAGCGACGAACTTTGGTTCGCGATGAAATGCGCAAGGAACGTGTTCGTCACCGACGGAACGATGTTCATGTTCGGCAACGTGGTGGTGTTGGCGGTGCTCGACACGTTTGACGTGTCGACCGGATCACCACTCGACAGGCCGCCCGACACCATCAGGCAGTGGCCCATGTTCCACTGGCTGCCGGTCCACGTGATCGTGTAGTTGCCGGTGTCGGCGGCGGTCAGCCGCTTCCACGCCACAAACAGTTTCTCGCGGTTACCCGACAGCTGACCGTTGATGACGACCGTGAAGCCTGTCGGGAATGTGATGCCCGTTCCGTCGAACGTGTCCCAGTGCTCCATCGCCAACAGGGCGATGTCACCTATCTGCGCGCCCGTGGGCACCGGCACCACACACGAGGTGCCGTTGGTGTCCGCTGTTCCGCTGACGGATGAGGAGCGCAGGGCGACTGCCACGGCTACGCCTTAATGAGCAGGAACGTGAATCGCACCGACCTGTCGGTGACAGACGGATTTCGCACCGTCGCCTGAAAGTGCTGGCGCCCATCGGCGCCCAGCACATAGCCAGCCGTTTGCCATTCGAGGATCGGGTGTACCGCCTGGAAACCCCAGGAGATTCCCGTCCACCCTTCGATCTGGGGGAAGTCGAAGTCCTTCGTCTCGCCCGCGAGAACGACCTGCGGTCCCGAGTTCTTGTAGTCGAACTCGACTGTGATTGGGATCTCCACTACGACGCCCGGTAGAAGTTCGCCACCGTTGCCGTCACGTCCGAGCCGTCAGGCGTGATGGCCCAGTCGTGCTTGGTCAGCGGCACCAGCGTTGAGTCGGTGCCGGTGGTGGTGTCCGGGTCGTAGGCGACCAGCAGCGCGCCGATGGCGTTACCGGTCAGCGCCGTCCACGTTTGGTCGGCGAAGTCGATGTCCACCCGGTCGTTGGTGTCGTCCACCGTGACCGACACGGAGGTGATGGTCTTGCGCCCCGCGGTGGTCTGCTCGTTGGTGGTGCCCGCCAGAAGGGCGGCCACGTCGTCGTAGTCCTTGAGCGTGGAGTCCGCTTCGAGACCGGACGCCTCGAGCGGAATGACAATGAGGGCATCGTTGGCCGCGGGCAGTTCGGAGTAGTACTTGACCTTGCCCTTGGCAATGTTGAAGACGAAATCGGCCATGCGGAATTGCTCCTAATTAGGAGGAGAGTTAGGAGGAAAGGCCGGGGGCCCGAAAGCCCCCGGCTCATTCCGCTCGATCAGGCTTTACCGTCGAACGCCGGAGTCGCACCCGCGTACAGACCCTCGGCCAGGGAACTGGTGGTCTTCAGCAGCTGGATGGCGTTCTCGCGGAACCGCGACACACCCAGCAGTGCGTACCAGCCCACCCGGAAGAACCGGTCCAGCGCGTCAATCGGAGGTGCAACCTTCGGCTGGATGTCCTGACCCACAACCTCGATCAGGGCCTCCTTGTCGATGAAGTACGTGGTGTACACGTCCTTCACCGCCGGGGCGTTGACCACGATCGTGCAGTTCGTGTTCTCCACGAACCGCACGCCCATGTAGTCGCCGGCAACCCGGTTGTACAGGTTGCTGGTGTCGACCTGCTCGTGCGGCTGACGCCACGTGTTGGTGCCGGACTCCTTCATCAGGTCGTGCAGCACATCCGGGTGGATGACGCACGCGGACGTCTGACCGAAGCGGGGCTGCGCGTTGCGCCGACGCAGAAGCGTCTTCGCGGTGGCCACCGACTGCGACTCGATCGGGGCGTTGACCGTGCCGGTGCCATTGGTGAGCGTGACGGCAGCGGTCTGGTGCAGAACGTTCGCGGCACCGTCCAGCACGGCCTGGTACACCTTGTCGATGGAGCGGGTGCCGTTGACACCGAGCTCCATGCCGATCTCAGAAGCGACCGACTGGGACCAGTCAACCTCGCGCAGCAGACGAGTCTGCTGCATGACGTTGCCGTACTCGTTCATGGTGATGTTGAGCTGGCGGTCCGCCGGGGGCGCAACCGAGTCAACGTCAGCGGTCTCCGACAGAGGAGTGACGGCCAGCGGCAGTTCGCCGCGGATCGTCTTGGTGACGACCTTGCCGGCGTACGCCTGCCGCTCCGGGCGGGAGTCGGTGAACGGCCGGAAGATCGGCTCTTCGCGCAGGTACGGGGCCACCTCGAGGTCGAGGGCCGTGGCGACGCGAGTGGTGAAGGTGGCGGTACTGGTGAGTGTTCCAGCGGGAACAGGCATGACTTCTTCCTCTGAGGGTCATGCCGCACGCGCTAGTAAGCGGGGGTGTTGAGCCCCTCATAAACTGCGGCACGGGCGGCGTCGAAGTCCGCGCGTGACATCCGGCCAGCCTTGAAAGCTTCGGCGGCGTTATCCGCCTTCTGCTTCACGGCGTCGAAACCGCTGTGAATCGCATTCGTTCCAAGGCTCGAAGCGTCCTGGAACTGCTGTGCCGCCTGCTGCTGCTCCACCTGTTCGGGGGTCAGCTGCTGTTCGGCCGGCTGCTCCTCCGCGCTCTCCACATTGAAGAGGCCCTTGGAGTCCTCCCACCACGCCTTGATGGCGTCGGCGGAGGTGTCGCCGTTGTACAGCTTGCGAATGCGGTCGGGCACCTTGAGTTCGTCCCACGTCGCCTTCACAGAGATCGACGCCTTGAAGGCGTTCAGATCCGCCAGCTCCTTGTCCTTCTGCTTGAGCGTGGCGTGAGCCTGCGCGAGCAGCTGGCGGAGTTTGCCTGGCTCTGCGTTCTCGTCGACGGTCTCGAACTCGTTCGGGATGTCAGACACGGTATTTACCTTTCGCCCTCAAAAGCCGCCCAGTGAGCGAGGGGATCTCTCGCTGGGGATTGCCTACCGCTGCCCATCGTTTACGCCGCTGCTCGCCTGGGCTCGCGAAAGCGGGACAGGTACATCATATAACCCGTGACTTATATACCCTGACCTGGGCAAAAGAAAACCGCCCCGTGCCCGATGGGCAGAGGGGGCGGCCATTTGGCTCCAGGGGCCGACCGACTTAACGGGAGAGCTGACAGCAGCTCGGGCTATCCCTGACAACCACCGCAATTGTATCAGGCGGCCTGCAGCGTTCCTAACGCTCAGGCGTAACCAACGCTGCTAGTACTTGCCGGCAGCGCTCTGACTGAGCGACTGCTGCGTGCCCAGATAGTTCTCCTGGAACCGCGCATTGTCGGTGTTGATGACCTTCTTGCGCTGGTTCTCCGCCCGCTGATCACCCAGCAGGGCGGCATCCTCCTGCTCGGCCAACGTCAAGTCCATGCCGGCGCTCCGCGCCAGGAAACCCTCGTACTCGTAGCGGCCCGCGATATCGCGGTAGCCCTTCTCCGCCTGGTCCTTCGTGACGCCCTGGTCCGCGAGGTCCATGGCACGGTCAGCGTTCAGCGCGCGGTCATCGCCGAACGCCTTCACTGCGGCGCCGCCGACCGAGTACTGGGCGGCCTGCCGCTTCAGCTGGGTCTCCGTCACGTTCGGGTCCATGGCGGCCCTCAGCGCGTCCCTGGGCGTCAACCCGTGCGAAGCCCAGGCGTCCTTCACCGACTGCGGCTGGAGGTCCCAGTTGTCCTGGTAGATGCCCATGCGGTCGTTGAGCTCCTGCGGGCTCACGTCCGACGAGATCCACTTCTGAAGGTTGTCCTGCGTGTCATACGTGCCGGCGCCCACGTACTGCCGGACGACCGTGCGCAAGCTGGCCTCGGTCGACAGGTACTCAGCCTCCGACAGGGCGGGCAGGCCGTTCTTGATGCGCTGCGCATTACCCGCGAACCTGGTCTTGTACGCCTCGGTTTGCCGCAGCTTGATCGGCACAATGTCCGCCGAGTCCCCGGCGGTCAGCATGTCCTGCACGTCACTGGACAGGGAGGAGAGGCCCCACTGCTCGAGCAGGGCTGCGAGCATGGTGAAGGCGTTGTTGTCGAACGTCGGCGCCGGGGTAGTCACTTCGCCTCCTTGGCTGGCGGCTTGCCGATCGGCTCTTCGCCCTCACGGTTCGGGTGGTACTCGCATCCGTCGTCCACCCAGTGGTCGTAGGGGCTGTACTGACTGCCACATTTCGAGCAGTCGTCGCGCCAGCCCAAGATTCCCGCCCAACGTGGGCGGTCATAACGGTGGGAACAGTTAGCGGTGCGATACAGATCGCGCAGCCTGCACCATTTCAGCCACGAGGTTCGCTGCCACTTCTCAGGCTCGGGACCCAGCTCGGGGAGCTGGTACTTGATCACGCTGCCGCTCATCCGACCATCCCAAACGCCTTGCCGATGGTGTTAGCCACCTCGGCCGTAGCCTGCTTCGCGTTCTGGGTGTAACCCCACCGCGGGTCTTTACGCAGATCCTGTTCCGCCTGCCACACCGGCACCGCGGCCGGAGGCTTTCCCTGCTGCGTGGTGCCCTGGAGCCAGCGCTGCAATAACTTATCGTCCAGATTCACGTCTTGCGGGTTCACCTCCAATACATTTGCATAAGTATCGATATATGGCTGGGCGATATCCCGTACGGTCTCGCCCGCGTCAATGCGGTCAGCGAACGCCCCGTACTTGCTCTTGGCGTAGTTCTTCAGCTTCGTCTGAAACCCGGCCAGCGCATCCTGGCCGGTGTCCCCGTACATCAGGCCGGAGCCGGCAGCCGCGCGCACCTGCGCGGCCAGATCCTTGGGTGCGTAGCCGTAGGCGGCAGCCAGCTCGCCAGCCTGGTTGATGAGTGAGCCGAACTCGCCCGACGCCTCGACGTCGGAGATACCGGAGGAGATGTTGCGGAAGATCAGGCCACGCATGGCCTGCTCGTCGTAGCCGTGCAGCTGCCCGTACAGCCAGATCTGCTGGGCGCGAGCATGCGACACCGCGCCCAAGCCCAAACCCCCGGCGATGCTCTGCACGCCCGTGCCGCCTGACGACAAGGCGGCGGAAGCCGATGCGGGGTCGGAGACCTTCTGGGTCACCCACTGGCGGGTGGCGGCAGGTGTCTTCTTCCACCAGCTGGTGGAAGCCACGGCCATCTGGAAACGCTCGGACGTCCACTTCTCCTTGACGGCCTGCTTCATCAGCCGGCCGATCTCGGGGACGGCCTGCGCCAGCATCGACACGAAACCGTACGACGCTTTCAGGTTGGCCTGCGCCGTGGCTGCGGCCTTCTTCTTCTGAGCTGCGGTCTGGGCCATTAGTTCGCGATACCCCCGAACGGATTCGAGCTACCCATCAGGGCGAAGAAGTCGGCGGCCAGATTCCCGTACTGCTGCTGCTGAGCCTGGTTCTCGAAATGCGAGGTAACCCACGCCACAGCTTGACCTTCTGGGTCCAACTGCGTGTTACTCGCCCCGGCGTAGTACTGGGCGCTGCTCTGCTCCTCGAGCCCGTGGTAGTACTTCACGAACTCGGCAGCCTCTTCTGGGGTGAGCTCCCGGCCCATGCGCTGACGCGCGATGCTCGACACCTGCGAGATGAGCAGCGTGCCGTCCGTGTAGCGGACAGCGCCAGAACCCCCGCCACCGCCTCCGTAGCCGCCCCCGCCGTACCCCCCGTAGCCTCCGCCACCGCCATAGCCGCCGTAACCACCACCGCCACCGAGGTCACCATTCTTGGCGGCCTGCGCTGTCACATCGAACGCGGTCTTGGTGAGCTCGGCGATCGAGTCGTCGATGGCCACCTCGTCGCCCTGGTTCTGAAGGATGGCCACCTCATTGGCCAGCCACTTCAAGGCCGACAGATCCTCTTTACCGGGGAACCCCTTGACGGGGTTACCGTCCTTGTCGGTGACCAGCCTCGTCCGCTGACTGTTCGCCGTAGAGTCGGTGCCGTAGGCGGACGTGGCCGCCAAAGCGGTGATTAGCTGGGCCGCGTACTTGGGGTCGTTGCGCATCCGCGCGTACTTGGCTTGAATCCACTGGTCCGCGCTCACGACTTGGAGCAGGCCGTGTTCGTCGCGGGCAACCAGCCACTTCGACAGGTTGCCCGGCCCGGTCACCGCGGAGAAGCTGTTGTTGTCGACCATGCCGGCGAAGCTGCCGTCGCCCGTGTCCTCTTCGCCCAGTTGGGCGTCGCCCGACTTGCGCTTCGAGTCGGCGAAGTCCTGCACGCGGATACGGAAGTCGGCCCACACGCTCAGATCGTTGAGCGTGCCCAGCAGCGGGTTGTCGATCAGGTCGTCGTCGGTGAAGTACTTGGTTCGGGACATGTCGCGGAAAGCGTCAGCGAGCTCGGTCCCGGCAGCCTGCCGGTCGGCATCCTTCATGGGATCTTTGTTGATCAGATCCAGCATGTGCTTGACGGTCTTCGCGTACTTGCCACCCTCCTGGGTGGACTCCACATTCCGGCGAACCTCGGCCCGCTCGCCAGGCTTCAGCTTCTTGTACCGCTCGATCTCGCGCGGATCACGGTTCAGGTAGTCGCCGGTCACCACCGGCAAAGCCGAGTGACCAGGCAGCGGAACGCCCAGCGAGCCGTCCTTGTTGACGGCATGCACGTCGGTCGTGTCAGCGCGGGTCTCCTCATTGAGGTCCCGCATGTACGTATCGAAGTAGCTACTGCGCTCAGGCTCGCCAGGTTTGCGCGGCTGGTTCGACACGCCGAACTGGCCCAAGCCCAGCAGGTCCCGCTGCTCCGGCTCGTTGCTGCCAGGCCGCCTGCGCGGCGCGGGCTTCGGGGCCTGCCGCTGCATCCGCTGATGCTGGGCGACAGTCATGCCCCTGTTGGGGCCAGCCGTGTAGCGCCAGCCGGGAGCCACATCGGGCCTGCCGGCCAGATGGTTGTTGACCCTGCGCAGCGTGTCGGCCGACTTCTTGGCATTCGCGGCACGCAGGTTGGCCAGTTGGGTGGCGCGCTTCAACGCGCCTGTGGCTCCGCCCGCATAGTAGGCGTCAAGGTCAGGCATTAACGGCCCTCACTCACTCTCATCAGATCCCACAGCCCACTAAGAGAGCCGCCCTGCGCATTCAGCGCATTACGCTCCTCGAAGTCCAGGCCCTTCTGCGAAGCGCCCAGCCACTTCAAATCGCCCTGCTGCTGATACTGCTTGTTCAAGCGGCGACGGCCCTCGTTGTCGTAGTAGTCCAGCTTCGCGTACTGGTCTCGATAACCCGAGTAGTCCTGCCACATTTCCTTGATGGCCGGAAGGAGCTTCCGCACCGAATCCGGCAGGACATCAGTACCGTCCACCACTCGCCCCACTGCGGGGGCGATAACGTCGTGAACATAGTCGGGGCTCGCCCGCCGGTTCAGTTCCTGATCGGCGAGAGGGTGCGCCCTGCGCCAGCCGCTCTCCCAATCATCCATCTTAGCGTAGATGGATTTCTGTAGGGCCGGACTGTCAGCCACCGCATTGAAGAACGTGGTCCTCGTCGAATAGTACTCGTCGATATCCGACGACACCGACAGGTCATCATAGAACTCTTGGATGTCCTTGTGGGTGCGGATGTCACTCTTGAACTGGAGCTTGTACGCCTCGTTGCTGAAGTCACCGTCAGCCGTGTCTTTCGGCATGAGCGCGAAAGCCAACGTCGGGTTGGCCCTCACGAAGTCCAGGTTCTCGAACATCCACTGGGTGGCGCCGATCGTGTACGGCGCATACGCCTGATCGTTGCCGGCGATCTCCGTGGAACTCGTGGAGAACGCGCCCGGATTCACAATCAGCTCGCCCGGATACCTGCGGGCGAACTCGGCCACAGCCTCGGAGTCGGCCCGGGAGAAGTTGTCCGGGTACTTCTTGGCGAGCTCGTTGCGAATATCGAAGAACTCGGCGCGCAGATTCGGCAGCCCCTGCGCTCGAGCAATAGCGTCGAGCTCGGTCTCGTCAGGGTCAGCGACCTGAGGGGAAGCGGGCGCGAACAGGCCCAGCACCGCACGCTGGATCATGATGTTGGTGGTGGTGGCCTTCACCGCATCCAGATACCGGGCACGCTCCGACGGGGAAGCGTCCGGGCCGGGGGTCTGCCCGGCCAGCTCCGCATACATGAGCGAGGCGCGCATGGCCGACTGGAACTGCCCGTCCGCATCGTCCTTCGAGGCGAACGTGGTGAACCGGGTGAACATGCTGGGCACCAGGTTCTTCCACGTGAACGGACCGGACGTGCCCTCGAAGTCCTCGCCGCCCGACAGGCCGCGGCGCAGCCGCTCCAAGTCCACGGTGGCGCCGGGCCAGATCTTCTCGGCGCCCCACGTGGCGAACCCGAACATCGGGTTGGCCGAGAACTGAAGGGGATTCGACAGGCCAGGGTTGATGAACCGCACCTGCGACTTGAGTCCGTCGAACTGCGGCACCCTCAGGATCTCGTCGGGTGCCAGGCCCAGGCCGGCTGCGGCATCGGCCATCACCCGCTGGGCGAGGGCCGTGCCGGGGTAGGTGAAGGTGAGGTGGTATTCGGTGTTGCCCTCTTCGTCCTGGAACGGCTCGTAGTGCACGATGCCCGCGTGCACCCCGGCCTGCATCAGGATGTTGGCTCGAGCCAAACCCTCCGGGTTGGCCCTGGTTGCATTCACCAGGCGGCGCAGAAAGTCCTCCTGCGCACGCTGGAACATCAGCCACTTGTCGGCCATCTCCGAGAACACCGACTTCTCCATCGGGTTGTCGGTGCCCTGGAACGTCTTGGCCACAGCCCGCTTGTTGGTGGCGGCCTCCACCATGAACGCAGCCTGCCCGGGCTCCATGCCCTTCGCGGTGAGGGCCTCCATCAGCGGCGCCATCTCGTCCTGCGCCAGCCTGCGGTTGGCCACGAAGGTGGGCATGACGAACAGCTTGTCCAGCGGGTCGGCGACGACCGTGCCGTAGGCGCGGGTCGCCAAGTTTGAAAGGCCCTGCGCGAAGCCGTTCTTCTCGGGAACCATGGGCGCGTAGATGGGTGCGACCATGCCCTCAGGCTTGGCCGCATCATCGAGCTTGGCGAGGTCGTCAGCCGAGATCTCCTCGCCCTTGGCGAGCTTCTCCAGCAGGGGGCGGGACTCCTCAGGGAACCGGATCTCCGCGCCCTTGTCGGTGCGCGTGACCTTCCCACCCATGTGGTGAACCAGGTCATCCACCGCCCGGCGCGCGGCAGCCTGTGCCGCGGCCTGCCTGTCGGCCGGATTGCGCACCGGCTTACCGTCCGGCAGGTACTGCATGCCGGCGCTGTTGGCGCGCATAGACGCGCCCAGCTCGTGTTCGCCGTACAGTTTCGCGATCAAAGCGTCCGCATCGGCGAATGTAGACTGTTTGAGCAGGGAGTCCGTCGCCATCCTGGAGTACGCATCGCGCATGCCCGCAAGCGCCTCCGCGTCATCCAAGTTCTTGCTGAGCGCAAGGGCGTGGACATCAAGCTCTGGGTAACGCTTCGCCCTCATCGTGGCGGTCAACTCGTCAGCGATGTTCTGCGCCACGTTCACGGCGACTTCGCCCTGAACCTTTGGGCGAGCAGCTTCAGTCACGTCCGCCAAGGCTCTCTTGGCAATGAACTGCATGGCTAGCTCGCCGATTGGGTCTGACTGCCGCCGACCGAGCTCCGCAGCCCACAGGGCAGGCGTGGTGTCGCCCCACTCGTAGGCGTTCACCACCTTCACCGGACGGAACGAGATGTTCCTGCCGGCCGCATCGGTGATGCGGGCGCGGTCCGTGTGCGTGGCACGCTCCGCCATGTTCCAGGCGTAGGCGTCGGCAGCGGAGCCGAACTGCTTGGCTGCGCCCTCCAGCATCTGCTGCGCCATCTCAGCGTCCAGATGCTTCGAGAGCGGCGTGTCCTCAACGTTGCCGCCCTTACGCTCGTGCCGTATCGCACGAGCTCGGCGAACCTTGTCCCACGGTCCGATGGCCGCCAGGTGGCGGGCGCGGCGCTCCGACTTGGAGGCCAGGAACTCGCCATACTCCGTGAGGTCCACGTCCTGACCGAGCCGCGCCATGGTCTCGGCCATGCGCGGGGAGATGCCGTCACGCTCCAAGATGGCGCTGATGGTCTTCACATACGTCTCGGGCTTGCTGCGGCGGGTCACCTCAAGCTGGGCGAGATCGTCTGGGGTGAAGTTGTTGACCGCGTTCGCCAACCGCTCAAGGTCATGATCGTTGACCTTGCGGTTCAGCACGTCAGCTTTCACAGCCTTGCGCGCTGCGCGGTGCGCGCCCAGCACGCCGGGCTCACGCCAGGCGTTGAACAGCTCCAGCTCCAGGCCCTGGCGCATCATGTTCGAGTAGGTGGTGACCTTGGACGCCTTCCAGGCGCGCACCATGGCGTTGGCCGCCTGGCCGTCCGCCGTCCTCGTGACGGCGTTCAACACCGCATTGCGGTTCGCCAGGCCCCGCAACTCCCGCCAGTTCGGAAGCTCAACACCCTCCGACAGCTGCCACGGGTGCACCGCGGCCGGCATCTTCAGGTCGCCGACCCTGATGTAGTTGCCGTCCGGCGTGGTGTAGTGCTCGCGCACCCCGGCCTTGTAGCCGTTGATGTACTCGCCCTGCGGCACCAGGCCCTTGGTGAGCTGGTCCACGATCTTCTGCGCCTCAGGCGTATTACGCAGGTTCATCACGTTCAGCAGTGACCCGATGGTTTGGCGGGTCATCACCCAGCGTTCCGCCGGATTGGCGGCGGCGTACTGGGTGGTCACCATCTGGGCTTGCCGCTTCGGCATGAACTGGGAGACGAGCTCCTTGTACACCTTCACCGAGTCGGGCGAGCTCGGCAGGATGGTCTTGTTGCTGAAGGTCTTCTCGAAGTTCCGCCACCCGCGGGAAAACATGTGGGTGATGCCGAACGTGTAGTTGTTCCGCAGCCACTCCGCCGACTCCGGGTTGACGAGATGATCCCAGCGGCCCTGCTCGTCTGCCAGCACATGGCCGTTTAGGTCAATGGGCTTCTTGCCTGTTTCCTTCAACTGCTTGATCACTGACATGTCTCGGCGGTTGAACGCCTCGAGCACGGGTGCCAGCTTGTCCCGCACCTTGCCGTTCAGCGACAGCTGACCGGGCAGCAGCAGGCGTGAGCCGGTGATCTCGCGGCCTGAGGCGTAGGCGTCCATCACGATGAACGTGGACAGCTCCTCCGCAGCGTTGGCGCGGGCCAAAGCCCGCTCCTCCGGGGTGGCCTTCGTGCCATCAGTCTTCGTGAAAGCCCACATCGGCTTGCCGTCAGCCGACGCATCGAGCACCCACGGGTTCACATCGCGGCCACCCTCGGCCGCGTGCTTCACCTCACCCTTGGCCTCATTCAGGGTGCGGGCGCGGATCGGTCCGACAGTGCCGGCCCGCTGTCCGATCAGCAGATCCAGGGTCTTGTCGTAGCCGGGGAACCTACGAATCCAGGAGGCCCGCGCCTTCGCAGCCTCAGGGGTCGATACGCCCACCGTCACAATGTCGTCAGCGGTCTGCATGGCCTCGTCGAACCGGCGAGCCAGTGCCCCCTTGGGGGCGTGCAGATCGTCCGACGCTTTCAGCATCTGGATCGTGTTATCGATCTTCTCGGCGGCAACACCACCCACCCCGTAGCGCATCGCGCGCACAGCCTTCACGCCCTGCGAGGCAACCACCGTCGGGTCCATGTGCCACGTGACGATCAGCTCGGTCGCCGCGGAAGCCACCTGCCGGCTGACACTGCCGGGCTCCCAGAACTGGCCTGGCTTCTGGTACTGGTCCGGCACGAAACCCTTCAGGACACCCCAGCCCAGCGTGTTCTGGCTGCCGTCGCCGACAGCGTTCAGCAGGTCTTCCACGTTGGGGCTCTTGGATGCGCGGGCAATCAGGCCCTGCGCCTCGGGCGACAGCGCCGAGTAGGAGCGCGACAGGTCATCCATGGCCCCCGAGACGATGATCTCGCGGGCCGCGTCCACGTCTTCCGGGGACCAGCGCTTCAGGCCCTTGATTTTCTCGATGTGCTCGTTCGAGATGGGGGCGACAACCTCGCCGAAGTCCTGCGAGTAGAAGTTGATCCGGTCGCCGATACGCGACGGATCAAGGTGCGCGGCACGCATGTCCTGCCGCTGCTGCTCGTCGCTGACGGAGCCGGGTGCGTACACGCGACCCAAGCCCTCAACCCAGTTGGCGGCGCCCTCAACGGCGCCCAAACCCAGCGAAGCAAGGGCGCCCGCCACCGGAATGCGATCCACCCAGTCATTCGCGCCCTGAAGCGCGTCATCAACCGCAGAATCCGAGGAGCTGCCCGCGGCGAAAGGGGCACCGACCGAGCGGTTCCACGCCCACGTGGTTCCCTCGATAACCTTCGAACCCACATTCGTGAAGCCGCGAGCGAAAGCATCAAACCCTGAAGCCAGGCCGCCCAGGAGCCCGCCACCGAAATCATTGTCGGCGTTCGCCAGCTTCTTGTCGGCCTCACCCCACTCATCCGTCTTGTTCAGATAGCCGGGGCGGGCCGCATTCTCCTCATTGGTGGAGGAGAAACCTGCGGTCGACAGATGCTTGGCGGTCTGCTTGGCCTGCGTGGCGGAGTACGAGTTGAACGATTGCATGGCCAGGGCCAGCGGCACCTGCTTGTCGAGCAGGGACTTGACGATCTCCGGCTGGTTGCGGAACATGCCGCCGCGTTGAAGCACGGTGGAGTAGCGCACCCGCCGGTCCTGGACCGGGCGGCGCGCGGCCTGCACGATGACGTCAGGGTTCTCGACCTTCTGCCACCAATACTTACGTGCCAGGGCTACTGCCCTCCAAAATCAGGTATGCTGTCCTCGTGACAGCTCTCAAGATCGTCGGGGTTATCGTCGGGGCCTGGCTGGTTCTCGGCTTCCTCGTGATCGGACCCGCCCAAAACTCCATGCCCAAAGGGCCGGGCGGGGCCTACATCCTGGGCGGCCTGGCCGTCGTGCTGGCCGCTGCCGGATTCCTTATCCGGCGGATCGTCCGCAACGCCCGCCGCAGCTAGTTCCCCTGCTGAGCCAGCACGTTCACCAGGAACGTGAGCGACTCGTCACCATTCGCATACTCCGCGAGCTGCTCGCTCGTCTTGCGCCGCGGCATGGGCATCTGCCCGCCAGTCACCGAGTTCGGACCCGCGCCCATCGGGGCGCCGGCCGTCACCGGAATGCCAGGGTCACCCTGGTCGAACAGACCAGGCAGCGGCTGGCCGGGAGCAGGGCCAGCCTCGGGGCCGGGGGCAGCCTGAAGCTTGCGTGCCATGTCTGACGGGGCCGGACCGGCAGGCGCACCAGGCGCCTCGGCGAGCGGGGCGGCCTTCTGCTGGGCCGCGAACTCGCCGGCCTCCCCATACTTGGGGTCGGGCAGGGAGCGGATTGGCTGGCCGCCCGCGTCCGTGCGCTTGGAGAGGGCGCCGGGACCGGAGACCTGGGCGGGGCTAGTCATAGGTCACTCTCCACGGCGAGTGCGTGACGGTAACTGTGCAGTTGCCCGAGGTCGAAATGCTGAGCGTCGGGTCGGCGGTATAGGCGGTGAACACGTACGAGGTACTGGAATTCCAGGACCGAACGATGTCCTCGACCGGCTCGTCTTCTTCGTAGAAGTCGCCCGACTTAATCATCGTCACCGTCCGGCAGGAGGCGCACGTGCGGCGTGCGCAGATCGTCGCGCAGATCGTCATGCAGCGACGTGACCATGCCGATCAGTTCCATTGAGTTCAGGCCGCCGTGGGTCACGTGAGTGAATACCACTTCGCCGTCAGGGCGAAGGGCCTTGACGGTCGCGACGAAGCCGAGGGAGATGTATCCCTCCGGCAGCATGTCCGTGATCCGGTCGTCCTCTACCTCATCAGGCACCGACAACTCGCCTTCTGCTCACTGTGCTTTCCATGCGTGGCGCGCCCTGCCCCCGCAGGGTGGCCATCAGGTTCTGAACATCAGGCAGGCCACCGGGGGCCATGCCCTGCTGGCCGGGCGCCTGACCCTGCAACAGCCCGTTGGGCTGCACACCCTGCGGCAGCTCCGGCCCGCCAGGAGCGCTCTCAGCGCCAGGAGGGGCGCCCTGCGGCGGCACCTCGGCCGCCTCTTCCTCCGGCTTCTCCGGTGGGGTGAACGCCTGCACCACCGCATCAGCCATCGACACCCCGCGCTGGCGTAGCTGCACCAGCTTCGCCATCGACTGAAGGATGGGTAGCGGGTCCTGCTGCTGCATCACCATCGGGCCGAACGCCTGGGCCAGGCCCATCACGCCCTGCTCCACGGCCGACGCCAGATCCTCAGCGTCGATGCGCCGCTGTTCCTCGTCCGAGTCGATATCGAACGGCAGGTTCTTGCGGAACGTGTCCCTCGAGATCACCTTGTCGCCGCGCAGCTGCAACATCGCCACGATGGCTTGCGCCGGCCCCTGGCCGGACGCGAAACCGTACGACACCTTGCAGGTGTAGCTGTCGCCGATGTCCTTCGCGGGCGTGTAGGAGACCTCGTAGGGCCTGCCCGCCAGAACACCGGTGATCTTCTTCTGGGTGTTGGGCCACAGCTTCACGTCCAGCATGAAGCAGAGCTCGGTGACCTCTTCGAGAGCCTTACCGACCACCACCTGCATGGTCTTGATCTGGGTGTTCATCGCGCCATTCAGCGCGTCCACACCCTTGCCGGTGACAATGCTGCCCGGCGTCGACCCGCCGCGGGCCTCCGGGTACCGGGAGCCCTCCTTCACGGCCTGATCCAGCTGCTGGTTGAAGGCGAACAGATCGTCGGGAATGTCGAGCCGCACGCGGCTCACGCCCTGCGGGTTCTGTGTGCGGATCGTGGCATCCGGCCCGTACGGAAGCTCCGTCACGTCATCAGGCATGGCGATCGGGGCGTTGACCGCCTTGTCGGTGGCGTTCAGCTGGTACTGCACCATGATGTGCTTGACCAGCATGGGGATCACCGAGTCATCGAACTGCCCGCGCTTCAGATCCTCCTGGCCGGGACGCTCAGCGATCACCACAAGACAGCGGCCCAGGTTGTGCTGCCACTGCGCCAGCACCTTGTAACCCGAATCCGGCAGATACACCACCGACTGGTTCTCGTCGTCGTAGGTGACGACCCGTTCCGTGTCGTTCATGCCCCGCTTGACGCCGTTCTTCATACCGATGAACGGCTCAAGATCCGGGTACTTCGCGCACAGATTCAGCACCGTCTCGAGCTTCACCTGCGCGCACCACTTGGTGCGGCCCCACATGTCCTTGAAGTAGTAGGTGTCGAAACTCGGCGACCACTTGATTCGCGGGCACTGGTATTCGAAGTCCGGCACGATGCGATACACGCCGAAGGCGTAGGACAGGGTGGCATCGCAGAAGTCGATGTGCTGAAGCTCGAGATCCGACTTGTCCCAATAGTGGGAGGCGATCTTGTTGCGCTTGCCGGCGCGAACCACATCAGCCTGGCTGGCCATGTTCCCCGACGAGCAGGCGATGGAGGGGAGCGGGGCGAACTGCTCCGACACGTCACGAGCAACATTGTCGATCGTGTTGGCGATCGCCATCTGCGCCAGGTCATCGGCGAAATGGGAGGGGAACACCTCGTGCAGGCGACCCTTACGGGTCATTCGCACCAGGTAGGAGTCCTTATCGCGCCCGGAACAGCGCATGCGCATGTTCTCGACATGCTGATGAATGGCTTTGATGTCCACTAGGCCACGGCCCGCCTGTTCTGACTACCTAGAATCGCCTGGAACTGCTCCTCGGAGCTTCCGAAGCTGAACACGCCCCGGCGCTCGATAGCGCCACGAGACTGGAACTTGCTGTTCGCGTGGGTTTGATTACCCAAACCGCTACGCAGGTATTGTCTCATACCCAACTCGGCAAACCAGAGAGCCATCACCAGGTCCTGAATCAGCTTCTTGTTGTCCGGCTCCCACTGCTTCAACTGCTCAGCCAGCTTGTCCACGTCCTTGCAGGTGCGTGGGGACGGCAATTCGATGAGAGGGTGCTCATCGCCAGTCGCCACCAGGCGATTGTTGACGTCCGTCACGCACGACAGGAACAAGGGCACCAAAGTGCCCTCAACCCCCATCGACGGGTCCCACTTGTTGCCTGTCGTCTGGTGCTCCACCAGGCGGCACTGGTTCGCCGTCAGGAAATCCCGGATCTCCGGTAGCTGGGTGATGAACTGCTGGACCGCGTTCTTCTCGATCCGCCACTCGTTGATGTGGTACTTGGTGGTCAGTTCTTTCAGCAGCGGAATGGTCTGCCGGGGGCCGACACCCTTCCGGTCCCACACGTCCAGGACCCAGCGCTTCTTCGTCTGCTTGTCGGCGCCGACCACAATCATGGCGTTGTGACCCGCCGAGCTCGCCGGGTCCCACGACCCGATCACATACAGGCCCTGCATGCCCTGCGGCCGGTGCGTGGGCGTACCGCCCTCCATCACCCCGTGATGCCGCATCCTGTTGATGGAGGCATTCACAGCCTCCGCCGGGAACGTGGCGTGTTCCGACACGTCACGCTGCTGATAGACGAACGTGAACCTGCGGCTATCGGTCATCGCCGCCTTGTTGCGGGCAATCTTCTTCGCGTCCAGCCGCTCAGGCCAGAGCACAGTCCATTCATCAGAATGGCCCGTCTCGCCCTCCAGAACCGCCGGCTGAGCGAAGTAGGTGTAGAACGGATCCCCGTCCTCGGTCTTCGCGTCATCTCGCAGCTTGCGATAGACGTCCATGACGGCGACGCGCGTACCCAAGATGTCGAGCTCGCCATCCTCGGGATGTAGGCGGTTGAACACCTCCTGCCCGATCCAGTCCGCGTGCTGCTCGAACTGGCTAGCGGACGCCATGTCCTCCACGTCGTCGAGAATGATGACGTCGAATCGGGTGCCGTAGATCTGGGAGCCGATACCGAGCGCCTCAACGGTCGGTTCCTTCTCGGCCTGCGTCCGGCCCTTCACGTAGATCATGTTCTCTCGCCAGGAGAGACCATCGCCCTTGTCGTCCGACCGCCAACCGCCCTCGGGGGCGAAGGCTGCGTGCAACTCCGGGTACAAGCTGGCGTTCTGAAGGTAGAACTTGATCTGACCCAGGAACTTCTTGGCCATCGTCTGCGACTTGCTGACGATGCCGATCCTGATGTCCGGGTTCTTGGCGATCAGCCACACGCTGCGGTTCACGGTCCACGTGGTGGACTTCGCGTGGTCAGGTGGAACATTGATCAGCATGTACTTGCCCGGCCAAGCGCCAGGCTGATACTGCATCGACTCGTACATGTCCCGCGGCTCGCGGCCCTGCATCACATCCCAGATGCGCAGGTGATGCTGCGGGAGCTTGACTCCCAGGTACTGCTCCGAGAACTCAGGGAAGTCCGGCACCGAAGACTTGGAGACCTCGCCACGCTTCAGGGCCTGGCCGATCTTGTCGGCCTTCTCCTTGAAGTCAGAGTCCGTCCGGCGCCAGTCACGCCACGTCTCATACGACCTGCCCACCACGGCCATGGCCTCTTTGACGGCCATGCCGGCGGCACGCTTCTGGAGAACAATCTCCTTGGCTTCAGCGGTAGAGACCTTCACGGAACTCCATCTGGTCAGACACTTTTTCACGTCTGCACGTGAAGTTGTGTTGGTCCGACACCGAAGAAAGGGGGAGGGCAGAGATAGGGCCAAGTAGTGACGAGCCCGGAGCAGGCAACTGGCGCCCATGAAGGCGCCTGCGGTGCGAGCGGTTTGCTGGTAGCGAGTACCGGGCGAAACACACTGGACCCGTACCGGTAACGGTAGCAGGCCCAAAAGGCCTATGCCTGAGCTGCGGTTTCCTTCACGACCCACTGCACCGGGGCGCCTTTCAAGGCGGCCCCGCGTGCCAGCTTGCCTTCAACCCGGCCCTTCTCCGTCAGCTGCCGCTTCAACGGCGGCGAGAAGATAGGCACCTTCGGAAAGGTGGTACCGGAGAAGATCCCACTCAGGATCTCGACCTTCGCGAACAGCGCCCACCGTGTCCCCCAGCGGGTTGACATCTCCTCCTCTTCCGAGAGGGCGGAGATCCGGACCAGGCGCCCCTCAAAGGAGCGCTCCTGCCATTGCGGAGAAGGTGCATTGAAGGCCATGCCCCCAATTTTAGAAAGGGTCAGAGACATAGCAGGGGGCCTCGAAGACCGTCCACCACTCACCCCACGAAACCACCCCCCACAAAGGGGGCAACCCCCACCATCAGTGCGGAGCAGGTGCACCACGAAAAACTGGTGACCGTGCGTAGAGAATCGCCGCAGAAATTATGACGTGGAGTAATATATATAACACACACATATTAATAACACTGGGGTCTGCTCCCCTGCCGGCGGCGCGCTGGCCGCGCGCGCTGCCACAACGCTGACCAGCAAGAATACATACATGTAAGATCATCATGTACCCCCTCCCCCCACCCCCATCCCCCCCATCTGCCTGGACATGGGAGGTATGTAGGTGTATGTGGTATGCAATGTAGGCATATCGTTAGCCGTGCTTAACCATAATGTGTACCGTTCATTGTGTCAAGCCTGACCTTGCCGAGCTCGGGTTACCATCTCGTGACTTGACTTGCTGCCAGCTGGCAGGCACCATCAAGCGTAACCAGATATCAAGCATGAGGGAGTACCGATGAGCGACAACCAGGTGACCGGACGGATCGCGAAGTTGGACCGACTGAACAACTCGACCAACGGTAATCCGACATGGCGAATCACCCTCGACGGTGGCGAGGTGCTGCGTACGCAGTCCGACGCGGCTGTCAGCTACGGCCTCAGCAACCCGGAGTACCGCGATGCGCTGGTGCGCTTCGACCTGACGAAGGCTGGCCGCGTGTACGGCGCAACCGTACTGGAAGGCGAGCACGAGGGGTACCAAGGCTAGGCCTTCGACTGCGCTAGGGAAGCCCCCGTTTCGGCGGGGGCTTTTCTCATGTCTGGTGCCGGCCGTTACCTGTCGTGATCTCACGTGCCCGCGCGTAGCAAGGTGGCACGAAGGGAACGAAGCACAGCTTTACCGCTTCGTTACCGCCTAGCTCTTGCGTCGTGGTCATGCTTGAGCGCATGCTTGATGACATCAAGGTACAGCAACCGAGGAGCGCCAATGAGAGCGACCAGTCTTCTGCCTCACGAGATTGCGTACTTGCCCGTAGATCTGCTGGCCAAGGGCGAGGCGCTGGGTGTGATCAGTTTCAACCGTCTCGGCCAGTTCACGGTGCACGCCCGCCACTGTGAGGCGTGCGGGGAGCTGCTGCCCGCGCTGTGCGGCGTCGACTCGCCGGACTGCGCACCGTTTTGGAGCACGCTCCCGCGCTGCCCACGGCACGCGCTCTGACCCGCTTGCGTCATGCCCAGCTCGACTGGGCTTGGCGCTGGCAGATCAGACGAGGAGTGGACATGACGAAGCAAGCGAAGTGGGTGGCCGGCCTGGTGGTGGCGGCCTGGCTGGGCGGGTCGGCGTGGGGCGTGACGGCCCTCGCGTCCGAGGGCGAGACGGTTGAGGTGACGACGCCCGCGGGCATGTGCCCGCAGGAGGACAGCTGTCGCGCGGACTACCGCGATGGGCAGTGGCACATCTGGCAGGGGAGTGACGGCAGATGAGTGCGAGTGACATTGCCGATGGCATCCACGCTCACGTGGATGAGCTGATCACAGCGTTGGTGCGGGAGACGCGCGTCAACCTGGCTGCCGCACTGCGCGGCGTGGTGCAGGACCCCGGCTTCGGCGAGCCGGGTGCTGGTGGTCCGGTGCCTGCGTTCTCGGATGAGGACAGTTTCCTGGCCGGCGTGACGTGGGCTGCCCAGCTGGTGGCGGACGAGCAGTTCGAGTTCTGAGCGGATTGCGTTGGGCAGGTGTTGGCACCTGCCTTGCGCTGTCGGGACTCAGACCGTGAAGGAGAGGATCATGACCGTCAAGAGACTGGTCGGTGCGTGTGTGCTGGGCCTGGCCATGTGGGCGGGTATCGCGTGGGCAGTGATGTCCATGGCGTCGGCGGAGGACAGCACGGACACGGTGGTCCCGTGCCCGACGGAGGACAGCTGCGCTGTCGTCTACCACGATGGCGCGTACCACATCACGCAGGTGACGCCGTGAACATGCAGCCCGGCCCCGGAACCCGTGTGCGCATCGAGCAACCCGCCGGACGGGTGGGCGCATTCACCACCCGCATGACCTACAGGATATCGACGGGCGAGGTGGTCGGCGCGGTGGCCTACGAACCGTCCATGACGAGAGTGCGCGTGGGCGGAACCGTGCATCGCGTGCCCTTGGATTACTTGACCCCGTTGGAGGACTGAGTGATGCGAGTGCACGAGTCGAATCCGCGCGGCTGTGACGAGTGGCTGGGTAGCAGGTACTGCGAGGCGCCTGCCACGCACGTCGACGAGGTGACGGACCAGATCTACTGCGAGCAGCATGCCGGCCCGCTGGCCTGGCCGGACAGGTACATCAACTTGTATTCGCTGGCGCTGGTGACGTGCGGCTACATGGGCATGCCTTACCACATGCCTGCGGCGCTGGCTGCCACGCTCTATCCATCGGAGCGTGCGGCATGAGTCATAACCACGTGACGGCGCAGGAGCTGGAAGACTACGCCAACGAGCAAGAGATACAGCTGGCCGGACACTGGGGTCAGGGATACAGCGCACGGGTGACGTACCACGTCGGCACGGGGATGTTCAACGTGTACGACCACGACGAGATGATCGCGCAGCATGACGATGCAAGCCCGGCTGCTGACGCCTTCAACCAGATCAGGCCGAGATCATGAGCACCGAGCAGGCTAACGAGCTGGTTGCTGCCGTGTCGGCCGCACTTCACTGCCCGTGTGGCGTGCTGGCGGCAGCCGGCCCCCTCTTCCACCGCAGGTCCACCGACCATGACTGTGTGCATCACCCGCGGCGCAGCTGCGGCCACTGCCGCACGGTGGACAGGCTGATAGCTGGGTGCGAAGCGCGCCTCTACACCGAAGCGGTTCACGGCCCCTTCATCGTGACCGCATGGGAGGTGTGACGAGAGGCGCGTCGCAAGGGACATGCGGTAACGCCCGCATGTCTCGATTTGAGGCGCGGCTGTACGTGGAAGCGAAGTACGGACCGTTCGAGATCACGAGATGGGAGCCGGCGGCATGAGTGGTTACTACTACGTGCGCATCGAAGTGAACGGCCAGTGGGTGACAGTGAGTCGGCCCGGCTCGCTCCCCTCGGAGCGTATGGCGCTCGAGTGGGCGGACTGCCTGGACGACAGCTTTCCACGGTCCATCTGGTACCAGGACGAATGAGCGAGGTTGAGCACGGCCCGTTCGTCGTGCTCTAGCCTGTCACGCATGCGCTACGTGTCCATCGCCTACGGCACCCTCGAAGAGATCACTCAGCTGATGCGTGACGCGCTCGGCGGGCAGCGCAGCCCACACAGGCAGCGTGAGGCACGGCAGGCTCTTGAGGATCTCGAGGCCGGCGACACCAGCGTCACGCTGGGCGAGACCACCTATCTGGTGGTGGACAACCCGGACGAGGTGGTCTGACTCTCGCTCTGGTGTTAGCCTCGAGCTACCGTCCCGGCTGCCAGGGCCGGGACCAACGTCAGGACAACTACACATGCATACCCAAGCGGACAGCGTCGAATGGACGCTGCGAAAGTCGCTTGCCTTCCAGCCCGTCGGGCAGGGGCAAGTGTTGAGCCCCTCGCCTTGGCGGGCTGACTCGTGAGCCGACACCTAGCACTGGTAGCGCAGGCCAACGAGCGCATCCCGTTCAACGGCGCCACCCCTGAGCAGGTGGCTGCCGTATCCAGGCTGATGGCTATGTCCCGGTTCACGGCTGAGCTGTGCCGCGCCGTGATGATGGATGGCTCTGGCCCGTGGGATGAGGTGGCTGCCTCGCTTGAGGCTGGCGCCACCCTGTGCCGCAACATGCAGGTGCTGGAGGTAGAGCTAGAGCTCCAAGCCAACCGTCACTAACGACAAGATCGACACAAACGACACATCGTTCACCAACCCAACGCCATAACGTGGGGCGGAGCCGTTGCGCTCCGCCTTTTCTCTTTGACCTGCACATTTGCTTGAGCAACTGGATAGCGCCGGCCGCTTGCGTCATGCTTGATGTATGGTCATGCTTGTATCCGACAAGTTGAGTATCAACTAGTCGTCAGGACAAGACAGCTTCGCTGCTTGTCCGATCTATCAAGCAAGCCATCAAGCAGGAGGCGGTAGACATGGGCATGAACCCGGACGCAATCAACAGCGAAGCTGATGTTGCTGAGGACCAGTCCGCTTCGCGGATGGATCCGAAGATCAAGGCCCAGTGGGTGGCTGCGCTGCGCAGTGGCGAGTACAAGCAGGGCAAGGGCGTGCTCCGCAAGGGCAACGAGCTGTGCTGCCTGGGCGTGCTGTGTGAGGTGGCCATCCTGTCCGGCATCGAACTCAAGGTCCATCACAAGAACGGCTACACCCAGTACGACGGCCACGGCAGTGGCCTGCCAGGCACGGTCCGGGAATGGGCTGGCCTGGACGACGGCCAGCCTTACACCAGCCGGATGGATGATGACGGCTTCCCCATGCGTATCTCGCATGTGAACGACGGCGGCGCCTCGTTCGAGCAGATCGCCGACCTGATCGAAGCAGAGTTCTGATGTACACCTCGCGAGATCACGAGGATCTCCAGCTGGCGCACGATCTGGCCCACTGGGTGGCCGAGCTCGTCAACGGTGTGATGGAACGCAACAGGTTGGGCACCCCACTACAGGCCATCTCGTTCCTGTCGGGTGCGGTGCAGGATGCCAACCTGGCTGACCGCGAGGTCACGATGGCCGAGCGGTACATGGGGTGGGCGGGAGAAGCATCGTGAGCTACGTGGTCTACATCAAGGTGGCCGACCGCTGGCTGCCCATCAGCCGGCCATTCCACCTCGAGCACGAGGCGCAGGACTGGGCGCTGAACCTGGACAGCAGGTGGACGCGTGAAGTGTGGCGCGTCAATGACTAAGGCCAAGGTACCCGGATGTACAGGCAAGGCACGCTTCTCTTCATACGACGAGGCGCAGCTTGCGCTCGTCGATGCCAAGATCAAGCGGGCCTTCGGCCGCAGCCAGAAGAGACGTGAAGAGCGCAGCTACTACTGCGGGAACTGCAACGGATTCCATCTGACCAGCCAGCCTGCTCAGCGGGCGGCGTAGCCACCCGCAAGGGTGATGCGAAACGTCACATCTGACACTAACGTGATCGCCGTTAACTGTTCACTCGACCCACCCAATGGAGGTGGTCATCCGACAGGTCGCGCTTGGCCAACCATCAGCGGCGAGCCCTCAAGTTCGTCGCATGAGGAAGCCCCGGTTCGGAGATGACCTGCATAATCATCCCAAGACCGGGGCTTCCTGCTGTGTTGAGTTACTTGCCCTTCGGCGGGGGCTTCTTGCCCGCCGCCTTCTTGACTGGGGCCTTGCCCTTGGCCGGGGCCTTCTTCTCCTCGCCCTTCTTCACGAAGGGCGGAGGCTTGCCCTTGCCCTTGCCCTTCGCCGCCGGCTTACCGGCCGGCTTCTTGGGAACTGCCACGTTCATCACCTCCCGCCTCGTTACGACTTGAGTCAGGAGTAATGCCCCTCGTCGTACATGGCGAGGGCAATCACCGAATACACGGCACGATCCAGCAGCGAGTCACGCACCGACTCGTTGTTCACCTCACGACCGGTGAACAGCAGCTGCTTGAGACGGGCCTGCTTGGTGCCGATCAGCACCTCAACAGACAGGCCAGGTGCCGCACCCACTTGGGTAGCGGAGTCCTTGAAGTTCTGCCACGGGTCTTGCCCGTTGGTGTAGTCGGCACGCTTGCGTTCATTGAGCGCCTGGATTTCCTCGACCACGCGATCGAATGGGTCAGTCACTTCCCGCATCTCACGCACACCCACTTGCCGTCCTTCTTCACCTTGTAGCAGCCGCGCACGCACCAAGCCATCGCTCATTCGCCCGCCTCTGAGTTGTCCTCTGCCGCCGTCGCGAGCGTGCTGGTGTACTCATCCACCCTCGCCATTGCGGCAGCGTGAGCGAGCACCTGACGGCCGGCAAACAGGGCTTGAGCCCAATGGTGCGTGAGCACCGGCAGCAGCAGCGGCAGCAGCCACGGCGGGATGACGTCGGCAGCTACACCCACCAGGCTTGCGCCTACCCATGCGGTGATGCGATCCCAGTTGGCTGACGCCAGATACACGCCAGCCCTACGGCTCAGCTTCACGCTGTGCCCCTCTCATCCACTCGTGCAACCGCGGTCCTGCCACGGGACCAGCCGCCGCACTCACGGCAGCGGTACTGCTGGTACGAGGACAGCGGCGTGTGCTTCAAGCCCCGCCGCTCCAGATCGGTGGACCCGCACCGGTTACACGCATGCTCCTCACCGAGGAACAGGCCCATGTGCGGGTGGCTGGTGATCCACGGTCGCAGCCTGTCGTACAGCTGCTCGGTCAGGCGCACGTCCTGCTTGTTGTACCTGGCCATCAAAGCCCAGGCTCGCTCATCCTCGGGGCGCAGCTGCTCGCCGGCACCAAGCCGGTCGAGGGCTGCCATGCACCTACGCCACAGCCCGTGGCCTTCGTGCTGCAACTTGGAGCCCACACCCAACTGCTGGGCCACATGCTGAAGCTTGTTGGACTCGAAGCGGTACTGCCGCTTGACCACTTTGTACAGATCAACCGACAGGACCGGTGCGTGCGGTCCAAAGGAGAGCGTCACCATCTCCCGTCGGAGATGGGGCAGGTCGAAGCTGTCACCGTTGTAGGTGATGACGATGTCCGCCTCACCGAGCAAGCGGTGTGCCTGCTCGATCATGTGCTTGTGTCCATCGTGGTAGTCGGAGTAGAACTCGACTTTGCTCTTGCCGTACCACTTGGCGGCGAAGCTGACGGTGGACCCGAACTGTTCCACCATGTTGAGCGGTGTCGGATGCTTGTCGAACAGCGACCACTTGTGCACGATGTTCGGGAACCGCTCGATGTCCAGCGTGAGGATCTTCGGGCCGTCACTCATGGCCGGGCCTCCATGCTGGTATCCACCCCGTAGTCAATGACAGGGATACCTGCCCTGCGGGCAAGTCGAGCGCAGTTTCCAGTCCCGCTCGCCCATTTCTGGGCGAAGGCGAGGCACACATCCGCACCCAGGTTCACCATGTGCCGATTGCGAACAAGCGGAGAAGGGAAGTCCTCGGCTCGATGCGCCTCGAACGGCATCTCTGCCACGTCCGCCCACTCTTGAGCCATTGCATCGGCGCCCGCCGCTGCACCGTGCACGATCGTCACCACATCAACGCCGCCGAGGGCGTTGTTGAGGGCACTGCAGAGGGTTGGCCAGTCAGTCCAGCCCCGACTGCCGGTCACGAGGATGCGCTTCACTGGATCTCCACTCGCCTGGCCATGCGCACCAACTCGTTGGCCAACATGAACGTCTCGCCCCTATCCAGATGGGCCACGGCAGGGATGGTGTCGGTAGGTATCGACACCAGCACGCCGGCAGGTGTCGGCTTCACCTCTACGTCTCCGACCTTCACCCGATCCGCCCCATCCCGTTGCAGTTCTTGCACTGGCGCTCCACCCACCGGCCATCGATCTTGTCCTTGACGATGCCGTCCTTGCACTGGCTGCACTTGGTGCCCGTCTTAGGCGGCGGCTTCGGCCGCGGCTTCCACGGAGCCATGCTCATCCACCAGACAGACACCCATATGGTCACCGTCACCGGTCAGATGGCAGTGCACCTGCTCGATGTGCTTGCCGTCGTGCTCCCACAGCAGGCACTGCTGCGCCAGAGAGAACAGCAGCGAGGACATGGGTCCATTGCGCCGGCTGTATTCGACAGCCGAGTAGCGCAGGCGGTAGCTGACCGGAGAGTCGGTCATGACTGCTTCCGCGGTCGACCCGGCCGACGCTTGACGGGAGCAGGCTTCACGTTGCCCTGCTCCACATCCTTGACGCCGCGTTCGATCGAGGCCCTCGCCTCGGCCGCATTGCGGTCGGCTTCAACCTCGGTGTCCGTGAGCTTGGCGAACTCGGGGTTGTCGATCTGCGCGAAGCCGCCGCGCTTCTCCTTGGCCAGCACCGAGTCATCGACCGGACCATCCGATGTCGCAATCACACCGCCACCGACGGTGGACTGCGCCTCAGCCTTGACGTCCTCAATGACGTCCGTCACGTCATCGGGTGTGGTGGCCGAGAGGATCTGCCACGCCACCTGCCGGGCCAGTTCCACGGACAGCACCCGATTGGTGTCGGGCTGGTAGATGGAGAACGTGCCGTCCTCTCGCAGCTCCAGCTGCACAGGTCCAACGCGCCACGCAGTGGTCGCGTCGTCGACGACAGATTCACTGCGTGAACTGTCGGATCCAATCTTCCAGCTACTCACTTGCCTACCGCCTTTGCGTAGTCGTCGATCGCCCCGGCCAGTTGCCACTGGAGGAACACGGCATCCTTGATATCCAGATCGATGGTGGTCCGCTCCCCAATCGGACCCCACCCGATGCGGATTACCTCGAGGCCGAGCTCTGCGCCTCGGCTGTACCAAGCCTCGACCTCTTCAACGTCACCCTGAAAACTAACGCTCATCGCCGAGAACCTTTCGCCTGAGCGCATCAGCGCCATGTTCAACCAGATACGCATTGACATCCGACCCCGCAGGGAATGTCAGCACGCGTGCATTGTGGCAGGCGTTAGAGACATTGGACGCCAGCCGCTCACCAGGCTTGTCACCATCGGCCAGCACAATGACTTCGTCGTACCCTTCGAAGCAGTACTGCCAGTGCTTCAGCCATTTGCTGGCACCCGAGATACCGACGGCCGGCAAACCCGCCATGCCGCAGGCGATGGCATCCAGCTCACCTTCGGTGACGCAGATGAATGAGCTGTCTATCCAGAATGAGAGGGCACCGAACAGGTAGGTGCCACCGCCCGCCTCCGAGTCATACTTCGGATGCCCCTCGCACTTCTCGAGCTCGATGCACTCTGCCCGGATACACCGAAACTTGAGTGCCGCCGTGCCGGCCCTCGTCAGATAGGGGATGGACAGGTAACCCTTGAACCGCTCATGCCCAGGCAGCGGCTCGAACACGTATCCCAGCTGCCAGTAGTCGATGGTTTCCTCATCGAAACCACGACTCAGTAAATAGTCCTTGGCTAGCGCCACGCTTTCCGCGTACTCTCTCGTGGCTCTGTCCAGTAATGCTCTCCGCTTGCTGGAGGGCAGCGAGAAAGGCGAGCTGCTCAATGTGCATTACCAATCCGACAGTGTCCTCTGCCCGGTCGGTGCATCCGACCCAGCATTGGAAGCGGTTGATCTGAAGGTTTACGGTTGCGCTTGGGGCGCCGTCATCGTGGAATGGGCATCGGATCTTTGACCAACCGCCAGGCCGAGCGCGTGAAAGATCTGCACCATAGTGTTCGAGGACGGGCCCGATAGGGAGGTTCGGTTTTCCATAGCGAACCTTGCCGCCTCGGTATAGCACGACCAGCACACCTCCCCGGCGAATCGTTGCCACACCAAGTTGTTACAGCCTGCGCATTGCTCGCCGTTGGGCGAGGCGCCGTGAATCCAGGCAAACGTAGACATCAGGCAGGACCCCAGTCCTCGAGCTCGACAGATGTAGCCGGATCAAGCACCGCGGAAGCGATGAAGAATGCGGTGGACAAGTCCACCATCGGCAGTTCGATACCTTCCCTCTCGGCCCGGTACCTGACGGCCTTCGACTTCAACAGCAGGGCACCATGCCAGTAGCTGGTGACTTTGCGTACGCCGATCATGCATTCCTGGCAGGGCCACCTGTTGTGGCCGCCCGAATCCAAGCCCTCGTTCTTCCTGCCACACACATGCTTGGAGATGGAGACGAGGTTCTTACTCCACTCGTCCAGCTTCCGCAGCCTTGTGTCTGGGTCCACGGGACCGAATCCGGCGACGGGTTCGTTGCTCAGGTCCGCACTCATTCGTCCTCGCCTCCCGCCACGAGGACCACAACAAGCGGCTCGCCCGGCTCGAAGCAGTCGTAGTCGACCCTGTCCAGATCGACGACTGCACTTCCGGTTTCAACGAGGACTTCGACGTCGCCGAGATTGTCGGCGAGGCGCTGCACCTTCGAGATCAGTTCGGATGCCCGCATCCGGCACCAGCCTTTCTCCAAGCACGGCCACGGCCGGCGGTTGTTCCAGATAGTCAGCTGCCGCACGCAGCACGGCAGGCAAGTCACGCGCCGACGTGAGCAGGCGGCCATTGCACAGGCGGCAGAGAAGGCCCCTGATAAGGCCATCGACGTGACGGTGATCAACGCTGAGCTTCTGCTTCCTGATGCCACCGCAGATGGCGCAGCGGCCATCCTGGGCGGCAAAGAGGCTGTCGTACTCAGCTTCGGTGAGGCCGTAAGTTTCGAAGATCCTGCGGTTGCGGCTGTTGGTGCGGGAGCGGGCCTTCCGGCATGACAGGCAGGTCCGCCCCCGAGCCGACGTGTAGAACTTCTCGGCCCTGTTCCGGCCGCAGCCCTTGCAGGGCCGAGTCGCCATCAGAACTGAGACTCAGGTCGAGCAACAGAACGAACAAGGGCAGAGGTGCCCTCCTCGAAGTGGGTTCGGGCGATACTCGCCCACCTCTTGTCCGTGTCCGGCAGGGCCAAGACTGTCTTCCACAGATTGGCGAAGGCCGCCTCCTGCTCCTTGATGAGGTTGACCATGTCGACCTCGGCGGGAGCAAGGTCTCGGTAACCCTTGATGCGCCGATGCTGGTTCTCCATGTCAGCTCACCGGCCCGGTGGACGGGTCACCATCACGCGCGGCCCTGTCTTCCGCGGCGCGTAGTGCCGGGGTGAGCACGGGCACCAGCTGCGCCACGAACGCGTCCACATCCACGTTGACCGTGCCCGTCTGGATACCATCCACCTTGGCCGAGAGGGCATCCACCTTGGCGGCGAGCCCAGTGACGGCGGCCTTGGCCGCCTCCGCCGCAGCCTTGGCCGCAGTGACACCCGGGATCACCGTGCCTGTCACGTAGTTACGGACAGCCAGGGCATTCGCCTGGGTGTTGAGCCAGAACCAGCCCCAGCGTCCGCCGCCCGGGTCCTTCGCCACATCTGTGGGTTCCATGTCCTGCACTTCTCCTTGAGGGTTGTTGATGTACTGCTGAACCAGCTTTCGGAAAGCTGGCATGTCGCCCGGAATTCCCACCGGGTCGACCTTGCGGCCGGGCGGGGAACAGATCTCCTTGTGCCCGAGCACCCGGCTCGATGGCACCCCGTACTTGCGGCACAGGGCGGCAGCCGCACGAGCGCAGGCATTCACCTGTGCCGTGGGCCAGGGTGTGCCGGTACCGGTGGACTCCACCTCGATACCGATGGCATGGAAGTTGTCCATCCACGGCTGCAATGTGGCGCCCGCATGCCAGGCCGCACCGTTGCTGAACACGTACATGCGACCGGACCTGCCGCAGCCCAGCTGGGCCAGCGGCCCATCGAGATCGGGCCGGCCGTTGCGCACGATGTTGAACGACGGGTAGTCGCCCGTCGCCGCACCTGCGGTGTGGTGGATGACGATGCACTCCACCGCCGTGAGTGCCCCGTGGTTGTGGCCCTGCCATCCGGCGGCCTCGGTGACGGCTAGCCCTGCGTTGCGCAAGGTGGTGTCCAGATCATTAAGGAGCATCAGTACTCCAGCTTGACTTGCATTGACGACTCTTCGATCTCGTCGTCTCGGGTCACGCCGACCGTCATGCCATCGCCGTCTTCGTCGGACTTGAATGTCACGTCGAATCCGATGTCCATGTCGTCGCCCCGCAGCGACACGGCCACGCTCTTGCCGTCGTTCTGCTTGAGCAGTGCGCAGCACAGCCAGCGAAGAATGTCCTCATTCACTACGGCTCCAGCCTCTTCTGCTCGGCCCATTCATCGGCGTCTTCCTTCTTGCGGAAGGAAGCGAGCCAATCGTTGTCGTCGTAGACCGCCCACTGGTCCAGGTATGCGTCGGTCCAGCCCTCTTCACGATCGACGTAAATCGCTCGTTCAGTCATCGTGCCTGCATCCGTTCGTAATCCACGGTTAGTTTGGCGGCCACCTCAATGCCGGCCACATCCGTCTGCCCATGCCTGTTCTTCACGACCGCCACCCGCAACATGTCCGAAGGCCAGACAACCGGAGTGACTGTCAGCACAAGGCTGGCTTTCTTCGTCGCCTTGTACATCACGCCACCCAACGGAATCGGGTCACGGCTACCCTCATGCAACCCATTGACGTGAGACAGGGCCACCACCGCACAGTTGGCGGCTCGAGCAAGGGCCGACAGGTTCTGTTCGGCTTCCGAATAGGCGGCCGACGATTGTTCCTCCACCACATCCATGATGTTGTCGACCACGATCAGCTGCGGAAACTCGCCGTAGATCTCGGCGAAAGCCCACACCCTATCCCTGATCTCCACCATGTCGGGCGAGTTCGGGAAGTCCCAGCGGACCCAATCGATTTTATCGAAGCTGCGTTGGGCTAGCCCCGACTCCCAGTTCTCCTCGGCCTGCTCCTTGGTCCAGCCGTTGTACGCCTGCAAGACACGCTTCGTCATGGAGGTCTCGTTGGAGTCCATCAGCAGGTACAGGCACGGCACCTCGGAGCGGAGCACCAGCTGCATGGCCAGGCCGGTCTTGAACCCGCCTGGCGCAGCAGCCAGGATGTGCAGCTCACCGGAGTGCAGTTCGACATCGAGTTTGCGGAGGGCCGGGAACATCCCAGGCACTGGGATTCCTGCCCCGGCCCCCGCGCGAGCAGCCTGGCGGAGGCTAGGCACCCGCCGCCTCTTCGGCGTCGAGCGCCATGTTGTCGAGTACGTCGGCGGCGTTGTCGATGCCGTCGCGCACCTCGCGCATCGTCATCTCGTCGCCGTACTCACAGTTGCGGTGCGCGACACCCACCTTGCGCACCGCCTCGGCGGCCTCACGGAGAACTTCGGCCCGGTTCGCCATGTCAGGCCGCCTCGGACAGGTGCTCAACCGCATCCTCGATCGTCGCCTGATTCACGGTCAGGCCCTTGACCGACTTCGAGTTGATGCGCTCCTTGGTGTCCGAGTTGTAGGCGTTGAAGTACACGCCACCGAACTTGGACTTCTTGACCGTGATCTTGTAGCCGTCCCGCTCGCCGAGCTCGCGGTCCTCCGGCTCGGACTGCTGGGCCTGCCGGCCCTTGTCACCGAAGCCGCCCGACCTGACCTCGGTCGTCTTGCCGAAGCCACGCTTCACCGTCTCGACCGCCTTCTCCGTCGGGGTGCTACCGCCGACGTGATCCAGCATGAAAGCCACGGCCTCCTCGAAATCGGCCGCATCCTCCGACCGCACCTCCGCGAACTCGTAGGTGTCGAGGCCGGTGGCGAAACGCCGCATGTACTCAGCCATGATTGGCTGTTCCTTTCGTTGGGGAATTACTTCAGTCCAGATACCAAGAGCAGTGGCGACGCACGTCGCAGTTCCTACAAGATTCTCCGGGTGCCGGCAGGAACCAGCCTTCGGAAATCATGTGTGCCGCCTGCTCGTGCAGCGCGGCAAGCCTGTTCTCGTCCCAGTACTTGTACTCGTTGAGATCGCCCGCTTCTCCACGTCTAGCGTGATAGTAGCCAGCAGCGGAGACATTGAATCCGTTCTGCCGCAGCGCCACCAGATAGGTGGGCAGCTGTGCCGTTACCCGCTTGCGGCTCCACGTCTTCGTGTCGATAGCCACCAGGTCGCCCTCTTCGGGGCGCTCGAACACCCGGTCAATCCTGGCTATACCTTCCACGTCGCCGAGCTTGTACTTCAGCTCGAGCTCGATGGAATGCACTTGCCACGCGGACTGCTTCCGCCACTCGATGTACTTGCCGATCATGTCCGGGCCGATCTCGTCCCGGAACTTCTCGAACGCGGTCTTGTTCAGGTCGGCACTGCGCTTCGGGTTGTCCCACTCGCGCAGCGAGAAGCCCGAGTCCAGCTCGGCCTTGGTCACCTGGTCTGCCAGGTTCCTCTTCCACCAGTGCTCGTGGTCTTCCTTGGCGAACGGCTCACCGTCGTACAGGTCGGTCCACTCGTGGAATACGGTGCCGGCTATCGCGTAGATGGAGGGTGTTACGGGTACCCGCTCGATCTTGCGGAGGCGGTATTCCTCTCCGCATCTGGCGAAGAGTTCGTACCTGCTGTGACTCATTCTCGGCAGAGTCACCAGCCGCACCTTTCACATGTCGAAGACTCCAGGTCTTTGCAGACCACGCACTTGTCCGGCCCGCCTTTGTTGTTGCGGTCATCCGTGGTGTAGCCACAGAATGCACGGGCGGGCAGACCGAACTCGGGCAAACAGTTCATGCACCACAGGTGCATGACTCGGCCGCGGTCTTGGCCCTGCTCGACCGACTCGATAGCGGGCGCTGTCATCGGAACAACCCTTCGGGTTTCGGCCGGGCACCGACCCACACATTTCGCGTCTCAGAGCGCCGCATCAGCGGCTTCCCTGCCCGGGTACCGGACTGGCATTTGAGGGCGGCAGGGTCGAGACAGTTACCCCCGGAACGGTGCATGTCGAACAGGCCCACCGTGGAGAATGTCTCGTGGCAGCACCCGCAGTGCGCCACGTTCAAGCCGGACCAGCTGGCGCCGCATCTGCACATAGCACTCATGAGACACCTCGCGTGAAGCGAGGTTCTCTGGCGATTGCATCTCCGATGAATCGATTCAAGCCAGGATCACCACCCCAAGAATCAATAGAGGAACAAGAACCACGAACAGGAGAACCACGCAGCCCGCACCGCCACTGGGCGTCTGCGGCATGGACAGCCTCACCGGTACGCATCTCCGCAACGCGTCGTGGCAATCGCGATGAACGCGAATGACATGAGCAGCCAGAGCTGCGGGCTATACATGAAGGTTCTTATTTTGACGGTCACTTCTCTACCTCTTCCGTTTCTGTCGCCGCGAATATGTGGGCGAAGTTCTCGCGCAGCCACGCCACCAGCTCGGGCACCTCATCCGAGAAGCAGACATGCACTTTCGGACCTTCGATCGTCTCGATTTCAAATCCGGTGGGGCCACTGAGGTAATTACTCGCATCGAAGAACATCACTTGGCTCCGCTCAATTGACTGGTTGTAGCCAGCGAGCCGTCCACCATCACCAGGCTCGTGCCGTCCTCGACGGCCTTGCGAATGCGATGCGACAGCCAGTCGCCGCATTCCGGCACATAGATCGGGTAGCCACCCAGCCGCCACGCGAAGCGCTCCACATCCTTGGAGGCAGCACCTTCACCCGCGACCAGGATCAGGTCGCCCTTGGTGGGGCGGGTATCGCGGTATGCCTGCACCTGTTCGATGTGCTGGAGCAGGTCGGAGCTGACCGCTTCGAGGAAGGCGGCCATGGTGCGTGAGCCGGGCGAGTAGAAGTACTGGATCGCTCCTGGTCCAGTCATGCTTGATTCCTTACTTTCAGTCTGACTCATCAAGTCTAGGGTCTGAGAAAGGCGAACCGGGGTCTCGGGTTCGCCGTGGTCTACCTACGCAGCATCGACTGTCGGTTCGATGAAGACCCGCCCTGCGTCGATGACGGGAGCCAGGGCCTCGAGATCCTCGAACGTGCAGTCGGCCGGCAGGTCCACCCGCCAGTGGCCGCTGCCGTCGGTGTCGAACGTGGCGACGTACCGGTTGGCCTCGCTGCCGTCCCGTGCCATGCCCTCAGCTCCTTGCGATTGTGACGTTCGTGTCGTTCGCTTCTGCTATCCAGAAGGATCATTAGGGCGTTAACCAATAGCACGCGGTACTTGTCAGTTCTCCCCGGTACGGGGGAGAAACCCTAGAAACGGGCAGGTCAAACAGGGTCTAAGGTCCTAGTCGGAGGAGGGACCTAGGGCTCTATGCCGCCCTACCCTTGGACCGGGACGTGCGGCGGCTGGCCTTGCGGCCCTCCTCCACCTTGTCTCGATGCGCTTCGAGCACCTGTTCCATCAGGTTCGAGTACGGCATGGGCGTGACGGCAGTGTCCGCCTCGTGGCGATACCACTCGCGCAGCTCCTTCTTCATGCCAACGCTGGCCGTTACCCGATCGTCGTAGCTCTTGGCTGTGTCCCTGTTTCGTCCCCTCGCCCGGCGAGCCGGGCCGATCACGGTCACCGGAGGGCGAGAGGACAGGACGATCTCGTCGTCCGCATACCCCGCCTCTCTCTGCATGCTGATCGACGCGGAGAGGACACGGTTAGCGAGGCCGCACCACTTGGCGAGGTCGGCGTGCGTATGTCCGTTGGCCCCATGCTTGGTGAAGCTGGATCCAGTGCGGGTGTTCATGCCCTCGGCTTCAAGAAACCCGTGAAGCAGCACTCGCAGGTACTTGGGCGGCTCGTACCCGTGCACCACCTGGAAGTAGGCGGGAAAGGATTCGTAACCCTTAACATCCCACGCCTTGTTGTTGGCGATCCACCTCAAGTCCGCCTCTAGTCTCGCCGCCGTGGTGCCGACCCGCTTCATGCGGCGATCGGCTTCAGTCGCGAGCTTCGCCTCGGCCACCATCTTCGCTGTGCTCATGCTGCATCACCGGCCATCAACTGATTGATGGCGTCCACCAGTGCCGGCCCCTCGTCGGGGTACCACATGGCCCGCTGAATCAGGTTCAGCGGTGGCACGGCATCCGTCGAGCGGAATCCCTCGGGTGCGGCCAGGCGAGCCTGAGACAAGAGGGCGATCGCCTCTTGCACGTCGAACGTGATGACAACTCGGCCGTCTTCTACCTTGATCATGCTCATGCTGCCGCCTGCTTTCCGTCAGTCCTGTAATCCGAGTGCGTCCAGACTTGGCCGGCCCACACGCCCACCGCCGAACCGTGATCCGCCACCGTGTCCAGCCGCTGCCGCTCGCACCACCCCAACTGCGCGCAGCGCTTGAAACATTGGGATGCGGCCCACTCGCGGTCTGCCGGCCGGTCACTGTCGACCCAGGGGCCGGGCTTGCCGTAGCAGGGGAGGGCCAGTGCGTCCTGCGCGGGGAGAGAGGCGGTCACCGAGTGGCCTCGATGTACTGCCGCCACTCAGCGGTTAGATCTTCAGCGTCATCATCAAGGTCCCACTCGAAACCGTGTGCCACGGCGGCGTCGTAAAAGTCCTCGCCGAACCAGCTGTCTTCGACATTGGCGAAGTAGTCGTCGGTCGCCTGGCCGACGACGCAGTGACTGCTGGCGCGAATGTCCAGCTTGTCGAGGTCGATCTTCTCTCGCCAGCCTGGAACCTTCTCGTCCAGAAACGCTGCGCCGCGCTCGATGCGCTCGGCGTACTTGCCGGTGGGTGCTTGATTCATGGTTCTACTTTCACCCATCAAGCATGACCAATCAAGACACGCGCTGAAGTTACGCCAAATGGGCTACCCCATGGCCGTTACATCCACGCCGAGCCTGGCGTGGGTACCGCCAAACGGGTGAACTTGGTGCCCGCGTCTTGACAAGTGATCATTTCCGGTGTCAGTCTTGTCTTGGATGACAGGGTGGGGCGCTTCGCGTATCGCGCCCCACACAGAGCGGCTACGCCGCCAGCTGGCCGGGCCATCCAGCCCGGCCCAAGCTACTTGCAACAAGTTACTAACTCGGCGTTGACACGCCGACAGTCACCTGGTCCGGCGTGGCCGGACCCAGCGTGATCCGCCTTCCGCCTACGGCGGATCACCAGTACGCGCGTGCGCGCGAACCCTTTTCCTCGTGTCGGACACACGCGCGAAGCGCACCAACCTCGCACCGATGCGTGAATATCTGTCTGACCAGATTTGGTATCAGGTCAGATCTTGTCTGTCTTGGAACCGACAGTCGGCGAAGCCGATCTGTCGTCACGACACGACGGCTACGCCGCGTGTCTTGACCTTGCTTGAATCCTGGTCATACTTGATTCATGCAACTATGCACCCTCGATGACTGCGCGAAGCCGCGCTACAAGGGCGGCTTGTGCCACGTGCACGCCCGCCAGGCCGGGCTCGTCCCCCGCCCCGGACTGTGCGCCACCGAAGGATGCAGGCGGCAGGCACGCACTACCGCCGAAGGCAGCCAGTGCCGCAAGCACGGGCAGGGCGGCACCTCCGAGTACGACCAGATGGCCCGGCAGAAATGCCCCGCCTACAAGTGCGGCAACCCGCGTGCCGAGGGCATGGACACCTGCCGCCGGCACGGCGCCAAGCCTGCCCGCCGGCTGTCGCCCACCACCGACCTGTGCGTGCACGAGGACTGCACCACATCCCGGTTCAAGGCCCGCCTGTGCGGCCGGCATTACAGCCTGCTCGCCCACGAGATCAGCGAGTGCGGGCATCCGCGTTGCGCGGTGCCTGTGTGGCGTGCCGACTACTGCGGCAGCCACGACATCGGCTTGGACTTCGCCGCGGGCGACTGGTTCGACTGGGTTGCCGTGCAGCAGATGTTCGAGGGCCGGCACGACAAGGCGCGCAAGCCCGCCCTGCTCGAGGTGCTGGCTTTGATGAAGCGGGCTGAGCAGTCCGACATGCCGTACGCGGACATGGCCCGCCTGCTGGGTGTCACGCCTCAGGTGTTTGAGCGGTGGCGGTATTACGCGGTGTCGATGGGGCCGAAGCTGCGCGCCCGCCAGGAGGCGGCGTGAGAGCGCCTCTAAGCGCCTCAGAACCGCGGATGGTACTCCCACCCTCGGAACGCGAAAAAGTCCGGGAGAATCGAGATGTCACGGCAGGAAGAGGCATCCCACGCGAGTGGCTCGAACTGTATGACTGGGCTCTGGTGTGGCGCTACTGGCATGGTGTAGCCGAAGGGCTGCGCCGGCCGTACCCGCTCGAGCAGATGGAGCTCATGCGGTTGGGTGCGCACTTGACGCAGCTACAGCTGGCGCAGCGACTGGGGCTGCCCGAGCGCACCATCTGCCGATGGCGCTCCGCGGCGGCCTAGTCCTTGACGAGCATGCCGTCACCATCGGACGGCCGGCGATCCCGCAGAAAGAAACCAGTCTTGTGGTCGTAGCCGACCACGGACTTGCGCTTATGCAGATACCGCTCCAGATCCCTGGACATGTCGAGCTCGCGGGGCGACACGCCCCTGCCCTGGTTGTGTTTCGCCCAGGCGACGACTGCTTTGTACACCCAGTTCTGGGTGTGCTCGGGCGACTTGACCGCCCACGGCAGGATGAGCCCTGCACGCTCCTCGCCTTGTTCGCGAATCTTCTTCAGCCTCAAGCTGATGGCTTGTGGTGTCATGCGCCTGCCGCGTTCGGTGAAGTGCCGGGCCATCTGCGCGCCGTTCAAGCCCTTGTCCAGCAGGGCGCGGATCTCGTCATCCGAGACCTTGAGTGGCGCGCCTCCCCGACGCTCATCGCTCATGTGGGGGAGGCTATCAAGCTTGACCGTCTTGACGCAATGCTTGACAACCTTGCGAACGGGCCATACTTGATGCACACTCGCGGCTAGTCGCTCGGCCGAGCGGTGTCCATGAGGAAGACCGGATCAAGCATGTCTTGTCAAACTTGATCCTTGTCAAGTAAGGTGTGGCCATGAGGATGCAAGAGCTGGTGGACCGGTACCTCAAGAACCGGCGGGACGAGCTGACTCAAGGCACGTTTGAACGCATCAAGTCCACCCTTGACCGGCTCGCCCGGTCGTGGGACGAGACCCGCCGGCCGCCATCGAAGATGGATGAGGACTGGCTGCGGGACTGGCTGCACGACTTCCGCCGCGGCGGAGTCGGAGGCAGAGGCAAGACGCTTCAGGCGTCCGCCTACAACAAGGCGATCAGCCAGGTCCGCGGGTTCTTCGAATACCTCGGCCGCCGCGGTGCGGTCGATGGGTTCCTGCGGGACGCCTGCACGTACATGCCGAAGGACGAGCCGAAGGAGTATCTGCGCCTCACCATGGCGCAGGTCGCACAGATGATTGATGCTGCCACCGACCCGTGGGAACGGTGGGTCCTCGCGTTCGCCAGTCAGACCATGGGCCGGGACGGCGAGCTGCGTAACGCGCGCATCGCGCACCTGCATCTGGACCGTAACGAGCTGTACTGGTACCGCCGGAAGGTCAAGAGTGAGGACATGTTGCCCATCACCCGCAAGCTGCGGGATGAGTGGGAACGGTGGGCCATGGTCTACCAGGAGAAGTGCGGTCCACTGGACCGTAACAAGGGCTGGTTCCTGGTACCCGCCAGGGTGAGCACCCCGCCCAAGATGGGCATGGAACCGGACCAGCGGTTCTGGGTGTACCGGCCGGAGCGTCCGCCCTACGAGCTGGCGAACATTGTGCAGAAGCACGCCGCACGGGTGGCTGGCGTACCCGTGGAAGACCTCGTAGGCCAGGGCGTGCACATCATGCGCCGCTCGATGGCGCGGGCGCTCTATGATCGGCTGGTAGCCGATGGGGTGCCGGAGCCTACGGCCTTGAACAGGGTGCAGGTGATGTTGGGGCACTCCTCGCCGCAGACCACGATGATCTACATCGGGGTGCAGCCTGACAGGCAGAAGCGGAATGAGCTGCTGGGCGGTAGCGACTTGCTGTGGGTGCCAGAAGCGGGGAATGTGGTTCAGCTGAGGAGCGTGGGCGATGCGTAGAGAAACGTTCGATCTCGAGCATATGGGCCGCTGGCCCACGCCCACCTGGGCCGATCATCTCGTAGCCACCGCTAGGGGCGCGGAGATGGAGGCGGGCGTAGCCGCCACACTTGACAGCAAGGGTCGCCCCTTCAGCGGCGGCAGGATCGCCGACGCCAGGGTACGAGCGGCAGTTGTTGCCACGCTTCGCGTGCTCGCGGCGGGCGATTCTCCCGATCGGTCGCTGTGGGACCTTCGCGACCTGACCGCACTAGCCGATGAGATCGAGGGCGCCTGATGCCGATCGTTGAGAAGCCCATCTGCTCCATCTGCGGAGAAGAAGTCAAACCCAACCTGGCGCTAGGCGACAGGCAGGGTGGCCTGCGCCGCATCGTGCACGGTGCCACCACCTGGCAGCTGGTGCTCTGCGAGGAGCACGTCAAGCCGCTGTTCGAGCTGTACGAGCAGTACGTGGACCTGGTGTTGCCGGAGGGTACGGCGCAAGGCATCGACAAGCTGGACCACCTGCCGGTGAGGAGTTAGCGATGAGCGACCCGATTGAGTCCGGCATTCAGCGCGGACTGCGGGACTTTGCCCGCGCTTATTTCATCCCTGCAAACGATCTGTGCGGCGGAGTGCCGGAGTACATGGACCGCATGGCGAAGAACTGGGGCGAGGCTGCCGCGCCGTACATCGCGGCATGTGTTCGCGAAGATCTCCGCAAAGCCGAGGCGAAGAGCGCTTGATCTGCTAGCGTCAGTGATCATGGTCCGAGTGTTCTCGCCACGCGAAGCGATCAAGATAGCGAAGAAGCTTGGATGGGACGTCAGTCCCGCACGTAAGTCCGGGGACTGGGAGTTCAGGCCACCCGATGGTGGCCGCTACAGCTGCAAGGCACCCGGCCGTTCAGACCGGGTGCCGTTGGACTTAGCGAAGGCTCTTGAGTCAGCGCTGGAGCAGCAGAACCAGCGGGACAACGACGGGCACTAGCGCAGTAGCCGACACCGCCAGCAGGCCCGGCAGCGTCTTGAACCAGCCCCAGCTACGGCGAGCCTTGGTGAACGGCGCCGCCCAGCGGACGCCGGCCCACATCAGCCAGCGCTTGATGAGGCCCACGTTCAGCACCTTCAAGGCCCCACGGAACTCGGCATCCACCCTGGCCGAGATGATCCGGCCCGCGGGCAGCGCGTCGGTGATCAGCCAGTCGTGCACCACGGCCGCCTGATCCCACCTGCCGGACTGCGGGAACAGAATCCACAGCAGCCGGGGCACCGACGCGAAGTCGGTGATGTAGCCGGCGGGCACAGTCCAGTCGCCGAAGTTGCCGCGGTAGATGACCGGCGCGAGTAGCTTCCAGGTTCTGTCGCCTACCTTGCGGACGTCTAGCGGTGCTTCGATGAAGGGCATTACTTCTCCTTGGCCACCGCGAGGCGCGGGGGACGGTAGGCGGGGATGGGGACCTGCGGTGCGGCCTGGCGGAGCAAGCCTTGGATGGTGTCCATGTGCTCGCGCATCGCATCGATCTCGACACGGGCCTCTTTGAGCTCCGCACGCAGGCCAATGGCCTCGTCCTGCACCCGCTGCAACAGTTCCAGTGCGGACCCCGTCAGTACTGCGGCGGCATCGGCGCCGGTCTTGCCCGCCTCGGCTCTTATTTTGCGGCGGTTCAGCAGTGCCATAGCGGCGGTGCCGACGAGTGAGCACACCGCGAGGACCGCGGGCACAACGGCTGACCAGTTCACTCTTGTCTCCCCAGGGCTTTCCGGAGGTCCTTGATCGTTCGGTAGACGGTGAAGCCACGCGTGGCGAAAGCGGCGGCTAATCCGAGCAGCAGCGCCGTCGGTACCGCGGCGCGCAAACCCGAGAGAGACAGTGCCGCGCTGGCGTAGCTGACCAGCGCCAGCGCCAGCGGTGCGGCTGCCGCGAACTCCAGGTACAGCGCGGTCTCCGCATTGCGCACGATGGCCGCGCCCACCACCAGCGCGCCGCCCGCGGTGAACACGGCGGCCACGCCGTACACCAGCCACACGGGCAGGGACTGCTGTAGCGAGTTGGGGTGTGGCCCGCCCAGCAGGGTGGGCAGGCCGGACAGGGTGAGCAGCCCGCCGACGAACACCTGCATGGGATGTCGGCGTTCCGCGTTCGCGATCCTCAGCATCTAGCCCCCGCCTAAACTTGTTTGAGTACGACGTTGAGAACCCCGCCCGTCTTGCCCTCGTCGCCGGGGCCGACGTCCTGCCTGAACTGCACCCTCGAGATCACGGCCTGATAGTTGATGCCGAACGTTTTGTCCTGCACCGTCACCTGATCGGAGCGGCGCGCGTACTCGAGCAGCGCCAGCAGGCGGTCCTTCGCGAAGCCCACATAGCCGATCGGCTCCTGCTTGTTGCCGATCTCCTCGTCGTTGCACATCAGCGGCAAGGTGGCCTCAGGGAACCTGGCCGGGCAGGGCAGGGCTTTCATCTGCCACGAGCGCAACAGCACCCCGTGGCCCGTGCTGTTGTCCCTGAGGGTGAAGTGCAGGCGGAACGCCTGCGATGCTGCCAGACCCTGGCAGGAGAACTCCCAGTTCGACCCGCCACCAGCGATACCGAACTCGACGGTCTCGCCCTCGGCGTTCTCCACCGTCACCGACAACACGTTGTCGATCCCGGCCACCGCGGGCAGGTCGCCCTCGATGCTCACGTAGTGCAGGCGCTTCGGTTCGGTCGTGCCGAACCTGGACCACGAGGTGGTCAACGTGGCCGTGCCCGGCGCGTACGACGGCTGCGAGATGAGCCGGCCGTCATCGGTGCACCCGAACACCAAGCCCTGGTACACCTCGATGGCGTGCATGTCGTCGGACGTGTTGTTGCCGATGCCGGACTGCATCTTGGAGTGGGCATAGCCGCCCACCTGATCAGTGGGGGTGGCCAGGTCAATCCACCACACGCTGTCTTGCGCGCCCACATAGATGAGGGTGCCGTCACCGGTGAGTGAGCGGGCGGGGGTTCCCTCCATCAGGAGGGTGCCCATCTGCGGCTGGCCGTATGGGGTGAAGTTGCCGACCCTGGTCCCGTTGGTGGTGGCCATCGCGAACAGCGAGCCCACATAGAAGAAGACGTCCTGCACGAGCTCGCGCGGTGGGGTGCGCAGCTGCACCACGGGCGGGCCGAGCACGATGGTGCCGCCCACCTCGGTCACGCTCATGGAGCTGACGTCGGACTTGGGGCCGGAGTAGCCCGACAGGTAGATGCCGTTCGGGCCTTCGCTCACGCTGGTGTAGATGTAGCCGGTCGACGGGTTCACGTAGTGCGCCGACGGCAGCGCCAGCGGCGGTCCCGGCGGGTTGGGGTCCAGCTCGTACACGGTGTTGCCGATGCACAGGATCAGGCGTTGCTTGGCGAACCCCATCGCCACCGGCCCCGAGAATGTGGCGTTGTAGGTTTGCGTGGCCGCGCCAGCCGAGTTGACCCGGTAGATCTTGTCGGCGATAGCCACATAGATGTTCTCGCCGTCGGTGGTCATCGCCGTCGGAATACCGCTCGCTCCGAGCGTCACCGCGGTAGAGCCGGTCATGCCCGGCAACGTGCTGACGTAGATCTGGTTGGTGGAGTTGGAGGCGACCACCAGCTTGTCGACGTTCGACCACACCACCGTCTCCGCCAGCTTGCGGCCGGCAGCAGTGGACGTGAGTGCGCCTGCGATGGTCAGCTGGCCCGGCTCGTGCGGGTAGGCACCCGAGGACTCCAGGAAGCGGATGCGCGCCATGTCGGGGTCGGACGAGTCCAGGTACTTCTGGCCCTGCCCGCCGTGCATCGAGCTCTGGGAGCGTAGCCACCAGTCGCCGAAGCTGTTCTCGCCCGCCTGCTGGCTGGAGTCGAACTGCTCCTTCTCCGAGGACCTCACATCCCACAGCAACGGGTCCTGCTGGTCCGGCTTGATGCGGAACGGGATACCGGCGATGGCGTAGTCGCACGCCACGCCCCGCTCGATGGCAGCCTGTAGCTGCCCCGACAGAACGACGGGGAGAGTTTCACCAGGCCGGTTGTTAGGTGCCATCGGTTACGCCCCGCCGCAGTAGCGGATGGAGATGCGGGTCCGTCTGTTCACGTTGTTGATCTGCGCCGTCTTGCTGGCTGCTGCGTGCAGGCAATACTTCGTGCCCGCCGTGAAGTAGTCCTCGAACGCAGAGCTGTTACCGAGGTCCAGCGAGATGGACCCGGAGTTGAGGCGCTCATGCCCCCACCAGTCGCCGCCGCCAGGGTTGCCGTCCGCGGCAACGTACGTGTTGAGCAGGGTGTCGGTGGTGGGGCTGGCCCACGACACGGCGTAGGTGATCGAGTAGACCCCCGACCGGCCGAGCGTGAACGCGCCGTTCGCGACCGAACCTGAGCCTGCCGCTGCCGTGCTGAAGGTGACGTCGGCGTTGGTGCGGATTGCCGTGGTACCCACGGCCACAGCGACGGAGGCCGCGCCGCCCGTCAGGTTCTGGGTGGCGGCCGTGGTGCCCAGCGTGTACGTGCCGTGATGCGAGGTGGCGCCGTCGCCCGGCGTCATGTCCACCCACACCGCGGGGCCGGTGGATGAGCAGCGCTTGAACATGGAGTCGGAGCGGTCGTACACCACATCGCCCACGGTGGGCGTGGAGACCGCGGCGGTGGACGAGACGGAGGCGACAACCCTGCCGCCCCACGAGGTGATGCCCTGCGCCACCGTCAGACCCGCGCCCGCTGAGACCGTGCCCGTCAGGGTGGAGGTGCCGTCGACCACCAGGTTGGCGTCGGTGTCGATCGAGCCGTTGGCGTGGATCGTGGAGGTAGCACTGACCGTGGTGGCTGTCGCCGCTTGAAGCGCCGACGTGCCAGACGACACGGTGAGGCCGGAAGTGGAGGTGACGCCCGCAGCGGACACGGTGCCCGCGGTGACCGCACCGGTCACGCCGAGCGTGCCGGAGACCGTCTCGTTGCCGGTCACCGTCAGCGCCGTGCCGGTGGAGGGATTGATGGTGACGTTGCCGGTGTTGCTGACTCGAAACCTGTCGGTGCCGGACTGCTGCGCCAGGAACGCGGCGCGGGCTGCGGAGCCTGCGGTGTTGTTGTGCACGAAGCCGTCGCGCGCCGACGTGTTGTCGGCCGTTGACAGGTAGGAGGCCGTCACGCCAGCGGGCAGGGCGTCCGAGAAGATCGCGGTGTGGGCACCTCGGAAGGTCTTGTCCTGCACGGTCTGGCTGCCGGTCGTGCCGACGACCGAGCCGGACACGCCGTGCACGCCAGTGCTCGCGGCCGAGTGCTGCTCGAACCGGTTGGGCATGTCCGCGGGGATTACATGCTCGAAGGTGACGCCCGCGCCGTGCGAGGTGGCTGAGGTGCCACCCTGCGCGCGGGTCATGGCGGTGATGCTCGTACCGGCCACGCCGGTCACGCGCACGAGTTCGGCGCTGGCGGTGCCCTTTTCGAACTCGCCCCAGAAGGGAGTCGAGGGCCAGCCGGTGAACGTAGCCAGCGTGGCTGTGGTGTCGGCCGGGCCGACGGGCGCCGACGTGGTGGCGGTGCTAGCCGTGTTCGTGTAGTTCTCGCCGGCCATCAGATCAGCTCCTTGTGGGGCCGGACCGGATACCGGTCCCTCAGCTTGCGGCGCTCATCCGCCAGACGCGACGCGAACAACTCCTGCCACCTGCGCGAGGTGGCAGTGGGCGACCAGCCCTGCAAGGTGCGCTGCCGCTCGCCCTGCTCCACCCCCGCCTGCTGCGCCTTAGCGGCATCAGCCGACAAGATCAGCATTGACTTGGCGAACAGTTGCGGCAGATCCGTCGCCGACTCGGGAAGGCCGGTCAGCGACCAGTCCTGCGTGAGATCCGCCGGGTCCAATGGGACCGGCGTCTTCCGGTAGGTGACGCGAAGCGCCCACCCCGCCAAGCCCAAAGGTTCGACGCGCAGATACTTCTTGCCGTCCGGGTTCTTCGAATCCAACGACCATTGCTTGAGCGGTTGGTACCGCTCGCTCGGTCCGTCGACAACCAGCTCCACCACCAGAATGGTTTCCAGATCGTCGGGCAGTTCATAGTTGGAAGGAATGGGCTGCGTGGTCAGTTCGGTTTCGGCGACCGCGAACAGATCCTGGTTGATGGCGTTGATGCCCTCGACGATTCGGCGGGCCACCTGATAGCGGGGCCACTGCGGGTTCACCACAACCCGCGTGCCAG
>Ga0164241_10000821_pt1 | contig 46192 bp, 38 predicted proteins | sample OricomyardsoilBY_FD_108780 | JGI IMG/M metagenome (GOLD analysis project Ga0164241, IMG submission 108780) | Backyard soil microbial communities from Emeryville, California, USA - Original compost - Back yard soil (BY) | ecosystem: Environmental > Terrestrial > Soil > Unclassified | place: USA... | reverse complement strand
TTTTCAACAGTTTGGATACTCATCTGGCCGGTGCGACGGCGGGCAACCTGACTGTGGAGTCCATGGGTGGCATCCATTCCGATGCGGCTCTTGCGGCTCTAACAGTAACGGATACCGCCAACCTGACGACAAATGGGGATATATCCCTCGCAAACCCGGATAACGCCTTGAATCGCCTTTCGGTTGAAGCGGTGGGTGATGTTGCCATTTTCAATCGAGGAGCCCTGGATTTGACCCAGGGTTCAGTCACGGGTGAGCTAAAACTCGAGACCGGTGGCTTGGCGATATCGGGTACGGTGGTGACGGGGAGTTTGGCAGGCAAGTTCGGGAGTGGCGGCGTGGTAATCACCAGCGCCTTGCAGGCGGAACAGGGCGTCAACCTGGAAGCCGTGGGGCCTTTGCATATGACGGACGACGGCGGTATCACCAGTACCACTGGCAATATCGTCATTGAAAGTGCTTCTACCATGACTTTGCGGTTATTGGCGGCGTTGGAGGGTGAGGTGCACCTAACCAGCGGTGGCGCTATTGTTGACAACAACGACCCCTCCTCGTCGCCCGTTCTGAATATTCAGGCACAGCGATTCCAAGCCAGGGCAGTCTCCGGTATCGGATCTGCCAACCCTCTGGAAACGGAGACAGCAAAGCTGGATATTGTGAATACACACGAAACAGTGGCGATCTCGAACACAGGGCCTGAAACGGTTGTGGAGAAATTGCGCAACGGCGGCAACATCAACCTGGAATTGGAAAGTAAAAACGTAGAGGTAACTTTCCACAAAGAAAGCGTGAATGCCTTTTATGGCACTGAAGAGCCAACCTATCCACCTAGCAAGGAGCCATTGGAGACAATTCCCTCAAATGTGCATTTCTTTTTTGATCTGATGCTCAAGCAAGGCGGCACGATCGGAACCGACAATTCTGCGCCGGATCTTTTTAAGCCAGAAATATCGGCTTACAGGGTAACTATCCGCAATCCGCATGGCTCTTTTCGGTTTCCGCCACCGGTGATCTACGCTCCCGCCGAGCTAACGATCACCAGCGGCGTTTCACTGACAGCACCTGAATTTGGATTCGGAGTGAGACCTAAAGACCTCAACGATGACACTCCCTATCTCAAAGGTGTGATGGGGGCCGGAGAGCAACTGATTGAGGTGGAAACCTTGTCGGATATAGACCCCGCCATATTCACTCCGGTAAAAAATTATATTTACCAGGAAGTCTCCATCCGCCTGCCATCAGATCAGTTGTATGAAGAAGAATAAAACTTGGATTTCCCGAATTGCCACGGGGTTATGGACAATCCTTCTGGCGCACTCTGTTCACGCAGGATTTCTGGAAATGCCTTCTGTGGAGGAATTGCCGGAAGCACAGCACGATATTTTGCTGAAGGATCTGGATATACCGCCCGTGCGTGAGCGTGACCCACACCCCGAGGCCGGGCCGCGTTTGAACGTCACCCGCTTTCACGTACAGGGCGTCGTGGAATTTCCGGAAATGGGGATCAGTCGTGCCGAAGTAATCAAGCTTGTGGAAAACATGCGCTACGACATGATGAAAGAAGGCGAGCTCATGTACGACGGCTACACACTGGAAGAGTTGAGCGAACTGCAGGAGTTGATCGGAGAGATCGAAAAGGAGACACGCGATCAGCACGTTGGACCGGTGGATGTGCAGCGACTGGTATTTCTGATTCGCGAGCAACGTCGCAATCGTGGCGTCACTTTAGGCATGTTGGAAAATGTGGCGGACCAGATTACCGACTATTACCGGCAACGCGGTTTTGTATTGGCTAAGGCGTTTATTCCAGAGCAGCAGGTGCGCGATGGTGTCGTAACCATCACGTTGCTCCTGGGGAACCTCGGTGAGGTACACCTGGAAAATAACCGCCGTTATTCCACGCAGACAGTGGAAAAAATCTTCCGCGATGCGCTGGGCCAACCCGTGAACAGCCGCGCCATTGAGGAAAAACTGTTTTATGTAAATGACCTGCCGGGCCTCAATGTGCAAGGATTTTTTTCGCCCGGTGGTCAGGTAGGGGATACGCGTTTGAACATGGTGGTGAGGGAGGAGCCATACCAGGTGAATGTCCGGACCGATAACCACGGCTCTGACGTAACCGGAGAATACAGAATTTACTCGGACTTATTGCTCAACAATCCGCTTAAATTTGGCGACCGCCTGCATTTAGCGGTGCTCGCGGCATTTGATCCAGAGGTTGCCACCTACGGCATGGCAAGGTACAGCGGCCCTCTGTGGCACTACCGCTGGAAATTCGATACAGGTATTTCCCAGAATGCGTTTGTCTCGGGACTCGCCAGCAACCTGGATATAGGGGGAAAATCCACCACCGTGGATCTGGGAGTGCGCTACCAGATCAACCGCACACGCGTCAAAACCACCGCTGCGAGTTTGACGGCCTCACGTATCCAAACCTCGCAGGAATATCTCAGCAGAGGCATTTCAACCACATTCGATGACGACGAATTTCAAAACATCGAACTGGCTTATGAGTTCGATGTGCTGCGCAGCGAAAAACGCACGGTGCATATAGGGGGGGTAAGGCTGATCCACTCACGCTTGAGCGAAACACGGTTCGACAGCAGTTTCGAGGATGGGTGGTTGTTAGATTTGGATTACACCACTTTGCGTTTCGTCAAAATTCCACTCATAGGACCGGAAGCGCGTTTGATGATGCGCGCCAACGCTCATTATTCTGGACGCCAATTGGCGTCCGTCAACCAATTTGCCCTGGCCGGCCCCACTCGGTCTCGGGGTTACAAAATCAACACGCTTTTTGTTGATGATGGCTTCCATCTGGGATTTGATTTGTTATTCGAGGGTTGGACTCTGCGAGAGTATCTCCAGCCCTACCTGCTTGCGGATGCAGCACACGGAGTGTCCTACCTGCCGGGACGCAATGGTGGCGATGACGCACGCATTCACGGCACACTCGTTGACGCCGGGCTCGGAGTCAAACTTTCGTTGAGAAACTTTCGCGCGAATTTTTCTGTGGCACATCCGCTGGAAACATCGATTTCCGATAACCCGGAATTGGAGGCCGATAAGGAAGCCAAGTGGTATTTTGATATGCAGTACAGTTTCTAACGCTTTTCCTCTTAGTTCCCTTCGCTGTTGCCAGCAATCGCTGGCACGTCTACTGCAAGCACATCTGCAAAAGCCCTGTACGCGGGCAATGCGCCCGTTATTCGACAAAATATTGACTATACTTAACCGAAAACGCGTTATGCGCCGGACGTTTGACCGTGGCCCCGGCGCTGACATCCGAGGTTGCTCCATTGAGCGCAATTTAAAAATATCCGAACTATGAATATTTTGTCTCTTATCGGGCGAGAAAAAGAGCTGTTTCTGGCAGACATTGACCGCTATGACCAGGCGCTTTCGGAGATGGTATCCGCATCCCGGTTTTTGGTTATTGGAGGCGCCGGTTCGATCGGTACAGCGGTGGTCAAGGAAATTTTTAGGCGCAATCCGCGCAAAATACACGTTGTCGACTTAAGCGAAAATAATCTGGTGGAACTGGTTCGGGACTTAAGAAGTTCCTCTGGTTACATTGATGGTGAATTTAACACCTTTTCCTTGGACGTGGGCTCGGTGGAATATCAAGCTTTTATAAAATCCGATGGCCAATACGATTATGTCCTGAATCTGGCGGCGCTAAAGCATGTCAGGTCCGAGAAAGATCCTTATACGCTGATGAGAATGATCGACGTGAACATTCTTCACACGGAAAGGACACTCCAGCAATCCATTGACTCTGAGGTTAAAAAATATTTTTGCGTATCCACGGATAAGGCGGCCAACCCCGTCAATATGATGGGGGCATCGAAGCGGATCATGGAAATGTTTCTGATGCGATACAGCGAGGAAATCGATATCTCCACGGCCCGTTTTGCCAATGTGGCGTTCTCGGACGGGTCTTTGCTGGATGGATTCGAAAATCGGTTGCTCAAGCAGCAGCCAATCGTGGCCCCCAATGATATCCGCCGTTATTTTATTACCCCAAAAGAATCGGGCGAACTCTGTTTAATTTCCTGCCTGTTGGGTGAAAACCGGAATATTTTTTTTCCGAAATCAAACGAATCTCTACGGCTGATGACGTTTGCGGAAATTGCTGAAAAATATCTGGAAGCCAGGGGATTTGAGCCATTTGTTTGCGGAACAGAAGAGGAGGCCAGGGCTCTCGTCAAAACTTTGCCGACTGCAGGCAAATGGCCGTGCTTATTTACCGCAACCGATACGACAGGGGAAAAGGATTTTGAGGAATTCTTTACAGAGCAGGAGATACTGGATCTAACCCGATTCCAGTCTATCGGGATTATCAAAAGCGACCCCCGGTACGACGAGAAAAAGCTGCTTTTATTTCGAAGTCGAATTGCGCAGCTAAAGGAAAGTGGACAATGGAAAAGAGCGGACCTGACTTCATTGTTCATCGAAATGATTCCAGAGTTTAAGCACAAAGATACAGGTAAATACCTCGACTCCAAAATGTGATTGCGGGACGATATGTTAGACAGACTGGTTCCATTCATACAAGACGTGTACCGCACCCTAGAGCCAATACCGCTGCATGCGCCACGATTTGTTGGCAATGAGAAACGCTACGTGTTGGATACGCTGGATAGCACTTTTGTCTCCAGTGTCGGGGCTTACGTTTCCAAATTTGAGACCCACATAGAATCGTTTACGGGATGCGGTAAAGCGGTGGCAGCGGTTAATGGGACTGCAGCTTTACATATAGCGTTATATATGGCCGGTATAGAGCAGGATGATCTGGTTATAACCCAGGCTCTCACATTTGTGGCGACCTGTAATGCCATACGCTATCTCGGTGCGGATCCGGCTTTCGTCGATGTTTCGATGGAAAGTCTCGGGTTATGCCCGGACGCATTGCGGAATTTTCTGGAGGAGAACGCCTATTTGGATGACCAGGGAGTTTGCCGTCACAAGCTTAATCTGCGGCGTATTAAAGCCGTAGTGCCTATGCACACCTTTGGCCACCCGGTACAGCTGCGCGAAATACTCGATATATGCAATCTATGGCAGCTAACTCTTATAGAAGACGCCGCGGAGAGTCTGGGCTCTTTTTATAGGGATGCGCACACGGGTACGTTAGGGAGATTTGGTGTATTAAGTTTCAATGGTAATAAAATCGTTACCACCGGCGGCGGCGGTATGGTTATGTGCAGTCGGCGGGAGGATGGTGAACGAGTCAAACATTTATCGACGACCGCCAAGCTGAGCCATGCCTATGAATACATTCACGACGAGGTGGGTTTCAATTACCGTCTTCCCAATATCAACGCGGCGTTGGGATGTGCGCAAATGGAATCCATCAGCGAATTTTTGAAAGCAAAGCGTGCGTTGGCGAACGCTTATAAAGCGTTTCTATACGCGTCCGATTTTCAATTTGTCTGCGAGCCCTCTTATGCCAAATCCAATTACTGGTTAAACGCCATGTTGTGTGTGGATAAAAAGGGCAGGGACAGGGTTCTGGACCTGACAAACGCTCAAGGTGTAATGACCAGGCCGGCGTGGCAATTAATGCATCGCCTGCCAATGTACCAGGATTGCTTGCGCGGAGACCTGGAGAACTCCGAGTGGATCGAGGCGCGCTTGGTAAATCTTCCGAGTTCGCCGCCCCCATCCTTTTTAACGGGCGGCGCTACCGCTGAATCGCTATGAAAAAAATTGCGGTCTTTACCGGTTCACGCGCGGAATATGGGCTTCTATTTTGGCTGATGAAGGATATTGCGGCCGATCCGGATTTGCAGTTACAGGTATTAGTATCCGGCATGCATTTTTCGCCAGCCCACGGCTTAACCTACCGGGATATCGAAAAGGACGGATTTTTCATAAATGAAAGAGTTGAAATGCTATTGGCATCCGATTCTCCCGTAGGCATGGCAAAAACCCTCGGGCTAGGTGTTATCGGATTAGCGGATTCCATCGATCGGCTGAAGCCTGATTGCCTGGTTGTACTTGGCGATCGCATCGAAGCTTTGGCGGCGGCACAGTCAGCCATGCTGCTGCGAGTGCCTGTTATACATTTGCATGGTGGTGAAATTACAGAAGGTGCCTATGACGATTCGATCCGCCATGCCATTACCAAGCTGAGTAGTTTGCACGGCGTTTCCATGGAGCAGTATCGTCAAAGAGTAATCCAAATGGGTGAATCTCCGGATAGGGTGGTTACAGTAGGCGCATTGGGGCTGGATCATTTACATCGATCCCCGCTGATGTCACTTGAGGAATTGTCCGCGTCCATTCAATTCGATCTGCGATGCCCGTTTTTTCTGTTGGCCTATCATCCCGCGACTCTGTCAAAAGAAGATCCAGCGGCGACCTTCCGCAATATAGTATCGGTACTGAATGAATTTACGGATCATCAGGTTCTCGTGACATATCCGAATGCAGACGACGGAAACGCAGCGATTATTACTTTGATACAAGAGTTCGCAGCGGAAAATCCCAGAGTAATGGCGGTACCCTCTCTGGGTTATCGCCGTTACCTGACCGCGCTAAAGCACTGTTCCGTTTTGGTGGGAAATTCATCGAGCGGAATTATTGAAGCACCTTCATTTAAAAAACCATCCGTTAATATTGGCGACAGGCAAAAAGGCCGCGTCGCCGCTACCAGTGTTATCCACTGTGGAACGGCTCCGGAATCCATTAGAGCGGGCATCCTTCGCGCTTTGGATTCGGAGTTTGTCAGGGGTGCTGAAGCGGTGGTGAATCCTTACGGAAATGGTCATGCGAGTGAAAAAGTGATTCAAATGATCAAAAATAGCCACGCATCCATAACGAAAGAATTTTATAACCTTGACCGGACATATGAGTAATTTATGGTCCTGATAATTGCGGAAGCGGGCGTTAATCATAATGGCTCGGATGAATTGGCGCTGGCTTTAGTCGAAGCGGCTGCAGAGGCCGGAGCTGATGTGGTCAAGTTTCAAACTTTCCGGGCTCAAAAGATAGTGACGAAAGCGGCTCAGATGGCCAGTTATCAGAAAATCAATACAGGCGTCGAAATGACGCAGTTCGAAATGCTTTCGCGTCTGGAGCTCAGCGAGACTGCCCATAAAAAAATATTTCGACGTTGTGAAGAGCTTGGGATTGAATTTTTATCGACCGCTTTCGACGAGGACAGTCTGGAATTCCTGGTTTCAGAGATAGGTTTGAAACGTTTGAAGCTGCCTTCCGGTGAAATCACCAATGCACCGCTGGTCTTGGCCCATGCTCAAACAGGACTGGATATTATAGTTTCGACAGGGATGGCAACTTTATCTGACATTGAGTCTGTGCTGGGTGTAATTGCCTACGGTTATTTAGGGCACGCAGGTCATTCGTTGGGACCTCCCTGCAAGACTGCCTTTCGGGAAGCTTACTCTTCGGCGGAGGGGCGGGGGTTGCTGGAAAAAAAAGTGACCTTGCTTCACTGCACCACTGAATATCCCGCACCGATGGACGAAATCAATCTGTCTGTCATGAAGACATTAAAGCGCGCATTTTCATTACCTGTTGGTTATTCAGACCATACACTCGGAATAGAAGTACCTGTTGCGGCGACAGCGCTGGGTGCCTGTGTAATTGAGAAACATTTTACTCTCGACAAATCAATGGCGGGCCCAGACCACCGGGCCTCGCTGGAGCCTTTGGAGCTAAAAAATATGGTCCAAAGCATTCGAAACGTAACACGCGCAATTGGGCGTGGCGTCAAAACGCCGACACCCTCTGAAATCCGTAACCAGAAAGTTGCCAGGAAGAGTCTGGTCGCTTGCAGAAGTATTGTTAAAGGCGAACGCCTATCCAGCGAAAACATTTCCATTCTCAGACCAGGGACCGGGATGTCCCCTTATGACTATTGGGAAACCTTGGGAAAATTAGCCCCCAGGGATTTTGCTGAAGGTGAACCTATCCATGTATAGCGCTGGCGCTGTGATCGATGGCGGAGTCTTTTTGTTGGGAGGCGGTGGTCATGCGAAGGTACTCGCCGACGAGCTTATCTCGCAAAAAATTTCGATTATTGCAATAGTCGGCCCTCAATGCGATTCCAATTCCATAATCTTCCGTCGCATTCCTCTTATTTCCGATGCGGATTTTAAAAAAAGTGTTTCAGCAGATGGAGCGCTATTGATTAATGGGGTTGGCTCCTTGCCGCGTACTTCGCTCAGACAGCATTTATATGATGAGTACACCTCGTTAGGTTTTGGCTTCGTGCAGGTGATATCGAGCACGGCGCTGGTATCGACGTCTGCCTTTCTAGGGAGCGGAGTGCAGGTGTTTGCCGGCGCAATCATCCGATGCGATGCCCGTGTGGGCAATAACACCATTATCAATACTCGTGCGGTAATTGAGCATGATTGCGCTATAGGATCGCATTGCCATATCGCCCCATCAGCCACGCTCTCTGGAGGTGTACACCTTGGCGATCGTTCGCATATAGGCACCGGTGCAGTCGTCATCCAAGGCGTGAGCATCGGTAGCGATAGCATTATTGGTGCAGGCGCCGTCGTGACCAAAGATGTACCCGATAATGCGATTTTTTTCCCAGCCGTTGGCACTTTAAAACTAAGGGAGTGATCGAATGATTGAAAATTGGAAAAGTATTGTGGTCACACCTGAATATTCAATAAGAGACAGCTGGAAGTTATTGGATAGAGGGGGGTCACGCTTCATAGTCGTCGTCGATAATGAATACAGACTTATAGGCGTCGTAACGGATGGTGATATACGCAGAGGTTTGCTAAGCGGCAGGGAGCTCGGAGATCACATCGAAACAATAATGAGCCGGAAGCCCATTGTTGCCTCCCTAAAAAACAGCAAACGTGATCTCATTGAGCTTATGGAAAGGCATTCCGTTTTGGCTTTACCCCTCGTGGATGACGGAAGATTGGTCGGGGTGGTGGAGCTGCAAAAGCTTTTGCAAGTGCCGGTTGTCGAGAACCCCGTTTTTATCATGGCCGGTGGGTTTGGCACTCGACTGAGGCCGCTAACGGACACTTGCCCTAAGCCAATGCTGCAAATCGGTGGCCAGCCTTTGCTTGAAACCCTGGTAAAAAGTTTTAAACGCAGAGGCTTCAAGAATTTCTTTATTTCCACGCATTACCTGCCAGAGGCAATACGTGAGCATTTCAACGATGGCAGCGCCCTGGGTGTTCGTATCAGCTATGTGCACGAGAAGGAGCCTTTAGGTACCGGTGGTGCTTTGGGATTGCTCCCGAATTCAATGCCGGATCTCCCGCTTGTCATGATCAACGGCGATATCCTTACCTCAGTGGACTTTAGCGCATTCCTGGATTTCCATAGCAAAGCCGGAGCGGATGCCACCATCTGTGTCCGCTCTCATGAAGTAACGATTCCCTATGGCGTCATCGAAGGCGGTGATACGGATATTGTATCCATGGTCGAGAAGCCCACTTATCGCTACTTCATAAATACCGGAATCTATGCGGTTTCTCCTGTCATATATCGCGCAGTTAAGCCAGGTACGGTGATCGACATGCCAACCCTTTTACGCCAGCAAATGCAGAAGGGTCTGAATGTCAGCAAAATGCCGTCGTACGACTATTGGCTTGATATCGGGCGAATGGACGATTTTTACCGCGCGCAACAGGACATACACATATTAGGTTTACTGTGAATGCTGAATAATCGACCGGTGGTAGCCCTGATTCCTGCTCGCGGCGGAAGTAAAAGGCTTCCAGGAAAAAATACCCGAAATTTCGCGGGGAAGCCGATGATCAGCTGGACAATTGATTCCGCGATCTGCACCGGTCTAATTGATCGCGTGGTGCTCTCAACAGATAATGCGGATATTGCTCAAGTAGGCAAGGCCTCTGGTGCAGAGGTGCCGTTTATCAGACCGGAGGACTTGTCGACAGATACCGCCTCAACCGCGGCTGTGGTTCTTCATGCGATTGACACGCTTGATCTGCCCGATAACGGTATTCTGGTTATCCTCCAGCCTACATCTCCCCTCAGAATTTCCAGCGATATCGAACAGGCACTGTTGCTGTTCAGCGAAAAAGACGCGGAAGGAGTGGTATCGGTTTGTGAATGTGAGCACAACCCGCACTGGGCTAATACGCTTCCTCTGGATGGAAGCATGACCAATTTTTTGCGAGAGGATTTACTGGCGTCCACGGGAGTTGCGCCTAAGTACTACAGGCTGAATGGAGCGGTATACATCTATGCGGTGGGCGCGATAAAAGACAATAAAGGCTTATTTTATCGAGAGAAGGTTTATGCCTATGAAATGCCTCAGGCGCGTTCAGTTGATGTCGACACAAGTTTGGACTTTATGCTGGCGGAAACCCTAAAGTATAAAAATATTCAGGAGTTTATGGATTAATACCCATTCCTCTTTCGCCTTTAGTGGTCCCCGGCAGCTCTTTGATGATGCATCGCTTTTCTTGAGCAGCTTACGGCTTGTCGAGTTTAATAAGTACACGGTCGGGCGTGTCATCTATTCTTAACGCTTCTGTATCCATTATTTTGTAGGCTTTTTCCAGGAACTGATGGTAGATACTGCGTCCAGCGGTATAGGCCGTCTTAAAGTTGGCGGAATTATCTTGAAACATACAAGCTTTGGTAATAAGTGTGAAGTAACCTTGCAAGCTGCCGCGCAATAGAAAGGTCGCTATGGGATCCTGCTCCTTCAGTCGGATAATGGCAGTCATGAGCCGGTCCAGCTCATCAAAGAGCTCGGTGGCGTTATGAATTTCCTTTGCCAGCCGTAACTGGTTACGCAGACCGAAAAATCCCCGCAAATATTTATCATGAAATTTCTTTTGGCTGATTTTTGGTGAGGCATAGTGGATGAAATTGCGGTCTTTTATTTTCTGGACAATGTCCGGTTTGGAGATTTGTTCGGAAAATTCCCGAATGTCCGACAATTCAATGGTTGCCGCACCCTCGATATACGCGCCTCGATTCGGATTGTAGCAACGAACGTCTCCCAGAGAGCGGGAAGCAATACGCAGCAGAATTTCCATGTTGAACCTTGTGCCATCGAGAATGACGTTGGATGTGACTTCTCCACCAAAATTGCCTTTTAATTTGTAGCTGTTTTTGGGATTTTCAAAGCCTGAAAAGCTCCTGTCATTGGTTTTGTTTTCGAGATCGTAATGAAGGCTTAGCTTTGAGTGGTGTTGCTCGTCAGGCGCCGTACCCAGATCGACCCCCATCAAATAGATTTCTTTGAAGCCCATGCTTATGGCAAATGAAAGCCCGGCATTGGTCACCGTTGGATTGCACAGTTGCAAAGCGAGAATTTCGGGTTTTATGTCGAGGATAATGTGCTCGCCTAGATCATTGGGTTTGCGCGCAATGCAGGCCTCGTCAAAAAGGTCTATCACCTCGGGCGATACCGTGTTCAGACACAACAGGGTGATATTTTGGCGGAATTCTGCGGTTGTGCCGCGACTGATCCACGCTTTAATGTTGAAATTACGCTCCATCTCGACGTGAAAGTCCGGTTTTATTCCGACTTTTGCAAGAGAGCCCAGTGCGGTTCCGCAGGAAATCACGATTACATTTTTAATATTTTTTTGAATAAAATCGATTTGCTTGTCCAGCGACGGACCATTGCCGACGACAAATACGGCTGGCAGCCCCGTCGCTGTCGGAGTGTGCTGAAACAGCGGAGTAGCATTGTTAAGATTCTGTACTGTGTGCGCCAAGCTGATTTGTTCATCATCAAAAAATCCTATGCCAGAGGCAATTAAATGGAATTCCTTACGATAACGTTGAATAAAATCATCTGCTTTTTCGCTGTTAAAATGGCGAAATACATATGTATAAACCAGCTTGTGAAGCCCGATCTTATCGGGGAGCAGTTTGAGTTCCGCCATTGCATCATTGCTCTCCATGCCGATTTGTAATTTGATCATACGACCGGACTGGCAGAAATGATGAAGTATCGGCTGCCAGTCGATGACGTGCAGGGAGGCGTAGAAGGAATCTTTATGTGGATCAAAAATGATCAGGTTGCGGATATCGGCGCGTTCCATCAAAAGAGGAATCTGATAGCCGAGGCCGCACCCGGTCATCAACAGAACCCCAATGGGCGGTTTTAAGGATGCATTGCCGCTGTTGTTGTAGCTCGCATAGGTTTTTATCAGGTCATTAATGAGCGGGGCGTGTATGTGCTTGTCGTTGATGAGTCTGCTTTCTGCGAACGTAATTGAAGTAATACTCGGCTTGCGTGCAAAGTCCTCCACTTGTTTGAGAGTGAAGACCTTCGGATCTTCTGCATAAACCGGCTTGTTATTAAGCTTGTAGTTCACCAGATTCAGATGGCCGTCAGTGTCATACGACAGCCGCAGTTCTTCCGGTTGATAGTTGATGAATTGGTCATAGATAGGCTTCGCCGCTTGGCGGAATACCTCCATATTCTTCTTAAATCGCACTTCCAATTCGAGCTGCAATTGTTGCATTTCTGCTTTGCGCAATGCCGCGTTCAGCATTTCCTGGACGGATGAATTTGTTTCTACCATGGTCGGCTACCGGACAATTATTTGACGTTTTCACTAAAGTGTAGACCGTGATGGGCAAAGGTGACGGTCTCAAGAGCAGGATTATGTCCGAACAATGCAAACCAGAAGTGGCTCTGCGGACCGTGCAATGGCTGGGTTTGATTTTTATTTGGGCTGCCCTTAAGGTAAGCGGGTTTTTGACGCAGGCTCAGCCGTCATTCTTTATTTTTGGGCGCCATTATCATGTCGGACTTTTGTAAGCGGAATCTATTTTTGGGATTTTCACTCCTTTTATTAAATGCCTGTTCCGGTGATGGCCCCACACCAGGGTCTCCAAACGCTTCCCCAAACGAACAACCCCCCATATCAGATTCCGCCCTTTATTCTGAGGCCGCGCGCCAGGGAGCGTCGCGGCAGAATGACACCGGCATTCAATTTTCCGGCAATCATCCGCGCACACTGAATACAGGGTGTCAGCCCGGCATTATAGATCCGACGGACGAATGGCTGATGGGTGAGGTTTTCGAGGCTCTGACTTTCATCGGGCAGGATTGTGAATCCGGGCGTGATGCCTCCGCCTCGGACCCTTCAGACGGTCATGCGGGTTTCGCGTTTGCCAAAATTGCGAATGACGGTACAGAGTTGCCAGCGGATGCGGCCGAGTGGAGCTGTGTGTTGGATAAGGTAACCGGCTTAATTTGGGAGGCGAAGGTTCCAGCGGACGGCGTTAAGGGCAATGGTGGATTGCACGATGCGGACGATGTATTCACTTGGTACAACACGGATGCCACTGCCAATGGCGGCAATATCGGCAACTGGAACCGCGATACCGCCGACTGCGCCGGTTATACGGAGTCTACGCCGGAGAGTTTTTGCAACACCCAATCATTCGCCGCACGAGTCGCGGCTCGTGGTCTGTGTTCTTATTCCGACTGGCGGGTGCCAACGTTGCGTGAGCTGACCAGTATCGTCAATTTTGGGCGCGACCAGCCTGCGCTCGACCTGGCTTATTTCCCGAATCTGGTTTCGTGGGATTATTGGTCCTCACACCCGGCGGTGGAATTCCCGGAACACGCCCGGCTGATGAACTTCCGGCTCGGTCTGGCAAGTGTCGGCATGCGCATGGATCGCAATCATGTAGTGCTGGTGCGCGGCCCCTCCTTTTGAAGAAGAGATATGCATGAAACGTGTTCCATTATTGTTTGGGTTTTTGATAGGTGTTTGGCACTGTGGAGCCCTGGCGCAGCAACTCTGCCGACCCGACACCATACTGGCCTCCACACCCGTGGAAAATTTTGTGGTGGACAAAGCTACTGTCGTGGACCGCACCACGGGTTTAATGTGGACGCGTTGTTTTGCGGGTGTTTCAGGTGATAGCTGTGATGGCGGAGAAGCGACGCTTATGTCATGGCCGGCGGCACTGCAGTACGCAGCGCGAATGAATCGGGAATCTTTTCTCGGCTATACCAACTGGCGCGTACCCAATATCAAGGAATTGAACTCGATTGCGGAGACTCAGTGCGCTAATCCCGCGTTAAATCCAGCGCTGTTTCCGGCCGCACCGCCTTTGAAAGTCTGGTCGTCGTCGCCATACAGCCTCTACCCGCACTATTCATGGTTTTTTGATTTCAAGGATAACACCACCAGCAATTTAGAAAGGTTCAAGACCTTTGCTGTCCTGTTGGCACGCGATATTGAATAAATGCTGTTTTTAAATACTGAACAAATTTTTACAAGAAAATGTGCGATCTTTATCACGTCCTGCGATTTTCGCCCTGGTTATGGTAAACAAGACAATATAATTTCTGCGGCACAATCCGATACAAGTCGATTGAGGCTTGCTGTACATCGAAAGAAAGCGATCCATGTCTCGGTAGGCTTTCAGTTTTCGCGCCGCAAAGCGGGTACAGGTCATACTCGTTATACGAAAACTCTTTGCTAAATACCTCGCACCTGAACTGACCGTTCGGGGTCGCCGTTACCAACGTCTGTCAATTAGGGAAGCGCATCATGTCCATTCGAAATACCTTTCCCGGCGCGGGTCGCGCGCTCCAGATGCTGTGCATACTGGGAGCGGTGCTGACGCTCGCCGCCTGTGGTGGTACATCCAGCTCCAGCTCAAGCAGTTCGTCCTCTTCCAGTGCTTCCTCGTCTTCCGGTGGTGATCCGGTTGCGGGTGAAACGATTTTTCAGACCTTATGCGTCGGTTGCCACCAGAACAATCGGGACGGCTCCTTCGGTGATTCCTCGGCGACTCGGTTTTTTATAGACAACCTGCGCCGCACCAATTTGGCGGGTTTGCCGCAGTATATTGAAGTGGCCATGCCGCAATTTGACCCCAGCGCCTGCGTCGGTACATGCGCAGTCAATGTCTCGGCTTATTTGCGAACCTTCTCCGGCCTTGGCGGTTCTTCTTCGTCCAGTTCCAGCTCGGGTGGTGTGGATGCCATCGCCCGTGGCAAAACCCAATTCGATAGCCAGTGCGCCAGCTGCCATGGCGGTCCCAGGGTACAGGGCGTGTTCGATTACGGCAGCCTTCGCGCCAAAGGTATTTATAGCAATACGAAGTTGCGCGATTACATAAGCGCGTCCATGCCCCCGACCAACCCATCGGCCTGTGCCGGTGCTTGCGCGGATGACGTAATGGCCTATGTTTCCACTTGGCACATGCCGCCAATGGATCCAGCGACGCCTACAGACCCTCTGCCAGCGAATAGAACCGGCCAGGTCGACAATCCTGTCACGGAATTCCAGTGCACCCAGGCCACGAGTTTCGGTAACCGGACTTTGCGTTTGCTGACCCGCGCCCAGTATCAAAACACGGTGCGCGACCTTTTCGGTGTGACGACGGGCTTTGTGGATCTCCTACCGGCCGATTCCCGTTCTGGCTTGTTCATCAACAATAATAATCTGACAGTACTGCCGACGTTTTACAGCCAATACATAGCCGCTGCGGATGCGGTGGCCAAAGCGGCGCTGCAGAACAATGGCGGCCCTTTGGCGGCGCTCTGCGGCAACAACTATAACCAGAACTGCGCTAACAATTTCCTCGGCCAATTCGCCACCCGAATTTTCCGTCGACCCCTCACCACCGAGGAACGCAATCGCTATAACCCCATCGCAAATGGTATGCAGACCAACGGCGATATCAAACTGGGTATAGAACGCGCGCTGGGTGTGATGTTGTCTTCGCCGCAATTTCTTTACCGCCACGAAATCGGAGAGTTGAATAATGCCTTGGGAAGCGGCGTTTACGCTCTCACGCCTTACGAAATGGCTGCGTTCCTAAGCTATTCGTTTGCGAACACCACTCCGAGTAATGAGCTCCTCAGCGCTGCCACCAACAATCAGTTGAACTCGGTGCAGCAGATTCGCCAATGGGCGGCGACGCTTCTCGGGCAAACCGAAGCACGCAATATGATGCGTAGCGCAGTGCACACTTGGTTGGATACCGACAAACTGGATACAGCCAATAAGGATCAGCAGTTGTATCCCAATGCTGCGCAACTCTATCCGGCCATGAAAGAGGAATTGAGCCTGTTGTTCAGCAGCGTCATGCTGGATTCAGGACGCTCGTTCCGGGATCTCTACGCCCCCGGCCTGACCTACGTTAACGGCGCCTTAAGCAACCATTACGGTATTGGTGCGCCCACCCAACCAAATGCCCAGGGTTACGGTTTTGCCACACCCACTAATCGCGGCGGCCTGTTGTTGAGTGGTGCATTCCTGACGCTGCACGGCGATGCCGACGAGGCATCTCCCATACGCCGCGCCGTCAATATCCGCCGCGACCTGCTGTGTCAGGATTTCCCACCGCCGCCGCCCGGTGTTGACGTGGGCCGGACCAACAAAGAGGGCGAGCTTGCCGCTTTCCTGACGCACCCCAAGACCACCAACCGCATGGCTAATCACCGTATGACTGAGGACGGGAATTGCCGGATATGCCACGCCGAAACCGTCAACCCCTTGGGTTTTGCCCTGGAGGATTACGACACGGTCGGTCGCTTCCGCACCACCGATATGAATGGCAACCCCATAGACGCGCACGGCGCGGTCTATTCGCCGAACCTGCAGCTGCAATTGTTCTACGATCCCGAGCGCGACATGGAGCGTTATGACGTGAACGGCGGTCAGGAGCTGGCGTTGATGTTGGCCGAAGGTGAACTCTCCGGCTTGGCCAAAACCTGTCTGGCCTCACAGATGGTCAGCCTTACCACCGGCCTGGATTACGCTTCTATTCTGGGTGCGAATCGCAGCGATGTGGTTAAGCTTCCCGCAGATGAAAAGCACGGATACAACTGTGATGTGGGCGATCTGACGGCTACCTTAAACAGTAATACGCCCCGGGCCATGCTGGAACAAATTGGCACTCTGGATACGGTTCGCTACCGCAAGGCTTGGACTCGCTGATCCTGGCGATGACCATCGATTAAAGATAAGGGTGACTAAAATGAAATTCCGTTACAAAAATCGATTCGACAAAGAACGCCGGGACCTTTTGAACACCATTGCCAAAGCGGGTGTTTCCTCAGCCTTGTTGCGCGCTTGTGGTCTGGTGGGCGGCATGATGATGGCGCGAGCTTCCGAGGGTCAGTCCAGGCCGAATAAATCCCTGCTGCTGTTTAAGGCCGGCGGCGCTCTGGATGAATTATGGCGCCCCGGCAGTGGCATGAAGTTGGGCTCGATGTCCGAGCCATATGAGAGTGTGAAGTCGGAGATGAATTTCGTCGCCGGGGGCACCATGAATCAAAATGCTTTTGGCCACGGGGTTATGTTTGCCCACTTTACCGGCAATAGTTTTTCCGCCGACAGCTTCGATGTGAACATGGGGCGCACCATCGGCGCCAACGCGCCGCTGCGTTATCTGAATCTCGGAGTGCAGTGTAAAGCGACGTTGCTCAGCCGGCAGGGTAACTCCGGTGTGCCTACCATAGATTCTCCCACCAGTGCCTTTGCACTTTTGTCTGGAAACGTGGGCGGCGGTGGAGGTGGCGGTGGGGGCGGTGGTACCAGCGACCCGCGCAAGCTCTATGTGGATGCGCACAAAGACGCTATTACGACTCTGCGCCAGAAACTCGGCCAACACGAGAAGGAAAAGCTGGACAGCCATCTGGCGTCGATTTCGGAATTGGAAGCCAAGCTGTCGACTGGTACGGGCAATCCCAATCCGGGGGCATCTTGTTCCAGCGTCACCATGCCCTCCGGTCAATCGGGAAATTTTGACCAGATTGCCAAGCTGCAGACAGAAATCGCCATACTGGCGTTAAAGTGTGGAATTACCAATTCTGTATCCATTGCCTTTGGCGAAGACAATCACCAGTTCAACATTCCCGTTTACGCACAAGTGGTACACCAGTCGCACCATTGTTGCCCGGGCGTAGCGGATTACACCATTACAGCCAAATATATGGCGGGTTTGTGCGCTAACGTCATCAGCCGCGCGAAAGCAGAAGGCATTCTGGATTCCACGCTGATCACCCAGGTTACCGACATGGGCGATGGGCGGGCGCATAACAACGTGAATGTACCTCTGTTTGTCGCCGGTGGCGGCGGCGCCATTGGACGCAACAAAGTGACCACCGCCAATGGCAAGAACGTCAACGATCTTTTCCAATCCGTGGCCAACGCCCTGGGCGCCAGCGAACATCCCAATGCCCGCAGGTGGTCTACGGCTCCCATCAGTCTCTGATCGGATCGTCGACACAAAAAAAGCCCGTTTTACGGGCTTTTTCTATTTTGGGGCGGAGAGAATATGTACCCGGAGCTGTTGAATTTATTGCGCTGTCCCAGATGCGGAGCAGGGGAGGGGCAGGGGTTGGATATTGCCCGCAGCGGTTGTAGCCGCTGTAGAACTTCGTTTTTTGACATGAACAGCCTGCCGTGTTGGTTCCCTTCCGGCCAACTTCAGCGGGAGTTATGGCAGGATCTCTACGCCAAGTTCCTGGAGCAGGCGGAACACACACGCCAGCTGCATCTGACGGATATTGCTAGCCGCGGATTGCTGACCGCCTCCCAAAGTCGGGTTGGAGAATTGCTGGAATTGCGCTTGGGCACGTTCACGGCTATATCCGGCCTCCTGGCAGAGGCGGGTTTAGAGCCGCAGCAAGCCGCTGCCTTTGCTCATTTCACACCGGAGTCTTTTGCCCAGTATTACGAGCTGATGCTGCGCGACTGGGCTTGGCAAAAACTCTCCAATGCAGACAAATACCGGCAGTACGAAGACGAAAACGCTTTGGCCCTTGCCAGTGTACTGCGGGTAATAAAGGCATCGGCTATTCCGGCGCCGCGCCGCATCCTGGTACTCGGATCGGGAGCGGGCCGGTTGAGCTGGGATATGCACTGTGCGCTGAACGCGGAGCTGACGGTGGCTCTGGATCAGCACCCGCTACTCATCTATCTGTCCCATAAACTGGTGCGGCAACAGCAGGAATTTGTTCTGCCGGACACGCGCAAGCTGCCGCGGGAAGGACTGCCGCAAACGGTCGAATGGACGCTCACCTGTGATACAGGAACCCAGGAACAACGCGCTTCCTGGCTGCCCTTTGCCGGTGATGCCTGGGCGCTGCCCTTTGCGGAGGGAAGCTTTGATATGGTGGTGACGCCGTGGTTTATCGACATTACCGGGCGTGATGTCAAAACCCTGGTGCCGGTGGTGGAGCGCATGCTCAAGCCAGGGGGAAGCTGGCTCAATTACGGACCGCTGTTGTACTCCGACCAGTTGCCTGAATCCCAGCGTTATACCTTCGCCGAGATTCGCGAACTTCTGACGTTGGCGTCTTTCGAGCTTTTAGCCGAAGAATTCAATCGGGTGCCTTACACCTACTCCCCTTTGAGCGAGCGCGGGCGCATGGAGGAGGTCTGGACCTTTATTTCTCGGTCGGCTCCCGATCGCGAACACCTGCACCAGGGAGGCGAATGGGCTGGCGTCGTGGACAGAGTCAAACCGCCAGCCTGGTGGATACTACCCCACCTGCCGATTCCCCGCTTTACCCAGCAGGATCTGTTTCCCCCGAGTCTGCAGAGCATTGCCCGCTTGATCGACGGGTCCCGCTCCATACATCAATTGGGGGAACTGCTGGCCCCCAATCTGCCGGAAGGCCAGGACCCTGTGGCGTTCGTATACGAATTTCTGGCGGAGTATGCCGTGCGTTAAATAAGCGACCGTGTACGGCGGTCGAGTTGGATCAGCATCAAAAACGCCAGGGCGGCCACCAGCGCATTGAAGCCGTAGAGATCCCTGTAACCCTGCAGATCCGCTACGACGGCAATCGCCAGGCTGCCAAAAATATTGCCCAGCTGGCTGGCGTTGGTGAACAGGGTGGAACCCAGGCCGGCGCGCCCTGGCAGCAGGTTTTGGAAGAGGGTGATACCCAGTCCCGCCATACAGCCCACAAAGGTGGCGTTAAGCAATTGCAGGGCAAACATCTGCCATAGGTGTCCGGCCCGCCAGACGCAGAAGTACAACACTATAGCGGCAGCGCAACCCAGACGAATGATGCTCAACAGGCGGTAACGCGCTGCCAGCCAACCCGCCAATAGCATGATGGGTATCTCCAGCGCCGCCGCCGTACCCATCAACCAGCCCGCCATTTGTGCCTCCGCACCCAGTTCCCGCGATACCAGCATGGGTAGCGCCAATACGTAGGTTTGATTGGCGCTGAATAAAAGCGCAAAAGCCAAGATCGCCAACACCAGTGTGCTGTTGCCCTTGGGTATGTCGGTGGAATGCCGGGGTGGGTGGTTTTGGGGAAAACGGGGCAAAAATCGGAAGGCCACCAGGCCAATCAGGATATATCCGGCACCCACGCCCAAGTACTGTTGTTCGAAACCCACCCAGCTTTGCAGAAAGAAGCCGGCTGGAGGTGCGGCCACCCAGGCCAAAGCGATGCAGGCGCGCACTATGGCGTTAAACATGGTCGTCTGGTGTGCTGGCAGGCAGCGGTCCGCATACTCCCGGCTGAAGGCAAAAATTTGTGGCAGTACCGAATTGGACAGGCCGAACAAGGTGATGCCCGCAGCCAGCGCCCACCAATAATTGGGCGCGCGTGCGAAAGCGAAGCAGGCCAGGCCGCCAGCCAGCATACCTGCCAAAATCAGGCCGTGACGTTGTTGCAAGCGGTCTGACCAGCGGGCGATCACCTGACTGTAGGCGATATTGGCCAGTGCCACTGCCACAAAAAAGCCGCCCACCGCGAGGGGGCGCATCTGGAAATGCTCTGCCAAGTAAAAGCTCAAGGTGGGTGCCACCAGCGCATACATGCCCCCGAGCAGCATGGCCAATAGATAGATCAGCAGGGTTCTGGGGCCGTAGAGGGAAATGAATTGTGGTTCGGATGGGCTCGACATGAGTGGGGAAATCCAGAGGGGCGCTGTGGATCAGCGGCCGCGATTGTAGCGGAAACCCACTGGCGCTCGTTACACTTCCACTCCCGAAATCCGTCGCAGACGAATGGTTGCGCTCGCCTCCGTGTTCCCCATTCTGAAGTCCGCCGCCCAACGCGAAGACAGCACACCATGCCAACACCCGCTTCCGCCTTGCGGCTATTCCTGACAGCTCATTCGGCCAACGCCCTCAGTATCGGCATCCAAATGGTATTGGTGGGTTGGCTTGCCGCCGGTGTTTTGCATCTGCCGGCGGCGCACATCGCCTGGGTGCAGTCTGCGGTTCTGTTACCGAATCTGGCGCTTATCCTGTTTGCCGGCGCTCTGGCCGACCGCCATCCACCCGCACGCGTCCTCATGCTCACCAATAGCCTGCTGGTGCTGGTGCATGGTGTCGCTCTTGGTTTACTCATGACAAACCGCTTCGGCATTGGCGAGTTGCTCGGCTACGCCTTTTGCCTGGGTTGCGGCAATAGCTTTGTGCAAGCGGCGCGGGAAAAGCTTGTAGCGCAGTTGGATGACCAGCGCTTGCGACAAAACATCTCCCGCGCGGGTGTCTGTCAGTATCTGGCCCAGGCGTTGGGTATAGGGGTGGCAAGTTTTACGGATTACCTGGGTGCAGCCACACTGGTGGGGGCGCAGGCGACACTCTGCCTGGTTGCAATGCTGAGCTATTCACGCCTTAGAAGTATGTCGACAAGCCATGCTCCGGCCATTGGTGCCCTGGCTCCAGCCATAGGCGCGGCGTTAATCCTGATATGGCGCCAGATGGCTCTTCGTCATTTAATTCTTGTTGTTGCTTTTAACGGCTTGATGCACCTGGGAATGTTCCTGGTCCTGCTGCCAGTGCTGGCGCGGGATCGCATGGATTTCGGATCTGTGGGATACGGGCTGCTGCAGCTGTGTTTCACGCTGGGCAGTGTGTTGGCTTTTGCGGTGATCTGGCATAAGGCCCGAGTGCGTTACCCTGGTCAGGCGGTGCTCTTCTGCCCGCTGTACACGGGCATGATCGCCATTGCACTTTCTGCCGGACCTACTGTTTACGGTTTGTTCGGACTGATTTTTCTCTGGGGTTGCGTCGCTGGTGCCTCGGCGAATTTAAGCCGGCTGGTTCTGCAGTCCACCGTGCCGGATCATTTTCGCGGGCGCGCCATGGCGGTGTATCAGCTGGCGTTGTTCGGCATGGCGCCAATAGGGGCGCTGCTGGCGGGTGGATTGGTGAACGGATTCGGGGTGAATTTTACGTTTCAAATACTGGCAGGCGGCAGTGTCGGGCTCTTTTGCTTGTCACTCCTGTCGCGCGCACTCTGGGATATTCAGCCAGTAACGGACGCCTCAGCGAAAGACCTGCCGGAAAGCCAGTAGGCTCGCCGCTACACTCACATTCAGCGACTCCACGCCGTTGCACATGGGAATACTTAACTGGTGGGTGCAGATGGCGCGCACTTCCGGTGACAGGCCGCTGGTCTCGTTGCCCATCACAAAAATGCTGCGCGGCCGCGCTTGCAGGGTCGCCACGGATTCGGTGGCGTTGGCGTCCAGCCCGTAGACGGCACAGCCCTGAGCGGCAAAGGTACGCAGGGTTTGCGCAAGATCGCCGCAGCGGAATATCCGGGCCTTAAACAAGGTGCCGGCGCTGGCTTTAATGACAAGCGCATCCAGCCGCGCGCAGCCCTTTTCGGGCAACAGCAAACCGGCCATGGGGGAGGCGCAGATCGACCGTATGATCATGCCGAGGTTTTGCGGGTTGGTGATGTTATCCAATGCGAGCAGTTCGAAGCGCTCCGGCAACTGAGCCAGGAAATCCTCCACTTCGGCAAATCCCTGACATTCAATATCCAACGCCACACCCTGGTCCTGGCGGGCGTTCTTGGAAATGCGCGAGAGCGCCTGGCGATCGTGATAGAGCACCTCCACCCGACGCTGGGTGGCCAGCTGTAACAACTCATCAATAGCGCCCCCGCTTTTATTGCTTTCCGCCAAGTGGAGGCGGTAGGGCCGCAGCCGCTTATCCTGCAATGCCTCCAGTACCGGTTTTCGTCCGAAAACCGTCAGCATGCGGTTGTAGAAGCGTTTCTTTGCGAGGTAATTGGCGCTGTCGGTCGTCATGGGGGCTGGCAGTCAAAATGGGCGGCCAGCATACCCCATGCTTGCTTTTGGTGACAGATTGGCTGTGGGCGCTATTCGCTAGTGGTGTAAGTCCGCTAGTGGTGTAAGTAACAGTCTTCGCTGGTTTGCAGCAGTGCCGCCAGCACCCGGGACCGGGAGATAAGGCCTACAAGCCGCCCTTGTTTCACCACCGGATAGTTTTTGGGTGCGGACTTGGACATGCGCTCGGCCACTTCGAATATCGAGGTGTCCGGCGTTACGGTCAGCACGCGGCGGTTCATGACGGCTGTAACAGGTTGGGATTCGTCACAGAAAAAGGCGTCATTGAGCATGTCCTTTATGCAATCCTGTTCACTCACAAACCCCACCACGTGGCTGCTGTCGTCGATCACCGGTGCCCCGATAATTCCCGCCGCGATCAGAGATTCCACAGCGACGCGTACGGAAGTGTGTTGATGGATGGCGTGTGGGTTATGGTCCATGAAATCTTTCACCAATATGGATTGCATATCGTCCTCCCGGGTTTGCGTGAACGGCTGTGGATCTAAGCCGTATTTGCAAAAACAAAATGCCGTCGTGTGCTTTCGCCACTTAAGTGTAGTGTTGAACCCGGTGGATAAAAGGCGGCGCTAGGGACCTTATTGGCGCAAAAAAAGAATTGGATATGACGGGTTCTACTAACCGGCCGGAGCGGGCTCAACCGCGCTTCCAGCCGGCGACTTAATGGCAAAGGGCCAGATACGCCTGGACCGCCGCCGCCATCCCCATGTGCAATGCATCCACGGTCAGAGCGTGGCCAATGGAAACTTCCTGGAGACCGGTCAACTGGCGGAACAGGGTCATATTGTGAAGATTCAGGTCGTGGCCGGCGTTGAGACCCAGGCCAAGGTTGACGGCCAGTTGTGCAGCCTCCTGGTACTGTTGAAACAGTCCCGTCAGATTGGGTGAATGGTTGGCGAAGGCCTCTGCAAAGGGGCCGGTATAAAGTTCTATTCGATCAGCGCCCGTCGCGTGCGCCAAACGTATCTGCTCCAGGTCCGGATCCATAAACAGGCTCACGCGCACGCCCCAGGCTTGCAGTTGCCGAATCAGTGGTTGCAAGCGGGTGCTGTCCACCGTCAGGTCGAAGCCGTGATCAGAGGTGAGCTGGGCGTTGGCATCTGGCACCAGCGTACATTGATGGGGGCGCACTTCCTCTACCAGTGCCATGAGTCCGGGGTAGGTTCCCTGGGGGGCGGCGAAAGGATTGCCTTCTATATTGAATTCCGTGCCCGGATATTCCCGAATCAGTTGCGCTATCGCCCGCACATCGTCTGGTCTTATATGACGCTGGTCGGGGCGTGGGTGCACCGTCAAACCCTTGGCCCCCGCGTCGAGACACAGGCGGCCATGGGCGGCGACATCGGGAAAATTTCCCAAGCGGGAGTTGCGCAGCAGGGCGATTTTATTCAGGTTGACGGATAGGGCAATGGCCATGTTGTATCAGTTTTTTGGCTGCGCAGTTTTGGGTTCGGAAGCTTTGCGGTAGGCGCTTTCAATCACAATGGGTTCGTTCGGCGCGTTCATAAATACGCCCGTGTGTTTGCCCTGGGGTTGTTCCGCCATGGCATCCACCACTTTCATGCCATCGATCACTCGACCAAATACCGCATAACCCGGCCGTCCTGAGGCGCCGTCCAATTGCTGGTTGTCGATCAGGTTGATAAAAAACTGCGAGGTGGCGCTGTTAGGGTCACCAGTGCGCGCCAAGGATAAGGTGCCGCGCAGATTTTTCTCACCATTGTCGGATTCATTCAGGATTGGCGGCGAGGTATTTTTGCGCTGATATTCCCGGTCAAATCCACCACCCTGTACTACAAAACCCGGTACTACCCGGTGAAAAATCACGCCGTTATAAAAACCGCTGTCCACGTATCGAAGAAAATTCTGCACGCTGACTGGCGCCTTGTCCGCGAACAACTCTATCTGCACTTCTCCCAGAGAGGTTTTAAACACGACGATTGAAGCGGTTTGTGTTTGGGTTGCGGCAATCGGGGCAGCTTCCGGTTTCGGTTCCGCCTGGAGGCCCAACGCCATCAAACTGAAAAATAAAATCGTAAGAGTTTTTAAAAATGTCGACATGGTGTATTCCTTTTTATTTATCTGTAAAAAATTAATTCGCCCAATCCGAGTGGCGTTTGTTACGGGTGAACGCCGGCAGGATGAGCATCAAAATCATGCCGAGTACCACAAGCCCGGCACCGAATAACCATTGGTTGATGGTCTGGTTGGCTTTAAGACGGTCATTTTCCGCGCGCACCGTATCGAACTCCGTCTGCACGAATTCGTGCTTTTCCAGGAGATCCTGATAGCGCTGATTGAGATTGATGGCATCGGCGGACAAGGCGCGGATTTTGCGCAGCTCCTCGGCATATTCATCGCGCTCTTTTGATTGTTCAGTGGACGACTGCGACAGACTTTTATGCTCACCGCGGAGATTTTTTAATTCGGTTTCAAGCTCTGCGATTTTCTGGGTCGCCTGGGTCAAACGCGCCTGCGTGGTGCCGAGTTGCAGGCGTGCGGTGGGTTCCTTGGAAATGTATTGGTTCGGGATCCAGCCTTCCAAACCACCATCTGTACGGATCAAGGACCATTCTTCGGTTTCCTCAAGCAGGGTCATCTGGGTTCCGGTGCGTATACCGGAGTGCACTATGCGGAACTGATTGCCTGCGCCACTGCGGATCGGCACGAAAAAGGTGTCGGAAACATAGGCTGTCTGAGCTGAGACCGAGAAGCAGGAAAGTGTCAGGACAAACAGTACGATCAAATGACGCATGGTGGGAAATCTCATAATTTTTTTATAAACAGGAGCAGCGATACAGGTTCAGGGCAGCACGGGCTTAAAAGGTTTTACCGCCACTTTCTGGTAAACGCCTGCATGGACATAAGGATCATCCGCAGCCCAGGTTTGGGCGGCTTCGAGCGAGTCGAATTGAGCGATGACCAAGCTGCCGGTAAAGCCGGCTTCACCGGGATTTTCCGTGTCAATGGCGGGGTGGGGGCCGGCGATCAGCAAGCGGTCGTCCGCTTTGAGCTGTTCCAGTCGCGCCAAATGCTTGGGACGTGCTCCCAGTCGCAGGGGCAGGCTGTTGGGAAAATCTTCACTGATAATGGCATAGAACATAAAAAAACAAAGATCCCTCAGGCCGCAGGCGTTCGATCTGCGGGGGTTGGAAAAAATCCGCGAAATGGCATGGATGCCATTTCAGGATGAAAATGGCTCGCTGGTGCCTAGCGGCCGGGTGCTTTTTCCGGCTGCACCAAAATGTCTTCCCAGTGTAAATGTGTCAGCTTGGTAATACTGCGAAACAGGTAAAAAACCGCCGCCGTAAACACCACCATGGAGGGGATGGTGATCACCGGAAAACTCAGGGCGGTCATGGTGCCCAGTTCGGCGTTGTATTGTTCGGTTCCCGGCGGGCTCACCAATACCCATTTTGCGAGGCCGTAATTGAGCACTGAGGAGAGAAAGAAAGAGCTGGCGAGCATATAAGTGGCGTTGGTGAGGGACTTTTCAAAAGCCTGGACATTATTGTGTTGCACAAGCGCGTCATGCACTTTATTCACTTCCATGACTTTGTCGTTGTAGAGAAAGGTACGCACCAACGGGTAAGGGGTGTAAATCGAGATCAGCGTCGCCAAGCCCAACAGGCCGGGAATGGTGGCTTCCTTGATGGCCATGTACTCAGGCGGCAGCTTGAGCAGACTGATGCCTCCGGTCAGCAATATGCTCACCAGGCCTATGGCCGAAAAGAGATTGATCTTGCCGCTGCGCCAGTAATCGTAGAGTCCATATCCGATGGGAAATGCGAGCGCCACCAGCAAGCCATAGGTGGGCCCCAGGTAGGCCTCTTTGCTACCTTTAGTAAGGATGAGTGTGGGAATGATGATGTTGAGCAACAGGTTGGCCAACACGCTTTCCCTGTGCTGGGGTGGAGAGTGCGGTGGGGTTGGGGGTGAGGTGGATTGATTGGGTTCCATCAGGTATCTCAAATATCAGTCTTAAAAAACAGTACAGTGGCTGGGCATTACGCATTTTGCCCGGGTTGCGTGCCGGGGCTACAATGGCCGGTCACGAATTCGCAGAGGTTGCCTTGATATACGATTTGCACACCCATAGCAATGCCTCGGACGGTATTTTGAGCCCTGCCGATCTGGTATCCAGGGCCAGTGCGCGCGGCGTTACGCATCTGGCGCTCACTGACCACGATACCGTGCAGGGGTTGCAAAGTGCGCGCACTCAGGCAGAGCAGGAGGGGTTGACCCTACTCAACGGGGTAGAGTTTTCCTGCCTGTGGTCGGGATACGGCATTCATGTGGTGGGATTGAATATCAATCCCGAATCTCCCTCCCTTGATGCGGCCCTGACCGCTCAGCAGCTGGCGCGAAGTGATCGCGCCGAAGAGATAGGGGCCAAACTCGCCAAGCTGGGTGTCGAAGGAGCGTACGAGGGTGCGCGGGCTTTGGCGGGGGAGGGGGTGATAGGAAGGCCCCACTTTGCGCGCTATATGGTCGATCAAGGCTATTCGGCCAACATCAACAGCGCATTCAAACAATATTTAGGTGCAGGGCGTGCGGGTGATGTAAAGCAGCGCTGGCCCGACATCGCCAGTATGGTGGCTGCAATAACGGCTTCAGGCGGAGTGGCGGTGTTGGCACATCCGGTGAAATATGAATTGACGCGCACCAAGTTGCGCCTGCTTATCTCCTCCTTCAAGGATGCGGGCGGTCAGGCCATTGAGGTGGTATCGGGACAGCAGCCGGTCAACGAGACCAGGACCCTGGCGGACATGGCGCGTCTCTTTGACCTTTATGCCTCCTGCGGTAGTGATTTTCACACGCCGGGGCAACCCTGGCAGGAGCTTGGCAGTTTCACACCATTGCCGCAGTCCTGCCGGCCCGTATGGCAGCTTTGGCATTAATAGTAACTTTGCATCAGTAGTAACTTTGGTATCAGTAGTAACTTTGGCATTAGCCGTAACTCAGGCATTAGCGGGCAACTTCGGCATTAATAATAAGGATCACCAGTGGCGCAATTTTTTACCATTCACCCCGATAACCCGCAGCAGCGATTGATCGACCAGGCAGTGGAAATCCTAAAGCGCGGCGGGCTGATTGTTTATCCCACGGATTCGGCCTATGCCCTGGGCTGCCATATTGGCGACAAGATGGCCCTGGACCGCATACGTGCCCTGCGCCAGTTGGACAAGCATAAGAATTTCACCCTTATGTGCCGCGATCTTTCCGAACTCGCGACCTATGCAAAGGTGAGCAACGCGGATTTCCGCCTGCTCAAATCCCACACGCCCGGCTCCTATACCTTTATCCTCAATGCCACTTCTGAAGTGCCGCGCCGCCTGATGCATCCGAAGCGCAAAACCATCGGTATGCGGGTTCCGCGCAACAATATCGCCTTGGCGCTGCTGGCGCGCCTGGGTGAACCCATCATGAGCAGCTCATTGATACTGCCTGGCGACGAACTGCCGCTGACAGACCCCTATGACATTCGCGATCTGCTGGAGCACCAGGTGGAACTGGTGATCGACGGCGGTTTTTGCGGCCTGGAGCCGACAACGGTAGTAGATCTCACGGAAGAAATACCGCGTGTGGTTAGAGTCGGCTGCGGGTCTGTGGCGGAGTTCGAGTCAGCGGATTAATTCCCGCTGGCCTGACATGACATAAGGGATATAATGCCCGGTCTTTTGGCCGTCCTCCGGCCGCTCTTTGCCAAACCGATCAGGAGACGTGCATTTGTCTGGTGTTGAACCACAGTTGTCGGGAGACATACCTGTCCAGGACATGCCTGTCCAAGGCGACTCCGTCCCGGACCCCGCAGTCCGCAACACACCAGTCGCCGCCCGTGGCCAAGCGGAAATGCCTTTCGCCATTGTTCATGGCAAGGCTTTCACAGAAATTCCCAAAGATCTTTATATACCCCCAGACGCTCTCGAAGTTTTTCTCGAAGCTTTCGAGGGACCGCTGGACCTGCTGCTCTACCTGATTCGCCGCCAGAACATCGACATCTTGGAGATCGATGTATCGGAAATCACGGTTCAGTATGTGGCCTATGTGGAAATCATGGATGCCATGCACTTCGAACTGGCGGCGGAGTACTTGGTGATGGCCGCCATGCTTGCCGAAATCAAGTCGCGTATGCTGCTGCCGCGCAGCGCCTCTGAAGAGGAGCAGGAAGAGGATGACCCACGCGCGGCCTTGATACGACGCCTGCAGGAATACGAACGCTTCAAACAGGCGGCGGAAGATGTGGACCGGCTGCCACGTCAGAACCGCGACTTTTATGTGGCCAAGGCTCAGGCCCCTAACCGCAATCTCACCCGGCCGGATCCGGATGTGGATCTGCGCGAACTGCTGCTCGCCCTCGCGGAAGTCCTGCGGCGCGCGGATATGTTCATCAGCCACCATGTGGAAAAGGAACGACTGTCCACCCGCGAGCGCATGGGGCAGGTTTTGGACCAATTGCGCGGACGCCAGTTTGTACCCTTTGTCAGCCTGTTTTCCGCCTCTGAAGGTCGACTCGGGGTAGTGGTGACTTTCCTGGCGATTCTGGAACTGATCAAAGAGTCCCTGGTGGAAATCGTGCAATCCGAGGAATGCGGCCCCATCCATGTGAAAGCTCGTGTTGTGATGGCGGAGGAGCCGACAGAATATGAGACGCTCTCGGATGACGAGGAGACCATGGAATCCCGGATCCAAGAGCCGGCCGATGATTCAAGAGAAAATCTATGAGCGAGAAGGTCCATAAGCACGCAAAGGGCAGCCAGACCCCATGAGTTTTGATTTCTATCTATTGCAGAGAATTCTTGAAGGTGCGCTGTTGGCAGCGGGCGAGGCACTGACCGTAGAGCGCATGTTGGCGCTGTTTGACGAAGGCGCACGGCCGGAAAAAGACGAACTGCTCGCAGCTCTGGAAACCCTGCGGGAAAACTGCCAGGGGCGAGGTTATGACCTGGTGGAAGTGGCGAGCGGTTGGCGTTTCCAGGTGGCGGAAGATCTTGCCCAATGGGTCAATCGATTGTGGGATGAAAAGCCGCAGAAATATTCACGCGCCCTGCTGGAGACCATCGCACTCATCGCTTATCGCCAGCCACTCACCCGCAGCGATATAGAAGAGGTGCGCGGGGTGGCGGTGAGTTCTCATATCATCAAAACCCTGGCGGAGCGGGAGTGGATCAAGGTGGTCGGCCATCGTGATGTACCGGGACGACCCTCCCTCTACGCTACAACGCGTCAGTTTTTGGACTATTTTGGCCTCAAGAGTCTCGACGAGCTGCCCAGTCTGGGTGAGCTAAAAGACATCGATAGCCTGAACCAGGATTTGGCGCTGCTGGATGACGAACTCATCGTGGAGCGGGAGCAGATAGCCGCCGCGCACGATACCGGCGAACCGACCACCGCCTCCCTGTTCGACAGTGAACCCGAAGCAGACCCTGAATCTGCACCCCAGGACTCCGTTGCGGCTGACGCCGATACGGCGTCGGCATTACCTGAGAGACATACCTGATATATGAGCGACGACGAAAAGTTGCAGAAAGTTCTGGCTGCGGCCGGTTTTGGTTCGCGCCGCGAACTGGAGAAATCCATCGAGGCAGGCGAAGTCCTGGTCAATGGCCGCGCTGCCCATTTGGGCGAGCGGGTCAAACCCGGCGACACACTCATCTGGCGCGGCGAAACCTTAGTGGTGCCTGCGACCAGCCGCGGTGAGGTGCGTGTACTGCTGTACAACAAGCCGGAGGGAGAGATTTGCAGTCGCACGGATCCCGAAGGGCGACCCACGGTATTCGATGGATTGCCCAAACTCCGGAATGGTCGTTGGGTATCTGTGGGGCGCCTGGATTTTAATACCAGTGGCCTCCTGTTGTTTACCAGTGACGGCGAACTCGCCAACAAACTGATGCACCCCTCCAGCGGCATAGACCGGGAATATATGGTGCGAGTGCAGGGCGGTGTGGAAGAGGACACACTGAAGCGACTGTGTGAAGGAGTGTTACTGGAAGATGGCGTTGCCCGTTTTACAGCGGTGAAACGCGGTGGTTCCGGCGGGGGCGCCAACGGCTGGTTCTATTGTGTATTGATGGAGGGCCGCAATCGCGAGGTACGACGCCTCTGGGAATCCCAGGAGCTTCGCGTCAGCCGCCTCAAGCGGGTGCGCTATGGGCCGGTACTCATACCTCCATTTTTAAAGCCGGGTCAATGGATGGAACTTGAGGAAAAACAAGTGGCGGAACTGTATCGGCGCGCGGGATTGCCAGCGCCACCGAAACGGCGCTTTCGTCAGGAAGACGCGGATTCCAGGGAACGCCATATCAAAAGGCTGCGGGGATCCTCCGGCCGTCAGAGTCGTTCCGCTGCAGCCAAGCCACCCTCGCGCCGAGGCGGCCGCAAACCGGCCGAGTGATCAGCTATTACGGGCGACGCGGTTGCGGCCGTCCGTCTTCGCCCAATACAGCGCATCGTCAGCCTTTTTGAAGAGCGTGTCCCGAGAGTCATCGGGTGTGCTGGAGCCTACACCTATGCTGAAAGTGAGGCGCTGATCGCCTGCAGCGGCGGGCATTTCGCACGCAGCGGCGGCTTGACGGATGCGCTCGGCAACTGCTTGCGCTTCATCGCCGATGGTATTGCTCAGGATCACCACAAATTCATCACCCCCGTAACGGAATACCTGATCGGTATCCCGCAGGGCGCCCTTAATCAGCCCCACCGCACGCACCAGAACTTGATCGCCCATGGCATGCCCCAGGCGATCATTGATCTGTTTGAAACTGTCCACGTCCGCCACCAGTAACGACAGAGGTCGCTTGCTGCGCAGCGCTAGTTTGAGTTCCCGCTGTAAAGTCAATTCCAGCGCAGCGCGATTGCCTACACCTGTAAGGCTGTCCCGTAGGGAGTTCTCCAGCGCGTCGCGGTAGAGCAGGGAATTGCGCAATGGCAGCATCAGCAACGCCAGCAGCGCCTCCAGTTTACTAAGCTCCATTTCGCTGAATTTGGCACCGCGGAAAAAAGTCATTTCACCCACGGCGATTTCCCCACGTTTTAATGTGTAGTGGGCGCGATGGGCGCGATGTGTACCCAGAGCCAAACGGAGATTACGCGTCTGCAAGGTGTACTCCATACCCGAGCAGCGGATTGTCCGCTGCAGCATCTGATAAAAGTTGGCCAATATTTCGTGCAGATCCAGTGAGCTTTGCAATGCATCTGCCAGGTTAAAGCGAAACTCGCTGATGCTCTGCGGCGTCTCGTAAAGCTCGCGCTTGTCGAGTAGGCCGGAGGTTTCGGAGTTTGCCAGGGTGTGCGTCATAAATTCGGTTCTCGCCAGTTTGACGGTATTCGGTGGATTTTCCTGTTCGCGATTTTGCCAAAACCGTGCCGAATTTAATAAATGATGATGAATCAATTAGTTAGAGTTGTTACTGAAGCCGGGTTCACAAGTGCGCCGGTTTATTGGCGCGCCTTGCCGGGGGTGATCTGGATGTTCCGCCATTTCCTCTGGGCGTCTGGTTGTGTTGCGATGGCCCCGCCAATGTTGCGAGAATGTGCCGCTTTTTATCCAAGTGGCAACAGGAGTACTTGTGGCGCAGATAGGTCTGTTTTTTGGCAGTGACGAAGGCAATACGGAATCCGTGGCTTACCGTATCCAGCAGCGCCTGGGGGTGGATGTGGTGGACATTTTCGACATCGCCGATGTCACCCAATTGGAATTTGGCGAATACGATCGGATCATCCTGGGAATATCGACGTGGGATTTCGGCCAGATCCAGTCCGACTGGGAGGAATTCTGGCAAGACATCGAACAAGTATCCTTTGCCGGTAAAACCGTCGCTTTTTTCGGGCTTGGAGATCAATTTGGTTACGGCGATTTTTTCCTGGATGCCATGGGTATGTTGCACGATGTGGTGATTGCTAATGGTGCAAATATCATTGGACATTGGCCCACCGTGGGTTATGAATTTGACGCATCCAAGGCACAGATTCCCGGAGAAGACCTTTTTGTCGGACTCGCTTTGGATGAGGATCAGCAGTCCGAATTGACCAAGGAACGCCTGGATCGGTGGTGCGCGCAGATACACACTGCGTTTGGCCTCGCCACACCTTTGATTGCCGTCGACGACTGATTCGCGTCATGCAAAAAAATACTGGATTCGGCCGTGTACTCAAGGCAACTTTTTATTCCTACAAAGGGTTGACCTACGCCTTCAGGCACGAGGCCGCGTTCCGTCAGGAAGCGGTGTGCGCGGCGATTTTGATTCCATTGGCCTTTTGGTTGGAGGTGGGAAGGATAGAGCGTCTGCTGCTGATAAATTCAGTGGTGCTGGTGCTGATTGCCGAACTGCTCAACACCGGTATAGAGGCAGTGGTTGACCGGATAGGATTGGAGCGGCACATGCTCGCTGGTGCAGCCAAGGATGCAGGCTCCGCGGCCGTCTTTCTCACTCTGATTCTCTGCGCCTTTGTGTGGGCCACAATATTGCTCGGCCTTTAATACCCCCTTTTTGGGTAAACTCGCCCGGCTTGTCTATTCTTCATGGTACTCGCACTTATAACGTATGCGGGTACATCGCCCGATACCTATAGATGATTGTGCTATGCTCGCGGCACTTCCGCTCGGGCCGCAAAACTTCAAAAAATAAAGAGGTGGACCTTGGACACCAAACGTTACAGCACCGTTATCGAATTGCTGCAGGATGCTTTTCACCAGCACCGTGATCTTCCAGCTTTCACCTGTTTTGATTACACACTCAGCTACGGTGAGATCGATGCTCTGAGTGCACGTTTTGCAAGCTATTTACAGAACCACACCCAACTCCAGCCGGGTGATCGGATTGCTATCCAACTGCCCAATATCCACCAGTACCCCGTAGTGCTTTATGGCGCTATCCGCGCAGGGCTGGTGATCGTCAATACCAATCCTCTGTATACGTCGCGCGAGTTGTTGCATCAATTAAAAGACAGCGGCGCAAAGGCGCTGGTGGTCTTGGCCAACGTCGCGGATAAAGCTGCTGAAATACTGCCCCAAACCGAAGTGGAAACCGTGATAGTCACGGAAGTGGGTGACATGTTACCGCCCATAAGACGCCTCTTGATCAATTCGGTGGTGAAATATCTGAAGCGCGCTGTGCCAGCTTTTGTAATTCCTCGATCAGTATCTTTTACTCAAGCACTCAAAGTTGGCAATCAGGCTCCGCGGCCCGTGGCTGTGAACCCGAACACGCTCTTGTTGCTACAGTACACCGGTGGCACCACGGGGGTGGCCAAGGGTGCGATGCTGAGCCACGGCAATCTGTGCGCAAATGTGCATCAGGTGCTTCACCACATGAGCAAGTTATTCAAAACCCGGTCTCAAGTTGTGGCTGTCGCGCTACCGCTCTATCACATCTTTGCTTTTAATTTGCACGGGCTTTGTGCCGTGTCGCGCGGCGCGCACAACATCTTAATCCCCAATCCGAAGGATTTACCGGCTTTCGTTAAAGCGATCAAGCCTTATAAAGTCTCGCTGTTTGTTGCGGTAAATACCCTCTATAACGCGCTTTTGCGTTTTCCGGATTTTCGCCATCTGGATTTCTCTGAATTGAAAACGTCCGCCGCCGGCGGAATGGCGGTGACGGAGGATGTGGCCAAGCGTTGGCAGGAATTGACCGGCTGCACTCTTTGCGAAGGTTACGGTTTAACGGAAACTTCCCCGGTATTAATCACCAATCCGGATGCGTCAATACAACCCAACACCATCGGCACTCCGGTAATAGGTACTGAAATTAAAATCGTCGATAGCCAGGGCCGTGAGGTGGAACTCGGCCAACCAGGGGAACTCTGCGCGCGAGGCCCACAGGTGATGCAGGGATACTGGAAAAAAGAGGAGGCTACCGCGGAAGTGCTCGATGCAGACGGATGGTTTAAAACCGGTGATATAGCGATCTGCCGTGCAGATGGTTACTACAAAATTGTGGACCGGAAAAAAGACATGATTCTGGTATCCGGATTTAACGTGTACCCGAATGAAGTCGAGGATGTGGTGACACAGCATCCTGACGTGATCGAAGCCGCCGTCATTGGGGTGCCCAGTCAGGAAACCGGCGAAGCGGTGAAGCTCTTTGTGGTGGTGGGTGCAAAAAAAGTATCCGAGGACGAATTAATCGCCTTTTGTCGCCAGCGCCTTACGGCATACAAAGTTCCCAAGATCATCGAATACCGCGAAAGCTTGCCGAAATCCAACGTGGGCAAAATATTGCGTCGCGAGTTGCGTAACAATTGAATGAAGCGCGCGCAGCAACCGAAACAAACAACAATTGAACCCGTCATTTTTAGCCCTTAGGAGCCAATAGCATGGAATTTACCGTTTTTATTTTTCTCGGACTCGCATTAGTCGTGGTGATCATGGGCGCCAAAAGCGTGCCCCAGGGGCAGGAGTGGACAGTTGAACGTTTTGGTCGTTATACCCGCACCTTGAGCCCCGGCTTCAATATAATTTTGCCTGTCATAGATACCGTCGGCCGCAAACAGATCGTGATGGAGCAGGTGCTGGATGTGGATCCACAGGAAGTGATCAGTGCCGACAACGCCATGGTTACCACTGACGCCGTGTGTTTTTTTCAGGTGATCGACGTCGTCAAAGCGTCCTATGAAGTGAATAATTTGCATGGGGCCATGAAAAATCTAGTCATGACCAATATTCGCGCTGTGCTTGGTTCCATGGAACTGGATGCCATGTTATCCAACCGCGATATGATCAACACCGCCCTGCTTATAAAGGTGGACGAAGCCACCAGTCCGTGGGGAATCAAGGTGACGCGAATCGAGATCAAGGACATTCGCCCCCCTAAGGATCTGGTGGATGCCATGGCCAACCAGATGAAAGCTGAGCGGGAAAAGCGCGCAATAATATTGCGGGCGGAAGGGGAGCGTGAAGCCGCGATTAAAGTTGCCGAGGGGGAGAAGCGTGCACAGATTCTTAACGCGGAAGGCGAGCGGGAAGCTGCGTTTCTCGAAGCCGAAGCGCGTGAGCGCGAGGCCGCCGCTGAAGCCAAGGCGACGCAATTGGTCAGCGATGCAATCGGCGCAGGTAACAGCCAGGCCATTAATTATTTTATTGCGCAGAAATATGTGGATGCCCTGGGCAAACTCGCTGCATCCAACAATAGCAAAGTGATCATGATGCCGTTGGAAACCTCCCAGGTCATCGGTTCCCTCGCGGGTATTCAGGAACTCATCAAGTCCGCGCAGGACAATACCCATAGCAATACCCATATCACCACCACCAGGAATATCTGAGAAAGGAGCTCATCATGTTTGATTTTCTGACGGGTTGGCACTGGCTGGCGTTGGGCATTGCTCTGCTGCTGTTGGAAACCCTGGGCGTGGGCGGCATTCTCATCGGTGTGGGCGCAGGTGCCATAGCGGTCGCTTTATTGCTCGCGATGATTGAAATTACCTGGCAATGGCAGCTGGTGTTGTTTGGTGCGTTTTCCCTGGTGGGCACTTTTGTATTTTGGAAATACTTCCGAGTCAAACCGGCCGAAAACGCCACCAGCACGCTCAATAACCGCAAAGCGCAATTGGTGGGCATGCGTGCTTCCCTGTTACAGCCTGTACTCAGCGGTCGAGGCAAAGTACAAATTCAAGATGCGCTTTGGATGGTCACCTGCGCCGAGGATCTTCCCCAGGGCACGCTGGTGGAGGTAGTGGGGTATGACGATGCCGCACTGCATGTAAAAAAAGTGTGAAGTGGCGGTTTAATGCGCCACCTTCCATACTTTCGACAGACCAGCAACCGGTAGGGCAGCGAACTATGTCCACTAACGCCCTGATTCTCTCCGGTGGTGGCGCCCGTGCTGCTTACCAGGCGGGCGTTTTACAGGCGCTGGCGGACATTCTGCCCAATCTGCACAACCCCTTTCCGATCATCTGCGGGACTTCCGCTGGTGCCATCAATGCTGTCGCTCTTGCGGCCCATAAGGGCGAATTCCGCCAGGCGGCGCTGGATCTCGCGAATACCTGGCGCCAACTGGAGGTCGATCTGGTATTCAAATCCGGCTGGCTGGATTTGATGTGTGGCCTGGCGAAGGTGGGAGCGTCACTGCTGAATGACGGCGTGGGTAAAGACAAACCACTCGCGCTGCTGGACAACACGCCCTTACGCCATCTGCTCGGCAGCCTGATACCTTTGAACAACCTGGAAACGCGCATCCAAGCGGGTGATTTGCGCGCGATCTGCGTCACCGCTATGAGTTACAGCTCGGGGGAATCCGTATCTTTTTATCAGGGCGCGCCCGACCTACAACCCTGGCGCCGCGCCCGCCGTGTGGGCATGCCAATGGAGCTTGCGGTGGACCATCTGCTGGCGTCTTCCGCTATACCTACGATATTTCCGGCGGTTTATCTTAATCGTGAATATTTTGGCGATGGCGCCATGCGTCAGGTGGCGCCGATCAGTCCCGCACTGCACCTGGGCGCGGACCGTTTATTCGTCATAGGTGTGAGCAGCAACCGCAACCAGGCGCAATGGGCCAAGACCAAAGCGCCGCCACGCCATTCGCCATCCATGGCGCAAATTATCGGCCAGATGTTTAACAGTGCATTCATTGACGCATTGGAAGGTGATCTGGAACATGTGGAGCGCGTGAACGCGCTGTTGGCACTGATTGGCAAGGATCGTTGTGATCGCACCGGTCATCTGCGCGCGGTGGAAACGCTGGTCATTTCACCGTCCAAGCCTTTGGATAAAATCGCCGGGCGCCGGGTGCGTGACTTGCCACCGGGACTAAGGTTTTTTTTACGTCGCACCGGAGCTACGGCGAGCGGTGGGGGCTCTGCTGTCGCCAGTTATTTGCTGTTTTCCCACGGCTATTGCACAGAGCTGATGGAGCTGGGTTATCAGGATGCCATGTGGGAACGCAGTGCTATTGAACGGTTTTTTGACCATAGCCCATCACTTTGACGCGCCGGTTCTTTTCCCGAATATTTAACACCTACTTTTTAAAATCTTTCCAAGTAGAATGGCCCCAATTGCGGCTCTATCGCGAAATAGCGCAGGCATTCGCAATGACTTTATGACTTGGGGGAAGCGCGCGTGAAAATATTAAAAGCTCTGGGTGTGATTTTGGCAGTGGCCATTTTATTGCTGGTCGGCATTGGATTTTTGTTGCCGCAGAATGTGGAAGTGGAGCGCACTGCTCTGGTCAAAGCGGATGCGCCGACCATTTTTGCCTATGCCAATAGCCTGGAAAAATTCCACAGTTGGTCACCGTGGGCGGATCTCGACCCCGCCATGCAGGTGGAGTTCTCCGGCCCGGAAAGCGGTGTGGGTGCAAGCATGAGTTGGTCGAGTGCTGAGCCGCGCGTCGGTAATGGTGCACAGAAAATCGTTGTGTCCGAGCGCGACAAGCGTGTCGTCACCGAATTGGAATTCGATGGCAAAAAAAGCGGGGAATCGGAATTCGTGTTAGTACCGCAGGATTCCGCCACCCAGGTGATATGGCGTTTTCGCGCCGATTTCGGCGTTAACCCCATCGCGCGGTATTTCGGTTTGATGATCGATCAAATGCTCGGGGAGCATTACGATGTGGGTCTCGCGAAATTGCGGGGTTTGGTGGAAGGTCTGCCATCCATCATCACCGAGGAAGTGCGTTACAGCGTTGGAGACACCCGCTTGAACGGTTATTTCGCTTATCCGCGTGTCGCCCAAAAGGTACCGGCAATTTTGGTGGTGCACGAATGGTGGGGCCACAACGACTATGCCCGCAAACGTGCCGAGATGTTGGCGGAGTTGGGTTATGTGGCGTTTGCGCTGGATATGTACGGCGACGGTAAGGTCACCGGCCATCCTAAAGAAGCCAACGCCTTTATGATGGAGGTGATCAGCAATGCGGAAGTGGCGAAAGCACGGTTTGAAAAAGGGTTGGAATTACTGAAGCAGCATCCCGCAGCCGATCCGGAAAAGCTGGCCGCAGTTGGGTATTGTTTCGGCGGTGCTGTCTCGCTCAGTATGGCGCGCCTCGGTTCCGATCTGGATGGAGTGGTGAGCTTTCACGGTGCGTTGGAAGGACTCGCACCCGTCGCCGAAGGTGGAGTGAATACGCGCTTTCTGGTACTTAACGGTGCGGACGATCCTTTTGTAACCGCCGAAGCAAAGGAGACTTTTAAAGCGCAGATGGACGCGGCCCAGCTTAAATATGAATTTATTGACTACCCCGGCGCCGTGCACGCGTTCACCAATCCAGATGCGGACGAAAAAGGCGAAGCTTATGGCTTGCCATTAAAGTACAACGCGGAAGCCGACCGGGATTCCTGGCAGCGCATGCAGGCATTTTTTAAAGAAATTTTTTGATCGAATAAGCCAATAAAAAAAGCCCCTCGCGGGGCTTTTTAATTTTCGGCTATACCAGAATAAAGTCCGCTATATACGGACCTCTTCGATCTGGGTGGCTGCAATACGTTTGCCATCCTCCGCACCTTTGACGAATTGCGCGATCTGATCGAAATTCATGTAACGGAAAATCTCTCCGCTCATGGAATCAATCTCCTTGGCGTAACTCATGTATTCCTCCGGTGTCGGCAGTCGGCCCAATATGCCACCGATGGCTGCGAGTTCCGCCGAAGTCAGGTATACATTTGCGCCGTTGCCCAAACGGTTGGGGAAGTTGCGCGTTGAGGTGGAAAGCACAGTAACGCCGTCGGCCACACGCGCCTGGTTACCCATACACAGAGAACAGCCGGGCATTTCCGTGCGCACACCATTGCGACCGTAAATATTGTAGTAACCCTCTTCCATTAAAGTGTGCTGATCCATCTTGGTCGGTGGCGACATCCAGAAACGTGTTTTAAGTCCCGCTTTGTTTTTCTCCAACAATTTTCCTGCGGCGCGGAAGTGGCCGATATTGGTCATGCACGAACCAATAAAAACCTCGTCCACTTTATCGCCGGCCACCTGGCTCAAGAGGCGCGCATCATCCGGATCGTTGGGAGCGCAGACGATCGGTTCCTTGATCTCTGCCAAGTCGATTTCGAGAACGGCGGTATATTCCGCGTCGGCATCGGCTTCCAGCAATTCGGGTTTGGCCAGCCAGGCTTCCATTTTGCGCGCGCGGCGCTCCAGCGTGCGACGATCGCCGTAACCTTCGCTGATCATCCAACGCATCAGTGTGATGTTGGAGCGCAAATACTCTGCAATCGCGTTCTCCGGCAATTTGATGGTACAGCCGGCGGCGGAACGTTCCGCAGACGCATCGGACAACTCAAACGCCTGCTCGACCGTCAGGTTGTTAAGACCTTCGATTTCCAGAATCCGGCCGGAGAAAATATTCTTTTTGCCCTTTTTATCGACTGTGAGCATTCCCTGTTGAATAGCGTAATAGGGAATTGCATGAACCAGATCGCGCAGGGTAATGCCGGGTTGCATTTTGCCTTTGAAGCGCACCAATACGGATTCGGGCATATCCAATGGCATGACACCCGTTGCGGCGGCGAAAGCGACCAGACCTGAACCGGCGGGGAAGGAGATGCCCATGGGGAAGCGCGTATGGCTGTCGCCGCCAGTACCGACGGTATCGGGCAGCAGCATGCGGTTTAACCAGCTGTGAATGATGCCGTCGCCGGGTCGCAAGGAAACACCACCCCGGGTCATGATGAAATCCGGCAGTGTGTGTTGGGTTTCGATATCCACGGGTTTGGGATAGGCGGCCGTGTGGCAGAAGGACTGCATCACCAAGTCGGCGGAAAAGCCGAGACACGCCAGGTCTTTGAGCTCATCGCGTGTCATGGGGCCGGTGGTGTCCTGGGAGCCGACGGTGGTCATGCGCGGTTCGCAATAGGTGCCCGGACGTACGCCCTTAACACCGCATGCACGGCCGACCATTTTCTGGGCCAGGGTAAAACCTTTGCCTGTATCAACTGGCGCAGCGGAGATGCGGAAAAGTGTAGAAGCAGGCAGCCCGAGGCTTTCGCGGGCTTTGCTTGTCAGTCCGCGACCTACGATCAAATTAATACGTCCGCCCGCCCGCACTTCGTCCAGCAGTACGTCAGACTTCAGCTCGAATTGGCTGATGGTCTCGCCTTTTTGATTGAGGATTTTGCCGTCGTAGGGGCGTATCTCGATCACATCGCCCATGTGGATGTTTTCCACCGGGGCTTCGAATACCAGAGCGCCAGCGTCTTCCATGGTGTTATAGAAGATCGGAGCGACCTTGCCGCCAATGCAAATACCACCGCCGCGTTTATTGGGCACACCGGGAATATCGTCGCCGAAATACCAGAGCACAGAGTTGGTGGCGGATTTGCGCGAGGAGCCGGTACCTACCACATCGCCCACAAAGGCCACTGGTAATCCCATTTTCTGAATTGTCTCGACCTGCTTCAGCGGACCTTTATTGCCGGCTTCATCCGGAATGATGCCGTCGCGCGCCATTTTGTACATGGCCAGTGCGTGCAGGGGAATATCCGGGCGGCTCCAAGCATCCGGTGCCGGTGACAGGTCATCGGTGTTGGTTTCGCCGGTTACCTTGAACACAGCGACCTTAATGCTCGCCGGAACGGCGGGACGTTTGGTGAACCACTCACCCTCGGCCCAGCTTTTTATCAGCGCCTGGGCGTGGGTGTTGCCCTCTCTCGCACGCTCCTCCACGTCGTGGAAGGAGTCGAACATCAACAGCGTGTGTTTCAGCTCCTCGGCCGCATAAGGCGCCAGTTCTGGATTATCCAGCAGCGCCACCAGAGTTTCGATGTTGTAACCGCCATGCATATTACCCAGCAGCCTGATGGCGTGCTCTTTGTCTATCAGCGAACAGGAGGTTTCGCCCTTGAGCAAGGCGGTAAGGAACCCAGCCTTCACATAAGCGGCTTCGTCCACGCCTGGTGGCACTCGATCCGTAATCAGTTCCACTAACGTCTGCTCTTCCCCTTTGGGCGGGTTTTTCAGCAGTTCCACCAGTTGGGCGACCTGTTCCGGTGAAAGGGGCTTTGGTGGAATGCCTAAGGCAGCACGTTCAGCGACGTGTTTCCGGTAAGCTTCGAGCACGGGGAAATCCTCTGTTGATTGGGTTTACTCGTCTGGTTTTTAAAAGCAGGATCACTGCCCGACGAGGCTATCGACTGCGGTGTCGATGAATGATGGACGGGGGTCCGGTGGGCACCCAAAAAATGCGGGTGTTTTTCGGGCGCGGATTTTACACCACCACGACCCCGGCTGTTAAGCGGCGCCAAGCGATGCATAATTTTGGCCTGTGTAAGCCTGCGACTGCTTTTTCGCCGCTGCACCAAAAAAATTGCCGCCAGTTCAAGCACCTGCGTTCCGCTGCGCGTGCTTTTCCAGTGCCCTCGCCGCCGCAACTGTGCTAAGATCGCCGCCTTTTAACGGCAGTGCGGATCGGGTTGAAGACAGGCAATTTCAGGGTTGCTTTTGCCATCCCTCGCCACTTCCCTCTGCCTCCGCTCACCTCGCACTCTGACAAATAAGGAATGCCTGCACTCATGGGCGATATCGCAAAAGAAATTCTTCCCGTCAACATCGAAGACGAGCTGAAACAGTCCTATCTCGACTATGCCATGAGCGTCATTGTGGGGCGCGCCCTGCCGGATGTACGCGACGGATTAAAACCCGTGCACCGTCGCGTGCTGTTCGCCATGAACGAGCTCAGCAACGACTGGAACAAACCCTATAAAAAATCCGCCCGTGTGGTGGGTGATGTCATAGGTAAATATCACCCGCACGGCGATACGGCGGTTTACGACACTATAGTGCGCATGGCTCAGTATTTCTCCCTGCGCTACATGTTGGTAGATGGGCAAGGGAACTTCGGTTCGGTGGACGGCGACAGCCCGGCGGCCATGCGTTATACCGAAATCCGCATGTCGAAAATGGCCCACGAACTGCTCGCCGATCTGGACAAGGAAACCGTCGATTTTGTGCCCAACTACGACGGCCAGGAAATGATTCCGGACGTGCTGCCCACACGTGTGCCCAACCTGCTGATCAACGGATCGTCTGGTATCGCCGTGGGCATGGCCACCAATATTCCGCCGCACAATTTGCGGGAAGTGATTAGCGCATGCTTGGCCCTGATCGACAATCCGCTGCTGAATATCGACGACATAATGCAGTATATCCCCGGACCGGATTTTCCAACCGCGGGCATCATCAACGGCCGTGCTGGCATATTGGAGGCCTATAAGACAGGGCGCGGACGTATTTACATACGCTCCCGTGCGGAAGTGATCACCGATGAAAAAACCAACCGCGAAATAATCCTGATTCACGAACTTCCGTACCAAGTCAACAAGGCGCGCCTGATCGAAAAAATCGCCGAGTTGGTAAAAGAAAAGAAAATTGAAGGCATTTCTGAAATCCGCGACGAGTCTGATAAAGACGGCTTGCGGGTAGTGATTGAAATCAAACGTGGTGATATGGGTGAGGTGGTATTAAACAACCTCTATTCCCAGACGCAGATGGAAGTGGTGTTCGGTATCAATATGGTGGCTCTGGTGGACAACCAGCCGCGCCTGCTGAATCTGCTTGATACCCTGCAGTTATTTATTCGCCACCGACGCGAGGTGGTCACGCGCCGAACTGTCTACCTGTTGCGCAAAGCCCGCGAGCGTGGACATGTTCTGGAAGGTTTGGCGATTGCCATTGCCAATATCGATGAAGTCATTTCGCTGATCAAACAGTCAACCACACCTGCGGAAGCGCGGGAGGCCCTGATTGCCAAAGGTTGGCCAGTGACCGTGGTGAGGGAGTTTCTGGACCGTGCCGGCCCGGACGCCTGCCGCCCGGATGACTTGGAGGCGCAATATGGCCTGCGCGGCGAGCACTATTATTTGTCTCCCGTTCAGGCCAAGGCGATTCTCGACCTGCAGCTCCATCGTCTTACCGGGATGGAACACAATAAATTGCTGAGCGAATATGAAGAGAAGCTGCAGCAAATTGCCGAATATCTGGAAATCCTCGGGAACCCCGAGCGTTTGATGGCGGTGATCCGTGAAGAACTGGAAGCCATTGAAAGCGAATACGGTGATGAGCGACGCACCGAAATTTATACCTCGCGATCCGACCTTACGCACGAAGACCTGATCAACGTGGAGGATCGGGTGGTGACTATTTCGCACCTGGGCTACGCGAAGAGTCAGCCGCTGGATGCATACCAGGCGCAGCGTCGCGGTGGCACGGGCAAATCGGCCACGGGTGTGAAAGGTGAGGATTACATCGAGCACCTGCTGGTTGCCAGTAGTCACGCTACCCTGTTGTTGTTCTCCAGCAAAGGTAAGGTTTACTGGTTGCGCACTTTCGAAATCCCGGAAGCCTCACGCACGGCGCGCGGTCGCCCGCTGGTTAACCTGCTGCCGTTGGATGAAGGCGAGCAGATTACTGCCATGTTGCAGATTGACCTCGAAGCTCTGCAACAGAATGCGAATGACGATGAAGACCTGGATGATGTTGAGGGTGTAGTACTCGAAGGCGAAGTAGTTGAGGCTGAGGAGGTTGAAGAGGTTGAAGGTGAAACTGCCGAGTTGGTTGCTGAACCGACAGGCGCTTACATCTTTATGGCCACCGCGTTTGGCACTGTGAAGAAAACGCCGCTGGCACAATTCAGTCGCCCACGCAGCTCTGGCCTTATTGCGCTTAAGTTGGAAGAAGGTGACACCTTGATTGCCGCCGCCATCACTGACGGCGCGAAAGAAGTGATGCTCTTCTCCAGCGCTGGTAAGGTGCTACGTTTTGCCGAAAGTAAGGTTCGTACCATGGGTCGTGGCGCCCGCGGTGTGCGCGGTATGCGCCTGGGCAAGGATCAACAGTTAATCTCCATGCTGATTCCCGAATCTGATGCGCAAATTCTCACCGCCTCTGAGCGCGGCTTCGGCAAGCGCACGGGCCTGGGTAAATTCCCGCGTCGTGGTCGTGGTGGTCAGGGAGTTATTGCTATGGTCACCAGTGAGCGCAATGGTAAATTGGTCAGCGCTATCCAGGTTCAGGATGGTGAGGAGATCATGCTGATTTCCGACCAGGGCACCTTGGTGCGTACCCGTGTTGATGAGGTTTCCAGTTCTGGCCGCAATACTCAGGGTGTGACCCTGATCAAATTGGCGAAGGATGAAAAATTGGTCGGCCTTGAGCGTGTACAGGTACTGGCAGATATCGAAGCGATTGTCGAAGGAATAATAGAGGAAGTGCCGGAGAATCTGGACAGCGATGGCGAAATCGATAGTTAAACCAACAGCGAGCAAGACTAACCAATACCACCTGGCACGGGTATTCATTTTCAGAAAACATTGCTATGTCCAACGAACCGACTGAAGAGCAAAAACTCCTGGCATTGCGCAATCGCATTGATGCGATTGACGATGAGATCGGGCGCTTGATTGCAGCGCGAGCCGAGTGCGCGCAAGAAGTGGCGGAGGTGAAAAAAGCCGGCCTCTCAACGGAAGCGCAGATTCTTTTTTATCGCCCTGAGCGCGAAGCTCAGGTATTGCGCCGCGTCATGGCCCGCAACGATGGGCCGCTCAGCGATGAAGAAATGGCTCGTTTGTTCCGCGAGATCATGTCCGCGTGCTTGGCCCTGGAAAACCCGATCAAAACAGCTTATCTGGGTCCCGAAGGCACCTTTACCCAGCAGGCGGCATTGAAGCATTTCGGTCAGTCTACCCAAACCGTCTCACTGCCCGCTATTGATGACGTGTTCCGGGAAGTGGAAGCGGGCGCTGCGCATTTCGGTGTGGTGCCTGTGGAAAATTCCACCGGTGGTGTGGTTGCCCATACCCTCGACAATTTCATGGAATCGAATCTGAAAATCTGCGGAGAAGTGGTGCTGCGCATCCATCATCACCTGATGGTTTCAGAAGTCACCAAAGCGGACAAAATCTCGCGAATTTATTCCCACTCCCAGTCCTTTGCCCAATGCCGCAAATGGTTGGAAACCCATTACCCCAACGTGGAAAAAGTGCCCGTCAACAGCAATGCGGAAGCGGCCAAACGTGTTAAAAGCGAATGGAATTCCGCTGCGATTGCCGGCGAGATGGCGGCGAGTCTCTACGGCTTGAATATATTGTCGGACAATATTGAAGACCGCCCTGACAACGCCACGCGCTTCCTCGTCATAGGTCAGCAGACAGTGGCCCCCAGTGGCGATGATAAGACATCCATAGTGGTGTCCATGCGCAATGAA
>Ga0164241_10000820_pt1 | contig 46193 bp, 55 predicted proteins | sample OricomyardsoilBY_FD_108780 | JGI IMG/M metagenome (GOLD analysis project Ga0164241, IMG submission 108780) | Backyard soil microbial communities from Emeryville, California, USA - Original compost - Back yard soil (BY) | ecosystem: Environmental > Terrestrial > Soil > Unclassified | place: USA... | reverse complement strand
GTCCTGGAGCTCCTTGTAGCGCTGCAGGATCTCCTTGACCTGGTTGGCGACGTTGAAGTGCTCCTCGCCGACGACGTCCGGCTTGAGGATCGTCGAGGTCGAGTCGAGCGGGTCGACGGCCGGGTAGATGCCCTTCTCCGAGATCGCCCGCGAGAGCACGGTCGTCGCGTTGAGGTGGGCGAACACCGACGCCGGAGCCGGGTCGGTGAGGTCGTCGGCCGGGACGTAGATCGCCTGCACCGAGGTGACCGAGCCCTGGCGGGTCGAGGTGATCCGCTCCTGGAGCTGGCCCATCTCGGTCTCGAGCGTCGGCTGGTAGCCGACCTGCGACGGCATCCGGCCCAGGAGCGCCGAGACCTCGGAGCCGGCCTGGACGAACCGGAAGATGTTGTCGATGAACAGGAGCACGTCCTGGCCCTGCTCGCGGAAGTACTCGGCCATCGTCAGGCCGGTCAGCGCGACGCGCATGCGCGCTCCGGGAGGCTCGTTCATCTGGCCGAAGACGAGCATCGTCTTGTCGATGACGCCCGACTCCTTCATCTCGAGCCAGAGGTCGTTGCCCTCGCGGGAGCGCTCGCCGACGCCGCAGAACGCGGACAGGCCGCCGTGCTCCTGCGCCAGGTTGTTGATGAGCTCCTGGATGAGGACCGTCTTGCCGACGCCGGCGCCGCCGAACAGGCCGACCTTGCCGCCCTTGGCGTACGGCGCGAGGAGGTCGACGACCTTGATGCCGGTCTCGAACATCTCCTGCGTCGGGGTGAGGTCCTCGACGTTCGGGGCGTCGCGGTGGATCGGCCACCGCTCCTTGGTCTCCACCGGCTCGCCGAGGTCGATCGGCTCGCCCAGCAGGTTGAAGATGCGGCCGAGGGTCGCCTCGCCGACCGGCACCGTGATCGGGCCGCCGGTGTCGGTGACCTCCACGCCGCGCGCCAGGCCGTCGGTGGTGTCCATCGCGACCGCGCGGACGCGGTCGTCGCCGAGGTGCTGCTGCACCTCGCAGACGAGGATCCCGTCCTCGCCGCGATCGATCGTGATCGCCGAGTTGATGGGCGGAAGCGCGTCGGGGAAGACGGCCTCGATGACGACGCCCTGGATCTCCTCGATCCGGCCGGTGTTGGTCTTCGTGTCGGTAGCCATAAAGCTTTTCTCCTAGACGAGCGACTCGGCGCCCGCGACGACTTCCATGATCTCCTGGGTGATCTCGGCCTGACGGGCCCGGTTCATCTCCAGGGTGAGGTCTTCGATGACTTCTCCTGCGTTCTGCGAGGCGTTGCGCATGGCCGTCATGCGCGCGCCGTGCTCGGACGCCGTGGACTCCAGCAGCGCCCGGAAGAGCGAGATCTCGACGTAGTCCGGCACCAGCCGGGCGAGGATCTCGGCGGGATCGGGCTCGTACTCGACCAGCGCGTGCTGGCCTTCGTGCCCGTCGCCGGAGCCGCCGTCCTTCGTGTCGACGTCGTGCTCCCCGCCTTCCAGCACGGTCGCGTCCTGCAGCGGCAGGAGCGTCTCGCGACGGACCTCCTGCGTGAGCGGCGAGACGTAGCCGTTGTAGAAGACCTCGACGCGGTCGATCTCGCCGTCGATGTACGCGGCCATCAGGCCCTCGGCGATCTCCCGCGCGTTGGCGTAGCCGGGACGGTCGGTGAAGCCGGTGTACGCGCCCCGCACCTCGCGGCCGCGGAACGTCAGCGACGACACGCCGCGGCGACCCGAGGCGTAGAAGACGACGGACTTGCCCTCGGACTCGTGCTCGGCCGCCGCGCGGATGCCCGCGCGGATGATCTGCGAGTTGAACGCGCCCGCGAGGCCACGGTCGCCCGTGACCAGCAGGATCGCGACCTTGTCCTGGGAGTCGTGCTCCTGCAGGATCGGCAGCGACGAGATCTCGGTGCCCGCGGCCTCGGCGGCCTGCCGGGTCATCCGCCGGATCGCCGAGGCGTACGGCCGCAGCCGCTCGATGCGCTGCTCGGCGCGGCGCAGACGCGCCGCGGCGACCATCTCCATCGCGCGGGTGATCTTGCGGATGTTCTGGACCGACGCGATCCGGTTCTTGACGTCGCGCTGGCTCACGCGGCGGCGGGCTCCTGCTCCCGCGTCTCCTCCTCCGAGGAGGAGTCACCGGCGTCCGAGGACTCGTCGCGCGTGGAGCGCGGCTTGTCGTCGGCGGCGTCGAGGGGCTGGCCGTCCTCGTCGAGGTCGTAGCCGAAGTCGTCCGCGTAGTCGCCGACGACCTTCTTCACGGCCGCCTGCGCGTCGTCGGACCAGTCGCCGCCCGCGAGCTTCTCGAGCAGGTCGCTGGACTCGGAGTGCAGGCGCGCGGTGAGGCCGTCGAGGAACTCGCCGACGCGATCCGCGTTGATCCGGTCGAAGTAGCCGTTCGTGCCGGCGTAGACCTGGATGACCTGGACGGCGACCGGCAGCGGCGAGCGCTCGTTCTGGTTGAGCGCCTCGACGAGGCGCTCACCGCGGGCGAGCGTCTTCTGCGTGTCGGCGTCGAGATCGGAGCCGAACTGCGCGAAGGCCTCGAGGTCGCGGTACTGCGAGAGCTCGATCTTCAGGCGGCCGGCGACCTTCTTCATCGGGGAGATCTGCGCGTTGCCGCCGACGCGCGACACCGAGATGCCGACGTTGATGGCCGGGCGCACGCCCGCGAAGAACAGCTTCGGCTCGAGGAAGATCTGGCCGTCGGTGATCGAGATGACGTTCGTCGGGATGTAGGCCGACACGTCGCCGGCCTGCGTCTCGATGATCGGCAGCGCGGTCAGCGAGCCGCCGCCGAGATCGTCGTTGAGCTTGACCGCGCGCTCGAGCAGGCGGCTGTGCAGGTAGAAGACGTCGCCCGGGTACGCCTCGCGGCCCGGCGGGCGGCGGAGGAGCAGCGACATCTGGCGGTACGCGAACGCGTGCTTGGTGAGGTCGTCGTACACGCAGAGGGCGTGGCCGCCCTTGTAGAGGAAGTACTCGGCCATCGCGCAGCCCGCGTACGGGGCGAGGAACTTGATCGGCGCGGCCTCGTCGGCCGACGCGGCGACGATGATCGTGTTCTCCAGGGCGCCCGCCTCGGCGAGCGTCTCGGCGAGCTGCACGACGGTCGCCATGCGCTGGCCGATCGCGACGTACACCGACACGACGCCGGAGTCCTTGTTGTTGATGATCGTGTCGATGCCGATCGTCGTCTTGCCCGTCTGACGGTCGCCGATGATCAGCTCGCGCTGGCCGCGGCCGATCGGGATCATCGAGTCGATCGCCTTGATGCCGGTCTGCATCGGCTCGGTCACCGGCTGGCGCTGGACGACGCCGGGAGCCTTGAACTCGGCCGGGCGGCGCTCGGCGAACTCGATGTCGCCCTTGCCGTCGAGCGGGTTGCCGAGCGGGTCGACGATGCGGCCGAGCAGGCCCTCGCCGACCGGGATGTCGAGGAGCTTGCCGGTGCGCTTGACCGTGTCGCCCTCGACGATCTTGTCCCAGTCGCCGAACAGCACGGCGCCGACGTTGTCGGACTCGAGGTTCAGCGCGAGGCCCGTCACGTCGTGCGGGAACTCGAGCGTCTCGAACGCCATGGCGTTCTCGAGGCCGTGGACGCGCGCGATGCCGTCGCCGATGCTCAGGACCGTGCCGACCTCGGTCAGCTCGGCCTGGCCGGCGCCGAGGCCTTCGATGCGGCTCTTCAGGATGGACGTGATCTCGTCGGGCTTGATCTGCATGGTGAAAGGCTCTCCTAGGCGGCCGTAGCCACCTGCTTGCGAAGCTGTTCGAGGCGGTTGCGAATGGAGGCGTCGAGGATCGAGTTGCCGACCCGCAGGACGATGCCGCCCAGGATGTCGGGGTCGATCTGGGACGTGAGCTCGACCGTCTGGCCGGTCTGCTCGCGGATGGCGGTGGCGATGCCGTCGACGGTGGAGTCGTCGAGCGCCACCGCGGAGGTGATCGTCACCGGGAGGAGCTTGTTCTCCTTCTCCCAGAGGCGATCGAGCTCGCGGCGGATGCGGAAGATGGCCGGCATCCGGTGCTTCTCCACGAGCAGCTCGAGGAAGTTCGTCACCGTCGGGTCGGCGTCCGTCACGGCCCGCTTCAGCCCGTCCTTCTTCTCCTCCGTGGAGAAGTAGGGCGAGAAGAAGAACACCTGGAGCTCGCGCTCCTCGTTCAGGGCGTCGGCGAACTGCCCGATCTGGCCGCGGACGTCGTCGAGCGTGCCGCTCTCCTGAGCGACCTCGAACAGCGACCGGCCGTAGACGGTGGCGATCTCCTCCATGCCCTACGCCTTCTCCCCGGCGAGGGCCGTGAAGTCGAGCTCGTCGAGCGCTTCCTTGACGAGCCGCTGCTGGTCCTCTTCGGTGAGCGTCTTGCGCGTGACCTTCTCCGTGGCCATCACGGTGAGGTCGGCGACCTCGCGGCGGATCTCCTGGATCGCGCGGCGGGTCTCCCCCTCGATGTCACGACGGGTCTGCGCGAGGAGCTCCTCGCGCTTGGCGCGGGCCTCCTCGACCGAGTCGCGCTCGATCGTCTCGCCGGCCTTGCGGGCCCGCTGGACGATCTCGTCGGCCTGCGCGCGGGCTTCCTTCAGCCGCTCGCGGTACTCCTCGAGCAGCTGCTCGGCCTCGCGCTTGGTGCTCGCGGCGAAGTCGATCGACTCCTCGATCGCGTGCTGGCGCTTGTCGAGGGCCTCGGCGATCCGCGGCCACGCGAGCTTGCGCAGCAGCAGCATCGCGACGACGAAGACGAACAGCGTCCAGATCATCAGCCCGATGCCGGGCTGGACCAGGAAGCTGCCGCCGCTGTCGCCGCTCTCGGCCGCGCCGAGGATGGTGGTCAGGGCCGTCATCCGTGTGGCCTAGAGGAAGAAGGCCAGCAGGCCGGCGACGAGGCCGTAGAAGAAGCAGGCCTCCGTCAGGGCGAAGCCCAGCCACTGGATCGACGTGATCTCGTCACGCATCTCCGGCTGGCGCGTCACCGACTCGATGACCTTGCCGAAGATGGTGCCGATGCCGACAGCAGCGCCGGCCGCGCCGAGGCCGCCGCCGACGCCGAGGGCGATCGCCTTGCCGCCGTCCGCGGCGCCGGTGTCTGTGGCCGCCTGGGCGAGGGTCGTGATGATGGCGAGGTCCACTTGGGGCTCCTTTTGACTCAGTGAGACTCGGCGACAGCGCCGCCGAGGTAGATGGCAGTGAGGGTGGCGAAGATGAACGCCTGAAGGCCGGCAACCAGCCCGACCTCGAAGAGGAAGATGGGGATCCCGAAGATCAGCGGGATCCAGCCGAGCGCGGCGATGCCGAGCAGGACGGCCAGGGCGCCGCTCATGAACAGGATGATGAGGTGGCCCGCGAGGATGTTGGCGAACAGTCGGATGGAGAGCGACAGGAGCCGCATGATGTTCGACATCAGCTCGAGGACGAAGAGCACGCCGGCCATCGGGCCGGTGACGCCCGCGGGGATCAGGCTCTTCAGGTAGCCGCCGACGCCCTTGGCGCGGATGCCCTCAGCCGTGTAGCTGATGAACACGATCAGGGCGAGCACGAGCGGGACGCTCACGTTCGCCGTGGCGGCGTAGAGGCTGAAGCTCGGGATGCTCGCGCCGAACAGGTCGAACTTGTGCTCGGTGTTCGTCGGGAGCGGGATGTACCCGATCAGGTTCGAGAAGAGGATGAAGAGGAAGAGCGTGGCGATGAAGGGGAACCACTTGGCCGCCATCTTCTCGTCCATCGAGCCGCGCGTGATGTTGTCGCGCATGAGCGTGAAGATCGTCTCGACGAGCGTCTGCACGCGGTTCGGGCGGTCGGTCATCCGCTTCGCGACGTAGGTCATCGTGAGCACCGTCAGCGCGCCGGCGATGATCAGGTACATCACGGCCTTGTTGAAGTCGATCGGCCCGAGGCTGAACCAGGTGTCGAGCTTGAACTCGTTCTGCGGCTGGAAGTCGGCGCTGTCGCTGCGGCTCCACCCCGTGAGGATCGCGATGAGGATCGCGCCCAGGAAGTACAGGCCGAGACCGGCGAAGACCTTCTGCTTCGTTGACAGCTTGGACATCACGGGCGGACGACGTTCCTCTCGAGCTGACGGATGACCACGGACGTGCCGAGGTGGACGGTGAAGACGACAAGCGCAAGGGCGGCGGCCATGATCCCGTCCTCACGGTCGCCGACGTAGCGGGCGGCGACCACCGCGGTCAGCACGATCACGAGGCGGGCGATCATGCCGGCGGCCTGCATCGAGAGGCGGTCCGCCGGGCTCCCGGCGCTCGCCCGGTGCTCGAGGTACTCGGCGATGGCGCGGCTGAGGACCCAGGCGCCCGCGGCGAACGCGAAGCCGACGATCGGGAGCCCCGCGAGGGCCGTGAGCAGGCCCGCGGTCGCGAGGATCGAGAGGTCGAGGTACTTGACGGTGGTCATCGGCTCTTCTGCTTCTTGGACAGCTTGGACATCACGGGCGGACGACGTTCCTCTCGAGCTGACGGGTGACGGCAGACGTGCCGAGGTGGACGGTGAAGACGACAAGCGCGAGGGCGGCGGCCATGGCCCCATCCTCCCGGTCACCGACGTAGCGAGCGGCGATCACCGCAGCCACCACGATCAGGACGCGGGCCATCATGCCAGCAAAGTGCGACGCGAGGCGTCCCCTCAGGTCCGCCCCGTTGGCGATCGCCCGATGTTCGAAGGAGTCGGCGACGGCGCGGCTGAGGACCCAGGCACCCGCGGAGAACGCGTAGCCGACGACCGGGAGCGCGGCCAGCGCGGTGAACAGGCCCGCGGCGACGAGGATCGAGAGGTCGAGGTACTTGAGGGCGGTCATCGGCTCAGAGGTCCCTGAACCGGACGATCACAGCCGCGATGCCGGCGCCGAAGCCGAGAAAGATCCCGACGCCCAGCAGCGGCCCGACGGCACCGAGCAGCGTGCCGAGCCCGAGCCCGACCAACGCGCCGAGCACGACGCCGCCGAGCACGAGCATCCCGGCCGTCATCCCCACCGAGGTGTTCCGGGGAGGCGGGGTGCTCATCGCGATCGAAGGGGGGCTCGTGGTTCGGCATGCAGAGACAAGAAAGCCCGCGACTCAGCGCGGGACGGCGTGCGGTGCAGCCTAGTGCCTCCCGCACTTTGTAACAAGTTTGTAACACCCCGCACATCAAGCGGACATGGGCGTTTCGCCAACGGGGTGACATACGTCTGACACACCGGGTTCCCGGGGTATCGACGGCGACGACCTGGCACGTCATGGCGCGCCGCCCACTGGACGCCTGGTCGAGATCCTGCACCCTTCGCTTCAAGCCCGTGCCCGGCTGCCGATGAACCAGGACGCATGGAGGTTCTCCTCACAGCGACGTGGGTGCTCATCGCACTCGGCACGTGCTGGGCGATCGTCGGGATCGTCCAGTTCTTCTACGCGATCCGCCACGACCGCAACCTGAGCGCGCTCGAGGACGCCCAGCCGGCCAAGCCGGTCGAGCCCCTCCCCCGCCCGCGCCTCCCCGAGCGCGAGCGCTACCAGCGCGCCCGCGCCCAGCGCGTCCTCCCCGGCGAGCGCGAGCCCGCCGAAGCGCCGGACCCGGCGGTCCACGCCGGCGCCGACCGCCGCCGCGACGCCTGACCCCGCGCGCCGCCGCCTACGACGGCGGGTCGATGGTGAGCAGCTCCGCGTGCTCGGCGTGCTCGACCTGGAGGGTCGTGTGCTCGATGTGGAACTCGTCGTGGAGCATCCGCTCGACGCCCGCGCGGATCGCGTGGCAGTCGTCGTCGTGGCCGACGAGGATGTGGGCGGAGAGGGCCGGGAAGCCGGAGGTGACCTCCCAGACGTGGAGGTCGTGGACCTCGACGACGCCGGTGCGGGAGGCCATCGCGCGGCCGATCGCCGCGACGTCGAGGCCCTCGGGCGCGGCCTCGAGGAACACCCGGCCGGAGGCACGGAGGAGGCCGTAGGCCGCGTAGAGCATGATCGCGGCGACGAGGAGCGCGGCGATGCCGTCGGCCTCGTGGAAGCCGGTGGCCATGATCACGCCGGCCGCGATCGCGGTGAGGATGAACGCGGCGAGGTCGGTCAGCAGGTGCTGGAAGGCGCCCTCGACGTTGAGGCTGCGGCGATCGGCGCCGTGGAGGATCCAGGTCGCCGCGATGTTGACCGCGACACCGACGAGCGCGACGACGAGGACGAGGCCGCCGTCGACGTCGGGCGGGTCGCTGAGGCGGCCGATCGCCCCGTAGACGATGAACGCGCCGAGGATCAGCAGCGTCGCGCCGTTCGCCTGGGCGGAGAGGATCTCGGCGCGGCCGAGGCCGAACGTGAGCTGGCCCTTCGGCGGGCGCTTGGCGAGCCGCGCGGCGAGGAGCGCCAGCGCCAGCGCGGCCGCGTCGGTGAGCATGTGCGCGGCGTCGGAGAGCAGCGCGAGCGAGTTGGCGACGAGGCCGATCACGACCTCGACCGCCATGAAGCCGAGGATCAGCGCGAGCGCGGCGCCGAGTCGGCGCGCGGCGGTGCCGGGCGGCGGCCCGTGGTGGTGCCCGCCGTGGTCGTGGCCGTGAGCCAAGGCGCCTACGCCTCCGCCGACCGGAACGGCAGCTCGTCGAGCAGGCCGGAGATCCGGAACACGGCCTGCACCATGTCGTTGCCCGGAACGAAGCTCACGCGCGCGCCGTGCTCGCCCGCGCGCGCCTCGAGCAGCAGCCGCAGCCCGCTGGAGTCGAGCAGCTCGAGGCCGCGCAGGTCGACGACGATCGCGTTCGCGTCGCTGGCCAGCGCGAGCGCGATCGACTCCTGGAACTCGATCGCCGCGCCGAGGTCGAGATCGCCCTGCGGCAGCACCCAGAGGTCGTCGCCGCGCGCCTCGACTTCGCAGATGAACGGATCGATCATGCCCTCATGGTCGCACGCCGCGGCGCGATCACAGCGCGGTACCGAGCGCATGGCCGAGCGCGACCGCGGCGAGCCCGAGCGCGAGGCTGCCGCCCAGGTTCAGCGCGACGGCGCCGCCCCGGCGCGCGACGCCCGCGCGCAGGGACTCCAGCATCCAGCCCGAGAACGTGGTGAAGGAGCCGAGCGTCGCGGTGCCGGCGAGCAGCAGCGCGTCGCCGCCGACGTGCGCGCCGGCGAGGATCCCGAGGACGAACGCCCCCGCGACGTTGATCGCGAGCGTGCCGAGCATCGGCTCCCCGCCCGCGCGCGCGGTCACGGCGTGGGCACCGACCACGCGCGCGACGGCGCCGACCCCGCCGAGAGCCGCGACCCCGAGCCAGACGAGCACGGTCACGCCTGGCCTCCGGGGGAAGCCGCGCCGCCGGGGGAAGCCGCGCCTCCGGGGGAAGCCGCGCCGCCGGGGGAAGCCGGCGCGTCGTGCCGCTCCCCGCCGCCGAGCCGCACGGCGGCCCACACGACGAGCATCCCGCCCGCGAGGCTCGCGGCCGCGTAGCCGAGCGCGAGGCCGGGGCGGTCGTGCTCGAGCATCCGCAGGAGCTCGAGCTGCATCGTCGAGAACGTCGTCAACGCGCCGCACAGCCCCGGCGCCACGAACCACCGCGCCGGCGACGGCGGCGCGAGCCGCGCGACCGCGAGCCCGATGATCGCCGCGCCCGCGAGGTTCACCGCGAACGTCACCCACGGCCAGTGCCCCGGCGCGGCCGGGAACGCCTCGACCAGTCCGGCGCGCGCGAGGGCGCCCACCACGCCGCCCAGGAAGACGGCGGCGAGATCGCGGGAAGAAGCCTGCATGCCCGCCACATCTTGCCGGGCCTGCGAGGGTAGGGCGGTGCGCATGGCGAAGGCGATCGGCCGAGCCGTACGGACCTTCTGGGTGAAGGCGTACGGCGACGGCATCACGGGCCTCGCCGGGATGGTCGCCTACAACCTCCTGCTCAGCCTCCTGCCGCTGACCCTGCTGGCGATGTTCGTGCTCGGCAACGTGCTGCGCGGCGCCGACGTCGTCGCCTCGGTCATCGACGACCTCCACCGGATCCTCCCGAGCACCGAGAGCTCGAACCTGACCGGGATCTTCAGCTCGCTCTCGCGCAACGCGACGTCGCTCGGGATCGCCGCGCTGCTGTCGAGCATCTGGGTCGGCGCGTCGTTCTGGGGCGCGCTGGACACCGCGTTCTGCCGGATCTACCGCTCGCCGTGCCGCTCGTGGCTGCAGCAGAAGCGCTTCGCCCTGACCATGCTGCTGGTCACGCTCGTCTTCATCGCGCTGACCGTCGCGCTGCCGGCGCTGCAGAGCGCGGTCGCGCGCGGCTCGACCGACCTGCCGTTCGGCCTCAGCGCCGGACGCGCCGTCTACGTCGTGACGCTGGCCGTCGGCCTCCTCGGGCTCTTCGGGGTCCTCTGCGTCGTCTACCACGCCGTGCCCAACGAGCCGATCCCGTGGCGCGGGATCTGGCCGGGCGCGCTCGCGGTCTCGGCCGCGATGACGATCGTCGACTGGGGCTTCCCCGTCTACCTCGCGCACGGCTCGTCGGTCGCGAGCCTCGGCGGCACGTTCGTCTTCATCCTGATCGTGCTGATCTGGTTCTACGTGATCGCGCTGGTGATCCTCGGCGGCGCCGTCCTCAACGCGCTGGTGCTGGGCCGCGGCGAGGAACCGGAGCCGGAGGCAGCTCGACCAGCTCGAAGCTGACCGCGCCGGCGGCGGCGATCCGCGCGAGCCCCATCGTGTGGACGGGCGCGCGCCGCCGCTCGGTCGGGCTTCCGGGGTTGAAGATCTGGAAGCGGCCGCCGGGGTCGCGCTCGTGCAGCGGCAGGTGCGAGTGGCCGAAGACGACCGCGTCCACGTCGGGGAACTCCTCGCGCAGGCGCATCAGCCTCCCGCCGGCCGGGCCGCCGTCGTGGACCATCCCGATCCGCGCGCCGCCGGCCTCGACGACCCGCCGCCACGGCAGCCGCGCCCGGACCTCCGGGACGTCGACGTTGCCGTGCACCCCGAGCAGCGGCGGCCCGATCGCCTCGAGCATGTCGAGCACCTCGGGCGCGAAGACGTCACCGGCGTGGAGGATCAGGTCGGCCTCGCGCAGCCGCCGCACGCACGCGTCGGGCAGCGCCCGATCCCCACGCGGCATGTGGGTGTCGGAGATGATCGCGAGCAGCACGGGCGCTCAGCGGTGGCGCTTGGAGCTGTCGCGGATCACGCGCTTGACGACCGCGAGCGCGGGACGCGCCTGGCCGTGCGGGTTGATCAGCGCGGAGTCCCACGTGTCGGTCGTGCTCGACGCGTTCCAGTGGTACAGGTAGACGCGGGTCACGCGGCGGCTCAGCGGCACGAGGTCGTCGAACACCCAGCGGATCGCCTTCGTGGCGTGCGCCGGCGACTCCTCGAACCCGACGGTGCTGTAGTTGCGCCGCGCGACGATCCCGCCGGTCTCGGTGAACCAGACCTGGCCCTTGGTGTGCGCGAGCAGCCGCCGCGTGCCGTCGGTCCGGAAGCGGTTCGCGTCGACGTAGTTGTGCAGGCCCCAGTACTTCGGCTCGACCTTCGACGCCTTCCGGAACGCCTTCACCCACGACGTCATGTTCGGCATGTCGAGCAGCTCGGCGGCGAGGATCGTGCACTTCGGGCACGCGATCCGCTGGGCGCGGTAGTACGCGGCGACGAGCTCCGGCCGGTGGCACGTCGGCTCGCCGCAGTGGTTGGCCTCGTTCCAGGTGGCGAACGTCGTCACCCACGGGAACAGCGCGCGGAAGCGCTGGAACTCGTACTTGAAGCGCTCGGGCTTCGGCAGCGTGCGGCGCGTGCCGGTGCTGCGCGAGTGCCCGAACGAGATCAGCGGCTGGACGCCGGCCAGGCGCGCCCGCAGCAGCCAGTCGGAGAGCTGCGCGGTCTGCCACGGCGAGGTGAGGACGTCCCAGCCGACCGTGTACCGCGCGTACTTGATGCCCAGCCCCTGGAAGCGCTGGTCGGCGAACATCTCCGTCTTCTGGTCGGCGATGCCCACGACCAGGGCGTGCGCCGGAGCGGCCGCGCCGAGCGCCGCCGCCAGCGAGACGAGCGTCACGGCGATCGCGCGGCGGCTCATTCGACGATCACCGTGTCGTCGTGCGAGTACGCGGGAGCGCACGCGCACACGAGCGTGAGCGGGACGTCGCCGGTGTTGAAGAGCTTGTGGACCGCGCCCGGCGGGATCACGGCGCAGTCGCCGGCCACGACGTCGCGCTCGTCGTCGCCGATCCGCAGGCGCCCGGTGCCCGCGGTGAAGAGGTAGAGCTCCTCGGTGCGCCGGTGGAAGTGGGCCTCGGTCGCGGAGCCGACCGCGATCGTGGCCTCGGCGAGGCTCTGGTTCACCGCGGGAGCGGACACCGGCCCGGCCCACTCGCGGATCTCGGAGCCGTCCTTGGTGACGAACGGCTCGATCTCGGCGTAACGCGTGAGATGCATCGGACTCGGAGGCTACCCCCCGAGCCCGATGCGCCACGGCACTTCTTCCTATCTCCCTCGCCTCGGCAGGCGGACCCGCCTGGGGGGAGGGATGCTCCGCTTCGCCGGCCGGTTCACACGCCGCTCGGAGTGGCGCTGCGCAGTGGCCTGGGCGAAGTCGATGTGGATGAGCGAATGCATGACGGTGATGCCTTTCGTCGGAACTGGACGTGAAAGGGGCCACCGCCCGTGAGACGAACGCTGTCGCACACGAGGTGCGGGTGCGTGCAGGTCACGGGCAGTGCGCCCGCGACCGAAAGATCAGCCGGCGAGCGAGGTGCGCGAGAACGGGCCGACGACCGCCACGCGGGCGGTGAGGTTCGGCGTCTTGTTCGGGCGAACGGCGCTCATGATGGCTGCTCCCTCCGTGGTCACTCGGAAGGTCGAGCAACCGTAACGAACCTCCGGGACGCTCGCAAGTGCGGGTAGCCACACTCTGACCGCGCTCTGACCGCCGGGCACGCTCTAGGGTTGGGCGCGTGGCGACGACCCCCAAGCGCGCAGCGGTCCAGAAGGCGGTGCTTCGCGCCACGGAGGAGCTCCTCGAGGCCGGCGCGAGCTGGGCCGACCTCGGCGTCGAGCGGATCACCACCGCCGCCGGGATCTCCCGCACGGCCTTCTACTTCTACTTCCGCGACAAGCGCGAGCTCCTCATGCGGCTGACCGAGGAGATCACCGAGGACCTCTACGTCGAGGCCGAGCGCTGGTACCACGGCGACGGCGAGCCGGAGGACGTCATGCGCGAGGCGATCGGCAAGATCTCCGCGCTCTACCGCGAGCACGCGCCGCTGATCAAGGCGATCGTCGAGGTCTCGACCTATGACGACGAGGTCGCCGTGTTCTGGCGCTCGCTCCTCGAGCGCTTCGTCACCGCGAGCACGGAGCGGATCGCGGCCGAGCAGGCCCTGGGCACGGCGCTGCCGATGCCCGCGCAGGCGACCGCCTTCGCGCTGACGTGGATGACCGAGCGCACGCTCTACCAGCAGCTCGTGCAGGAGCGGTTCTCAGAGGAGGAGCTCGTCGAGGCGCTCGTCGGCCTCTGGCACCGCGGCGTCTACGGCCGGGTCTGACGAGCCGCGCAGCCGCGCGAGTCGCCGGAACTTGAGGATCTCGAGCACGTAGACGAGGTAGACGCTCGCGGCGATCGCGGCGAGCAGGATCGCCCCCATCAGCACCGACCAGCCGAGGTGCCAGTGGCCGTGGTTGTCGGAGTACGGGACGAACCGCAGCGCGACCGCGGCGCCGCCGAGCATCAGCGTCCACGCGTACAGGTAGAGGATCGTGCGGCGGCTGCTGAAGCCGATCCGGCTGAAGCGGTGGTGGAAGTGGTTCGCGTCGGCGGCGTAGACCGGCTGGCGGTACTTCATCCGCTTGAGGACCACGAACGTGGTGTCCAGGAACGGCACCGCCAGGATCACCAGCGGGGCGATCAGGCCGACGACGGCCGACGTCTTGACCGTGCCGAGCACCGCGATCGTGCCGAGCAGCAGCCCGAGCAGGTTCGACCCGACATCGCCCATGAAGACCTTCGCGGGCGGGAAGTTGTGCACCAGGAACCCGAGCGCGGCGCCCGCGACGATCGCCGACAGCGTCGCCGCCGAGCGCTGCCCGACGTCGAAGGCGATGAACGCGAACGAGCCCGCGGCGATCGCGCAGACACCCGCGGCCAGCCCGTCGGCGCCGTCGGAGAAGTTGACCGCGTTCATCACCAGCACGAGCCCGAGGACCGTGATCGGGTCGCCCCAGGCGCCGAGGCTCACGCTGCCGAGGAACGGCGCCGTGAACACGTCGACGGTGACGCCCTGGTAGACGACGATCCAGGCGGCCGCGACCTGGCCGAGCAGCTTCGCCCACGCCGGGAGCTCGACGATGTCGTCGATCGCCCCGACGATCGTGATCACGCCCATCGCCACGAGCACCGCCGTCCACGGCTCGCGGCCGGGCAGCCAGATCGCCGCGGCGGTGAACGCGCCGGCGAAGATCGCGAGGCCGCCGAGCCGCGGCGTGGGCCGCACGGCGAGGCCGCGATCGCGCGGCTCGTCGACGGCGCCGACCATCCGCGCGAAGACCGCGCTGAGCGGCGTCAGCAGGGCCGTGATCACCAGGGCCACGAGGCCGGCGAGCAGGGCATCCGTTCCGGACAGCGGCATGCGCTGCTTAGTGTCTCACCCATGACCGACGCCGCCGTGTCCGAGTAGCTTGCGCCCGATGCGCATCTGGGTCGATCTGACCGCCGCCGCCCACCCGCTCGTCATGCGCCCGATCGTCGAGGGGCTGCGCGAGCGGGGCCACGAGGTGGCCGTCACGGCCCGCGACAACGGGCAGACCGTCGCGCTCGCCCACAGCCACGGCCTCGAGGTCGAGGTCTTCGGCGAGCACGGCGGCTCGTCGCGGGCGGGCAAGGCGATGTCGCTCGCGTCGCGGACCGGCGCGCTGCTGCGCTGGGCGCGGCCACGGCGCTTCGACCTCGCCGCCGGGCACGGCTCCAACGACCTCGCGCTGGTCGCGCGGGCGCTGCGGGTCCCGGCGCTGAACACGTTCGACTACGAGTGGGCGGCGGCGCAGCACCGGATCGGCTGCCGGCTCGCGCGGCGCGTGATGGTGCCGGACGCGATCCCGCCGGAGCGGTTGACCCGGTACGGCGTCGGGCCGGCGAAGCTCGTGCGGTACCCGGGGCTCAAGGAGGAGTACTACCTCTGGGACTTCGAGCCGGACGCCTCGGTCCTGCCGGCGCTCGGGATCGACACCTCGCGCGTCGTCGTGATCGTGCGGCCGCCGGCCGACAGCGCCTCCTACCACCGGTTCTCCAACGAGCTGTTCCCGCGGCTGATGGTCCGCCTCGGCGACGACCCGGGCATCCACGCGCTCGTGCTCCCGCGCAACGACGTCCAGCGCGAGCAGCTGCAGGCGATGGCGCTGCCGTCGCTGATCGTGCCGGACGTCGCCGTCGACGCGCAGAGCGCGATCGCGTTCGCCGACCTCGTGCTGTCGGCCGGCGGGACGATGAACCGCGAGGCGGTCGCGCTCGGCGCGCCCGTCTACACCACGTTCGCCGGGCGGATGGGCGGCGTCGACGAGAAGCTGATCGCCGAGGGCCGGCTGCGGCCGCTGGAGTCGCCGGACTCGCTCGTCCTCGTGAAGCGGACCAAGCGCGGCGAGACGCTGCGCCGCGATCCCGCGCTGCTCGTCGACCTCGTCCTCGGGACGCCCGGGACGTGAGGATCCTCGTCGTCAGCCAGATGTGGCCGGGGCCGGACGACCCCGACCTCGGCGCGTTCGTCGCGCAGGTCGCGCGCGAGCTCGAGGCGCTCGGCCACGACGTCGACCGCGCGGTGCTCGACACGCGCGCCGGCGGCCCGGCGCGGCACCTGAAGCTGCTCGGCCGCGCGGCGCGGGCGCCGCGGCCCGACGTCTGCTTCGCCCATTTCCTCGTCCCCACCGGGCTCTCCGCGCTGCTCGCCGTCCGCGCGCCGCTCGTCGTGATGGCCCACGGGCAGGACGTCGCGAACGCCGAGCGGCTCGCTCCCGTACGGCTCGCGACGCGGCTCGTCGTCCGGCGCGCGGCGGGCGTGATCGCGAACTCCGCGTGGCTCGCCGGCCGGCTCGAGGCGCTCACCGGCGTGCGCGCCGAGGTGATCGACTGCGGCGTCGACCTGGAGGCGTTCTCGGCGGACGTCGCGCCGGTCTGGTCCGGCGACGGCGAGGCCGCGGCAGGTGGCGCGGCCTCCGGCGGAGCGGGCGGCAGCGGAGCGAGCGCGGCCGGCGGCAGCCCCGGTGCCTTCCCCTCCGGGCCGAGCCCACGCTTCCTGTGCGTCGGATCGCTGACCGAGCGCAAGAACGTGCTCGCGCTCGCCGACGCGTTCGCGCGCCTGCACGCCGGCACGCTGACGTTCGTCGGCGACGGGCCGCTGCGGGCCGAGCTCGAGGGGCGGCCGGGCGTGCGCCTCGCCGGTCAGGTCCCGCACGCTGAGGTCCCGCGCTGGATCGCCGCCGCCGACGTCGTCTGCCAGCCGTCGCTGCGCGAGCCGTTCGGCCAGGCCGCGCTCGAGGCGATGGCGATGGAGCGCTCGGTCGTCGCCACCCGCGTCGGCGGCCCACCGGAGTTCGTGACCGCGGAGGCCGGCGTGCTCGTCGACCCCACCGACCCCGCCTCGCTGCTCGACGGCCTGCGCCGCGCCGCCGCGCTGCCGTCCCCGAACCCCGCCGCGCGCGCCGCCGCCGCGCCGCACGACGTCAAGCGCCAGGCCGCGCGGATGGCCTCGGTGCTGCAGCGCGCCGCCGCGCCGCGCTCCCGCTAGGCGGAGGCCGCCTCGCGCAGCGCCTCGAGCGTCGCCCGCTGGCGGCCCTCGGCGTCGAAGTTCTCCGGCGCCAGCCACGCCTCGAACCCCGCCCGGATCGCCGCCCACTCGGAGTCGAGGATCGACCACCACGCGGTGTCGCGGTTCTGGCCCTTGATCACGAGGTGCTGGCGGAACGTGCCCTCGTAGGTGAAGCCGAAGCGCGCGGCCGCGCGCATCGAGCGCTCGTTGACCGCGTTGCACTTCCACTCCAGCCGGCGGTAGCCGAGGTCGTCGAACGCGTGCCGGGCGAGGAGGAAGATCGCCTCGGTCGCGGCCGGCGTGCGCTGGAGCTCCGGGCCGAGCCAGATGTGGCCGATCTCGATCACGCCGTGGTCGGGCACGATCCGCATGTGCGTGGCCATGCCCGTCGCGCGGGCGGTCGCGTACGGGACCAGCGCGTAGAACAGCGGGTCGTCGTTGGCCGCGCAGACGTCGAGCCAGGTGAAGAAGTCGTCGGGCGCGAACGGGCCGTACGGCAGGTACGTCCACAGCCGCGGGTCGGCGGGCTCGCCGTGGCCCGCGGCGTACAGGTCGTCCCCGTGGCGCATCGGGTCCAGCGGCTCGAGCGTGATCCGCTCGCCCGGCAGGGCGACGTGGCCCGGCCGCGGGCGCGGCTTCCACCCGGGGACCTCGGCCATCGGGTCGCGGATCAGGCGAGCGCTTCGCGCGCGCCGAGGTGCTCGTAGAGCGGGAACCGGTCGGCGATCGCGACGACCTGCTCGGCGAGCTCGGCGCGGCGGGCGCCGAACGCCGGGGTCAGCGTCGTGGCGATGATGCCCCCGATCTCACGCAGGTCGTCGGCGCCGAGGCCGCGGGTCGCGAGCGCGGGCGTGCCGACGCGCAGGCCCGAGGAGACCGACGGCGGGCGCGGGTCGAACGGGACCGCGTTGCGGTTGACGGTGATCCCGATCGAGTGCAGCCGGTCCTCGGCCTGCTGGCCGTCGAGCTCGGACTCGCGGAGGTCGACGAGCACGAGGTGCACGTCGGTGCCGCCGGTGAGGACGTTGACGCCGTGGCCGGCGTTCAGCAGCTCCTCGGCGACGGCCTTCGCGCCGTCGACGGTGCGCTGCTGGCGCTCGCGGAACGGCGCGGTCTGGGCGATCCCCAGCGCGACCGCCTTGCCGGCGATCACGTGCATCAGCGGGCCGCCCTGCTGGCCCGGGAACACCGCCGAGTCGATCTTCTTCGCGTACTCCTCGCGACACAGGATCATGCCGCCGCGCGCGCCGCCGATCGTCTTGTGGATCGTCGTCGTCACCACGTCGGCGTACGGCACCGGGTTCGGGTGCAGGCCCGCGGCGACGAGGCCGGCGAAGTGCGCCATGTCGACCATCAGGAGCGCGCCGACCTCGTCGGCGATCTCGCGGAAGCGGGGGAAGTCGAGCTGGCGCGGGTACGCGCTCCAGCCGGCGAGCAGCAGCTTCGGCTTGCGCTCGCGGGCGATCCGGGCGACCTCGTCCATGTCGATCAGCGACGTCTCGCGGTCGACCTCGTAGGGCGCGATGTCGTACAGCCGGCCCGAGACGTTGATCTTCATCCCGTGGCTGAGGTGGCCGCCGTGCGGGAGCGCGAGGCCCATGATCGTGTCGCCGGGCTGTAGCAGCGCGTGGTAGACGCAGGCGTTGGCCTGCGCGCCGGCGTGCGGCTGGACGTTGGCGTGCTCGGCGCCGAACAGCTCCTTCGCGCGCGAGATCGCCAGGCGCTCGGCGACGTCGACGTGCTCGCAGCCCCCGTAGTAGCGGCGCCCCGGGTAGCCCTCGGCGTACTTGTTCGTCAGCACGCTCCCCTGGGCCTCGAGGATCGCCTGGGGCACGAAGTTCTCGCTCGCGATCATCTCGAGCGTCGCCTGCTGGCGGCCCAGCTCCCGCTGGAGCACCTCGGCGATCTCAGGGTCCACCTCGGCGAGCGGGCGGTTGAAGAAGTCCGGCGGCAGATCGTTCATGCGGGGTCCTCGGTCGGCGGCCCGCATCACGGTATCAGCGGCGCTCGACCTCACCGATCAGGGCGACGCGGCGCTCGTGGCGACCGCCCTCGAACGCGGTGTCGAGGAACGTGCCGACGATCGCGTCGGCCTCCTCGGGGCTCAGCCGCTTGCCCGACAGCGTGAGCACGTTGACGTCGTTGTGGCGGCGCGCCATCGAGGCCTCCCCCACGTCGTGGGCGTTGACCGCGCGCACGCCGTCGACCTTGTTGGCGACGATGCTGACGCCGACGCCGGAGCCGCAGACGAGCACGCCGCGCTCGGCGTCGCCGCCGGCGACCATCCGCGCCGCCGGCTCCGCGAACAGCGGGTAGTCGGTGGACTCCGCGGAGTCGGTGCCGACGTCGACGACGTCGTGGCCGGCCTCCTCGAGGCGCCGCACCAGCTCCCCCTTGAGGTCGTAGCCGGCGTGGTCAGCTCCCACTGCGATGCGCATCCTCGAGCTCCTTCATGCCCTCGTCGATGGTGATGACCGGCGCGTAGCCGAGCTCGGCGCGCGCACGGGAGATGTCGATCGTGCACTCCTGCGAGGCGAGCCACAGGGCGAGCCGGGTCAGCGGCGGCGCGCCGCGCAGCGGCAGCACGCGCCAGGCGGCCTCGCCCGCGCGCGCGACGAACGCGGCCAGCGCCCGCGGCAGCTTCTTGTCGCCGAGCGCGACGCCCTGCGTGGCGAGCAGCCGCGTCACGAACTCGCGGAAGACGATCGGCGCGCCGTCGGTCACGAAGTACACGGTTCCGGGCTCGGCCTTCGTCGCCCCGAGCCAGAGCCCCTCGACGACGTTGCGCACGTGGGTCGTCGACGTGCGGTGCCCGCCGCCGCCGATCCACGCCCACTTGCCCGCCTCCGCGGCGGCGCGGATCGAGGGGAGGATCGTCGTGTCGCCGACGCCCCAGACGAGCCGCGGCCGGATCACGACGCACCCGAAGCCGTCGCGCCCGGCCTCGAGGACCTCGATCTCGGCCTGGGCCTTGGTCGCGCTGTAGAGCGCGGGCGAGTCCGGCCGCAGCGGCGCGTGCTCGTCGACGGCGATCAGCGGCTCGCCGTGCAGCAGCGCCGCCTCGGTGCCGACGTGCACGAAGCGCGTGACGCCGGCCTCGCGGCACGCGGTCAGCGCGTTGCGCGTCCCGAGGACGTTGCCGCGGTGGAACTCCTCCTTCGTGCCCCACTCGCCGAGGTGGGCGGCGGCATGGAACGCGTACTCGCAGCCGCGCGCGCCCTCGCGCATGGCGGCGACGTCGTCGAGGTCGCCGCGAACCGGAGTGGCGCCGCGGGCGGCGACGGTCTCGGCGGAGGCGGCAGAGCGGGCCAGGGCACGGACGTCCCAGCCCTCGGCGAGCAGGCGCGCGATCAGCACCCCGCCGATGAAGCCGGAGCCGCCGGTGACGAACGCGGTGGGCATCGGGTCCGAGCCTAGCTCGGACGCGCGCGGCGCGGTCGCCGGAGCATGCCGCGCCGCGAGGGCGCGGTGCGCCGCGGAGCGACGAGGCGCAGCGGAGGCGCGGTGCGCCGCCGGAACCACGAGGCGCAGCGGAGGCGCGGTGCGCCGCCGGAACCACGAGGCGCAGCGGAGGCGCGGTGCGCCGCCGGAACGACGAGGCGCAGCGCGCCGCCGCGCCCGCCGGAGAACCGGCGGGCGCGACGGCCCTTACTGGTGCGCTACCGCCGGGTGCTGCGGGCGGACTTGGACTTCGCCTTGGCCTTCTTCTTGGCCTTCGGCTTGGTCGCGGTCTTGGGCTTCGTCGCCGCGGCGGGCTCGTCGCCGCCGATCGTCGCGTCGTCGTCCGCCGGGATCCGGGTCTTGCCGCCGAACTGCGACTTCGGGCAGCCGCGCGGACGACCGAGGTCGTACGGCCCGGAGATGTACTGCGTGACGACGCCCTTGGCGTCGGCCGTCGCGTAGACGACGGTCAGCAACGCGTCGACGCGCGGCTCGTCGCACAGCTTCCCGGCGATCGAGAAGCGGGCGCTGACGTTGGCGTAGTTGCCCGAGTAGACCCCGGTGCAGTTGACGCCGAAGCCGGGGAAGTCACCGGCGCAGCTGAACGAGTCGGTCGTGATGGCGTTGCCGTCACGGCCGATCACGACCGCACCGGACTCGAAGCCGGTGTTGCCGATCTGCGGCTGGATCTGGTAGCCGGTGATCTTGCCGTTGCAGGCGAAGACGTACTTGACCTGCGTGTCCTCGTCGGCGGGGTCGGGCTCACCCGCTTCCAGATGGCCGCGGCAGTCGAGGTTGCTCGGGTTGGGGTCGGCGCGAGAGTCCGAGGCGAAGAAGCCTCCGACGGTCGCGGCGACGGCCACGGCGCTCAGCAGCAGGACCAGCCAGAGGCCGGGCCTCCGCAGGAGCGGGGGTGAAAGGGTCAAGGAAGGACCTCCGTGTCGGATCTTGTGGTTGTGGTTGGGGTTTTGGTGGTGAAGAGCGCCCCGTCGAGCGACGCGGACGAGGCATCCGCCGCGTGCGCGAGGTGGGGCAGGGAGAAGAGGTCCTCGAGCGTGCGCAGCACGCCGAGTGGGGTCGCGTGGGCGGCGACGGTCGCGCCGGCGCGGACGTGCTCGGAGACGAGCACGGCAGGCACGGGCGGCAGCGGGTCGAGGCCGGCGGAGGCCGGCGCGGGGCTGTCGAAGAGCACCGCGATCAGGCCGTCGCCGGACGCCCACGCGGGCGAGGCGCGGATGCCGGTGACGACGTAGCGCAGGAAGTCGTCGGCCGCCGCGAGCCCGGCGGGGGCGCCGTCCGCGCACGGCGCGTCGCGGCCGTCGGCGCAGGCGTCGGGGACGATCCAGCTGACCGTCGGCGTCTTCGCGGCGGTGGCGAGGTCGTCGCCGAGGCGGTCGAGCGCGACGTCGTTCGCCGCGCACGCCTCGGCGTCGTCGACGAGCGAGTGGAAGTAGACGAACGGGTTTCGGACCGTGAGGTACGCGTCGCCGGGACGCGGCTGCGCCCACGGGTCGAGCTGGCCCAGCGGCGGGCGACGGCAGGCGTTGCCCGTCCCCTGGCCGACGTACGCGCGCCACGTCTTGCCGGCCGTGGTCAGCTGGCCCGGGAGCGTCTGGATCGCGGCGGGGAGCACGCAGCCGTCCTCGGCGTAGGCGACGCAGCCGCGCGCGGTCGCGTCGGTCGGCAGCTGTCCCGCGAGGAGCGCGAGGCCGTTGGCGATCTCGGTGCCGGAGACCGGCGTGTAGCCGGTGAGCGTCGTGCCCCGCGCGGCGAGCTCGCGCAGGAACGGCGCGGGGCTGTCGGGCGCGAGCGCGACGGCGGCGTCCTGGCGCGAGAGCGAGACGATCCAGACGTGGTCGATCGGGCCCGCGGCCGCCGCCGGGGCGGGCGCGGGAGTCGCCGGCGTGGGCGCGGCGTCCGGGGTCGTGTCGGTGTCCTCGGAGTCGTCGACGGCCGTGGCCGGCTCGTCGCTCGTCGTGACGTCGTCGGCGGCCACGGCGGTGTCGTCGGCCACCGCGTCGGGCGTCGGCGACTCCTCGATCGGCGGCGGATCGGCGGCGGCCGCGGGGGTTGCGTCGGGCACCGGCGCGGGCGTATCCTCGGCGAGGATCACCGGCGCGGCGCCGGCGGCGAGCGACGCCGCCGGCCCGGGCCGAAGCAGCGCCCCAGCGGTGATCCCCAGCGCGAGCACGACGGTCGAGAGGCCGGCCGCCAGCGGACGGGAGACGCGGCGACGCGAGGGCGCGCCGGCGGAGGAGGCCCGGGCGTCACCGGCGTCGAACGGCGCGGCGGACGTGCCGAGCCACGCGGCTTCGCCGGCGAAGCCGCCGCCCGCGGCAGCGCCGCCCGCCTCGTCTCCGAGCCCCAGGAGCGCCTCGAAGTCCACCCGCGCGTCGCCCCGCCGCCGCCCGCATTCGAGGCAGTAGCGCTGGTCGGCACGCATCGGCGCGCGACATTCCTGGCACCCCGCAGAGGTGTCAGCCGGATGATTTCCCATTAAGCCGATGGGAATACGTTATATTGCCCGGCACCTGACACGCAACTCCGGAAAAGGAATTCCCCTTATGACCCCCATCCGCCGCTCCGCGGCACTCGTGCTCGGCGCCAGCATCCTGGCCGCGGCCGTGCCGGCGACGGCGTCGGCCAAGAGCACCATCACGATCAGCGGCGCCACCGGCTCCGCTCCGCTCGTCGCTCTTCTCGCCAAGAAGTACGTCAAGCTCAAGCCCGGGAAGATCAAGTTCAAGATCGCCCAGGGCGGCGGCGAGGTCGGCATCCAGGACGCCGCAGCCGGCCGCGTGACGATCGGCAACGCCGCTCGCGATCCGCGCCCCAGCGATCCGAAGGGCCTCGTCTTCTACCCGATCGCCAAGGACTCGTTCTGCTTCGACACGAACCCGGCGAACCCGCTCCCGAACCTCACGACCGACCAGGCCGTGGCGATCTGGACCGGCAAGGTCCGTGACTGGTCGCAGGTCCCCGGCGCCGGGGTCACCGGCCCGATCAACCTGATCGGCCGCACGTCCGCGTCGTCGCTGCCACCGCTCGTGCAGCAGCTGCTGCTGAACAACAAGACGATCTCGTCGCTCGCCGCGCTGAAGCCCAGCGACGGCCTCGTGCAGCAGGCGGTCGCGTCCGACAAGAACGCGATCGGCTTCAACTCCGGTTGGTACGCCACGCAGAAGAACGTGCACGCGGTCCCCTACAACGGCGTCGCCTGCTCGATCGACAACGCGCGCTCCGGCACGTACCCGGGCGTCCGCACCTTCTACGAGGTGACGCGCGGACCCGCCCAGGGAGCGGCGTCGGCGTTCATCAACTGGATCCAGAAGAGCCCGGTCGCCAAGACGATCGTCTCGTCGTACTGGATTCCCCTGAACTAGATGCTCAGGCGGCTCCGCGAGCCGTGGACTGACCAGCAGGCCCAGCGCCGCCTCGGCGCTGTGGCCTGTCTGGTGCTGCTCACCATCGCCCTGATGGTCGTGTTCGTCGCGGTCAAGGCCTGGCCGACGCTCACCCACAACGGGATCTTCGGCTGGCTCGGGCCCGGTCCCGACGTCGACCGCACGATGAACAAGATGATCGAGGTCGGCCAGGACCCCCCGGCCGCGGCGTTCGAGCTGCGCGCCTGGCCGCTGGTCTACGGGACGATCCTCACCACCGGCCTGAGCGTGATCTTCGGGATCGTCTTCTCGCTCTTCGCCGCGATCTTCATCGTCGAGTTCGCGCCCGCGCGGGTGCGCTCGGTGGTCCTCCCCGCCGTCCGGCTGCTGGCCGGCGTGCCGTCGGTCGTCTTCGGGCTGATCGGGATCCTCGTGCTCGTCCCGTTCGTCAACAACGACCTGCTCTCGACCGGGCGCAAGCAGTCCGTCCAGCACGTCGTCCAGCTCGACGGCACCGGCGTGCTCGTCGCCGTGATCGTGCTGACGGTGATGATCACCCCGATCATGATCGCGATCGTGGTCGACGCGCTGCGCGCGATCCCGCGCGGCTGGACCGAGGGCGCCGCCGCGCTCGGCGCCAACCGCTGGGAGGCGATGTGGACCGTCTCCGTGCGCGCCGCCCGCCCCGCGATCGTCGCCGCCGCCGTGCTCGCCTGCGCACGCGCTCTCGGCGAGGCTGTCGCGCTGTCGATGGTCTCCGGCTCGCGCGGGTTCAGCCCGAACCCGCTCGACGGCCTGACCTACCTCTTCGAGCCGATCCGGCCGCTCGCCGCGAGCATGGTCGAGCAGGTCGACGCGATGAACTCCCCGCCGATCAAGAGCAGCATCTACGCGTTCGCGCTGCTGCTGCTGATCTCGAGCTTCGCGCTCTCCGTGGGCGGCTTCGTCGCAAAGCTGCCGATGCGCCGGCAGGGGATGCGGGTCTGATGGCCGCCACCGCCACCGCGCCCGCGCCGCGCCCCCGGCCGATCGGCGACGAGGTCTCCGAGTGGCGCTGGCGCCAACGCCTCGCGTTCGCCGCCTGCTGGGCGGCCGGCCTCGCCGTGATCGCCGTCACCGCCGCGATCGTCCTCTACATGGCCTACCGCGGCCTGCAGTACGTGCGGCCGTCGCTGCTCTTGCACCGCCCCACCCCCGGGCTCGCCCAGGGCGAGGTCGGCGGCATCCTCGACCCGATCATCGGCTCGGTCGCGCTGACGGTCATCGGGATCTGCGTCGCGGTGCCGATGGGCGTCGCGGCCGCCACGTGGCTCGTCGAGTACGGCCATCCACGCTGGCTCGCCCGCGCCGTCGAGTCGGGGATCGAGGTCGTCGCCGGCACGCCCGACATCGTGCTCGCGCTCTTCGGGCTGGCGATCTTCCAGCTCCAGCTGCTCGCGCCGCTGTCGTTCACGGCGTCGGGCGGCGGCGTCTTCGGGCGCTCGTTCTTCGCGGCCGGGGCGATGATGTCGCTGATCGCGCTGCCGCTCGTCTTCGGCGCCACGCGCGAGGGCCTGATGTCGGTCCCCGCGCACCTGCGCGAGGGCTCGTGGGCGCTCGGCAAGACGAAGATCTGCACGATCCGCACGGTGCTGCTGCCGCAGATCCGGCGCCACATCGCCAGCGGCGCGACGCTCGGCATGGGCCGGATGGTCGGCGACACCGCGGTCGTCGTGGTGCTCCTCGGCGGCTCGCTGCAGCTCGACCCGCAGGGCAACGTCCCGGGCCTGAACTACCTGCGCGGCACCGGCTCGACGCTCACCACCTACGCCTACACCGCCTCTCCCGCCGGTGAGGGCAACGCGCCCCAGAAGGCGTACGCCGCGGCGTTCGTCCTGCTGGTGATCGTGCTCCTTCTGAACGCCGCGGTCGACGTGCTCGGCCGCCGCAACTCCCACAACGAGGCCCTCGCCAAATGAGCCCCCACGATCCGCACTCCGTCCCGCACGACCCGTTCCTCGACGACGAGGCCGAGGTCCCGGTCCTGCCGCCGCCGGCGCGCCGCGTGCGCCTGGACCGCACCCCGATCGCCGTGCCCCCGCCGGCGCGGCGCGCCGCCGTGGTCCGGCCGCGCAGCGCGGGCGGCCCGGAGCGGATGCGGCTCGAGCGCGTGCACGTCAGCTACGGCGCCGAGGCGGTCCGCGACGTCTCGCTGAGCATCAGCCAGGGCGAGGTGCTCGCGCTGATCGGGCCGTCGGGCTGCGGCAAGACGACGCTGCTGCGCAGCCTCAACCGGCTGACCGAGTCGACCGCCGGCGCCTCGCGCGACGGCCGCGTGCTGCTCGACGAGACCGACATCGAGCAGATCCCGGTCACCCACCTACGGCGCCGCGTCGCGATGGTCTTCCAGCAGCCGAACCCGTTCCCGATGTCGATCTTCGACAACGTCGCCTACGCGATCCGGATCCAGAACCGCAAGACCCCCGGCCGCCGCGAGATCGAGCCCCAGGTGGTCGACGCGCTGCGCCGCGCCGGGCTCTACGACGAGGTCGCCGACGACCTCGACCACCCGGCGCTGCGGCTCTCCGGCGGCCAGCAGCAGCGGCTGTGCATCGCGCGCGCGATCGCCACGAAGCCCGAGGTGCTGCTCATGGACGAGCCGTGCTCGGCGCTGGACCCGCGCTCGACGCAGGTGATCGAGGAGCTGATCGGCGAGCTGCGCAGCCAGCACGCGGTCGTGATCGTCACCCACAACCTCGCGCAGGCGCACCGCGTCGCCGACCGCGTCGCGTTCATGTACCTCGGCGACCTCGTCGAGTACGGCGACGTCGACCAGGTCTTCGAGGCGCCGGTCGCCCAGCGCACGCGCGACTACGTCGCCGGGGCGTTCGGATGACGCGCGCCGCCGCGGGCCTCGTGCTCGCCGCCGTCGTGCCGGTCGCGCTGGCGGGGTGCGAGAGCAGCCAGTCCAAGAGCGCGAAGATCGCCGCCGAGGGCGACCACCTGATCGCCCCGACCGGGCCGGTCAGGATCACGGCGCCCAACCGCGACGTGAAGGTCGCGCAGGCCGTCGTGATCCGCGGCCGGTCGCAGTCGGCGGTGGCCGTGGAGCTGCGCAACGGCTCGTCGCGCGCGGCCGCGGCGATCCCGCTGCTCGTCGACGTCCGCGACCGCGCCGGGAAGTCCGTCTACCGCAACGACCTCCAGGGCCTCCAGCCCGCGCTCCAGCGGATGGCGCTGGTCCGCGCGGGCGCGACCGCCTGGTGGGTCAACGACCAGGTCGTCGCGAGCGCGCCGCCGGCCTCGGTGACCGCGCGCGTCGGCAGGTCGCCGTCGCCCGCGTCGCCGCCACGCGTGACGGCCACGGGGGTCGGCTTCAAGGGCGACTCCTCCGGGCGCTTCCTGCACGGGAAGCTCGTCAACCACACCGCCACCGCGCTGAAGGACGTCCTCGTCTACGCCGTCGCGCTGCGCGGCGGGAAGGTGCGCGCCGCGGGGCGCGCGCTCGTCCCCAAGCTGCCCGCCAAGGGCGCCAAGAAGGCCACCATGTTCGACCTCTACTTCGTCGGCGACCCGGCGGGCGCGAAGGTGTCCGTCTCCGTCGCCCCCACGATCGCGGCCGGGAGCGCGACCTCATGAGCACTGACCTCTTCCAGCCCGTCTACGGGCCCGACGGCGAGCCGTGCGCGAGCTGCGGCGCGCCGCTCGCCGGCAACCAGCGCTACTGCCTGTACTGCGGCGTGCGGCGCGCGAAGGCGCGGATCGAGTTCCTCGACGCGCTCGAGGCCGAGATCGCGCCGCCGCCCTCCGCGGCCGCGGCCGCTCCTCCCCTGTCCTCCGGGCTCAACGGCCGGCTGCGCGCGCACAGCGGCACGCTCGGGCTCGCCGGGCTGCTGCTCGGCACCCTGCTGACCGGGCTGCTCGTCGGCCACTGGGCGACCTCCTCGCCGCAGCCGAGCGCGAAGGCCCAGCAGCCGCAGATCATCCGCGTGCCCGCGGCCGCGGCCAGCGCGACGGCTCCCGCGACGACCACCGGCGACGAGACGGCGACCACCGACGCCGAGAAGCCGTCGAGCGCGAAGAAGAAGGCCGCGACCAAGACGACCGCCGCGGCGACGGCCAAGACGGCGAAGCCGCCCAAGGACGCGGTCAGCGTCGACAAGGCGTCGGCCAAGGACATCGAGAAGGCGGCGGACAAGGGCAAGCCGATCGCGACCGGCGACGGCAGCGAGCTTCCCCCGACCGACGACAAGGCTCCCGCCGGCGGCGCCGGCTTCGACGAGATCGGCTGACATGAGCACGAACCAGGGCATCCCCCCGCTGCAGGAGCTGCACGAACGCCGCAAGGACCTGGCCCGCCAGGTCGCGTCGCTGACGTTCGACCTCGGCGGCCTCACCTACGAGATGGCGATCCGCGACCACTTCCGGCTGGACGTGCTCGCCAAGCGCGCCGCCGAGCTGCAGGCGGTCGACGCCGAGCTTGGCGAGCTCGAGCGGCTTCTGGCGGCCGCCGAGGACGGCGTCGCTGGCCACTGCCGGTCGTGCGGCGCGGTGCGCAGCCGCGGCGCGGTCTTCTGCTGGCAGTGCGGTCAGCCGCTGATGCTCGACGAGCCGAGCACCGCGCCCGCCGCCGCCTCGGACACGGCGCCGGCCCTCACGACCGACCACGTGCCCGACGACTCGTAGCCCACGAGGTCGAGCACGGTCGACGCGACGCCGGGCAGCTCGCCGCCGTCGATGACGAGGTCCGCGCCGGAGCGGATCGCGGCGGGCACCTCCTCGAGGCGCTGCGCCTCCGGCCCGCCGGCGAGGTTCGCGCTCGTCTGCAGGACGGGCACGCGGACGTCGGCGAGCACCGGCAGGGCGGGCACGCGCAGGCCGAGGACGTCGCCGCCGCCGGCGAGCGGGTAGCGGCGCGACGGGTTCGGGACGAGCAGCGTCAGCGGGCCGGGGAGCAGCGCGCGGGCCGCGGCGGCGGTGCGCTGGCCAAGGCCGGCGAGCACCCGCGTGGCGGCGTCGAGCGAGAAGAACATGACCGCCGCGGGCTTGTCGGGCGCGCGGCCCTTGAGCGCGTAGAGGCGCGCGACGGCCTCCGCGGACTCGGGGTCGCACGCGAGGCCGTAGACCGTGTCGGCCGGGAAGACCGCGACGCCGCCCGACGCGACGCACGCCTCGAGGTCGTCGCTCAGCGCCACGCGACCACCGCCGCTCCCCCGCGGAGCGAAGCCACGGCCGAGCCTCGCGCGCTCAGCGCCACGCGACCACCACGCGGTCGATGCCGGCGAGGTCTCCGACGATCTCGGTCCCGACGAAGCCCGCGGCGATCGCCAGCGCCGCGACGGTGGCCGCCTGCCCGGCGCCGACCTCCACGGCGAGCACCGGCGGCGTCGCGGCCACCAGGCGGCGCAGGACGTCGAGCCCGTCGGGGCCGGCGCGCAGCGCGCCGCGCGGCTCGTGGTCTCCCACGTCGGGTGGCAGCGGCGCGTCGTCCTCGACGTACGGCGGGTTGGAGGCGACGACGTCCCATTCGCCCGGCGGAACGAGGTCGGCCTCGATCCAGGTCACGTCGAGCCCGAGCCGCGCGCCGTTGCCGCGCGCCACCGCGAGCGCGTCGGGCGAGATGTCGCTGCCCGTGACCTCGAGACCCCCCCGCTCGTCCTTGAGCGCCAGCGCGATCGCGCCGCTCCCCGTCCCCACGTCGACGACGCGCGCGCCGGGCTTGGCGTGGCGGAGCACGGCCTCGACGAGGTGCTCGGTCTCGGGCCGCGGGACGAGCACGCGCGCGTCGACGTCGAGCTCGAGGCGGCGGAAGCCGCGCCGGCCGAGCAGGTAGGCGACCGGCTCGCGGCCGACCGCCCGTCGCCGCACGAGGTCCTGGTAGGCGCGGACCGCCGGGCCCTCGACCGGCCATTCGGGGTGCATGAACAGCTCGGCGCGGCCGACGCCCAGCACGTGGGCGAGCAGCAGCTCGGCGTCCAGGCGCGCGCTCTCCGAGCCGGACGCGCCGATCGCGATCGCGGCGCTGTCGAGCGCCTCGTCGACCCGGGTGCTACGAATCGCCCTGCGCCTGAGCTTCGAGGCGGCGGCGCTTCTCGTCCGACTGCAGCGCCTCGGTGAACTCGTCGAGCTCGCCCTCCAGAACCGCGTCGAGGTTGTGCGCCGTGAACTTGATCCGGTGGTCGGTGACGCGCCGCTCGCCGTAGTTGTAGGTACGGATCTTCTCGGCGCGGTCGCCGGTGCCGACCTGCGCGCGGCGGTCGGCCGCGAGCTCCGCCTGCTGCTCGGCGAGCGCCGCCTCGTAGAGCCGCGCCCGGAGCACGCGCATCGCGCGCTCGCGGTTCTGCAGCTGGCTCTTCTCGTCCTGCATCGAGACCACGATCCCGGACGGCTTGTGCGTGATCCGGACCGCCGAGTCCGTCGTGTTGACCGACTGCCCGCCCGGCCCCGAGGACCGGTAGACGTCGATCTGGAGGTCGTTCTGGTCGACCTGCACGTCGACCTCCTCGGCCTCCGGCAGGACCGCGACGGTCGCGGTCGAGGTGTGGATCCGGCCCTGCGACTCGGTCGCCGGGACCCGCTGCACGCGGTGCGTGCCGCCCTCGAACTTGAAGACCGAGTACGCCCCGTCGCCCTTGATCCCGAAGGTGAACTTGCTGTCGCCGATGTCCAGCGCCTCGGCCTTGAAGCCCTTGCGCTCGGCGTACTTGGAGAGCATCCGGTAGAGGTCGCCGTCCCACAGCCCGGCCTCCTCGCCGCCGGCGCCGCCCTGGATCTCGACGATCACGTCCTTGTCGTCGGCGGGGTCGCGCTCGACCATCGCGAGCCGGATCTCCTCCTCGAGCCGCTCGCGCTCGGCGGTCGCCGCGGCGAGCTCCTCGCGCATGTCCTCGCCCTCGTCGACGAGCTCGCGGGCACCCTCCTCGTCGTCCTTCGCCCGGCGCCACTCGCGGGCCAGCTTCGCCGGCGTCTCGAGGTGCGAGTACTCCCGGCCGACCTCGGCGTAGCGCTGCCGGTCCGACACCACGGCGGGGTCGGACATCTGCCGCTCCAGCTCGCTGAAGCGCTGCTCGATCTGCTCGACGAGGCCCTCGATCATCGTCGCCCGAGGCTACTGCCCGGCGGGCGACGGGCGCCGCCTGGGGCTAGGCGACGACCTCGATGCCGACCATGTCCTCGGCGGTGTAGCTCATCGGGTCCTCGAGCGCGAGGACCGCGTTCATCGCGGCGATCGCGACGGCGAGCTGCTCGAGGTCGGGCTCGCGGGTCGTCAGCTTCTGCAGCTGCAGGCCCGGCCACATGATCGCCTTGACCGCCGGGATCCGGCGGTACTTGCCGGCGAGCTTGATGATCTCGAACGAGATGCCCGCGATCAGCGGCACGCCGACGACCCGCGTGAGGGCCAGCAGATACCAGGCCGGTAGCCCGATCGGCGCGAAGACGAAGATCGAGACGATCATCACCACGAGCAGGAAGCTCGTCCCGCAGCGTGGGTGCAGGCGCGAGAAGCGCTGGGCGTTCTCGGGCTCGAGCGGCAGCCCGGCCTCGAAGCAGGAGATCGTCTTGTGCTCGGCGCCGTGGTACTCGAAGACGCGCCGCAGGTCGCGCAGCCGCGAGAGCAGGAGGATGTAGGCGAGGAAGAACACGGTCCGCAGGACGCCCTCGACCAGCCAGAAGAGGAACGACGAGTCGAGCTGGTCCTTGATCAGGCTGGTGAGCCCGACCGGCAGCAGGAAGAACAGGCCGACGGCGAGAGCGACCGCGACGACGACCGTCCCGACCCACATCCCGCCGGAGATCTCCTCGCCCTCGTCCTCCAGCTGCGCGTTGGCGGAGATGCCGAGCGCCTTGAAGCCGATGGTCAGCGACTCGCCGAGCGCGACGACGCCGCGGACGATCGGCAGGCGCAGGAGGCGGTGCTTGCGGAGCACCGAGGTCAGCGGGAACGACTTGACGTCGATCTCGCCGAGCGGGGCGACCTCGGGGTCGAGGCTGCCGCCGCCGGCGATCTGCTCCGGCAACGGCTTGCGCACGGCGACGGCCCACGAGGAGACGCCGCGCATCATGACGCCCTCGAGGACGGCCTGGCCGCCCACGGGGGCGTCGCGTTGCGCTTCGAGCTCTCCCGTCGGGGAGGCGTCGAGCGCCACGGCGATGGCTACTTCTTGGCCTGCGCGGCAGCCTGACGACGCTTGAAGCGATCGATGCGGCCGCCCGTGTCGATCATCTTCTGCCGGCCCGTGTAGAACGGGTGGCAGTTCGAGCAGACCTCGACGTTGATCTCGGGTGTGGTGGAGCGCGTCGTGAACTCGTTGCCACAGGTGCAGCGGACGTGCGCTTCGACGTAGGTGGGGTGAATATCGGTCTTCATGGGCTGGTCTTCAGTGTAGGGCAGCGCAACACGGTGACGTTGTCGGTTTCCGACGCCTCGTCGACCGTGTTCTCGGGGTCCGCGGAGACCGTGATCTGCGTCCCGGCGCGGCAGCTGGGACCATCGAACGTGAGCGACTCGGCTGCTCCGGCGGCGAGCCCGGCGAGCGGCGCCGGGTCGAGCGTCTCCCCGGCCACGCTCAGCGTCACGCCGAACGGGCCGGCCGCGCTGAGGCCGCGGTTGCGGACGGCGACCGTGTAGCGGGCGTGGGTCGCGTCGAGCGCGACGCCGCTGATCGCCGGCCCGGGCGACAGGTCGGGCCGCGGGTCAGGCTGGACGCACAGCGCCGACGTCCGCCGCTCCGTGCGCAGGATCCGGCCGCTCTTGTCGTACCAACGGAACTGCACGTAGGCGCGGTAGGAGAACCCGGGCACGAGCGCGTCGACGCGCTTGGAGACGATGAACCCGGGGACCCCCGGCTTGGACTTCTGCCACACGCCCCACTTCGGGACGGCCAGGCGCTTGAAGAGCTTCGCCGAGGATGCGCGGAGATAGAGGTCGAACCGCACCCACAGCCGGGCCGAGCGCTTGATCGCGGGCATCGACGCCGAGAACGTCGCGGAGCGGACGGCGGTGTCGCTCACCCCCTTCTGGCAGGCGTCGAGCGTGACCGCCAGCGGCGGGGCGGCGGGCGGCGGGACCGGCGTGGGCGTGGTCACCGGCGGCGGCTCCGCCGTCTGCGCGTAGGCGGGCGCCGCGCCTCCGAGGAGGGCGCTGGCCACGAGCGCGATGAGGGCGGTGCGGCGCATCCCGCCTACGCAAACCCCACCGGGGCTTCCGAGTTTCGCCCTCGGAACCTATGGTGGCGGGGCCATGACGCCGCACCCACCTCGCTTCGCCCTCCGCCGCGCCGCGATCGGGGCGTGCGCGGCCCTCGCGCTGGCGACCCCCGCCGACGCCGTCGCGGCCAAGGCGAAGCACCGGCCCGCGAAGCTCAGCGTCGCGTCGCTGAGCTCGCCGCCCAAGTCGGTGCGCGCCGGCTCGGGGTTCACGGTCCGGGGGCGGATCGCCAACCGCGGCGGCACGGCCGCGCCGGCGATGATCACGTTGAGCCTGCGCGCGGGCTCCAAGCCGGTGGTCGTCTACGCGCTCGACGGCGGGCACCTGCGCTCCGTCAAGCCGGGGCGCAGCGTCGCGTTCACGATCCGGGTCAGGCCGACCACCGTCGCCCGGGCACGCCGCGAGGGCTTCCTCCTGCGGGCGTGCGTGCGGACCAGGCGCGGCGCGAAGGCGTCCTGCCGCACCGCCGCGCGGCGGGTCGTGATGCCGCAGACCCCGGCGCCGAAGCTCCCGGCGCCGGCCGACCCCGGGGCGCCCGCGAAGCCTCCGGCCTCCGCCGGAGCCCCGGCGCCGGCCCCCGACACGACCGTCTACACGTCCGGCGCCCGCACGCTCGACGACGCGCTGTTCCCGACGATCGGCAACGGCGGCTACGACGCGCGGCACTACGACCTCGACCTGGCCTACACGGTCTCGTCGAAGCTGCTGACGGGCACCGCCACGATGACCGCGGTCGCCACGCAGGACCTCAGCGACTTCAGCATGGACCTGACGGCGTGGAACGGCGTCACGCAGGTCCTCGTCGACGACGTGCCCGCGAGCGCCGGCCGCGACGACGAGGACGCGAAGCTGATCGTCACCCCCGCGACCGGGATCAAGGCCGGGAGCACGTTCCGGGTGGCGGTCTCCTACGGCGGGATCCAGCAGCCTTACATCGACCCCGACGGCTCGCCCGAGGGCCTGATCCCGAGCACGACCTACGGCGCCGTCGCGGTCGACCAGCCGGTCGGCGCGATGGGCTGGTACCCGAACAACAACGTGCCGCACGACAAGGCGACCTACCGGATCCGGATGACCGTGCCGTCGCCGTTCTCCGTCGTCGCCGGCGGCGTGCTCACCGCCCGGACCGACGACGCGGCGGCCGGGCGGAGCACGTTCACGTGGGAGGACACGGCGCCGGCGTCGACCTACCTCGTCGGCCTCGGGATCGGCGTCTACGACCTCAGCTCGCCCGACCCCGCCCACCCGGCGATGACGACCCCGCGACCCGGCAGCCCGAACGCGTCGGTGCCGTTCTACACCGCCGTCGACGCGTCGTTCACGACCGGCAAGCCGTCGATCCTCGCCCAGCTGAACGCGACCCCCGCGATGCTCGACTTCTTCTCCGAGCTCTACGCGACGCCGTACCCCTACACCTCGATGGGCGGGATCGTCCCGCGCCAGAACGCCGGCTACGCGCTCGAGGTGCTGTCACGGCCGATCTACGCCGAGTCGAGCTCGGCGACCTTCGCGGGGCCTGGGCTGTCGACCGTCGCCCACGAGAGCAGCCACCAGCTGTTCGGCGACTACGTGACACTGCGCCAGCAGCGCGACATGTGGCTCAACGAGGGCTTCACGACGTTCAACGAGTGGCTGTGGGGCGAGCGCGAGAACGCGGACGCGACGGTGCAGGAGCAGTACGACGACCGCTTCGACTCGGCCGACCCGGAGCGCTGGACCGGCGACTGCGCCGACAGCGGGTTCTGGAACTGCCCGACCGCCGCGCCGACCGCGGTCTCGCTCTTCGGCCCGGCCGTCTACGACCGCGGCGCGATGACCGTCTTCGGGATCTTCGAGATCCTCGGCGAGCCGGCCTACCGGACGCTGTTCCACGACTACCTGGCCGCGTACGCCTTCGGCAACGCCAGCACCGAGGACCTGATCGCGTTCGTCAAGGCGCACGACCCCGTCCCCGGCCGCGGCGCGCGCTGGGACGAGTACTTCCGCCAGTGGCTCTACGCGACGTACGCGAGCCCGGACAAGCCGGCGATGACCTATGCGAACTTCGACACGTACGCGCTGCCCTGAGACGAGCCGGGGGCCGGTGCTCGGAGCACCGGCCCCCGGGCCGTCGAAGCGATGATCAGGCCGGTGCGGCCTAGGTCAGCTGGTAGAGCGGCCCGTCGCCGCCCTCGGGCGTCGTCAGGCGGCCGCCCTTGGCCGTGATCGCACCGCACTGCACGCAGTTCGTGTAGTTGACGATGACGTCGACCGGGCCCGTCTCGGGCGCCTCCTCCGGGATCTCGTAGACCCCGGCCGGGCACATCCACTTCCAGGTCTCCGCGATCTCGCGCGGGACGCGCTTCTGCACGCGGATGTGGTTGGGCGCGTCGTCGCGGGTCGCGTTGCCCGTGATGTAGACCGACGACAGCTTGTCGAAGATGTACTTGCCGTCCGGCTTCGGGTACTTCTTCGCCGTCTTGCCGATGAACATCGGCGCCTCGTCGTTGCGGTGCCAGGCCCAGCGGCCTCCGGGGAACTTGCCCTTCGTCGCGATCATCGCGTTGACGAGCGGAGCGCCCTTGATGAAGCCCTTCTGGAACGGCTGGCGGGTGTTGCGGACCTCGTAGAGCTCCTTGCCGATCGAGGACTCCTCGACCGCCGTCTCGTACGCGGAGAGATCCGTGCCGCCGGCCTTCAGCGTGTCGTAGATCGCGTCGCCGGCGAGGATGCCCGACTTGATGCAGTGGTGGACGCCCTTGAGCGACACCGTGTCGACCATGCCCGCGGAGTCGCCCACGAGGAGCGCGCCCGGCATCGTCAGCTTCGGCATCGACCAGTAGCCGCCGCCGGGAAGCGCCTTCGCGCCCCAGGCCACGCGCTCGCCGCCCTCGAGGATCTTCTTCACGAGGGGGTGGGTCTTGAACAGCTGCAGCAGGTCGTGCGCCGAGGTCGTGGCGTCGGCGTACTCGAGGTCGATGACGAAGCCGATGGACACGAGGTCCTCGCCCTTGTCGTTCTTCATCGGGTAGATCCAGGTGCCACCGATCTGGCCGTACTTCGCCGAGAGCGACAGCGGCCACGGGCCGATCGTGTGGATCAGGCGGTTCAGGGCGGTCGGGACCTTCCAGACCTCCTTGACGCCGAGCTCCCACACCTGGGGCTCGCGGCCCTTGGCGAGGTCGAACTCGCGGATCGCGGCGCCGGTGATGTGGCCCCAGCAGCCCTCGGCGAGGACGGTGGCCTTCGCCGTGATGTCGGTGCCGGGCTCGAAGTTGCCGAGCGGCTCGCCGTCCTTGCCGCGGCCCTTGTCGCCGGAGCGGACGCCGCGGACCTTCCCGTCCTCGACCAGCAGCTGCGTCGCCGCGGTCTCGGTGAGGATGTAGGCGCCGGCCTCCTCGGCCTGCGCCTGCTGGTAGCGGGCGAGCGCGGCGACCGAGATGACCTCGTTGCCGTGGTTCTTGAACGGCGGGGGCGGCGGGATCCGCAGCGCGAGCTTGGAGGTCGGCGTCAGGTAGACGGCCTCCTTGTGGACCTCGCCGAACGCGAAGCCCTCCTTGCGCCAGTCCTCGCGGGTCAGGTCGGGGAAGAGCTCCTGCAGCGGCCCCGGCCGGACGACCGCGCCGGACAGGTTGTGCCCGCCGCACGTCTTGGCCTTCTCGACGACCGCGACCGGCACCTCGCCCAGCTGCTCGAGCAGCTCGGGATCGTTCCCGAGCCGCTGGAGCAACCGGTTGGCGGTGGCCAGGCCGGCGGTGCCACCGCCGACGATGGCCACGCCCACGTCGATGCGCTCTTCCTCGTCATCGAGCTCGCGCTTGATGAACTCCTTCTGCGTATCGACCGGCGGCGGGAACTCCGCCGGCGACGGATGCTTGCCGTTGGATCCCGCCATCGCTTGATCAGCCGCCCTTCTTGGCCTTCACGGCCTCGGTGAGCTTCGGCAGGATCTTGTTCAGGTCCCCGACGATGCCGAGGTCCGAGAACTCGAAGATCGGGGCGTTCGCGTCCTTGTTGATCGCCACGATGTTCTCCGACGCCTGCATGCCGACCTTGTGCTGGATCGCGCCGGAGATGCCCGCCGCGAGATACAGCTTCGGGGCGACGGTCTTGCCCGTCTGGCCGATCTGCGCCGCGTAGGGGTACCAGCCGGCGTCGACCACCGCGCGGGTGGCGGCGACGGCGCCGCCGAGCGCCTTGGCGAGGTCGGTGCAGAGGTCGAAGCCCTCCGCCTTGCCGAGCCCGCGGCCGCCGGCGACCAGGATGTCGGCGTCCTCGATGTTGACGTCGGCGCCACGCTGCTCGCCGCGCACGGTCATCGTGGCCTGGCTCGCCTGCGGGCTGAGCTGCACCGTGACGTCCTCGACCTCGGCCGCGCCGGAGCCCGACTCGACGATCTCGAACGAGTTCAGACGGCCGATGATGATGCCGCGGTCCTTGTACTTCGACGTCGAGATCGACGAGTCGCCCAGGATCGGGCGCTCCGCCTGGAGCTTGCCGTCGACGACGTTGACCTGCGTGACCTCCATCGTCACGCCGGCGTTCAGCCGCGCGGCCAGACCGGCGCCGACCTCGAAGCCGAGCAGACCGCCGCCGAACAGCGCGTAGTCGTAGCCGTTGGCTTCGAACAGGTGCGCCATCGAGTCGATGACCGGCTGGGACAGGCCCTCGGGGGCCTCGACGCGGAAGACCTTCGTCGCGCCGTACTTGCCGAGCGAGGACGCGGCCTCGTCGGAGATCCCCTCGCCGACCACGACGACGTGGTTGTCGGTGCCCAGCTGCTGCGAGAGCTTGGCGGCCTCGGAGACCGCGCCCTGGGAGTTCTTGTTGATCTCGCCCTCGTAGTGGAGGGCGAACGTCAGGATGCCCGCCATCTAGATCAGCTTCCTCTCGTCGAGCCAGGCGACGATCTTCTCGACCGTCTCGTTCGTGTCCTCGTCCTCGATGATCTCGCCGCCCGCCTTCTGCGGCGGAGCCTTGTAGTCACCGCAGACGACCTTCGAGCCGGCCTCGCCGACCTTGTCGGCCTCGATGCCGGCGTCGCCGATGCCCTTGGTGTCGAGGGGCTTCTTCTTCGCGCCCATGATCGCCTTCAGCGACGGGTAGCGCGGCTCGTTGATCGCGTCGCCGACCGAGATGACGGCCGGGAGCGTGATCTGGACGGTGTCGTAGCCGTACTCGGCCTGACGCTCCGCCTTGATGCCCTCGCCGGTGACGTCCATGGCGATGACCTGGGTGAGCGACGGCATGCCCAGGTGCTCGGCCACGACGGCGCCGATCGTGTAGCACTCGCCGTCGTCGGACTGCTGCCCGAGGAGGACGAGGTCGGGGCTCTCGGTCTGGAGGACCTTGGCCAGGGCGTAGCCGGTCGCGGCGACGTCGGAGCCGGCGAGGGCCCCGTCCGTCAGCTGGATCGAACGGTCGGCGCCGAGCGACACGGCCTTGTGCAGTGCGCGGATGGAGCTCTCGGGCCCCATGGTGACCGCCACGATCTCGGAGACCTCGACAGCACCGCCTTCGCGGATCTGCATGGCCGCCTCGATGGCGTGGGTGTCATAAGGATTGAGGTTCTTCTCACCGCTGCGATCCATACGACCCGTGGACGGGTCGATGCGCTTCGTCACAGCAGCGTCTGGCACCTCTTTGACCAGGACGCAAATCTTCAAAACGGCCTCCTTCGCGGCAAACGAACGTTCGCCATGCTATCCGATTGACTCGTCAGTCAATCTCAGGTCGGGGTATTGAATCAGGCCGCGTCGCGCTCGCCGACGCCGCCCCGGATGAAGTCGATGATGGCCTGGGTCGGCGCGCCCGGGGTGAAGACCTCCGAGACCCCGAGCTTCTTCAGCTCCGGGATGTCGTCGGCGGGGATCGTGCCGCCCACGGTCACCAGCACGTCGTCGACGCCCTGCTCGCGCAGGAGCTCGACGACCTTCGGGACCAGCGTCATGTGCGCGCCCGAGAGGATCGAGAGGCCGACGGCGTCGGCGTCCTCCTGGATGACGGTCTCCACGATCTGCTCAGGCGTCTGATGCAGACCCGTGTAGATGACCTCCATCCCCGCGTCGCGCAGGGCCCGGGCGATGATCTTCGCCCCACGGTCGTGACCGTCCAAGCCAGGCTTGGCGACGACGACTCGGATCTTGCGTTCAACGGTGGTCTCGGGCATCGGCGGGCGGGATTGTATGGCCGCCGCGTAGAGATCGGCTCCGTCAGGGCATCAGGTGGGGACGGACGAGGGGTCCTCCGAGCGGTTGCCGACCGCTGGTGATTGTCCTACAATCGGACGATGCGCTCGCTGCCGGTCGTCGCCACGTTCGCCGCGTATCTGCCCGCCGCGGTCGCCGCTCCGGTGGCCGACGCCCTGAGCGGCGGGGAGCCCGGGCCATACGTCGTGGCCTTCTGCGCGGCGTTCGCGCTGGCGTTCCCGGCCTGGGGCCGGTGGGCGGACAGGAGGGAGTCGTCCTCCTCCGAGACCTTCGTGCTCGGCGTCGCGCTCGTGGCCGTGGCGCTCGCCGGCGCGCTGTTGGCGATCTCTCCAAACGAGGCGTGGGCGATCGGCGCCCGCGCGCTGGAGGGCGCGGCCGCCGCCGGCGTCCCTCCCGTCGCCCAGGCGATCCTGGCGCGCCGCGGCGGCGCCGGCGGCTCGGGGCGGTCGATCGGCCCGATGATGATCGCCGTCGCGGTGGCGACGCTGGGTGGGCCGCTGATCGCTTCGATCGTCGGCGACCTGACGAGCTGGCGATGGGCGATCGTCGTCGTCGCGGTCCTCCCCGCGCTGGCGCTCTCCGCCACCCTCCTGGCGCTCCGCGCCAAGGCCGAATCGCCCGCCCGTGTCGATTTCCTCCCGCATAGCGAGAAGAAATCGACACGGAGTGTGCTTTCGCTCAACTCCGGGCTCATGGCGGGGTGGGTGGTGAGCGCGCTGGTGCTCTCCGCCTACTGGACGGTGCTGACGCGGCTGGGGACGATGGTCGGGAGTGGTGGGCTCGATCTGGGTGATGGCGTCGCCGCGTTCGAGCCGCTGGCCGGGGCGTTGGGAATCCCGCTGGTCGTGCTTGCCGCCCGCTCGGCCGATCGGCGCGGGCCGCGCGACGCGATGACGGTGACGATGGCCGGCGGGGCGCTCGCGCTGGGGGCGGCGGCGGTCAGCCAGAGCGCGGCGGTGTTCCTCGTCGCGGCGGGAATGGCGCTGGCGCTGTACTGGGCGTACCTCCCCGTCGTGGCCGTCCAGGTCCAGCGCTCGGCGCCCGACGACGCGCGGGCGCGGGCCGCCGCCGTGCTCTACAGCTCGATGTGGTCGGGCGCGGCGATCGGCGGGCTCGCGGCGACGGTCGCGCCGTCGTGGCGGTTCGTGCTCGTCGGCGCCGCGATCGCGTGGGCGCTGGCCGGACTGGTCGCCTGGCGTGGCTTCCTGCCGCATCCCGCGCGATGATGCACCGAAGGATGGCCGCGCTCGAGCGCCGAACCACCGTCGACGTCCTCGCCTCCGCGCTGCGCGAGCGGATCCTCGACGGCGACCTCCAGCCGGCCTCGCGGCTCGTCGAGCGCGAGATCGTCGACCGCTACGAGGTCGCGCGGACGACCGTGCGCGCGGCGCTGCAGGCGCTCGCCGCCGAGGGGCTCGTCCGGATCGAGACGCACCGCGGCGCGCGCGTCGCGCAGCTCGGTCCCGACGACTTCCACGCGCTGTTCCAGCTGCGGACCGCGCTGGAGATGGAGTCCGCGCACCTCGCGCTCGAGCGCCACGACGGGACGCTGCCGCCCGAGGTCCACCGCGCGGTCGACCGGCTGTCGGCGGCGTGCGCGGTGCCGAAGCCGCGCTGGCGGACGATCGCCGCCTCCCACGCCGGGGTCCACGAGGCGCTCGTCGCCGCCGGCGGGAGCCCACGGATCGAGGCGGCCTACCGGCAGCTCAACGCCGAGCTGCAGCTGTTCGTGGTCGCGCTGCGGCCCGTGTGGAGCGGCGAGAAGATGGCGGCCCACCACGTCGAGCTCCTGCACGGGCTCGAGTCCGAGGGGACGCCCGCGCTGCGGCGGCACCTCGACGAGGGGCTCGCCGAGGTCTCCGGCGGTCGCGCCGCTACTTGACCTTCAACGTCATCCGCATGTCCGGCTGGTGCACGGTGCAGATGATCGAGTAGGTGCCGGCCTTCGTCAGCTTCTTGGAGAAGCTGCCCTTCGACTGGATCGAGGAGCGGAACTTCGCCGGGCCCTTGGTGACCGACACGTTGTGCGGCGCCACACCGGTCCACACCCACTTCACGGTCGTGCCCTTCTTGACCGTGACCGTCGGCGCCTTGCCGTCCTTGACGAAGTAGTCGTCGCCGATCTTGACCGAGCTGGTCGCGGCGAGCGCGGGGATCGCGCAGGCGGCGCAGACGGCGAGAGCGGCGAGGAGGACGGCGAGCTTGCGCATGGGAGACAGGCTAGTCAAGGCTGCGATCCTGCCCGGGTGCTCGGCATCGCGACCCTCCTCGCCGCCGGCGCCCTCGGCGGCGCGGCGGCCCACCCGGCCGAAGCCGTGCGCCCGCCGATCGTGCAGCGGCCGATCCCGTACGGCTCCAAGCGCACCGGCGAGATGGCCGCCTACGCCAAGCGCCACTACGGGATCGACGGCTTCCGGCTGAGGGACCCGAAGGTGATCGTCGTCCACTACACGGCAAACAGCAGCTTCCGCGCCACGTTCGACACGTTCGCGCCCGACCGCCCCGATGTCGAGCTCCACGAGCTGCCCGGCCTCTGCTCGCACTTCGTCGTCGACACCGACGGGACGATCTACCAGCTCGTGTCGATCTCGATCATGTGCCGCCACACCGTCGGGCTCAACTACACGGCGATCGGCGTCGAGAACGTCGGCACGAGCGCCGGGCAGATCTTCGCGCGGCCCGCCCAGCTGCGCGCCTCGACGCGGCTCGTCGCGTGGCTGCGCTGCCGCGAGGGCATCGGCCTGAAGAACGTGATCGGCCACGCCGAGAGCCTGAGCTCGCCGTACCACCGCGAGCGCGTCGCCTCCCTGAAGCGCCAGACGCACGCGGACTTCGACGCCCGCGAGATGCGGACCTACCGCGCCGCGCTCGCCGGGCGCGCCTGCCCGTAGCCCTGCTCGCGCAGCCAGTCGACCGTCCGCGCCTGGCCCTCCTCGAGGCCGACCTCCGGCGCCCAGCCCAGGACCGTCCGGGCGCGGGCGTTGGAGTACGTCCCGGTGCGCGCGAGGTAGCGGGCCGACGCGGCGTTAACGTCGCCGCCGCGCGCGAGCCGCCGCGCGGCCTCGGCGGCCACGACCGCCAGCGGCGTCGGCAGCGCCGGGATCCAGCGGCCGAGCAGCGCCGCGTACGGGGCGAAGAACTCGGCCGTCGTCGGGCCGATCCCGTCGGTGAGCGTGAGGACGAGGCCGGCGGCGTCGGCGTGGGTGGCGGCGAGCACGACGCCGTCGACGAGGTTGTCGACGTAGACCGGCGAGAAGACCCCGCGGCCGCGGGCGGGCAGCGCGAAGCGGCGCGCGAGGATCGCCTGGGCCGGCAGGGTCGCCCAGGCCCGCGAGCGCGGGCCGTAGACGTCGCCGGGCCGGACCACGACGACCTCGAGCTCTCCGGCGCCGTGCGCGGCCAGCGCGACTTGCTCGGAGGCGATCTTGGTGTCCGGGTACGGGATCCCGGTCGGCTTGACCGGATGGTGCTCGTCGGCGCCGTCGGGGAAGTCGTTGCCGAAGACCGTGACCGACGAGAAGTGCACGAAGCGCCGCGCGCCGGCGCGCTGCGCGGCGTCGAGCGCGTGGCGGGTGCCGAGCACGTTCGCGCGCCAGACGCCCTCGTAGTCCTCGAGCCGGAACGAGACGACCGCCGCGGTGTGGATCACGACGTCGCTGCCGGCGGCGTGGGCCTGCCACGGGCCGGGGACGGCGACGTCGCCCGCGACGACGCCGGCGGCGGGATCCGGCACGAGGTCGCAGCCGGCGACCTCGTGGCCGTCGGCCCGCAGCCGCTCGGCGAGGGCGCGGCCGATGAAGCCCGACGCGCCGGTGACGAAGAACCGCATCGCCGAGGCCCGAGCCCTAGTCGCGCGCGGCTTCGCCGAGCAGCGCGCGGGCGATGACGAGGCGCTGGATCTCGCTCGTGCCCTCGTAGATCTCGGTGACCTTGGCGTCGCGGTAGTAGCGCTCCACCGGGAACTCCTTGGTGTAGCCGTAGCCGCCGAGCACCTGGATCGCCTCGCCGGTGACCTCGCGGGCGACGCGCGACGCGAAGAGCTTCGCCTGCGCGCCCTCGACGGTGTGCGGCCGGCCGGCCTCCTTGGCGCGGGCCGCGCGCCAGGTCAGCGCGCGCGCCGCCTCGACGCTCGTCTGCATGTCGGCGAGCTTCTGCTGGATCGCCTGGTGGCCGCCGATCGGCTTGCCGAACGTGCGGCGCTCCTTCGCGTAGGCGACGGCGGCGTCGAGCGCGGCCTGCGCGATCCCGACCGCCTGCGCGGCGATCCCAATCCGGCCGCCGTCGAGCGTCGACAGCGCGATCCGCATCCCGCCGCCGGCGGGCCCCATCCGGTCGCCGGGCGTGTCCTCGAACGCGAGGTCGGCGGTCGAGGAGGAGTTCAGGCCCATCTTCTCCTCCTCACGGGTCACCCGGAACCCGGCGGCGCCGCGACGCACGACGAAGCACGACGGCTTGGCCGGGTCCTTCGCGAAGACGAGGAACGTGTGGGCGTGCGAGCCGTTGGTGATCCACTGCTTCGTCCCCGAGATGAGGCAGTCGTCGGTGGCGCGCGTGAGCATCGCGCCCGCGTCGCTGCCGGAGCCCGACTCGGTCAGCGCGAACGCCCCGATCTCGTGACCCTGGGCGAGCGCCGGGACCAGCGCGCCGACCTGCTCCACGGAGCCGTGCGCGAGCAGCGGCAGCGTGCACGCGCTCGTGTGCACCGCGACCGTCACCCCCACGCCCGCGTCGCCGCGCGACAGCTCCTCGAGCACGAGCACGTAGGCGAGGAAGTCGGCGCCCGCGCCGGCGTGCTCCGCCGGGACGCAGACGCCCATCAGCCCGAGCTCGCCGAGCTGCCGGAAGACGTCCGTGGGGAACTCGTGGTCGTGATCCCAGCGCGCGGCGTCCGGGGCGATCACCTCGTCGGCGAAGCGCCGCGCGAGGTCGCGGATCTCACGCTGCTCGTCGGTCAGCTCGTGGAGGCTCATCGCGTGCGACCCCGCACCCGCGAGCCGGCGCCACCCGCGGCCGCCGCGGCCAGCAGCGCCGCGCCGATCTTCAGCCGCCGCCCGAGCGTCTCGAAGCGCATCACGTCCCAGCCCTCCTCCGCGGACACCCGCGCCAGCTCCGAGTCCGGGTTCACGGCCACCGGATGGCCGACCGCGCGGAGCATCGGCAGGTCCGACGCGGAGTCCGAGTACGCCCACGAGGCGGCGAGGTCGATCCCGTCGCGCTCGGCGATCTCGGCCATCCGCAGCGGCTTGCCCTCGCCGTAGCAGAACGGCCCCACGAAGCGGCCCGTGTAGAGGCCGTCGCGCTTCTCCAGCCGCGAGCCCGCGGCGCCGTCGAAGCCCAGTACGTGCGCGAGCACCCCGGCCATGTCCTGGGTCGCCGCCGTGCAGATGTAGACCCGGCGGCCCTCGTCCTGGTGGTTGTAGGCCGTCTCCAGCATCCGCGGGTACAGGCGCGGCAGCACGCCCGCCAGCACCTGCGGCCCGAGCCGCTCGAGGTCGGCGACCCGCCGGCCCTCGAGGAACACCGCGAGCCGGTCCTTGACGCCCTGCGTCTCCTCGTCGGTCGAGCCGCGCAGCCGGAACTTCACGTTCGCCAGCGCGTCCGACCCCATCTGCCGCCGCGACACGAGGCCCGCGCGGTACGCCGCGCGGGCCCAGTGCAGGCCGGAGGAACCGGCCATCAGCGTGCGGTCGAGGTCGAAGAACGCGGCGGCGGTGCCGGCCACGAGGCCCTCCGCTCAGCCGTCGACGCGGATGATGATCGCGTCGCCCTGCCCGCCGCCCGAGCAGATCGCCGCGACGCCGAGGCCGCCGCCGCGACGGCGGAGCTCCAGCGCGAGCGAGCCGATGATCCGCGCGCCGGAGGCGCCGATCGGGTGGCCGAGCGCGACCGCGCCGCCGTTGACGTTGACCTTGTCCTCGTCGATGCCGAGCAGCCGCACCGAGTGCAGGGCGACCGAGGCGAACGCCTCGTTGATCTCCCAGAGGTCGATGTCGGACGCGCTCAGGCCGGCCTTGGCCAGCGCCTTCTCCGCCGCGCTCGCCGGGGTCGTGGCGAGGTAGGCGAAGTCGTTCGCGGACTGGGCGTGGCCGACGATCGTGGCGAGCACGTCCTTCCCGTTGGCGGCCGCCCACTCGTCGGAGGAGAGGATCAGCGCGCCGGCGCCGTCGTTGACGCCCGGCGAGTTGCCGGCGGTGTGCGAGCCCTCCTTGGACACGAGGCCCGGAAGCGCGGCGAGCGACTCGAGCGTGGAGCCGCGGCGCGGCGCCTCGTCGACCTCGACGACCGTGTCGCCCTTGCGGCCCTTCACGGTCACCGGGACGATCTCCTCGGGCAGGCGGCCGGCGTCGGTCGCCTCGAGCGCGAGCTCGTGGCTGCGCAGCGCCCAGCGGTCGAGGTCCGGGCGGGTGATCTCGAGCTCGGCGCTCGTCTCCGTCGCCTCGACGAACATCTGCTTGCCGCTGAACGGGTTGGTGAGGCCGTCGTGGACCATCGCGTCGAGCGCCTTGGCGTCGCCCATGCGGTAGCCGAAGCGCGCCTCGGGCAGCAGGTACGGAGCCTTCGACATCGACTCCATGCCGCCGCCGACGCCGACCTCGACGTCCCCGGCGCGGATCGCCTGGTCGAGGATCACCGCGGCGCGGAGGCCGCTGGCGCAGACCTTGTTGACGGTCTCGGAGGAGATCTCCTTCGGGACCCCGGCCTTGATCTGGGCCTGGCGCGAGGGGATCTGCCCCTGGCCGGCCTGGAGGACCTGGCCCATCACGACATGGTCGACCTGCTCGGGATCGACGGAGGCGCGCTCGAGCGCGGCGGCGATGGCGATGCCGCCGAGGTCGGTGGCATCCAGGCTGGCGAGTCCGCCGCCCATCTTCCCGATGGGGGTACGCGCGGACCCGAGAATCACGGTCTTGGGCATGTCCTGCATCGTATGGCCCATGAACGCCTCCGCGACCACCGCCTCCCCCGCCGACTCCGGCGCCGACACGATCGTCGTCGGCCTCTTCGACGGCGAGCCGGTCGCCCACGACCTCGAAGGAGCCCCGCTGACCGCGCTCGTAGACAGCGGCGAGGCCCGCCCGAAGCTCCGCCATCTCGCGCTCGCGCACGCCGCCGGGAAGCGCTGGATCGTCGCCGGGCTCGGGGCCCGCGCGGCCTTCGACCACGAGCGCGCGCGGCTCGTCGCGGCCACCGTGCTCGGCCGCGCGACCGAGCTCGGCGCCGAGCGGCTGTGCTGGAAGCTGCCCCACGGCGTCGACGACGACGTCGCCGGCGCGCTCGTCGAGGGCACGCTGCTG
>Ga0164241_10000819_pt1 | contig 46262 bp, 40 predicted proteins | sample OricomyardsoilBY_FD_108780 | JGI IMG/M metagenome (GOLD analysis project Ga0164241, IMG submission 108780) | Backyard soil microbial communities from Emeryville, California, USA - Original compost - Back yard soil (BY) | ecosystem: Environmental > Terrestrial > Soil > Unclassified | place: USA... | reverse complement strand
TGTTCTTCGCTTCGATGACCGTGGTCTGGATCTCATCAGGCCCGCCGGCCGCCGGCGAAGACTGGTCATTGCCCGACGTGCGCACGTTGGCATCCGGAACGATCTTCACGATCTGGCCCGAGCGCACCGCCGCGAAGTTATGCACCTGCAGCAGCGAAAGGAAGGCGTAGTACAGCTGCGTGGCCGTCATCGGCGTTGGGTTGATCAGGCTCACAGTCGCGCGCACGCGCGGATCGGGGATGAAGGTGACGCCGGTGACTTCGCCAACCGCCTCGGCAACCTGCTCGATGGGCGTATCCCGGAAGTTCGGCGTCATCATCCTCGAAGAGGACAACGTGGCCTGTGGCGGCGGTGGGGTCTGTGCCGGAATGGCGGTGGTCACGCTGGCCAGCAGCAGGGCGGTACGCACCATTGCGCGGATGGATCGGTTCATATCGTTACCTCGCGCTCTCGGGCGCAGCCGGCGGCGGCACGCCATCCGGCGGTGCCGGGCTTATGCTCAGCCGTTCGGCTTCGCTGGCCACCTCGGCCAGATTCAGCTGCAGGTCCAGGGGGGAGTTGTTGCGTATCACCGTGACCCGCGCCTCCGCGGCATTGCTCAGGGTGTTGAAAATCTCATCGGGGCGCGTCTGGCCTTCAAGGGTAGTCCCATTGATGGCCGTCACCATATCTCCCGGGCGCAGCCCCAGTTTGCTGAACGCCTGGGCGTTGCTGCCGGGATACACGCGGATTCCCCGCAGCCGGCCTTCGGCCAGTACCGGGGTGCGCTGGATGACCTGGTTGATGAGGCCGGGGTTTTCGCGGATCAGCTGCTGCACCCGCTGCGCGGACTGGGCTGGATTGGCGGCGCTGGCCAGAGGCGGGGCTGCGGTGGAGGAGGTGGTGCGGCGCGGCAGCAGCAGCGTTTCCACAGTGCCGCCCCGATCCAGCAGCACGCGATCCACCAGCACGGCATGCAGGCGGGCCCCGCCGGGGACGGTTTCACCGACCCGGTAGAATTTGATGCTGGTGGGGGAGGCACCCAGCATGGCAAACCCCCGCTTCTCGTCGATATCGGCGATGACCCCGGCCAGCACCAGGGCCATGCTGGTGACCGGCGCGCTCCCGGCAGCCGGCGCACTCTGGCCGAAGAGATTGGCGCGCAGGATGGAAGGGATATCGACCACATTGCGCACCGGCGGGGGGCGTACAGCCTCGGGCGGAGGCGGGGCAGAACCGCCGGCCAGTCCCGCTACCAGGGTTGCCGCGCGGACTCCGAGCAGGACCACCAGCAGGGCGGTGATCCATCGGGGCGCGCGGGCGATCAGCTGGCCGACCAGCTCGCCGTCCAGATGCAGCGCTTGCGCAACGGTAGCCACTATCGAAGTATTATGCTGGTTGCGCGATTAAGCGCTCAAGCAATTGTTTTAACTTCACAAAAGCATCACATTTTGGCCTGGGGCTGTCGCCGGGCGGCGACCGGATCGGGACTTGGTATGCGGGCAACTGGCCCCATAATGCATTGAGCAGATATGGCGAAGTCGAATCGACCAGAGGAACGTGAGGGCCAGGCCGGCCTCATGGTGGAGGAAGCGGCTCCGGAGACGAAGCAGCCGCCGCTGTTCAGCGTCCTGCTGCTCAATGACGACTACACGCCGATGGATTTCGTCGTGAACGTGCTGGAGCGTTTTTTCCGGATGGACCGGGAGTCTGCCGAGCGCGTCATGCTCGAGGTGCACATGAAGGGCAAAGGGGTCTGCGGGGTGTTCACCTACGAGATCGCCGAAACCAAGGTCGCGCAGGTCATGACCTACTCGCGCGACAACCAGCATCCGCTGATGTGCACGCTGGAACAGGCCTGAAGTTATTGCCAGAGATGGACGGAGGGTGATCAATTGCTGTCTTCCGAGCTGGAAAGTTGTCTGAATGGGGCCTTCGCGCAGGCGCGCGAGGCACGTCATGAATTCCTGACAGTCGAGCACCTGCTGCTGTCCATTCTCGATGCGCCGCGGGTGCGCGAGATCCTCAAGGCCGGAGGCGCGGATATTCGCCGCCTTGCAGATGAGCTGCGGCGCCACATCGACGACACCACCCCGCGCATGAAGGCCGGCGAAGACGATCGCGAGGTCCAGCCCACGCTGGGGTTCCAGCGCGTGCTGCAGCGCGCGGTGTTCCAGGTGCAGTCCGGCGGACGGCGCGAGGTTGCCGTGGCCGATGTGCTGGTGGCGATCTTCAGCGAGAAGCAGAGCCACGCCGTGTTCCTCCTGAACCGGCACGAGATCACGCGCCTGGATGTCACGCAGTACATCTCGCATGGCCTGGCAAAGGGGCCGGAGGAGAAGGTCGGGCGTGAAGAGGCGCCGCCCGAAGGCGAGCGTGAAGCCGAAGGCGGCAGCGCGCTCGACAAATTCGCCATGAACCTGAACAAGGCGGCGGCAGAGGGCCGCATCGATCCGCTGGTGGGCCGGCGGGTGGAGATAGAGCGCACCATCGAGATCCTGTGCCGGCGCCGCAAGAACAACCCGCTGTACGTGGGCGAGGCGGGCGTTGGCAAGACGGCAATCGTCGAAGGCCTGGCGCGACTCATCGTCGAGGGCAAGGTGCCCGATGTGCTCAGCGACAGCGTCATCTATTCACTGGATCTGGGCAGCCTGCTGGCCGGGACCAAGTACCGCGGCGACTTCGAGAAGCGGCTCAAGGCCGTGGTCAGCGAGATCCGCAAACAGCCGGGAGCCGTGCTGTTCATCGACGAGATCCACACGCTGATCGGCGCCGGCGCTACTTCTGGCGGCGTCATGGATGCCTCGAATCTCATCAAGCCGGCACTGACCAGCGGCGAGCTGCGCTGCATTGGCTCCACCACCTACCAGGAATATCGCGGCATCTTCGAGAAGGATCACGCGCTGTCGCGCCGGTTCCAGAAGATCGACGTGATCGAACCGACGGTATCCGAGACAGTGGAGATCCTCACGGGCCTGAAGCCGCGTTACGAGGAACATCACGGCATCACCTACACCGATGCCGCCATCAAGGCGGCGGCCGAGCTGGCTGCGCGCCATATCAATGACCGCCACCTGCCGGACAAGGCCATCGACGTGATGGATGAAGCCGGTGCCCGCGCGCGCCTGCGGCCCCTGCCCGAGCGCAGCGGCGTCGTCGATGTCGCGGAAATCGAAGACGTGGTGGCGCGCATCGCGCGCATTCCGGCCAAGACCGTCTCCACCTCCGACAAGGAAGTGCTGCGCAACCTCGAGCGCAACCTGAAGCTGGTCATCTTCGGGCAGGATCCGGCCATCGAGGCCCTGGCGGCTGCCATCAAGATGGCGCGTTCGGGCCTCGGCGAACAGCGCAAGCCGGTGGGCAGTTTCCTGTTCGCCGGGCCCACGGGCGTGGGCAAGACCGAGGTGACGCGGCAGCTGGCTGCATCACTGGGCGTGGAATTCCTGCGCTTTGACATGTCCGAGTACATGGAACGCCACACCGTATCGCGGCTGATCGGTGCGCCTCCAGGCTATGTGGGCTTCGACCAGGGTGGGTTGCTCACCGAAGCGGTGGCCAAGAATCCCCACTGCGTGCTGCTGCTCGATGAAATCGAGAAGGCGCATCCGGATGTATTCAACCTGCTGCTGCAGGTGATGGACCATGGCGTGCTGACCGACAACAACGGCCGCAAGACGGATTTCCGCCACGTGATCATCGTGATGACGACCAATGCCGGGGCGCAGGAGATGAGCCGACCCGCCATTGGATTCACGCATTCCGACAACACCAGCGACGGCATGGAGGCCATCCGGCGCCTGTTCACGCCTGAGTTCCGCAATCGCCTCGATGCCGTCATCCAGTTCGGCCCGCTGTCCAAGGCGACCATCGAGCGCGTGGTGGACAAGCTGCTGGTCGAAGTGGAGATGCAGCTGGAGACCAAGGGCGTGCAGTTCTCCATAGACGATGCCTCGCGCAGCTGGCTGGCGGAATTCGGCTACGACCCGAAGATGGGTGCGCGGCCGATGGCGCGGCTGATCCAGGACCAGATCAAGCGGCCGCTGGCCGAGGAGCTGCTGTTCGGCAAGCTGGCCGATGGTGGGCAGGTGACGGTATCGGTGGCCGACGACGGCAAGTCGCTGAAGCTGAACACCACGCCGCTGGCGCGGCCGGTGCTGCCGCAGCCTGCTACCTAGATTTGAGCCGGGAGCGCGTTATCGCCCGCGGTAGACGATCCGGCCCTTGCTCAGGTCGTACGGAGTCATCTCGACCGTGACTGCGTCCCCGGTGAGGATGCGGATGTAGTTCTTCCGCATCTTGCCGGAAATGTGCGCTGTGACCACGTGGCCGTTCTTGAGCTGCACACGAAACGTTGTGTTGGGCAGGGTTTCGACAACCTCGCCTTCCATCTGTATCGCGTCGTCTTTGGCCATGTGTCCTGCTTGCCCCGGAAAGGCCGCGAATTCTGCATAAACCCGCGCCTCAAATCAAATGAGGGGCTAATCGGGCAGGTAACGCAGGAACTCGCTGCGCGGAATAGGGCGGCTGCCCATGCTGCGCAGGTGCGCCGAGGGCATCTGGCAGTCGATCAGGGCGATGCCGCGCTCGGCGCAGTGCCGCGACGCCCACACCAGCGCCACCTTGGAGGCATTGTCACGGCGGCTGAACATGGACTCGCCACTAAACACGCGGCCGCTGCGCACCCCGTACAGGCCCCCGACGAGCTCCCTGCCGCTCCAGACCTCAATACTGGCCGCCGCGCCCAGTTGGTGCAGCTGCAGGTAGGCGGCTTGCATCTCGGCGGTGATCCAGGTGCCGGCAGCCTGGCTGCGCGTGGCGGCGCAGCCGGCAATCACCGCGGGGAAATCCTGGTTTTCGGTCACCGTGAAGGTCTCTCGCAGCAATACCCGCCGCAGGCTGCGTGATACATGCACCTCGGCCGGAAACAGGACTTCCCGGGGGTCGGGCGACCACCACATGACCGGTTCCCCGGGTGAATACCAGGGAAAGATGCCGCGCCGGTAGGCGGCCATAACGCGCTCGGGCAGCAGGTCGCCGCCGGCCGCCAGCAGGCCGGGAGGTTCGTCCAGCGCACGGCTGACTGGCGGGAATACAGAGGGCGGATCGCCAGGTTGCAGCCAGGTGATGCGCTTCATGTCCGGCTCTTCATGTCCGGCGATAGGGCACGTGGGCATTCACCGCCGCGGCGTAGTCCTCCACGGAAACAGCCTCACGGCGCAGGTAATCGGCAATGGCGGAGCGGAAGCGCGGGTCGGCGATGTAGTGCGCCGACCAGCTGTGGCTCGGCACGAAGCCGCGCGCCACCTTGTGCTCCCCCTGTGTCCCTGGCTCGAAGCGCGACAGCCCCTGGGTAATGCAGAACTCGATGCCCTGGTGGTAGCACAGTTCGAAATGCAGGCTGTGGAAGTCCCCGGTGGCGCCCCAGTAGCGGCCGAAAAGCGCATCGGGCCCGACAAAGAAGATCGCGGCGGCTACGGGCTGTGCTCGCTGCAACGCCAGCTTGACCAGCATTGCATCCCCCAGCGTGCGTGCCACCTCGTGGAAAAACGCCAGGTTCAGGTAGGGCTCATGTCCGTGGGCGTGGAATGTGGCGGCATGCACCCCATGGATGAATTCCAGCTGTGGTCCGTCAAGCTCGCCGCCGCGCAGCGTGAGGATCTGCAGGCCCGCTTCCTCGATGCGGCGCCGCTCCCGGCGCACCTGCTTGCGCTTGTCGGCGCGGAAACCGGCCAGGTATTCCTCGAAGCTGCGGTACCCGGCGTTGTGCCAGTGGAACTGCACATCGCTGCGCAGCAGCCAGCCATGGCGCTGGAAGTGTTCGCGTTCGGCCTCGGCGATGAAAGTGGCGTGTGCCGAAGAGAGATCCTGGGTGCGGCAGCGCTGCTCCAGCGCGTCGATCATCCGGTCCGCCATGGCGGCAGCGTCGGCGCCGGGTGCGATCAGCAGGCGTGGGCTGTTGACCGGGGAATAGGGCACGGCGCACTGCAGCTTCGGGTAGTAGGCGAGGCCATGGCGCGCGTAGGCCTGGGCCCAGCCGAAATCGAATACAAATTCGCCCCAGGAATGGGTCTTGCGATAGACCGGAGCCGCCGCGCACAGCCGCCCTGCGGTGAACAGCGCCAGGTGTGCTGGAACCCAGCCTGTGTCGCGGCCCACGCAGCCACTGTGTTCCAGCGCGGCCAGGAACTCATGCCGCAGGAAGGGGTATTCCGTGCCACCCAGCGTGTTCCAGTCCGCGGCCGACACCTCGTCGATGGCGCGCAGTTCGCGGATTTCCGTCATCGCCGGTGGTCAGTGTTCCAGCGACTCGAGATACTTGTCGGCATCCAGCGCCGCCATGCATCCGGAGCCGGCCGAAGTGATGGCCTGGCGGTACACGGAATCGGCCACGTCGCCGGCCGCAAACACGCCGTCCATCGAGGTGGCAGTGGCGCCGCCGTCGCTGCCACCGCGCACCTTCAGATAGCCGCTGCGCATTTCCAGCTGTCCTTCAAACAGGCTGGTATTCGGAGCGTGGCCAATGGCGATGAATACGCCGGTGACGGGAAGGGCTTCGCTGGAATCGCCATCGGTGGCGCGGACGCGCAGGCCGTGGACACCGCTGTCGTCGCCCAGCACTTCGTCCACCGCGTGGTTCCAGCGGATGCTCACCTTGCCGTCCTTCACGCGGCCCATCAGCCTGTCCTGCAGGATCTTCTCGCCGCGCAGCCGGTCCCGGCGATGCACCAGCGTGACATGTGCCGCGATATTCGACAGGTACAGCGCCTCTTCGATGGCAGTGTTGCCACCACCGATGACGGCCACCTGCTGGCCGCGGAAGAAGAAGCCGTCGCAGGTTGCGCAGGCGGACACGCCTTTGCCCCGGAACGCTTCCTCGGAGGGCAGGCCCAGGTACTTGGCCGCTGCACCCGTGGCGATGATCAGCGCATCGCAGGTATACGTGCCCGAATCGCCCACCAGCGTGAAGGGTCTGGCATCCAGTTTCACGGTGTGGATGTGGTCGTTTACCAGCCGCGTGTTGAAGCGCTCGGCATGCCGGCGCATGCGATCCATCAGGCCCGGGCCCTGCAGTCCCTCGACGTCACCAGGCCAGTTGTCGACCTCCGTGGTGGTCATCAGCTGGCCACCCTGTTCCAGGCCGGTGATCAGCAGCGGCGAGCGGTTCGCGCGCGCGGCGTAGACGGCGGCGCTGTAGCCTGCGGGTCCGGATCCCAGGATGATCAGGGGGCTGTGGATGGTCTGCGTCATGTATAATTTCTCTGCTCCTCGACTGTGCCTATTGTGCCGGCAGGCGCCGCAACCTGCAGCGCGGATTCACGTGGATTTCCAGAGACTTTGACGGCTTGAGTCAGACACCTTCCCTGTCCGGTGGCGCCCGCTTCACGCAGGCGGTGCTCAAGGCTGTCCGTGAGAGCATCGCGCTGGCCCTTGCGGTGGTCGCGCTGGTGCTGCTGGCTGCGCTGCTCACCTATTCAAGTGCGGATCCTGGCTGGTCGTATTCGGGCGAGGGCGGTCCGATCGAGAACCGCATCGGGCCATTCGGTGCGCTCGTCGCCGATCTGTTCTATTTTCTTTTTGGTCGCCCGGCCTTCCTGCTGCCGCTGATGCTGCTGGTTGCGGCCTGGCTGCTGTTCCGCAATCGCGCCGCAGAGCTTGCGCCGGTAACCCGCGCCAACGCCGCGGTGCGTGTGGGCGGCTTCGTGCTGCTGCTTGCCTCCAGCTGTGGCCTGACCAGCCTGCACTGGATGGCCGATGAACTGCGCGCCACGGCCGGTGGCGTGCTGGGACAGGCGGTGGGCCTGAACCTGGCGGTGGCGCTGAAGCCCCTGGGCGCCACGCTGCTGATGCTGGCCGGATGGATGGCCGGTGCCGCGCTGGCGTTCCACGTTTCCTGGCTTGGCGTGATGGATGCCATCGGACATGGCTTTTGGAATGGTCTGTCATGGCTGAAGTCCTGGTGGTCCTCGCGCCGCGACATGGCCGATGGCCAGGAGCGCAAGCGTGTGCGCCAGGAGGCGGTGAAGCAGGAGCAGAAAAAGAAGACCACGCCGCGCGTGGTTCCGGTCATCGAGCAGCCCGCACCGGCCGTGGAGCGCAGCGAACGCGCGCAGCAGGAACGCCAGGTGGCGCTGTTCGATGCGCCTAAGTCCGGCGAGCTGCCGGCGATGAACCTGCTCGACGATCCTCCGGAGCGTGTCGCGGCCTATTCGCCCGATGCGCTGGAAGCCATGTCGCGGCTGGTGGAAATCAAGCTCAGGGATTTCGGCGTCGAGGTGGAAGTCGTTGCGGTGCATCCGGGTCCGGTGGTCACCCGCTTCGAGATGCAGCCTGCGCCCGGCGTGAAAGTCAGCCAGATTTCCGGTCTCGCCAAGGACCTGGCGCGCGCGCTGTCGGCCATCTCGGTGCGTGTGGTCGAAGTCATTCCCGGCAAATCGGTGATGGGCCTGGAGATTCCCAACGAGAAACGCGAGATGGTCACGCTGGGGGAGATCATCAAGTCGCGCTCCTACGAGGAAGTAGGCTCGCCGCTCACGCTGGCGCTGGGCAAGGACATCGGCGGCAACGCCGTGGTGGCGGATCTGGCAAAGATGCCGCACCTGCTGATCGCCGGCACCACCGGCTCGGGCAAGTCGGTGGGCATCAACGCCATGGTGCTGAGCCTGCTGTACAAGAGCACGGCCGAGCATGTGCGGCTCATCATGATCGACCCGAAGATGCTGGAGCTTTCCGTCTACGAAGGCATCCCGCATCTGCTGGCGCCGGTTGTCACCGACATGAAGCAGGCTGCCAACGCGCTGCGCTGGGGCGTCGCGGAGATGGAGCGCCGCTACCAGCTGATGTCTGCACTGGGCGTGCGCAATCTCTCCGGCTACAACCGCAAGGTGCGCGATGCGCTGGATGCCGGCAAGCCCATCAAGGATCCGGTGATGATGCAGTACGCGTCCACCGATCCGCACTTCGACCAGAAGCTGATCCCGGACCTGGCGCCGCTGCCCTACATCGTCGTCATCATCGATGAGCTGGCCGACCTGATGATGATCGTCGGCAAGAAGGTGGAGGAGCTGATTGCGCGCCTGGCGCAGAAGGCGCGCGCCTCGGGCATCCATCTCATCCTGGCCACGCAACGGCCCTCGGTGGATGTCATCACGGGCCTGATCAAGGCCAACATCCCCACGCGCATCGCCTTCCAGGTTTCCGCCAAGGTGGATTCGCGCACCATCCTCGACCAGGGCGGCGCCGAATCACTGCTGGGTCATGGCGACATGCTCTACCTGCCGCCGGGCACTTCGGTGCCGGTGCGCATCCACGGCGCCTTCGTCTCGGATGAAGAAGTGCATCGCGTGGTCAATGCACTGAAGACTGCCGATCCACCCAACTACATCGAGGAGGTCCTGTCCGGGCCCTCGGCGCCGATTCCGGGAATCAGCGGTGAAGGCGATGCCGGTCTTGCCGGCGATGCCGAACAGGACGCGCTGTACGACGAAGCGGTGAAGATCGTCATCAGCGAGCGCAAGCCGTCCATCTCGTATGTGCAGCGGCGCCTGAAGATCGGCTACAACCGCTCGGCGCGACTGCTCGAAGCCATGGAAGCCGCGGGCGTCGTCGGGCCGCTGCAGTCCAATGGCTCGCGCGAAGTACTCGCGCCCGGAGGTCCAAGTGAAGATTGATCGGCGCGTGCTGGCTGCGCTGCTGGGTGCGGTGCTGGTTGCACTCTGTGCGCCGGCACTGCCAGCCGCTGCGGCTACCGCTCTCGATGCCTATCTTGAAGGCCTGAAATCCTGGTCCGCTGCGTTCTCGCAGACCGTGGTCGATACGCGCGGAAAGCAGGTGAATACCGGCCGCGGCCGGCTGCTCATCGTGCGGCCCGGCAAATTCCGCTGGGAATCCGCGCCGGAGGGCGCCGGGGAAGCGGCCCAGTTGCTGGTGGCAGATGGCCGCAACCTGTGGTTCTACGACCGCGACCTGGACCAGGTGACGGTAAAGCCGCAGGCCGAGGCACTGCCGCAATCTCCCGCCATGCTGCTGGCGGGTGGCAGTGAACTGCGCTCGGCCTTCAAGGTCTCGGCTGCCGCGCGGCGCGATGGGCTGGACTGGGTAGTGGCGCAGCCCATCGATCCTGCATCGGATTTCCGTGAAGCCCGCTTCGGCTTCGTGCGCGCCGAATTGCAGCGCCTGGTGGTAGTGGACAAGCTGGGCCAGCAGTCGACGCTGGCCTTTTCCGATGTGAAGCGCAATGCCGTGGTGGATGCCGCGCTGGTTACCTTCGCGCCGCCAGCGGGCGCGGACCTGATCGGCAAACCCCTGACGCCGTGAAACCAGTCGTTCTTCCCGAGCTGCGGTACCCGCGGCTGTGGCTGGCAGTGGGGCTGGCGCTGGCGGCCGTGATCACGGTGCTCAGCCTGCTGCCCAACAAGGATCTGCCGGATGTGCGCATGTCCGACAAGGTCGAGCACGCGCTGGCCTATGTGGCACTGGGATTCTGCTTCGGCAGCGTGGTGGTGAAGCGGGACTGGTTCTGGCTGGCGCTGGCGCTGCTGTGCTTCGGTGGGCTGATCGAAGTGGCGCAGGGGCTCATGCCCTTCGGCCGGCACGCGGACAGCCGCGACCTGCTGGCCGATGGCGTGGGTATCGCCATCGGGCTTGCGCTGGCATTCACGCCGCTCGGCAGATGGGCGCGCTGGCTGGAATCCCGCGTACTCCGGGCGCGTCCGTGAGCGAGCCGTTGCGGCCGCTGGCGGATCGCATGCGGCCGCGGTCCATCGACGAAGTGGCCGGCCAGCGCCATCTGCTGGCGCCGGGGCGGGTACTGCGTGCTGCGCTGGAGCGTGGCCAGTTGCACTCGATGATCCTGTGGGGGCCTCCCGGCACGGGCAAGACCACGCTGGCCCGCCTGTTCGCGCAGGCCGTCGACGCCGAGTTCATCGCGCTTTCGGCAGTCATGGCAGGCGTCAAGGACATCCGCGCAGCAGTGGAAGAAGCACGCCGCTGGCGTGCGCAGGGCCGCGCCACCGTGCTGTTCCTCGACGAGGTGCACCGCTTCAACAAGGCGCAGCAGGACCTGTTCCTGCCTTTCGTTGAAGACGGCACCATCGTGTTCATCGGCGCCACCACGGAAAATCCTTCCTTCGAAGTGGTTGGGGCTCTGCTTTCACGGGCGCGCGTCTATGTTTTGAAGCCGCTGCAGCCGGAGGATCTCGCCGCGCTGCTGCAACGGGCGCTGGTGGACCGTGAGCGCGGACTGGGTGGCCGCGAACTGACGATGGACGATGCAGCATTGCGGGCACTGGTTGCAGCCGCGGATGGCGATGCGCGGCGCGCACTGGGTCTGCTCGAGACGGCGGCGGACCTGGCCATCGAAGGCCGCATCGGCGCGGCACAGATACTGGAGCTGGCAGCCGGCACGCGGCGCCGTTTCGACAAGGGTGGTGACGCCTTCTACGACCAGATATCCGCCCTGCACAAGGCGGTGCGCGGCAGCGACCCGGATGCGTCGCTGTACTGGCTGGCGCGCATGCTCGACGGAGGCATCGATCCCGCCTATCTCGCGCGGCGCATCACCCGCATGGCGGTGGAAGACATTGGCCTGGCCGATCCGCGTGCATTGCCGCTGGCGCTGGAAGCCTGGGAGGCGCTGGAGCGCCTGGGCAGTCCGGAGGGCGAGCTGGCGCTGGCGCAGTGTGTGGTCTACCTGGCGGTGGCGCCCAAGAGCAATGCCGTCTACAAGGCATTCGGCGAAGCCCGGGCGGATGTGGAGAAGTCCGGATCGCTCGAAGTGCCGGCGCGGCTGCGCAATGCACCCACGCGGCTGATGAAGGAGCTGGGTCATGGCAAGGGTTATCGCTATGCGCATGACGAGGCGGATGCCTATGCCGCCGGCGAGCGCTATCTGCCCGATGACATGCCCGACCGGCGCTATTATTCCCCGGTGCCGCGCGGCTTCGAAATCCGCATCGCCGAGGCCATGGCCCGGCGCCGGGCGCAGGATACCGAGAACAAAGACTCCGACAGGAAAGAGAAGTGATCGATCCCAAACTGCTGCGTGCTTCACCTGAGCTGGTGGCCGCCAATCTGGCCCGCCGTGGCTTTCATCTTGACGTGCATGCGCTCTCGACGCTGGAAGAGCGCCGCAAGAGTGCATCCATCGAGGCCGACCGGCTGCGCGCCGAGCGCAATGCCACCGCGAAGCAGGTGGGCATGGCCAAGGGCAGGGGCGAGGACGTCGCGCCGCTGATCTCCCGTGGCGAACAGCTGGCGCAGCAGCTGGTCAGTGCCGAGGCCGAGATGGGCGCCGTGCAGGCGGAGATGGACTCGCTGCAGATGGGGCTGCCTAACCTGCTGCAGGAAAGCGTGCCCGAAGGCGCGGACGAGAATGCCAATGTGGAACTGCGCCGCTGGGGTGTGCCGCGGCAGTTCGATTTCACGCCGCGCGATCACGTTGAACTGGGCGAGTCGCTTGCGCGTGGCATGGATTTCGAAGCGGCAGCGCGCATTGCCGGCGCACGCTTCGTGGTGCTGCGGCATCAGGTCGCGCGGCTGCATCGCGCGCTGGCGCAGTTCATGCTCGACCTGCACACGCGCGAGCATGGCTACACGGAAGTCTACGTTCCCTACCTTGCGTCGGCGGACTGTTTCCGCGGCACCGGTCAGCTGCCCAAGTTCGAAAATGACCAGTTTGCAGTGCGCGGCGAACAACAGCTGTATCTCATCCCCACTGCCGAAGTGCCGGTCACCAACCTGGTGCGGGAGCAGATACTCGAGGCGGATACGCTGCCGTTGAAACTGGTGGCCCACACCCCGTGCTTCCGTGCCGAGGCGGGCGCTGCCGGCAAGGACACCCGCGGCATGATCCGCCAGCACCAGTTCGACAAAGTGGAGATCGTGCAGATCGTCGAACCGTCCCGTTCCAGCGCTGCACACGAAGAACTCACCGGCCACGCCGAGGCGGTGCTGCAGCGCCTGGAACTGCCGTATCGAGTGATGGCGCTGTGCGGCGGCGACATCGGCTTCAGCAGCTCGAAGACCTATGACCTGGAAGTGTGGCTGCCCGCGCAGCAGCGCTATCGCGAGATTTCCTCCTGCAGCAATTTCGAGGCTTTCCAGGCCCGGCGCATGCAGGCCCGCTGGCGCAATCCCGCTACCGGCAAGCCCGAGCCGTTGCACACGCTGAATGGTTCGGGCCTGGCAGTGGGCAGGGCGCTGGTGGCGGTGCTGGAGAACGGCCAGAACGCCGACGGCTCCATCAGCCTGCCGCGGGCGCTGCAGCCGTATTTCGGAGCCGCGTTGATCGAAGCGCCGGCGAAATCCTGATGCGGCAGGCGGCGACCTTGCTGATTGCGGCCATGGTCGTGGCAGTGCTGGCCGGCTGCGTGCGCAAGGCGCCTGAAACCACCGCGGCAGATGTCGCAGCCGATGCGGGCGGGCCATTGGAGAAGCGGCCGCGCAACGCCACGGAATTCGAGCCGATGTTTCCGGACCAGACCCGCGCACCGGCCGCGCCCAGCCATATCAATCTGGACGTGCAGGTCATCGCCAAAGACCTGGTGCTGCCCTGGGCGGTTGAGCAGCTGCCGGATGGAAGATTCCTGGTAACGGAAAAGCCCGGCCAGCTGCGCATAGTCAGCCCGGAAGGAAAGATCTCCGCGCCGGTTGCAGGCATGCCGGCAGTGCGTTTCAACGGGCAGGCGGGTTTGCTGGATGTGGCCCTGGATCCGGCCTATGCCGACAATCACGTGATCTACTTCTGCTATTCGGAGCAGCGTGAAGGCGGAAGCGGCATTGCGCTGGCGCGCGCCAGGCTGGTCGAAGAGGGGCAGGCTGCGCATCTGGAAGACCTGAAAGTGATCTTCCGCGAAACACCAACCATCGACTCCGACCGCCAGCTGGGATCGCGCATCGCCTTCGGCAAGGACGGCAAGTTGTTCCTCACCCTGGGTGAGCGCGGCATTACCGAAGCGGTGGGCCAGGCGCAGGACCTGCGCAGCGGTTTCGGCAAATTGGCGCGCCTGAATGCGGATGGCAGCATTCCGAAGGACAATCCCTTTGTCGGCCGCAGCGACGCGTTGCCGGAGATCTGGAGCTACGGCCATCGCGATGCGCAGTCGCTGGCAGTGGATGCCGTCACCGGCAAGGTGTGGTCGATCGAGCACGGCCCGCGTGGTGGCGATGAGCTCAACCTCATCGTTCGGGGAGCGAACTACGGCTGGCCCGTCATCTGTTACGGCATTGACTACTCCGGCGCGAAAGTTGGCCAGGGCATCACCCGCAAGGAGGGCATGGAACAGCCCGTGTACTATTGGGATCCAGTGATCGCGCCTTCAGGCATGGTTGTCTATCGGGGTGCGATGTTTCCCGAGTGGCAGGGCAGTATTTTCGTTGGCGGTCTGGTGGGCATGAAGCTGGTAAGGCTGCAGATGGAGGGCGACCGGGTGAAAGGCGAGGAGTGGTTGCTGCAGGACATAGGCGCCCGCGTACGCGATGTGCAGCAGGGTGTGGATGGCGCACTGTATGTGCTCACCGAACGCGGCTCTGATTCCACGCTGGTGCGCATCGCGCGGCAGGCAGGATCATGACCATGGCGCGTGGCCTGCTCATGGCAATCCTGGCGCTGGCGCTGGCCCCTGCGGCGCTGGCCGCTGCGGAGCCGCCCGCGGCGTCCGCGCCCAAGCCCAGTGATGAACTGGATGAAATCGTGGTGCGTGGCGCCCGGCTCTACGAACTTCGCGCCGCCGTCGTCAAGGCCGAGGATCACTTCAATGCTGTGTACAACCAGATCAACGACGTCGATGATTTCGACATCAAGTGCACCCAGGACACTCCCACCGGCACGAAGCTGAAGTCCCGCTATTGCCGGACGCGTCTTGAAGATCGTGCGCTTTCGGACGAGGGCCGGAATTTTCTGGAGGCGGTCCAGTCCGCTGCCGCGGGGGACACGGGCGCGCAGCCCAGGGGCATGAACGCCGAGATGGTGATGATGGCTCGGGAAGCGGAATTCGAGAAGAACATGGTGTCGCTGTTCAACACCCACCCCGAGCTGCGCGAAGCGGTGAAAGAGTACCAGGACGCGCTGCAGCGTTATGACCGGGAACGCGTCAAGCGCAGCAAAGGGCGGATCTTTTCCTTCGAATGAAACGGCAGGCGATTCAGTAGCGCGCCAGCACCGCTTCCAGGTCGGCGCGCGCGGCGGCGAGCGCGCGCTCATGCGGGATCTGCCGCAGCCGCTCGCTGCCATTGACGATGATGGCAAAGGCCATGAAACCGCCGTTCTTCCTGCGCAGATAACCCGCGATGGCATTCACGGACACCGGTTCTGTCAGCGAGCCGGTCTTCAGGGCGACACGGTCCAGCCAGTCCACGCTGCCACGCTGCAGGTAGTCGAACGAGGCGTCGCGCGGCACGACAAAGGAACCATAGAAGGCCGGGAAGCGCCGGCTGTCGCGGTATTCGCGCCGCAGCACGCCGATGAAGTCCATGGCTGACAGCCGGTTCCCGGTGGTGAGTCCGCTGCCGCTCTGCATGGCAGGCGGGTTGGCCTCCGTTGCAGGTGACGGCTGGAGGGCTGATCCCCGCACCAGTTCCACCAGTTCCTGTGCCGCATCGGCCAGTGAGGGCGGCCTGGCGTGGCGACGTTCCAGCGCCAGGCCCATGGTCAGCACATCGGCGATGTAGTTGTTCGACCAGCGCATCATGCGGCCGACCTGCTCCTGCAGCGGCAGGCCATCGACATGCGCCAGCACCTGCGCGGCGTCCGGCGCGGCCAGCATGGTTTCCACCGCGCCTTCAATGCTGATGCCGGTCTGCAGCAGTATCGAGCGAAGGATCTGCCCGGCACCGGCGGCCGGATCCGACATGGCGCGGTGTACCTGCCGCAGTTCGCCGGGTGCGATGCTGCCATTCACTGCCAGCGTATCGCCGCCATCGTCAGTGACACGATCCACGCGCGGCGAACCACCGCCTGCAGCCGTGACGACGCGACCGCTCAGCGCAATGGGAAGATCGCCGGTGGCGCAGCCGCCCACCCGCGCCGGCTGGCCGGCGGTGGTGCCACGGATCGCCACGCACCAGCTGCCATAGTTGACGCCGATGGCGCTGGGCGCCGCGTTGTAGGCGCGTGCGCTGCGCCGCAGGGCGTTGCAGCGGTCGATGGTGTCGCAGCCCAGTTCGCCGAAGGGTGCGCGTTCGACCAGCAACTTGCCGGTGATGCGCCGGACGCCGGTGCTGCGCAATTGCGCGGCCAGCGCCCACAGCGTGGTTTCATCCAGCGTGGCGTCGCCACTGCCGCGCAGCACCAGATTGCCCGCAAGGGTCTCGCCACGCGGACCGGCAGCAGCGCGCAGTTCGGTGGCGAAGGTCTTGTCCGGCGGCCAGGTATCGAGCGCGGCAGCGGCGGTGATGATCTTGCTGGTTGACGCGGGAGTCAGGCGTTGCTTGGCGTCGCGCTGGAGCAGCGCCTGGTCGCCGTCCAGATCCCACACCGCGGCGGAAACCAGGGCGCCCTGGCCAGCCAGGCGGCCCAGGGACTCGAAGTCCGCGGCTGGAGCCGCGACGCTTGCCAGCAGCAGCGCCGCCTTCAGCAGCAGCCGCTGATACAGCTCCATTGCCGTTCCTGCTGCGCGCGGAAGAATTCCCGCGCGCTCATCACCTGGGTGTCGGGCTCGGTGCGCGCCATGTGCGCGGCGTATTTTTCGTAGGCGTCATCGCCCGTCACGCCGCGCAGCAGGCTCAGTCCCGCTGACAGGAACTGCCGCGCGGCAGCGGCGGGCTTGGGTTTTCCGGACTGCTGCACTCGTGCCCCGCGCTAGTGAACGCGCGCCAGCGCGGCCGCGTCGAGCCGGGTGGGCACGTACGGGGACTCGGAGCTGGGCAGTACCGGCAGGCCGCGCGCCTGGCGCACCGCGATGCGCACCATCGCGAGCAGCACGATCCACATCAGCACCGTGAAGAAGATCGTCAGGCAGCCATCCAGCTGCTGGTTGAAGATCAGCGTCGGCGCCACCTCGGCGCGTGCGGCAGGCAGCTGTCCTGAGGCCAGCTTGGCAGCCAGGTCACTGGCGGCGGCGAAGAAGCCCAGCTTGGGATCAGTGCTGAAGATCTTCTGCCAGGCGGCGGTGGTCGTGACGATCATGATCCACGCCAGTGGCAGCGCAGTGACCCACACATGCTTCCAGCGCCCGGTCTTGATGAGGATACCCGTGGCCACCGTCAGCGCGATGGCAGCCAGCATCTGGTTCGCAATGCCGAACAGCGGCCAGAGGATGTTGATGCCGCCATTCGGGTCGACCACGCCCACGTACAGGAAGTAGCCCCAGCCGGCGACGATCAGCGCGCTGGAGAGAATGACCGACGGGTACCAGGAGGTGCGGCCCATGGGCTTCCATATCTGTCCCATCGCATCCTGCAGCATGAAGCGGCCCACGCGGGTGCCGGCGTCCACGGTGGTCAGGATGAACACCGCCTCGAACATGATGGCGAAGTGATACCACAGGCCCAGCAGGTGCTTGCCGAATGCGGTGCCGAAGATGCTCGCCATGCCCACGGCCAGTGAGGGCGCGCCGCCGGTGCGCGCGAACAGCGTGCTCTCGCCCATGTCCGACGCCAGCTGCTGCATCTGGTCGGCCGTGACCGGGAAGCCCCAGCCGGAGATGGTGGCCACTGCGTCGGCTGCCGAGGCGCCCACGACGCCGGCACCGGTATTGATGGCGAAGTACACGCCCGGATCGAGCAGCGTGGCAGCGATGACGGCCATGATGCCGACGAAGGATTCCACCGCCATGCTGCCGTAGCCGGCGAGGCGGATGTCCCCTTCATTCGAAACCAGCTTGGGCGTGGTACCGCTGGATACCAGTGCGTGGAAGCCCGACAGCGCGCCGCAGGCAATGGTGATGAACACGAATGGAAAGACCTTGCCGGCGAAGATGGGACCCGTGCCATCGACGAACTGCGTCAGGGCCGGCATCTTGATCTCCGGCCGCATGATCAGGATGGAAACCGCCAGCAGCACCACTACAGCGATCTTCAGGAAGGTCGAGATGTAGCCGCGAGGCGCCAGCAGCACCCAGACCGGCAGCACCGCCGCGATCAGGGCATAGCCGATGATGAACGCAGCCAGGCTCTTGCCATCCCAGTCGAGCAGGTCGCGCAGGGCAGGGTTGTGGTCGATGGCGCCGCCAGCCACCACGGCGCCCAGGATCAGCACCAGGCCGATAATGGAGCCTTCCATGATGTGGCCGGGTCGCCAGTGGCGCACGTAGAAGCCGATCAGCACGGCAATGGGCAGCGTCGCCAGCACCGTGGAAGTGGCCCAGGGGCTGTGCTTCATGGCGTTGACGATGACCAGGCCCAGCACGGCGATGATGATGATCACGATCAGCAACGTGCCGATTACCGCGGCGGTGCCGCCGATGCGCCCGAGTTCATCGCGCGCCATCTGCCCGAGGCTGCGGCCGTCGCGGCGGGTGGACATGAACAGGATGATCATGTCCTGCACACAGCCGCCCAGCACTGCGCCGACGATGATCCACAGCGTGCCGGGGAGATACCCGAACTGCATGGCCAGGGTGGGCCCGACCAGCGGGCCGGCGCCGGCGATGGCGGCGAAATGGTGGCCGAAGACCACCCAGCGATGCGTGGGAATGAAGTCGCGGCCGTTGTTCAGCCGCTCGGCGGGCGTGGCGCGCGTGGTATCGGCAATGAATACCCGGGTTTCTATCCACTTGGCGTAGAAGCGGTAACCCAGGACGTAGATGCAGATCGAGGCCGTTACCAGCCACAGGGAGTTGATGTGCTCATCGCGTTGCAGCGCGATTCCCGCTACCGCAAAGCCACCGACAACCGCCAGCACAGCCGCGACCAGTTTTGACCACATTCGCCCGTCCCCCTTTCAAGTTTGCGGCAGTGTCGCAGGATCACCTCCAGCTAGCCAAGGCCCGCGGGAAGTTCGCAGATCGAATTGCTGCGCCCTGCAGTGATATTGTGTATCCCCCGGGAACGGGTAATCATCCGTCCGCCGGCCATCCGCTATCGCTTCTCAGAACCACGGCCGGTCCAAAGAACATGTGGGGTATTCGATGAACGTCGGACAAGTCACCGCCCAGATTCTCAAGCGCGAAGGTGTGGAGTTCCTCCTGACTTATCCGCTCAATCCCCTCACGGAGCGAGTGGCGGAAGTGGATATCCGGCCAATCGTGGTGCGCCAGGAGCGCATCGGCATCCACATGGCCGACGCCATCAGCCGCCTGTCCTCAGGCGACAAGGTGGGCGTGTTTGCCTGCCAGACGGGCCCGGGCATCGAGAACGCATTTGGCGCCGTGGCGCAGTGCTGGTCGGAAGGCGTGCCGCTGGTCGTCTTCCCCAGCGGTGGTGGATCCTTCCTCAAGCCGGACTTCAACGCCACGATGAATTTCCAGCATGTCACCAAGCATGCCGAGATCGTCAGCCGTCCCGAGCAGATCGTGCCGGCCCTGCGCCGCGCCTTCACCATTGCGCGCAATGGCCGTCCCGGCCCGGTGCTCATCGAGGTGGCGGGCATCTGGGGCGCCGAGGTTCCGGGCGAACTGGACTACACGCCCTCGCGCCGCATCCTGTCGGCGCCGGATCCCAAGGACGTCGATGCCGCCGCGGCGGCACTGGTTGCCGCCAAGCGCCCGTTGATCTACGTAGGGCAGGGCGTGCATTACGCCAAGGGCTGGGCGGAGTTGAAGGCCGTGGCCGAGTTGCTGGAGGCGCCGGTGTGCTCCAGCCTCGAAGGCAAGAGCGCCTTCCCGGAAACGCATCCCCTGGCGCTGGGTTCTGGTGGTCCGACGATGTCGCGCGCCGTGGCGGCGAATGTGGCGGAGTCGGATGTGGTGTTCGGAGCGGGAGCCAGCTTTACGGCGACGGGCTTCGGCATCCAGTTCCCGACCAAGGACAAGACCTTCATCCACAACACCATCGATTCCTACGACATCAACAAGAACATTCCCGCCAAGTACCCGATGGTGGGGGATTCCAAGCTGGCGCTGGGCATGCTGCACGAGGCGCTAAAGGAGCGCCTGAAGAAGCCCCGCGGCCTGACCCCTGCGGTGGCCGCGCGCACCAAGGAGCTGAACGAGCCCTGGCTGGCCGAGTGGATGCCGCGCCTGACCAGCGACTCCAAGCCACTGTCGCCGTATCGCGTGATCTGGGACCTGATGAACATTGCCGATGTGGCCAACACCGTCATCACGCACGATGCCGGCAGCCCGCGCGATGAGCTGTCGCCGTTCTGGAAGTCCACCACGCCGCTGTCATACATCGGCTGGGGCAAGTCCACGCAGCTGGGCTATGGCCTGGGCCTCGCCATGGGCGCGAAACTGGCGCACCCGGAAAAGCTCTGCATGAACGTGTGGGGCGATGCGGCCATCGGCATGACCGGCATGGACTTCGAGACCTGTGTGCGCGCCAAGATCCCCATCATGTCCATCCTGTTCAACAACTTCGCCATGGCGATGGAATTCGACGCGATGGACTACTCGCGCAAGAAGTACGGCTCCACCGACATCTCTGGCAACTACACCGAGTTCGCCAAGGCCTTTGGTGGTTACGCCGAGCGGGTCACCGAGCCCACTCAGGTTGCCCATGCGCTGGTCAATGGCATCAACGCGACGAAGGAAGGCAAGCCAGTGCTGCTGGAGTTCATCACCACGCAGGACAAGGTTTATTCGCGGCCGCAGCGTGGCGGATACCGCGGGGGCTCCAACTCCTGAGGCAACTCCCCGGCCGTTGATTGAAGACAAGGCCCGCCACGCGCGGGCCTTGTCGTTTTTGCAGGCAGTGGGGCCGCAACTGCGGGCTGCCTTGCTAGAATTGCCGCCCGGAGGAAGGGTGGCCGAGCGGTTTAAGGCTCCAGTCTTGAAAACTGGCGTGGGTTAACGCCCACCGTGGGTTCGAATCCCACCCCTTCCGCCAGTCAATGATTTCGCGCCGGCTCAGGAAATCTCAGTATTGGTCATAAATGCCGGGAAACTAAGGGTTCTCGGCACTCATGGTGTCTCCCAAGCTCTCACCTTGTCTCAACGACGCGCCGGTACTTTTTACGGTATCGGCGCCGCTGACCGAGGGAGATACCGTAAATGTTGACCGATACGCGGGTTCGCAGCGCCAAGCCGACACAACTCCCCCAAAAGCTGACCGACAGCCGGGGTCTATACCTTCTGGTAGCCCCGAGCGGTGGGAAATACTGGCGCTATGACTACAGCTTCAACGGTAAGCGCAAGACGCTGGCTTTGGTGTGTACCCGGATGTGGGACTAGGCTAGGCGAGGGAGCGCCACCATGAAGCGCGCCAGCAACTTTCAGGAGGCATAGACCGTGGTCCAGCAGTCCCTTAACCAGGATTTCGAGGCCGTAGCCCGCGCCTGGTTGGCCCATTGGCGCACGGGGCGGAGCGACCGCTATGTGGGGACGCGGTCGGTCATTGTTTGATGAGAGATTCTCACTACAAATGGATGAGGAAAGCTGTCGATCTGGCAGCGCGATCAGTTTCGGAAGAAGGGCGAGGTGACCCTACGCCAGTTGTGGGAGCCGTTATCGTAAAGAACGGAGTTGAGGTCGCCAGCGCATTTCGCGGCCAATGTGGCCCCGGAAATCATGCGGAAAAATGCGCGATAGATGCCGCGGCCGGCCAAGATCTTAGTGGCTCAGTGGTCTATACGACGCTAGAGCCTTGTAGTCGAAGAAACCTGCCAAAGATCGCATGTGCTCAACGTCTGATCGACCAGGGCGTATCCGCCGTATACATAGGTCTCTACGACCCCAACCCTAAAATCTATAGAGAAGGCTGGAAGATGATGCGAGATGCGGGAATCGCACTGCGCGACTTTCCGGCGGACCTTCGCGATGAATTGCGGGCGATCAACTTGGCGTTTCTGGAGCAGTATCGATCAAACCGTAGCCCCAGTGGCTCCGCAACTTTCGACTACGTCCACTCACCGATCTTCACGATTGGCCAACCGCCGCTGACAATAGACACCAAGTGGTCACATGCGGCGTCAGGGGTGATTCACGCCTACTCTGCGCCGGGCAATATTGCGCTAGCTCGCTATGCTGCGGCGCTCAGCGAAATCGATGACCCGTCCGCAATGGACTTCAAGCCTGAGAAGCACTCCGTTACGGGAAGCGAGGGTAACGTCGTAGTCTTTCGTGGGCCGCAAGAAAACGCCTATGCAATTCTACGGATTGAGCGGGTGCTTTCGTTGGAGCGCGGCGATGATCGCAACGAAGTGTCTTTTACTTATGAAATTCGGACGTTGAGCACTTCTGGGCCACTAGATGGATACTTTCCGCAAGAATGATCAGACTTTGCGAGTTGCCGCAATGCATGGGCAAGGCACAACAAGGCGCGCTTGGCGGACAATGAATTGGTGTCAGGAGGGGATAAGTGTGCTCAGGTTCCCAACAGGATGCTTGATACGCCACATGCCTATGGCATAATGCCATCCACTACTCCTCCCTAGCCGGGTCATTCAGTTGGCTTCGGTCTGGGACGAAAAAGCCGCCTTCGGGCGGTTTTTTCATGTCTGGCCCATGGGAATGCAGTGGAAGCCAAGCGCCAAAAGTTACGGACGGCGATCTACATCGACGGCTACAACCTCTACTACGGACGGTTGCGCGGTTCCTCGTACAAGTGGCTGGATGTCGTGGCTCTGTTCCAACATATCGTTCACACCATCGCGCCCGAATCCGAGGTTCAGGCAGTCCGGTTCTTTACGGCACCAGCCCTGGCCAGATTTGCGCGCCACGGTGATCAATCCATGATTGCCCAGAACGAATATCACAGGGCGCTCGAAAACAAATATCCAGGACTTTTCACCAAGATCCTGGGCAGCCATGTGTTCGAGAAAGACGGAACCGAATTACCCCGGTTCGTGACTGGCCGGCCATTTGATCGCAGCGACAGTGTCCGCGTCTGGCGCTTGGTCGAGAAGAAGACCGATGTAAATCTCGCCATCCGCATGTACCGCGATGCCGTGTCCGGGCACTACGACCAGCTGGTCCTGGTTTCGAATGATTCGGATGCTGAGCCGGTGCTCGAAGCGATCACGCAGGACTTTCCGGCCATGCGGATCGGTGTAGTCATGCCCATTTCTCCACCTGATCCGGCCAGGAAAGGGCGCCCGTCGAGCGCAAGTCTGTCCGGACTTGCACACTGGACGCGCGACTATATTCGGGACGATGAACTGGCAAAGTGTCAGCTGCCCGAGATTGTGCCGACGAGGAAGAAGTCTGCGCGTAAGCCTGCTCATTGGTAGCGCTACAGGATTCGAGCACGGGTTATGATGCCGCGGAGCCGAGGGCAGTCTCGGTCGGCGCAGGGCTGCCATTTCCTAAGCGTGAGTTCTGAGGGTACTTTCGTGGGTACCAATACTCGCCGCTAGAAAAAATCGGCCCCGGATCAGGCAGTTGCGGAGCGGTGTGAATCCCACCCCTGCCAGTCAATGATCTCGCGCCGGCTCAGACGGTACGGGAAATGCGTTTTGCAACGCCGTGGCTTTTCCGGGGATCATATCGCCACTGCTATGGTTCATTCCCCGGGGGATGAAGATCCACCAGCTTCCCATCCGTCCTCCCAATCCGCGGCGAGCTTGTTGAGTACATCTGACCAACCCCCATCCGGAGCCGGACCAGATCATCCCCGGATTCGTCGCACCATGCAGCGCAGCTTCCGCCGCTGGCAGCGGCTTGGGTCGTGGTGGCGGTTGACCATGTTCTGGACGGGAGCGGTGGTCACCGGACTGGTCGCAGTTGCATTCGCCTGGGGAAGCGATCACGCACAGAAATGGTTCCTGGGGGTAGCTGCAAATGGCACGTTGGCGAGGTGGCTGGTGCCGCCACTGGGCTTCGCGCTGATCGCCTGGCTGACCAACCGGTACTTTTCCGAGGCGCGCGGCAGCGGCATTCCGCAGACGATTGCTGCCCTGCAGATGCAGGCCGGCGCCCAGCGCGACAGGCTGCTTTCCCTGAAGAATGCAGCCGGCAAGTTCGTGTTGACCATTGCCGCGCTGGGCTGTGGTGCCTCGATCGGCCGCGAAGGGCCGACGGTGCAGATCGGCGCATCCATCATGTATTCCCTGCGCAATTGGGCCCGCCTGCGGGTTGCCGGACTGGACCGCAGCCTGATCCTTGCAGGGGGCGCCGCGGGTGTGGCTGCCGCGTTCAACACGCCTCTGGCCGGCGTGGTATTTGCCATCGAGGAGCTGTCACGCTCCTTCGAGCAGCGCGCCACGGGTGCCATCTTTGTGGCGGTGGTGCTGGCGGGAGTCACGGCCATCGGGCTTAACGGCAACTACGCCTATTTCGGCATGACCCACTCGGTGTTGCCCGGCGCATTCGGCTGGGTCGCGGTGCCGCTATGCGGCCTGTGCGGCGGAGTCGCTGGCGGAATTTTCGCGCGTTGCATGCTGTTCGTTCGTTCCGCGGTGCCGATCGTCATCCGGCGGTGGCCGCTGCTGACACCGGTTCGACTGGCGCTGCTGTGCGGCGTCCTGGTTGCGGCGCTGGGTGCCTTGTCCGATGGAGAAACCATCGGCACGGGCTACGCGCAGGCGCGGATGCTGGTGCAGCAGGAGGGCATGCCGGGTCCGCTGTTCGCAGTGGAGAAATTCGCGGCAACGCTGATGTCCTATGCGGCGGGAATTCCCGCCGGCATCTTCGCGCCAAGCCTGGCAATTGGCGCCGGGCTCGGCGGGCTGCTGGGCACGTTCTGGTCCGTCGCCCCGGTGGGCACGATGGTCGTGCTGACGATGGTGGCCTATTTTGCCGGTGTGGTGCAGGCGCCGCTCACGGCGCTGGTCATTGTCGGCGAGATGACGGGTGACCGTTCCCTGACGCTGCCGCTGATGGCAGCGGCGCTGATCGGACGTGGCGCCAGTTCTCTGCTATGCCACCAGAGCCTGTACCAGTCGCTGGCACTTCCCTTCATGAAGTCGGCCCCTGTCGCCCACGCGCGTAGCGGCGGACCGGACCTGCCGCGCGCTGGCTGATGGCAGCCGCCCGATGAGTTGAACGCCGAAGTCTGAGGAAGCGTTAGCGCGGTACGATCTGGCGCCTCGCGTCAGCTGTCTTCATCGGCCAGGGCGAGCACCGAACTCAGCACCGGCTTGAGCCGCCTCAACTCCTCCAGGTGTATGGCGGACAACGATTGCAGAATGCCCTTGGATCTGGTTGTGAGCGCCACCAGCACGCGCCGCAGATCTTGCGGATCCTCATCGCGCACGACCAGTCCTGCGGCCACCAGCCGGTTCACCAGTTCGACGGCGCTGTGGTGGCGGATGCGCAGCCGCTCTGCAAGCGCGCCCAGATTTACGCCCTCCGGCGCGTTCATGCCGCGGATGGCGAGCAGGGCCTGGTGCTGCTGCGGTGTGACCCCGGCGTCGCGGGCCGCGTGCTCGCTGAATTCCAGGAAAATTCGGATGGCGTGGCGGAAATCGGCCAGTTGCCGGTAGTCGGAGTCGCGCACCGCGCGATGCGGCTTCCCATTCGTCCTGCTTGCCTGTGTGCTGCCCATGGCATGTATCCGTGTTCCTGATCGTATCGTGATACGATATATGTAGATCGATTCTCAACTGCTTCATTCATGCTACACAACGCTGACGCCGGCAACGACCGCATCGCATACCAGTCATCCACCGGCACGGCACTGGCCGATTTCAGGATCAGCCCACGGGTGCTGCTCCTGATCCTCATGGGCGTGGTCACCGGTGCGCTGGGTGTTGCCGCCGCCTGGGCTCTCATCAAGCTGATCGCGCTGGCGACGCAGATCGCCTGGTATGGCCGCTGGTCGTTCGTCAGCACTGACATCGCGGGAACGCACGTGGGCCTGCTCGGTCTGCTTATTCCGGCGTTTGGCGGGCTCATCATCGGACTGATGGCGCGCTATGGGTCGGAGAAGATCCGCGGCCATGGCATCCCCGAAGCCATCGAGGCCATCCTGATGGGCGGCAGCCGCATCCAGCCGAAAGTGGCAGTGCTCAAGCCGCTGTCCTCGGCGATCTCGATCGGCACCGGCGGGCCGTTTGGCGCCGAGGGGCCCATCATCATGACTGGCGGGGCGCTGGGCTCACTGTTCGCGCAGTGTTTCCATCTCACCTCCGTGGAGCGCAAGACGCTGCTGGTGGCCGGTGCCGCGGCGGGCATGACGGGCATATTCGGCACACCGGTTGCCGCCATCCTGCTGGCGGTGGAAATGCTGCTGTTCGAATGGCGTCCGCGCAGTTTCCTGCCGGTGGCCATGTCCGTGGTGGTCGCCGCGGTGCTGCGCACCTGGGTGATGGAGGCTGGACCGCTGTTTCCGTTTGCAGAGCAGATGCAGGTGTCACTGCAGGCGCTGTTCATCTGGCTGGGCATCGGCGTGATCGCCGGTGGCGGTTCGGCCGTGCTCACCGCAATCGTTTATGGCACCGAGGACCTGTTCGCGAAACTGCCGTTGCACTGGATGTGGTGGCCGGTCATCGGCGGGCTGGTAGTGGGAGTAGGCGGATGGTTCCAGCCTGCCGCGCTGGGCGTGGGGTATGACCTGATCCAGGCCATGCTGGATCACAGGCTTGCCATCGGCGCCGTGGCCGTGCTGATGCTGGTGAAGGCATTGATCTGGGGCGTGGCGCTGGGTTCAGGGACTTCCGGCGGCGTCCTGGCGCCGCTGCTAATCATTGGCTGCGCGCTGGGCACGCTCGCGGGTGCCGTACTATCGCCGGATCACATCGCTTTCTGTGCGCTGCTGGGCATGGCGGCCATGATGGGCGGAACCATGCGCTCGCCGTTGACGGCTTCGATTTTCGCGATGGAGCTCACTGGCAATGTCGGCGCGCTGTTGCCGCTGATGGCAGCCTGCAGCGCCGCGCATGCCGTCACCGTGCTGCTGCTGAAGCGCTCCATCCTGACCGAGCGCATCGCCCGGCGTGGCCATCATATCTCGCGCGAATACGGCATCGATCCCTTCGAAACCACCCGCGTTCGGGACGTGATGGTAACTTCCGTCGATACCTTGCCTGCAGCCATGCGCATCCGCGAGGCCATCGCCTTCTTCTCCACGGCCGTCCATCGCCACAAAAGCTACCCCGTGCTCGACCAGCACCGCTGCGTGGGCATGGTGTCGCGTTCCGATGTGCTGCGCTGGACGACGGATGCCGTCGAGGACGCCACGCTGCACGATGCGCTGGGGGGTGGTGATGTCATCTGCGGCCACCCGGACGAGCTGGTAGGAGAGCTGGCCGATCGCATGGCGCGCGCTGACGTGGGGCGTGTGCCCATCCTCGGGGCGCACGGCAGGCTCGTGGGGCTGATCGCCCGCAAGGATCTGCTGCAGGCACGGGCACGGCTGCTCCAGCAGGAGCATGAACGCGCCGCGCCATTGCGCGCACGGGCCGGTACTTAGCGTTCCGAGGGTGCGGGCGGGCCCGGATCCACCTGGTTCGAGCCCTGTACCTGCCCTTGTGGGCATGCGGCCTTTCATCGCACGGTGGTAGGCTGACTCCAAGTATTTGCTCACAGAACCATCGGGAGAAACACCATGTCGAAATCGGGTGCCGGGCTGTTGCTCGGCTTGTTGATTGTGTTGCCGGTAATTGGCGCCGAATCCACTGCAGCCAAGCCTCCTGCCGCTGCGCCGGTCGACCAGAGGGCCGCTGACACGAAGGCGCTGGAGGAATTCCGCAATGACCTGCAGGCCGTCGAGACCGAAGTCATCTCCAAGGCCGTCTCACTGACCACCGACGAGGCCTCCAAATTCTGGCCGGTGTTCAAGAAGTTCCAGGCGGAACAGAAGGCGGTGATCGACGGGCAGATCGAAGCCGTGCGCAAATATTCAGAGCATTTCGCAACGATGACGGACGCGGATGCGACCGCCTATGTCAATGCGCTGCTGGATCGTGACCAGAAGATCCATGATCTGCGGATCAGGTACATGGCGGAGTTTGCCAAGGTAATGCCCGCCGGGAAGGCCGCGCGCGTGATCCACGTTTCACGCCGGCTGGCGCTGGTTGCCCAGGTCAAGCTGGCCGCTGAAATACCTCTGGTACGCTGAGCGGGACCGCTGGCGGCCGGGCAGGTATTCTCCTGCTTCGGCCGCTTTTCCTTCCAGGCAGAGCTGCCCTGGCGGAACGATAAATCTCAAAGGGTGGAACACGATCATGGCTATTTTTACGCATGTGGCGCTGGGCGCGAACGACGTGGCGAAGTCACGCAAGTTCTATGACGCAACGCTGGCCACGCTGGACATCAAGAATCTCGGACCCATGGGCGACAACGCCTTCCTGTACGGCAAGGATTCACCGGAGTTCCTGGTGACCAAGCCGGCCAATGGCAATGCGGCCTGCTTTGCCAATGGCGGCACGGTGGGTTTCACCGCTCCGACGCGCGAGGCCGTGCAGAAGTTTCACGCGGCGGGCATGGCCAATGGTGGAACCGATGAAGGCCAGCCGGGCCCCCGCACCTTCACGCCCACGGCCTACGCGGCTTATCTGCGTGATCCGGACGGCAACAAGATCTGCGCCTACTGTTTCGCGGCGCCCTGATGGGCTGAGCCGGAATATTCCGGGTGCCAGGGGCCGCCGCAGGGCGGCCCTTTGCTTTTCAGTGCGCCGCTTCAGCCATCGCTGATCGCGCGCCACAGCCCGGTGTGGCCCTTGCCCTGATTCTTGACGTCGTAGAGCGCGGCGTCGGCGCGCGCCAGCAGCGTTTCCGGGTCATGCCCCTGGTCAGGCGCAAGGCAGACGCCGACGCTGCATCCCACACGCACGGTTCGGTCGGTGCTGAACCGGTGTTCGCGCGAGATCGCGAGAATGATCTCATCCGCCACGGCACGTGCCGTCAGAGCATCCGCATCCTGCAGCAGTACGATGAATTCATCGCCGCCGATACGGGCCACCACCTGTTCCGGGCCGGCGGTACGCAGCAGGCAGTCGGCCACGCGCTGCAGTACTTCATCGCCGGCGGCGTGGCCGTGCCGGTCGTTGACGGCCTTGAAGCCGTCCAGGTCGATGTACAGCACGGCAAAACGCCGGCCCGTGACAGTAGCGCCACGCGGCAGATCTGCGCAGGCAGAGGTCATGTGCTTCAGCAGCTGGGCGCGGTTGGCCAGTCCCGTCAGATTGTCCGTCTGCGCCAGGCGCCGATGCAGATCCTCTGCCATCACGGCCGTCAGCATGTTTTCGTGGTTGTGCTTGGTAAAGGTCGCGATGGATATGACCACGAAGGTGATGACAACCGCCGCCAGCATGTGTGCGCCGCCCTGCGAGATCAGCATGATTACCGGGGGCGCGACGGTCACTATCATGGTGGCGACGGCAGCGCGGGGCAGAGCGGCCCAGCGCGTGGCCAGGCCAGCAATCACGCCCATGGTCCCGCTGAGCGAAATGGTAATCAGCGCGATATCCCCGGTGGCGATGCTCTCGGCCGAACCGAAACCGAAGCTCGCCATGCTCAGCCCTGCGGAGGTCATGATGCCCAGCAGCGGGGGCCTGTCGCCGCGCCGGCGCGCCAGGGTTGGCAGCAGGCTGCGCCAGAGCAGCAGGCAGGACGAGAGGCCGAACCAGATCCACGCCCAGGGCTGACCGCCGGTGATGTACACGGTGGTGGCGCAGATCACCAGCAATGTCACGGAATAGAACGCCAGCGACAGCGGCGTGGTCGGCACCGTCGCCAGCATGCGCTGGCGCACGGGCTGGGATACCTGCGCCAGATCACCCAGCAGCAGGTGGGTCAGGGATTGTTGCAAGCTCGACATGAGGGAGGGGGCCGCTTCCTGCGCTTCTTGTTGCCTGTGATATTCTCGCTGCCTACAAGCCGGTCAGGCAAAAAATTCTACAGTCCTACAACTGTCAAATTCCCGGGGGGCGTTCCGCGAGCGGGCATCGCCGGGGTCAAATGGCGCGGGGTGGCGGCTGGCGGTACGGTGGGTCGAGAAAAACAAAGGACAACAGGACATGGCAGGTAGTACAGGCGGGACCAATCCGATCGCCGTAATCGACGGCAATCCCATGAGCGCACGGCAGTGGATCGTCGTCCTGCTGATGGTCATGTTGAACGCGCTCGATGGTTTCGACGTGCTGTCGAGCGCCTTCGCGGCGCCAGGCATCACCAAGGAATGGGGCATCGCCCGATCCGCACTCGGGATCATGCTGTCGGCGGAGCTGATCGGCATGGGGTTCGGCTCGATATTGCTCGGCGGCCTGGCCGACAAGATCGGACGCAAGCCTTCCATGCTGCTCTGCCTGGTGATCATGGCAGTGGGCATGTACATGGCCCATGCCGCCTCCACCTTGTCGGCGCTGACAGCCTTCCGCTTCTTCACCGGCCTCGGCATTGGCGGCATGCTGGCCGCCACCAATGCTGTCACTGCCGAATCCACCAGCAAGGAATCGCGCAGCCTCGCCATGGCCTTGTATGTGATCGGCTATCCGATCGGCGGCGTGGTTGGCGGCTATGCGGCCCAGAGCTGGCTGCTGGTGGACTACGACTGGCGCGCCGTGTTCCTGTTCGGCTCCATCGTGACGGCGGTGATGATTCCGCTGGTTGCGCTGCTGGTGCCGGAAACTCCTGCCTATCATGCCGCGCGGCGCAAACCCGATGCACTGGACCGGATCAACCGTTCACTGCGCGCACTGAGCCAGCCGGTCATCAATGCGCTACCGGAGGTCAAGGCGGGACCCAAGCCCAAGGTGTCGGACATCCTGTCCAAGCCCGGCCTGCGCAAGGTCACGTGGCTGCTTGCCCTGGGCTACATGGTTCATACGTTCACGTTCTATTTCGTGCTGAAGTTTGCCGTGCAGATCGTGTCGGACGCCGGGTTCACCCAGCCGCAGGCGGCCAGCACGCTGACCTGGGCGAATATCGGCGGCGCGGCAGGCGGCTTCCTGTTCGGCTTCCTGCTGAAGAAATGGGACATCAAGGGCCCGACCATCGCCTGCATGCTGCTGGGAGTCTGCGCGGTGGCGTATTTCGGGCTGGGACACGACACGCTGAACATGTGGCGGCTGGCCACTTTCCTGCAGATGTTCTTCCTGAACGCGGCGATCGTGGGCTTCTACGCGGCCTTTGCCCGCGGCTTCCCCGCCTACGCGCGTGGTACCGGAACGGGCTTTGCCCTGGGCATTGGTCGCGCCGGCGCAGCCGGATCGCCGATCGTTGCGGGGTTCCTGTTCACGCAGTTGGGTGGCACGGCAACTGCCCCCGGCCATCTGAACGATCACCTGCTTGCGGTTTCACTGGTCATGACGATTGGATCCCTGATCGGTGTGGTGCTGCTGCTCATGCTGCCGCTGCGTGATGCCGACCAGGACATGGGATGAGGGTTTGAACCGATGCTGATCAAGAGAATTGAATCCGGCGCGCGCATGTCGCAGGCCGTGGTGGCCAACGGTTTCGTGTTCCTGGCCGGCCAGGTGGCCGGCGACACCAGCGCCGATGTAGAAGGGCAGACGCGTCAGGTGCTGGCGGAGATTGACCGCCTCCTGGGCGTTGCCGGTACGCGCAAGGACCGGATACTCACTGCCACGATCTACCTGGCCGATGTCTCGACCTTCGCGCAGATGAACAAGGCCTGGGAAGCCTGGGTGGCGCCGGATGGCAAGCCGGCACGTGCCACGGTGGAAGCGAAGATGGTTGCCCCGGAATACCGGGTCGAGATCCAGGTGACCGCGCTCGTCTAGAGTCCAGGAGGTTTCATGCGCCGTGTAGTGCCACTACTGATGATGCTGGTTGGCGCGACTGCCACAGCGGCCGGCAAGGACTGTGACAAGGCCTGTCTCGAGCAGATCGCGGCGCGATACCACGCGGCGTGGCTGGCGCACGATCCGGCAGCTGCGCCTTTTGCGCGCAAGACCCGTTTCGTCGAGAACAATGTCGAGATGACACTGCCGGATGGCAGCTGGGATAGCGTGTCTTCCGGTATCGGCACTCCGCTGGTGCTTTCTGATCCGAAGACGGGGCAGGTGGGCATCTATACGACAGTGCTCCAGAGCAAGGAGACGCAGACCTACGCCGCAATCCGCCTGCGCGTGCAGAAGGGGCAGATCACCGAGGTGGAGCACGTGCTCTCCACCAAGCGCAACCTGAGCGCGCCGCCCACGCCCTTCGGTGATGTGTACAAGAATCCCCGCGATCCTGATTTCACCCGCAGCGTGCCGCAGGCGGAGCGGGCCACGCGTGATGAGCTCAAGGCCCAGGCCAACGGTTATTTCTCCACGCTGGAGAACAACAATGGCGAGATCCGCGGCGCGCATTTCTCGCCCGTGGCCACGCGCAACGAGAATGGCATGCAGTTCCCGGAGATCGAGAAGGGGTTCAAGAGCGGCCGCTACGGCTTCAACAACCGTGTGCGTGACCGCGACTGCTTCCTGGTGGATGAGGAGCGTTCAGCGGTGATGTGCCGCGGCTACATCGACCACAAAGGCGTGCTCGAGGAAGTGCCGTTGACCGATGGCACCAAGGCCAAGTCCGTGTACCGTGAGCCGCAAACCTGGGCTTTCCTGGAATCCTTCAAGGTGAAGGGCGGCATGATCACGGCGGTGGAGGCCACGTTTACCGGGGCGCCGTACTACATACGTTCGCCCTTCGTGAAGAATCCTGATCCGGTGTACGACGCCCTCAAGAAATAGGCTCTTCGCGACACCCGGGAAATACTCCCGGCTCCCGTAGGAAACTCACTCTGGCGGCCGCTATATGGCTGCCGCAGCATGCTTGCCTCCCGAGCAGGGCAAAAATGGGGATGGGGGCATGCGGGGTTCGTACTGGTTGGGGATTGTGTGCAGCGCCGCCTGTACTGCGCCGGCGTGGGGCGCTGCAGCAGGCGACCATGACCTGGACGAAGTAGTGATCTCGGCCACGCCCTACGGGGCGGGCCGTTCAATCGACCAGGTGGCAGGCGTCGTGCAATCCGCGTCGGCTGCAGCGGTCGAGCAGAGCCACGCCACGGACATTTCCTCCTTCATCGTGCGGCGTTTTGGCAGCGTCTATGCCAACGAGATCCAGGGAAATCCCCTGCAGGCGGACGTGAACTACCGCGGCTATACGGCATCGCCACTGCTGGGCACGCCGCAGGGCATCTCCGTGTACGTGGATGGCGTGCGGCTCAACCAGCCATTTGGCGATGTCGTCAGCTGGGATCTGATTCCGCGTGCTGCGATCGCTGACGTCACGCTGCTTTCCGGCGCCAATCCACTGTTCGGGTACAACAGCCTTGGCGGGGCATTGTCGCTGCGTACCAAGGATGGCTTGTCCGCGCCAGGCACCACGCTGAACGGATACTACGGCAGCAACAACCGCTGGCAGATCGAGGGTGAAACTGGCGGCAAGTCCGGCAGCGGCTTCGACTGGTACGTCACGGCCAACCAGTTCACGGAAGATGGCTGGCGGGACTCCTCCCCCAGCGACGCAAAGCAGGCCTATGGCAGCCTGGGATGGAGCGACGAGAAGAATCGCGTGGTGCTTTCCCTGGCCGGCGCCGACACAGATCTCACGGGCAACGGCCTGCAGGATGTGCGCCTGCTGGCACAGGACTACGACAGCGTGTTCACACTGCCCGACAATACGAAGAACAAATCGGTGCTCGCGAATCTTCGCGCCAGCCACGACTTCGGCGGCGGCTGGGGCATTTCCGGCAATGCCTGGTATCGGAACATCGACACCGATACCTACAACGGTGACGCGAACGAAGAGGCCATGGGCGAGGATATCTACCAGCCCACGCCGGCCGAGCGTGCCGCATTGGCGGCAGCCGGCTACACCGGCTATCCCACCAGTGGCGAAAACCAGTCCAACACGCCTTTTCCATCATGGCGCTGCATCGCCAACGGGCTGCTGAACTCCGAGCCCAACGAGAAGTGCAACGGGCTCCTCAACCGCACGGCCACGTCGCAGCACAACTTCGGCGCCGCGCTGCAGACGCAGTTCGATGGCATGTGGGGGCAGCGCCGGAACCAGTTCACCGCCGGCGCAGTGATCGAACATGCGCAATTGCATTTCACGCAGTCTTCGCAGTTTGCCTTCATTACTCCTGACCACGGCGTCACCGGCATCGAGGGGCCGGGTGCATTTGCCGACGGGACGCAGGACTCGGAGAACGCCTTCGATTCGCGGGTAGATCTTGGCGGCGACGTGGATAACCAGAGCCTGTTCCTGGCCGACACGCTGGAACTGAGTGGGGACGTGACGCTGAGCGCCGGCCTTCGTTACGACCGCAGCCAGGTGCAGAACAGCGACGCCATCACGCCCGAAGGCGAGGCTGGATCGCTCACCGCGACCCATCACTTTGATCACCTGAATCCGGGACTGGGGCTGGTGTGGACGATCCGTGGCGCTGTCTCGCTGTACGCCAGTGCCAACCAGGCCAGCCGGGCGCCGTCGTCCATCGAGCTGGGCTGCGCGGATCCGGAGAATCCCTGCCGGCTGCCAAACTCGATGGCCGGCGATCCGCCGCTGGACCAGGTGGTGACTCGTACTCTGGAATTTGGCTTTCGTGGCGCCGTTTCGCCTGCGTTGCAATGGTCGGCCGGCGCGTTCGGTGCCGACAGCCACGACGACATCCTGTTCGTCGCGGATGAACAGGCGGGATTCGGCTACTTCCGCAATTTCGGCAAGACGCGCCGCCAGGGCCTGGAGTTCAGCGCCCAAGGCAACGCGGGCGCCTGGACCTATGGGGTCCACTACACATTGCTGGATGCGACCTTCCGCAGCGAAGAGAGCCTGGCGGGTGAAGCCAACAGCTCCAACGATGGCCCCGCACCGGGTTTCGAAGGTGACATCGAAATCGAGTCAGGCGACCGGATGCCACTGGTGCCGCAGCATGTATTCAAATCGTTCGTGCAGTGGCAGGTGGTGAAGCAATTGTCACTGGGACTGGAGTTCAATTTCACCGGTGAATCCACCGCGCGCGGCAACGAGAACGGTGCGCACGAGTCGGATGATGTGTATTACTTCGGTTCCGGCAGCACGGGCGGCTTTGGCCTCTGGAATTTCAGTGCCGAATGGCAACCCACGCGTTCGCTGTCGGCGTACGTGCAGGTCAACAACCTGACCGATCACCAGTACAGCACGGCAGGGTTGCTCGGCTCCACGCCGTTCACCACCAGCGGAACCTACGTCGCCAGGCCTTTCGCCACGCCCGTCATTGATGGCGAGCGGCCGCTGCTGCATGCCGCTTTTGTGGCGCCCGGCGCGCCGCGCAGCTACATGGTCGGATTGCGGTACCGGTTCGGCGACAAATAACAGCGGCTCAAAGCCGGGACGCGTTCCCGGCTTTCCCCATGTCGTAGACTGGCGCAAAGGGAGGGCGTCACGATGAGCAGGGGATGGAGCAGCGGCTGGAATCTGGCCGGCCTGGCGGCGGTGGCCATGGCGATCAGCGCTGCCGCACAGGCGCCTGATCCGGCTGCAGTGAGCCCTCAACTGTGGCCGACACCTGTGTCGCCCTTGCGGCCTGATGCTGCCCTCGAGCGGCGAGTAGCGGAGCTGCTCGGGAAGATGACGCTGGAGGAAAAAATCGGGCAGGTAATCCAGCCCGACATCGGCAGCGTCACCCCCGAGGACATGCGTCGCTACCATTTCGGCTCCATTCTCAATGGTGGAAATTCCGCGCCCGGCAAGGATGAATTCGCTCCGCCCGCCAAATGGCTGGAACTGGCCGATGCCTTCTACGCAGCCTCAGTAGATCGCAGCAATGGAGGCGCGGGCATTCCCTCGATCTGGGGCACGGATGCCGTGCATGGTCACAGCAACATCGTGGGCGCGACGCTGTTTCCCCACAATATCGGGCTGGGCGCCGCGCGTGATCCGCAGCTGATCGAGGCGATCGGCGCGGCGACGGCAGCCGAAATCCGCGCCACGGGTATCGACTGGACCTTTGCACCTACACTCACGGTGCCACAGGACACGCGCTGGGGCCGAACCTACGAGGGGTATTCGGAGGATCCGCAGATCGTTGCCTCGTACGCGGCGGCCATGGTGCGCGGTCTGCAGGGCAGGCCCGGCAGTAGAGAATTCCTGCGTCCGCCGCATGTGATGGCGACAGCCAAGCACTTTCTTGGCGATGGCGGCACCACGAACGGCCGCGACCAGGGCGACACCCGCATCGACGAAACAACCCTGCGTGACATCCACGGTGCGCCCTACGTGCCAGCAATCGAGGCCGGCCTGATGTCGGTGATGGCCTCGTACAACAGCTGGAACGGCACGAAGATGCACGGCCATCGCGGCCTGCTCACTGAAGTGCTCAAGGGCCGCATGGGCTTCCAGGGGTTCATCGTCGGTGACTGGAACGGACATGGCCAGGTGCGCGGTTGCCGGCCCACCGATTGTCCGGCGGCGCTGGAGGCCGGACTCGACATGTACATGGCGCCGGACAGCTGGCGTGGGCTGTATGACAGCCTGCTGGCGCAGGCGCGCGCGGGCACCGTGCCCATGCAGCGGCTGGATGATGCCGTGGCGCGCATCCTGCGCGTGAAGGTGCGCATGGGCCTGTTCGAGGCCGGCGCGCCGTCGCAGCGACCGGGAGCCGGGATTTTCGCAACCCTGGGCAGTCCCGCGCATCGGCAGATCGCGCGCCGCGCTGTGCGCGAATCCCTGGTATTGCTGAAGAACAACGGCTCGCTGCTGCCATTGGCGTCGCGACAGAAAGTGCTGGTCACCGGCGACGGTGCGCACAACTACGCCAAGCAGTCCGGCGGCTGGACATTGACCTGGCAGGGCACGGGCGCGGACAACAGCCGTTTTCCGGGCGCCACTTCAATCTGGGAAGGCGTTCGCGGCACTGTGCAGAAGGGTGGCGGTGTCGCGGAGTTGTCGGATGACGGCAGCTACCGCACGCGGCCCGACGTGGCCATCGTCGTGTTTGGCGAGGATCCCTATGCCGAAGGTGTCGGCGACCGTCGCAACCTGCTGCTGCGTACCGAGGGCAATGCGCACCTGGCCATCCTGGCAAAGCTTGCTGCCGAAAAGATTCCGGTGGTCGCCGTATTCCTGTCGGGCCGGCCGCTATGGGTGAACCGGGAACTGAATGCCTCGCAGGCCTTCGTGGCGGCGTGGCTCCCCGGGTCGGAGGGCGCAGGCATTGCCGATGTGCTGTTCCGCGGCGCCGATGGGCGTGTTGCGCATGACTTCAGTGGCAGGCTGTCGTTCTCCTGGCCGAAACTGGCCACGCAATATGCGCTGCACCAGAAGCAGCCGGGCTATGACCCGCTGTTTCCCATCGGCTTCGGCCTTACATACAAGGACCGTCGCGATCTGCCGCCATTGTCGGAGGAGTCAGGCGCCCAGGGGGCGGATGCGCCGGGCGGCACGTTCTTCAGCGGTGCCGAGGCCTCTGCGTGGAAGATGAGCACGGCCGGCGACGTCAAGCTGAGCCGAGTCGATCGCCTGCGTCAGGAAGACAGTCTGCGGCTGACAGGGGCCGGCAGCGCCGGTGCCCTGGTCTTTGACAGCACCCAGGGCGAGGACTTCAGCCGTGAGACCAACGCCGACATGATGCTGGTGCTGACAGTGAAGAACGATGGACCGACGGCCGGCATCTCGCTGAGCGTGGCCTGTGGCAGTGGCTGCCAGGCGGTGGTGCCGATCGACGCGGACCTGCGGGCACTGCCAGCGGGCCAGTGGCAGCGGTTGGGTGTGCCGCTGAAGTGTTTTTCGCGCGCGGGCGCAGACATGAATCGGCTGGGGCGCGTCGAGTTGCGCGCAACCGGTCCGGTGGATCTGTCACTGAACCGCGTGGCGCTGGGCGTGGACGTCGACCGCACCTCGGCCTGCGCGCTGCCGTGATTCGTATGGGGCAGGGTCCTTCCGTCTGGCGCGATCTGGGCATCGCGGCGGCGCTGGCCGCAGTCAGCGGGGCTGTTGCCATTCACTTCGAGCTGCACGAGACGATGTTCTCGATGTCCCGCAACTGGGAATATCTGCAGCTCGACGAATTGCCCTTCGTCCTGTTTGTATTCGCGATATGCCTGACCGTGATGAACGCACGGCGCCTGATGCAGTTGCGGCGCCTGCTGCGCGAAAACCGGCATCTGGCCCAGAAGGCGCTGGAGGCGCAGGAGGCGGAGCGCAAGTTCCTGGCGCGCGAGCTGCATGACGAACTTGGCCAGTATCTCAATGCCATCAAGCTGGATTCCCAGGCTATTCCCGCGGAGCGGCCAGGGGGGCCGGTGGTCGACGCTGCAAGGCGCATAGCGGCCAATGCAGATCACGTGTACGCAGCGGTCGGAGACATGATCCGGCGGCTGCGGCCCGTGGCGCTGGATGAGCTGGGGCTGGTGGCAGCGCTGGAAGCCTGCATCGATCGCTGGCGCGTGCTGAAGCCAACACTGATCATCCGGCTGACCTTGGAGGGGGAGCTGCAGGGGCTGGGGGAGACGCTGAATCTGGCGCTCTACCGCATCGTGCAGGAGGCGCTGACCAATTGTGTACGGCACTCCGGTGCGGCATGGGCCAGCGTGCAGCTTCGGCGCGGGGCCCGGGATGGCATCAGTCTCATCGTCGAGGACGATGGCAAAGGCCTGGATCCTTCATGGCCACGAACGGCCGGGAACGGACTGGCCGGTATCCGTGAGCGGGTCGACCTGCTCGGTGGAACACTTGCCGTGTTGTCGGGAGTGGAGGGCGGTGTCACGATCCGTGTCCACCTGCCGGTGGGCGGAGGTCCCGCTTGAGCGCGACGATGGCGGAGTCTGTCTCGGTGCTGCTGGTCGACGATCACTCGGTGGTGCGCGAAGGTTACCGGCGCCTGCTGGAGCGCAGTGGCCTCGAGGTCGTAGGCGAAGCGGCTGACGCCCAGTCGGCCTACGCCCAGTATGTGGAAAAGCGCCCGCAGGTGGTCGTCATGGACATCTCGCTGCCGGGCGCCAGTGGCATCGAGGCCCTGCGCCGCATCCGCGCCCGCGACGCCGAAGCGCGCGTGCTGATGTTCAGCATGTATGAGGATCCCGTGTTCGCCTACCGCGCCTTGCAGGCTGGCGCGCGCGGCTACGTCACCAAGGCTGCAGCGCCGGACGTGCTGGTTGAGGCGGTGCTCAGCATCGCGCGCGGCCGCTCATTTCTTGGCGCGGAAATTGCGCGTGAGCTGGCGCTGCGCAGCGTGGCGTCGGCCGAGGATGCGGACGCCGTGCTGTCGCCTCGCGAGTTCGAAGTGCTGCGTCTGCTGGTGCGTGGAGTCGCGCTGCGCGAGATCGCTGCGCAGCTGGGCCTGACCCCAAAGACAGTGGCCAATCACCAGTCCATCATCCGCCAGAAGCTCGGCGCAGACACGGCAGTGAAGTTGCTGCAGTCGGCGGCGCGGCTGGGGATCACCGCCGAAGAAGGAAAGGGACCGTGAGCAGGAAAAGCACAGCCTCTGGGAAGCACCGGAAAGATCATTCCGCTGCGGCGTTTCGCGTGCGGCCCGGGCACAGGCTGCGGCTCGAAGACCACAGCACTGACATTCCGAAACTCTATGGCGACGATGATGAGGCCGTGAAGTTGCTGCGCAGGCAGGTGCAGCGCACCAGCGAACTGCAGGACGTGATGTATGCGGATGATCGCTATGCCCTGCTGCTGATCTTCCAGGCCATGGATGCCGCGGGCAAGGACGGCGCCATCAAGCATGTGATGTCGGGCGTCAATCCGCAGGGTTGCCAGGTTTCCAGCTTCAAGCAGCCCAGTACCGAGGAGCTGAACCATGATTTCCTCTGGCGTACCACCTTGCGCCTGCCCGAACGCGGCCACATTGGCATCTTCAACCGTTCCTATTACGAGGAAGTGCTGGTGGTGCGCGTGCACCAGGAGTACCTCGCCGCGCAGCGCCTGCCGGATGGTGATGCCGGATCGAAGGAATTCTGGGAGGGCAGGCTGCGCTCCATTCGTGACTACGAAAAGCATCTGCATCGCAGTGGCACGCGGATCGTGAAGTTCTATCTGCACCTGTCGCCGGAGGTGCAGAGGCAACGCTTCCTCGATCGTATCGACCAGCCGGAGAAGAACTGGAAATTCAATCTCGGCGACGTGGAAGAGCGGGGCCACTGGGATGCATACATGCTTGCCTACGAGCAGGCGCTCTCGGCTACCAGTACTGCAGATTCTCCCTGGTACGTCATTCCCGCCGACGACAAGAAGAATGCGCGGTTGCTGATTTCGCAGGCCATCAACGAGACGCTGGAAGCCCTGCAGCTGCAGTATCCGCGCCTGAATCGGGCGCGGCTGGCCGAACTGAAGGCCGCGCGGCGGCGGCTGGGCAAATAAGTCAGCGCCGGCGCAAGGCCTCGGTCATCTTCTCTGGCGAGCCTTCCAGGCCAGCAAGCCGGGCCGGCGAACCGCGCGGCGTCATCGTGAATACCTGCTCCACGCTGGTGTAGTCGTGGTATCCCATGCGCGCCAGCGGCCGGATGCGTTCGATATCCAGGCGACCGTCGGCACGCAGGCATTCATCCGCAATGTGCACGGCCACGACCGTGCCGAACAGCACGTCCACGCTTGCCACGGGGGTATTGCCCGGAAACTCGAGTGTGGTCAGCAGCCGGCACTCGAACTGCACTGGTGAGGCGGCCACGCGCGGAGGGCGCACCAGCGATGAGGGAGCCTTCGCCAGGCCGGCATGCTCGAATTCATCCCGCTCGGATGGCAACTCCTCGGAAGTCAGGTTGACGGCATCGCGCAAGGCCCAGGTCGCCATGTTCCAGACGAATTCGCCGCTGGCCAGCACATTGCGCGCTGTGTCCTTGCGCTCGCCCTTCGCGTTGAGGTTGGCGCTGAACATCAGCGTCGGCGGGTCGTAGCTGATCATCTGGAACTGGCTGAATGGCGCCAGGTTGTCGATACCTTCCGGACTGGTGGATGAAATCCAGCCGATGGGCCGCGGCACGATGCAGGACTTGAACGGATTGAAGGGCAGGCCGTGGGGTGTCCGGCCGGGTTCGTAGTACATGGGCGCCAGTCCCGGAGGTAGAGTTTTGCGGCCGGTAGGACAACAATAGCGCAAAGGGAATAAATCCCGGGGAAAACCATGCGCCATTCCATGCTGCTTGCCTCGTTGCTGTGCGTCGCGTTGCTGACTTCCTGCGGGAGGCAGGCCAGCGAGGCTGCGGCGCCCGCGGCGACTGCCGCACAGGTGAGCAGCGCGCGCCTGCTGGCCGCCAGCGATGCCGCCAATGCCGGGCAGTGGATGTCGCATGGGCGCGATTACAGCGAGCAGCGGTTCAGTCCGCTGCAGCACATCGACACCGGCAATGTCGGGCAGCTCGGCCTGGCATGGTTCGCGGATTTCGATACCCGGCGCGGCCAGGAGTCCACGCCCCTGGTAATCGACGGGGTGCTTTACGTCACCACGGCATGGAGCAAGGTCTACGCCTTCGATGCAAAGACCGGCAAGGAACTGTGGAAATTCGATCCGAAAGTTCCGGGTGAATGGGCCGTGTACGCCTGCTGCGATGTGGTGAATCGCGGCGTGGCGGCCTGGAACGGCAAGCTCTACCTGGCCACCATTGATGCGCGGCTGATTGCACTTGATGCTGCGACGGGCAAGGCGGTGTGGGACATTTCCACCATCGCGCCGGGGCAGCCGTATGCGATTACCGGTGCGCCGCGCGTGGTCAAAGGCATGGTACTGATCGGGCAGGGCGGTTCGGAGTTCAGCCAGCGCGGCTACCTTTCTGCCTACGATGCTGAAACCGGCAAGCTCGACTGGCGCTGGTATGTAGTGCCTGGGGATCCGTCGAAGCCCTTCGAGCAGCCTGAGCTGGCAGCGGCTGCCAAGACCTGGAAGGGAGAGTGGTGGAAGACAGGAGGCGGCGGGGCGCCCTGGGATGCCATAGTCTACGACCCGGTCACCGACTACGTTTACGTGGGCACCGGCAACGGCGCTCCCTGGCCATCCGAGATCCGCTCGCCCGGCGGCGGCGATCAGCTGTATCTCTCCTCCATCGTTGCGCTGGATGCCGCCACCGGCCAGTACAAATGGCATTACCAGGCCACGCCGGACGAGAGCTGGGACTACGACAACACCTCGCCGCTGATGACTGCCGATCTGCCCATCGGCGGCGCCACGCGGCACGTGGTGATGCAGGCGCCGAAGAACGGTTTCTTCTATGTGCTCGACGCGAAGAGTGGCGAGCTGCTGTCCGCAGATCCTTATGTGGCCGGAGTCAACTGGGCCAAACGGGTGGACATGAAGACCGGCCGGCCGGTGATGAACCCGGAAGCGCAGTACGCAAGGACCGGCAAAGGCGCGCTGGTCAGTCCGTTCTACGGCGGCGCGCACAACTGGCAGCCGATTTCATTCAGCCCCGTCACGGGCCTGGTCTACATCCCGGCGAACCAGAGCAGCTATGCCTACGTCGCCACGCACGAAGACGACAACCCCATGGGCCAGAAGCTCTCGATCAGCTTCGCCGGCAACCAGGCCTTCATGCGCAAGCTGAAAACTCCGCCCGTGAGCGAGGGCTTCCTGCTGGCCTGGGATCCGGTCAACCGCAAGGAAGTCTGGCGGGCGCCACTGGGGGATGGACGCAGCGGCGGCGCGCTGGCGACGGCCGGCGGACTGGTGTTTGCCGGCAATTCCGCCAACCAGTTCGCCGCTTATCGTGCCGACAATGGAATGAAGCTGTGGTCAGCGGACACACAGACCGGCACCATGGCCGGGCCTGTCAGCTACGAGCTTGCAGGCGAACAGTACGTGGCCGTGGTGGCCGGCTTCCGCCAGACGGGCGATTACTACGCGCCGAATTATTCGCGTGTGCTGGTCTACAAGCTCGGCGCCGCGGGCAAGCTGCCTGACCCGGTGCCTTTTCCTGATCCTGTGCTGAATCCGCCGGCTGCCTTCGGTGGCCAGGAAGTCGTTTCGCACGGCGAGCAGCTGTATGGGCGGTTCTGCAGCACCTGCCATGGCGCCGACGGGCTGTCGCGGGGGATGTTTCCGGACCTGCGCTACAGCCCGGCGCTGGCCACACAGGCAGCCTTCGCCCAGGTAGTCATCGACGGCGTTCGTTCGCAGAACGGAATGGTGTCTTTTTCCAGGGCAATGACGCCGCAGGACGTGGAGGCGGTGCGCGCGTATGTGGTGTCGCGGGCCGTCGAGGCCAAGGCGGCGGCGGCGGCCCAGGCGCCGAGCGCACCGGGGCCGCATGGCGGATAGGGGAAAGGGCGGACATAAGTACCTGATCCGTCAGGTACCTTGCCTCTTTACCAATCAATCATTTAGCATGCCGCCCCTCATGTCGTGGGGCGGTAGCTCAGTTGGGAGAGCGTCGCGTTCGCAATGCGAAGGTCGAGGGTTCGATCCCCTTCCGCTCCACCAGTTCCTCGTAGCGCTGCTGCTGGTATTGATCTGCCACGCAGCCACAGCCGCCCAGACCGCACCTTCTCCCTGGAGCCAGATACAGCAGCGTGGCGTGCTGCGCATCGGCACACCAGGGGACTACGCGCCATTTTCACTGCGCGATGCCGCGCATGACCGGTACGTCGGGGCGGACATCGCGCTGGCGCGCGAGCTGGCCGTGGATCTGGGGCTGCGCGCCGAATTCGTGCCCACGAGCTGGCGTACATTGCTGGCAGACGCCGCAGCAGGGCGTTTCGACATTGCGGTAGGTGGCATCTCCATCACGCCCGAACGACAGCAGAGCGTGCTGTTCTCTGCACCGTATTTCCATGACACCAAGCAGCCGGTGGTGCGTTGTGGCGAAGAACGCCGCTACGACACGCGTGACGAGATCGACGCCCCGCAGGTGCGGCTGATTGTCAATCCGGGTGGAACCAACGAAGCCTTCGCCCGGCGCCAGTTCCCGCATGCCTCTCTGGCCGTGCATGCCGACAATCTCGGTGTATTCGAGGAAATCCGCGCCGGCCATGCAGATGTCATGGTGACGGATGGCGTCGAGGCGACACTGCAGCAGCAACGCGGCGGGCTATGCGCCGTAAAGGTTGCGCAGCAATGGGCGCCCGCCGACAAGGCCGTGTTGCTGCTGCGTGATCCAGCACTGAAAGACGCCGTGGATGCGAGCCTGCGCCGGCTGGATGCAAAGCGTGGTTACGCGCAGCGGCTGCAGTCCTGGCAGGCAGACGCGGCGCGACCCGCCTCGCCAGTGGCGGCAACGTTATCCGGCCTGATCGACGAGCGGCTGGCGCTGGTCAACGAAGTGGCCCGCTACAAGTGGAATACCGGCGCGGCCATCGAAGACCCGCCGCGGGAGCAGGCGCTGCTGGAATCATTGCGCCAGCGCGCCACGCCACTGGGCGTGCCGCAGCCTATGGTCGATGCATTCTTCACTGCCCAGATCGAGGCGGCCAAGCAGTTGCAGCGCGAACTGTTTGCGCGCTGGAAACGCGAACGCCGGGAGAAATTCCCGGGCATCGCAGACCTGGCAACCAGCATCCGGCCCGGAATCGACCGGGTGACCGGCGAGATGCTCGAGGCACTGGCTGGCATTGGCACTGCAGGACGCGCTGCGGCTCTGGTATTGCCGGCCGCGTCAACCATGGCGGGAATAAGTCCCGAGTCAGTGCGTATGGCGCGGGCGCCATTGCTGGCTCCGGGAACTTAGGAAGCCCGCTGCCAGTCGGTACACTGACATGATGAACATCAAACACTTTTCGATTCCGCTGCTGCTGGCGTCCTGCATCGCTGGTACTGCAGCTCTCGCGGCCACCCAGACAGGCGGGGCAGTGGCGTACCACGTACTGGTCACCAATGAACGCAGCGGCACACTGAGTGTGATCGACGGCACCACGCGCGCGGTAATCGCCACCGTGCCGCTGGGCAAGCGGCCGCGGGGATTGAAGACTTCGCCCGATGGCAAGCTGCTGTATGTGGCGCTGAGCGGTTCGCCTATCGCAGGTCCGGGCGTGGATGAGAGCAAGCTGCCGCCGCCCGACAAGGGCGCTGACGGCATCGGCATTGTAGACCTTGCGACACTCAAACTGGTCAAGGTACTGCGCGGGATTTCCGATCCGGAACAGCTCGCTGTAAGTGCCGACGGCAAGCGCCTGTACATTGCCAGCGAGGACACCGGCCAGGCCATCGTGCTGGATGCGGGCGATGGCAAGGTGTTGGCCAAGCTTGCCGTGGGCGGCGAGCCGGAGGGCGTCACGCTGTCGCCCGATGGAAAGCACATCTATGTGTCCTCGGAGGAGGACCATCACGTTGTGGTGATCGACGCCGCCTCGAACCGTGTCCTGGCCACCATGGAAGTGGGCCAGCGACCGCGCTTCACGGAGTTCTCGGACGACGGCGCCCAGGCCTTTGTCTCCGCCGAGAACGACGGCAGCATCACCGTGATTGACGCCAGGGCGCTGAAGGTGTTGCGCACCATCAAGCTGCAGGGTGCATTGACCCGTCCCGTTGGCATGGTGGTATCGCACGACGGCAAGCGCCTGTTCGCCGTCACCGGCCGCGGCAAGAACCTGCTGGAAATCGACATCGGTACCGGCGCGGTATTGCGTACGGTGGAAGTTGGCGCGCGTCCCTGGGGGGTGGCTCTCAGTCCGCGAGGCGACCTGCTCTATACCGCCAACGGCAATTCCAACGACGTGTCAGTGGTCGATGTCGCCACGTTGAAGGTGCTGTCGCGAATTCCGGCAGGTGACAGCCCGTGGGGCGCCATCGTAGTGCCCGTGCGGACGGGTCACGCGCACTAGCATCCGTCTGGTGGCTGGTTCAGGCCAGCAGTGCGCGCATGGCGATAAGTCCGGCGATGGCGGCGGCCAGGGAGGCTCCCACGTGCACCAGCACGATGGCGGAGGCCACGACCGGGCGCTGGGCTTCCAGCATCCGCACCACTTCAACGGCAAAGCTGGAAAAGGTAGTGAGGCCACCCAGGAATCCGGCCAGCAGCAAAGGCCGCAATGCGGGGTCAAGTGCAGGGCGATCGGCCAGGAAGCCGATGAGGGCGCCCGCGGCCCCGCAGCCCAGCACATTGGCGGCCAGCGTCCCCAGCGGGATCTCCACCATCAGCGGGTTGAGCAGCAACGACATGAGGTAGCGCAGCACGCCGCCCGCGCCTGCGCCCACGAATACCAGTGAAAGGTTCTTGAGCATTCCCGCTATCATTGCGGCCCTGGCGCGCCGGTTGCAACCGGTCCGTGCTTAAAGCCCCGGTAGCTCAGTGGATAGAGCACTCGCCTCCTAAGCGAGGGGTCGCAGGTTCAACTCCTGCCCGGGGCGCCAGATCTCAGTACAGCATCCGGTTGTCGCCGAGCATGTGCGCATGGCAGTCGGCTCCCGCTTTGATGCAGCCCTGGAACCAGGCTTCCTTGATGTCTTCGTCCCAGTCGACGATGACATCGCCGTGCGCCGAGTAGCCGCCTGGGATGCTGGCATCGTAACCA
>Ga0164241_10000818_pt1 | contig 46313 bp, 33 predicted proteins | sample OricomyardsoilBY_FD_108780 | JGI IMG/M metagenome (GOLD analysis project Ga0164241, IMG submission 108780) | Backyard soil microbial communities from Emeryville, California, USA - Original compost - Back yard soil (BY) | ecosystem: Environmental > Terrestrial > Soil > Unclassified | place: USA... | reverse complement strand
CGCGATGGCGAGCGGCGCGTTCCTTTCGTCGAAGCTCCTCGGCGCCGAGCGCACGGGAAGGCTGCTCCACGTCGAGCGCGCCGCGTGGACCTCGATCTCACTCGGGCTCGTGGTGCCCCTCATGATGTTCATCGTCGAGCGTCGCGTCGCGTCGCGCGCCAAGGAGATGGTCCGAGCGGCGCCATCCGGTGCTCCGGCTACGACGACGTGACGTCACCCGGGACGCGAGACCGCGCGCCCGTGCAGGACGCCCATCGCGCCCCCGATGAGGGCTGCGAGCGGCACGAAGGCGGGCGGAAGCACGCCGAAAGCGACGATGACCGCCCCGATCGCCGGAGGGATGGCGGCCAAGCCGAAGCCGACGCGAGCGAGCGCGCGCGTCCGCCGGGCGAGCGCGAGCGACAGGGCTGCGTCGCGAAGATCGTCGCTCGCGAGCGTCACCTCTTGCTCGGCGGTGGCGATGCCGGCCGCTCCGAGCGCGACGCCGACGTTCGCCGCCCCGAGCGCGGCGTCATCGAGGCCGACGTGGCCGAACACCGCCAAGCTGCCCGTCATCTCCACGACGCGCTTCACCTCTTCCGCGGTGGCGCCGGCGGGGACCTCGGGGCGAATGTGCTCGATGTCGAGCGAGCGAGCGATGGCTTCGCACGTCTCGCGCGAGTCGCCAGACATCAAGATCGGATCGATCTGCGCGTCGAGCAGGTGTTGGACGGCGGCGCGCGCGCCGGGGCGGATGCCGTCTTGCAAGCCGACCAAGCCGACGAGGCGACCGGAGAGCGCGACCAAGACGACGCTCCGCCCCATCTGCTCGAGCTCGCCCATTCTCCACTCCGCGCTCGCGATCGAGATCTTCTGCTCGATGAGCAACGTGCGAGATCCGACGCAGAGGTCTTCACCTGCGCTGGTCACGGCTACGACGCCCAGGCCCGAGAGTGTCGTCGGGTTTCGAACGGCGTCGGGCTTTAGATCGCGGCCTTTTGCGGCTCGCAACAGGGCATTGGCGATAGGCGTCGACTCCGCGCGTGCCGCGCCGGCTGCCAAGGAGAGGACGTCGTTGCGGTCGATGTTCTGCGCGATCGGTTCGACTTCCGCGACCTCGGGCTCGCCGAGCAAGAGCGTGCCGCGAGCGCAGAACAGCGCGGCGTTCGCCTGCGCGGCGCGATCCCACGCGTCGGCGCTTTTGTAGCCGATGCCGCGATGCTGCGCGAGGAGCACTCCGCGCGCGACGTGCACGCTCGCGAGGGACGCGATGGTGGGGGTGGACAGCCCGGCTTGGATCGCGACGAGCGTCATCGCGGCGTCGACCGCGCTCCGCGTGATCGCGAATGTGAGGAGCGCGCCCCCGGCCGCCGAGATCGACGCCCAACGCTCCGCGAGAGAGCGGGGGGCGCGCGCCGCCGACGAGAGCGCGTCGACGCGTCGCCGCGGATCGAGGACGAGTCGCGCGAACGTCCGGTCGTTGCCCGACCACGTGCACGTTCCGACGAGGCGACCTCGGAGGAGACGCGCGCCGGCGACGACAGGATCGCCGACGAAGCGCCGCACAGGCGTCGTCGCGCCGAGCCAAGGCAAGACCTCGACGTCGCCTTCGGTGATGGTGAGATCGACGGGGACGTCGTCTCCGGGCTCGACGAGGACCGTCTCGCCGGGGCGCAGGTCGTCGGCGGAGACCTCTTCGATCGTGCCGTCGATCGGAGAGACGCGACGTCCCGGCACCGTGAGCGACGTCTCGACCCACGCGCGCTCCGAGGTGTTCACGCGGCGCGAGATGTCGAGGAGGAAGGCGCTGAGGGCGGCGGCCGTCGTGATCGCACCGGCGAGCGCAGCGGCCTCTCCGGCGACGCCGCTCGACGAAGCGAACGCAGCCCACGCGGCGACACCGACCGAAGCGACGGGGCCGGCCATGAGCGGGAGCGGCTGCGCGTCGGAGGCGTCGCGAGGCGTGGTGAGGGCACGCGCGACGAGCATCGTGGCGCCGACGCCCGCCAGCATGACGCGCGCGACGAGCACGAGGCGCCCGCCCGAAGAGAGCCCGAGCAGCACCGCGAGGGTGCCGGCGATGACCGCGATGACGACGAGGAGCGCGCTCGCGTCGCGTGGCTCGGCGTCCGGGATGGCCTGTCGGTCGCTCAGGATCGTCTGGCCGATCGGCTCGACGAAGGCGCGATCGTCCTCGAGGCGAAGCGGCTCGGGGAGGACGTCTTCCGGCACGTGAGGCTCGAGCGCGTCGACGACCTTCGCGGCGTGCTCCGCGGCGCGCGATCGAGTCGGCGTCGAAGGGATGGGCGTCCGCGCGCGGGCGTCCTTCGTCGGTGCGTCGCCGAACGGCGCGAGGAACGCGCCTCGGCAGTCGCTCGCGTTGCAGAAGTAGTGAAGCTTGAGATCGAAGATCGCGACGTGCCCAGCCCGCAGCGGGTCGAGCAGCTTGCCGCATCCCGAGCAGGGGAGCGGATCGACGACGGGCCCGGCGGCGCGCACGTCAGCCGGCGGCGATCGACTCGATGCGAAGCTTGGAGATCGCTCGGTCGACGCGTACGCACGCGTCTTCGATCTCGGCCTCGGTGATGATGAGCGGCGGCGTGAAGCGAAGCACGCGCCCGCCGGCGACCGTGAGGAGCACGCCTTCTTCTCGGACCGTCGCGAGGGCTGCACGACCGTCGACGCCCTTCTTCATGATGAGGCCGCGCAGCAGGCCTTCTCCGCGTTCGCCCTCGCAGAGGTCCGGGTGCTTGGCGGCGATCTCGGCGAGACGCTTTCCGAGGATGGCGCCCTTTGCGCGCGCACCTTCGATGAGTTTGTCGTCGTAGAGCGCGGCCAGGACGGCACGCGCTGCGGCACTCGCGAGCGGGTTACCGCCGAACGTAGAGCCATGCGTTCCGGGTGGGAGCGCGCCACCGAGGCGCTCGGGGACGAGCATCGCTCCGATGGGAAAGCCACCGCCGAGACCCTTTGCGAGCGAGATGGCGTCCGGCCGAATGCCCGAGCGCTCGAAGCCGAGGAGGGACCCGGTGCGGCCCATGCCGGTCTGGACCTCGTCCACCAGAAGCAGCGAGCCGTGTTCGTCGGCCAGCGCTCGAAGCCCGGCCAGGAAGCCGGGCGGCGCCGGGAGGACCCCGCCTTCGCCTTGGACCGTCTCGACGAAGATGCCGCACACGTCCGGCCCCATCGCCGCGCTCACGGCGTCGAGATCGCCGTACGGCACGTGGGTCACGCCCTCGAGGACGGGCCCGAAACCCTCTCGGTACGCGGGCGTCCCCGTCAGGTTGACCGTCGCGATCGTCCGCCCGTGGAACGAGTTTTCGAAGGCGATGACCCGGTAGCGGGACTTGTCGCCCTTCGCGTAGAAATGGCGCCTCGCGAGCTTGAGCATCGCCTCGTTCGCTTCCCCGCCGGAGTTGCAGAAGAAGGCCCGATCGAAGCCGGTTCGCTCGCAAAGCTCGGCCGCGAGGAGGACGTTCTCCTCGTTGAAGAAGTAGTTCGAGACGTGCATCAGGCGCGCGGCCTGCTCGCTGATCGCGCGGACCAGGCGCGGATGGGCGTGTCCCAGGGCGTTGACGGCGACTCCGGCGGCGAAATCCAGGTATTTCCGGCCCTCCGTATCCTCGAGCGTCGAGCCCTGCCCACGAACGAAGACGACCGACGCGGGCCGGTAGTTCTTGAAGAGGTGCGCGTCTGCCAGGTGGAGTAGCTCGTCGGTCGTCCGGTGGGAGTCGTCGAACGAAGGCATGGTCGGAGGGGCCGCGCTGCTGCGGTCTGCTGCGGTGTCCAACTCTGGAGGAGGCGTTTTGTGGCTCGTCGGCGCCATGCCGGAGCCTTACGCCGAGCGGGCGTCCGCGGCAAACCGACCCGAGAGAAGACGCGCGGGCGGGTTGATCGCTTGTGGCGGCCGACTATATTCGCGCGCCATGAGCGAGCCCGAGACCCAAGAGCCGCAAGCTGACGCCGACGCCACCGAATCCGCGGAAGCCACCACGGATCCTGGTTCGGCAGAGGTCGCGTTCTCCGACCCCGACGTCGAGGTTTCTTCCCAGCCTGCTCCGCCCCCGCCCGACCCGCTCGAGGTCGCGAAGGCCGAGGCGCAGAAGTTCCGCGACCAACTGCTTCGAACTGCCGCGGATTTCGACAATTTCCGCAAGCGCACCCGTCGCGAGATCGAGGACGCCCAGCGCAAGGGCAAGGAGCAGGCGCTCAAGGATCTGCTCCCTGTCTTCGACAACCTCGAGCGCGCGGTGACGAGCGCAGAGGGCGCTCCGGACGCAAAGAGCGTCGCGGACGGCCTAAAAATGGTCATTCGTCAGTTCACGAACACCCTCGAGAAGATGACGATCAAGCGCGTCGCGGCCATCGGCCAGCCGTTCGACCCAATGCGCCATGAGGCCATTCAGCACGCGCACTCCGACGAGCACGCGGCGGGTGTCGTCACGGCCGAGGTGCAGGCTGGCTACACGATCGGCGAGCACCTGCTTCGCGCGGCGATGGTCGTCGTCTCCAAGGGACCCGCGGACGCCGCGCCCGAGGGCGAGCCCACGCCGGAAGAGCCCGCCCCGAACTGACGTGCGCGACGGGGCGGTGATGGTTCGCTGCCCCGTGCGATCCGATCGCACGCCCGACCCCGAACCGCGCGACGGCAGACGACGCGCGATCGCCTGCGGGTCTGCGCTATGCTGCCCGCGATATGGGTAAGGTCATCGGGATCGACCTCGGCACCACGAACTCCTGCGTAGCGGTCGTCGAAGGTTCCACTGCAGCTTCCATCAACGACGTGAAGGTCGTGCCGAACGCGGAAGGCGCGCGTACGACCCCTTCGGTCCTTGGTTTTCCCGCGACGGGCGAGCGCCTCGTCGGCCAGGTCGCGCGTCGACAGGCCGTCACGAACCCCGAGCACACCGTCTACGAAGTGAAGCGGCTCATGGGCCGCAAATTCAGCGACGAAGAGGTTCGAACGGCGCGCGAGATGGTGCCGTACCGAATCCAGGAAGCGCCGAACGGGGACGCGTGGATCAGCGTGCGCGGTCGTGCGCTCTCGCCGCCGGAGATCTCCGCCATGGTCATCACCATGATGAAGGAGATCGCCGAGACCTACCTCGGCGAGCCCGTCACAGAGGCGGTCGTCACGGTCCCGGCCTACTTCGACGACGCCCAACGGCAAGCGACGAAAGATGCCGGCCGCATCGCGGGGATCGAGGTCAAACGCATCATCAACGAGCCGACGGCCGCGGCGCTCGCCTACGGTCTCGACAAGAAAGAGTCCGAGGTCATCGCGGTCTACGATCTGGGCGGCGGCACGTTCGATATCACCGTTCTCCAGTTGGCCGGCGGCGTCTTCAGCGTGCGCGCGACGGGCGGTGACACCCACCTCGGTGGCGTCGACTTCGATCAGAAGATCATCAACCTGCTCGCGGACGAGTTCGCGATGGAGAACGGCATCGAGCTCCGCAAGGACCGCATGGCGCTTCAGCGCCTGAAAGAAGCCGCAGAGAAGGCCAAGCACGAGCTGTCTTCGTCGCTCGAGACCGCCATCAACGTGCCCTTCATCGCCGTCTCGCCCAGCGGCGGCCCGCTCCATCTCGAGCGCAACATGAAGCGCAACGAGCTCGAGCTGCTCTGCCAAGAGCTCGTCGATCGCACGACAGAGGCCTGCAAGCGAACGCTCGCCGACGCAAAGCTCGGGGTCGAGCACGTCAACACGATCGTCTTGGTCGGTGGCATGACGCGCATGCCCATCGTGCAGGCGGCGGTGAAGTCGTTCTTCGGAAAAGACCCGAGCAAGGAAGTGAACCCCGACGAGGTCGTCGCGGTCGGCGCTGCGCTTCAAGGCGCGGCGCTCGCGGGGCAGATCGACGAGGTCTTGCTCCTCGACGTGACGCCGCTCTCGCTCGGCGTCGAGACCGGCGGCGGTGTCGCGACGATGCTCATCCCTCGCAACACGACGGTACCTGTCGAGCGCAGCGAGGTCTTCACGACGAGCGTCGACAACCAGAACTTCGTGCCCATCCACGTCGTTCAAGGCGAGCGCGAGATGGCCGCCGATTGTCGCAGCCTCGCTCGCTTCGAGCTCACCGGCATCCCACCCGCGCCGCGGGGTGTGCCGAAGATTCAGGTGACGTTCCGCATCGACGAGAACGGGATCCTGCGCGTCGAGGCGAAGGACCTTGGCACCGGACGCATTCAGGAGATCAAGATCACCGCGACGAGCGGTCTGTCGACCGACGAGGTCGACCGCCTCGTCCGCGATGGCGAGCGCTTCAAAGAGACGGACGGGCTTCGCAAAGAGCTCGCCCAGCTGCGCAACCAGGCCGAGACGCTGGTCTACACGACCGAGCAGGCTCTCGCAGGCTACGCCGACCTCCTCGATCCGGGCCTCGTGAGCGAGGTGCGCACCGACGCGCATCATCTGCACCTGCTCCTCGAGGGTGGCGGCGATCTCACTGCGCTTCGCGACGCCTACACCCGCCTCGAGGCGGCTTCGTTCAAGATCGCGGAGTCGATGTACGGCCCCGCCGAGGGCGGCTGACCGACGCCTCGGCGGCGACGAGCCCGTGAGCCGCGCATTGTCCCCGTCCGACGTTCGGTCGAAAACGCCGCCGTCCGACCTTCGCTCGGAATCCTCGGAGAGGGGAGCCTCTGCAGAGGTCCTCTCACGAGGCGCGCCCTTTGGGCGCTTCCTCCTCGTAGAGACGCGCGGTGGGGGAGCCACGTTCGAGGTCCACCGCGCGAAGGCCTTCGGGGTCCTCGGTTTCGAAAAGGATCTCGCGGTGAAGATCCTCCGCTCGGAGGTCGAGCATGACGAAGCGGCGCGCGACGCGATCGTGGCGCGAGCGAAGCGCTCGATCGAGCTGTCGCACGCGAACGTGCTCGGCGTGATGGATCTCGGCGTCGCGACGCTCGGCAAAGACGAACGGACGTATCTCGTGACGGAGCTCGCGCGCGGACCGAGCCTCGCCGAGATCCTCGAACGCGAGCACGCGGCTCCGTCGGGCGTACACTCCGGCGCGGCCCTCGCGCTCGGCGCAGAGGTCGCCCGCGCGCTCGACCACGCGCATCGCCGACGCAGCGGAGCGGTGATTCACGGCGCGCTCTCGACGCGGCAGATCTTCGTCACGTCCGACGGCGAGGTGAAGGTCGGCGACTTCGCCATCGGTGCGAGCGACGACGCGCGCTGCGCAGACGACCTCGTCGCGCTCGGGGCGGTGCTTCGCGAGGTCGCCGCCGTCGTTCGCTCGCCGGAGTCGTCGCTCATCGACGCGGCCGCGCGACTCGAGTCCGGCGAGATCGAAGACGCAGGCACGGCTCACGAGCTCCTGATGGAGACAGCCTACGCGGTGAGCCCCGATGCCCATCTGCGGGATCCGGCGAAATGGGTCGGCGAAAGCGGTGGCGCGCCTCCGCCGTCGCTCGGCGTCGGTGACTTTCTGGCCGAGCCCGAGCTCTGCGTCCCGGGACGCGAGATACCGCTCGTCGTCACGAGCGCGGGCGGCTCCGAAGAATCGCGCGCGGCCTTCGTCGAAGAGGCACGGCGCGCCGGCGCGATCGTCCTGGCTGAAACCCCCGCGCTCGTCCTCGCCTTCGGGCTCGTCGATCCGGACGGCCGCGACACAGAGGCGGCGTTCAGCTTCGCGAGCAGCCGCGCGGCAGCGTCGGGCGCGCGGCTCGTGCTCGTCACCACGGGCGTCCTCGAGCGCGCAGAGGGCGCCGCGTCGCGTCTCGTGTTCGCGAGTCGCAGCGACCTGCTCGAGATCGCCGCGACGCGTCCGCGCTCCCCGACGGCTTCGCGGGTGGCGGCGTCTTCGCGCGCGTCGCTCGCGGCGCGCGGAGCCTTCACGTTCGAGGTCGACGCAGAGCAGCCCGAGCTCTCCTGGCTCATCGGCGCGAGCGGTGCGACGCAGTCCCAGTCGCGCTTCGTCGGCCGTTCGGCAGAGCTGCACGCGCTGGCGGTCGCCGTGTTCGAGGCGACGCGGGGTGGCTCGCGCACCTTCACGATCGTCGGCCCGCGCGGGAGCGGCAAGACGCGTCTCTTGGTCGAGCTCGAGCGGCGCGCGGCGGGTCGCGTCACCGTCGCGCTCGCGCGGACGCCGCGGCGTGCAGAGCCCCTCGACGGCCTCGGCGCTGCAATTCGAGAGGTCGCGAACGCTCGCACGCCGGACGAGATCGAGTCGCGGCTGCGGAGCTTCGGGCTCGCGGACTCGGACCGCTACGTGCTCACGGCGATCGCGGGCGTCGCGCGAGAATCCGAGCCGGCAGTGGCCGCCATGCGCTCGGCGGTCGCAGAGCTGCTGCGCAAGGTCGCCCACGGCAGACCGCTCGTCGTCGCCTTCGATGACGCGCATCGGCTCGACGCCGCGACGCGCGCGATCGTGAACGATCTGGCCGACGATCCCGACACGAAGGCGCTCTTCGTCTTTCTAGAAGGGCGCGAGCCGTCTGCGGCCGACGCCGCCTCCGGCTCGCGACTCTTGCTCGCTCCGCTCGACGACGACGCCGTCGCGGCCCTCCTCTCGACGCGGCTCGGAGCGCGCCTCATCCCTCCGGACGCCGTCGAGCTCGTCGTCGCGAAGACGGCCGGCCTCCCGCAAGCGATCCTCGATTTCGTTCGCGAGCTGGCTCCGCTCGCGCTGGTCCAGGTGAAGAACGGCGTGCTCGTCATCGACAAGCGCGCCGCAGACGTCGCCGTGCGAGGCGCTGAAGGAGCACAGACGACGCGCGTCGCGCGCCTCGATCTGCCCGAGCGGGCCGTTTTGTCCGCCCTGCACGTCCTCTCCTCGCGCGTCGCGCCCGAGCTCCTCGCCGAGGTCGCAGGGCTTGCAGAGGACATCAGCTCCCAGACGGTCGATCTCCTCGCGTCGTCCGGCCTCGTCGTCGAATGGCCGGACGGCGTGGGCGCCGTCGACGGCGCCGACGCGGCCGCCTTCGCGGCCGCCGCCGAGCCGGAGCGCGCGCGCATCGTGTCGCGCGCCGCGACCGCGCTCGAGCGGCGCGGCGCCAGCCTGGAAGCCGCGGCTTGCCTTGGTCGATTCGGAGACGCCGCTGGCGCTGCGAAGGCAACCTTGGACGGCGTCCGAGGCTCGCGAACGCCCTCCGCGAGGGCATTGCTGCTCCTTGCCGCGCGAGTCGGCGATCTCGAATCGGCGAATGACGTGACCGCGGCGCTCGAGGCGCTGGCGGCGAGCGTCCGACGCGGCGTCCGAGGTCTCGATCTCGCGGACGCGCTCGCGCCGGCGTTATCCCGCCTCGATGGACAGCCCGAGGTCGACCTCGGCGCGCGCGCGCGCCGAGCCGCCGCCGTGTGCGCGAGCTCTGCGGGTGATGGTGAGCTCGCGCAGGTCCTCCTCGACCAAGCCGACGCGTCCGATCCCACGTCGCCGCTCGCCGCCGCGACTCGGCTCGAGGTTGCCCGTCGCCTCGACGATCCCGAGCTCGGGGCGTCCTTGATTCGCGCGACGCCCATGCCCGCGCTCGACGGCGAAGCATGGCTCGACTTTGCAGAGGTCGCCCTCTTCACGAAGGATGCGGCCCTCGCTCGGGACGCGCTTCAGCGCGCCCCCGCCAGCACGTCCGCGCGCCACGCGCGTCTCCTCGCCGCCACGCTCGAGCTCTCGGACGACGAAGCCGACCGAGGACGCGCGGGCGACGCCTACGCAGAGGCCGTACGCGTCGCAAGAGCCGACGGGGCGCACGCCGATCTCGCCCGGAGTCTCCTCGCCGTTGGCTCGCGCGCGCTCTCTCGAGCAAACCTTCCCGGTGCGTTCGCGGCGTTCGAGGACGCACGCGCCGCCGCGGAAGAGGCGGGAGACCTCCTCGCGCGCGACGTCGCCGTCGTCGGGCTCGCGCTCATCGACGCCGACTCGTCCGAGGCGCGGGCAGAGGTCGCGCGTGATTGGACCGATCGCGCCCGCGCCAGAGGCCGCACCGCGCTCGCGCGCACCGTCGCCGAGCTCCGAGAGACGTTCTCAGCCGACGGCTGAGCGAAGCCTCACTTCGCCGCAGGAAGCTGTACGCCCCAGGCCGGGCCAGGCTGGTTCGCCGCGAACGCGGGCGACTTCGGATCCTTCGCCTCGGCCACGAGCGACACGGTCCGCCGCACCGGCGTGCACACGGTCTTCGCGTCGTCGCAGAGCACCGCCTCGAGGACGCCCTTCAGCGACCCGTCTTTCGCGCCCTCTGCCATCCCGATCTCGAAAGGCACGCCGCGCTTCGCGTCCTTGCCCGGCAGCTTGATCGCGCGTTCTCCGACGACGACGCCGTCGAGGACGACCCACGAGAGCTTCACCGGAGCCTCGAGGTTCAGGTGCGTCCCGGGAGGCGTCGAGAGCCCGAGCGTGGCGATCGCTCTCCCCGATGCGGGGACGTCCGCGTGGCCACCGTTCTCGACCGGATCACGAGGGTCGATGGCGACGCGCGGCGCGCGATCGATCGCGACGAGGACCTGGGCGTCTCCACTCTTCGGATCGACGCGCAACAAACCATCAGCGTGGCTGTCGGCGATCAGTAGCCGGCCGTCGACGACGACGATCCCGGTGGGTTGGTGCAGAGGTTCTTGCGTGACGACCGTCGAGGTCTCGCCGGTCTTCGGGTCCACGCGCCGCAGCTTCTCGTTGTAGGTGTCCGAGACGAAGAGCGAGCCGTTCAAGAACGCGAGGCCGAGCGGGTGCTGGAAGCGCGCGCGTGCCTTGTCGCCGTCGACGTCGCCGAAGTCGAAGAGGCCGGTCCCGACGACGGTCGTCACGCGGTGCGCTGCCAGGTCGACGGCGCGCACGCTCGAGGTCTCGCTGTCTGCGACGTAGAGCAGCTTGCCGTCCGTCGCGAGCGCGCTCGGCTGCGCGAACGCGGCCTGGACGAAGCCGCCGTCCACGATGTTCTCGCGCCCCGAGCCCGCCAGCCACGCGAGCGTGCCCTTCGCGGGATCGAAGGTCGCGAGCTGATGCGATCCCGCGAGCGCGACGACGAGCTGGTCGCCCATGAAGAGCACGTCCCACGGAGAACGGAGCGCGACCTCTCGAGCCGGCGCGTCTCCGGGCGCGAGTGGGTGCTCACCGATGACGCCGGTTCCTGCGACCGTCGAGACCGTCTCCTTTGCGAGATCGATCGCGCGAATCGCGTGGTTGCCCGTGTCGGCCACATAGACGACGTCGCCGCGCGCTGCGATCCCATGAGGAGAGCGAAAGGAAGCATGCGCCAGGTCTCCGTCTTGAAAGCCCGCGTCTCCGCTCCCCGCGACTTGCTCGATGACGCCGTTCTTACCCAAGACGACGACGCGGTCGTGGCCGGTGTCCGCGACCGCGACGCGGCCGGCACCCAGACTCGCGACCTCGGTCGGAAACGAGAGCACGCCGGGGCTCGGCGCGCCCGGCTTCACGAACGTAGCCGGCCCGCTCGCGAGCTCGCCGCGCGACGCACCGTCGGCGAGCGCGCTCTCGATGACCGCAGCGAGCTCGTCCGTGTCCGGCTCACCCGTGTCGGCCCACACCGCGCGCCCGCGTGCATCGAGGACGAGGAGCGTCGGCCACGCGCGTACGCCCCAGCTGCGCCAGATCGCCATGTTCGAATCGACCGCGACTGCGTGCCGAATGCCGAGCTCGCGCACGACGTTCTCGAGACGCAGCGGGCTCGACTCGCCGTCGAACTTCGGCGCGTGAACGCCGATCACCGTGAACGGTTTGCCGTCGAAGCGACGCTCCATCGCCGCGAGCGCGGGGAGCGTCTGCAAGCAGTTGATGCAGCAGCTCGTCCAGAAGTCGACGAGGACCACGCGCCCGTCGAGGTCTGCTTTCGTCGGCGGATGCTCGACGTTCACCCAACCCGTCGCGCCGTCGAAGCCGGGCAGCTCGAGGCGGTCTTTCACTTCCGGGAGCTTCACGCGCGTCTTCGGCGCGTCGACGTGTGTGGTTGCTGCGGTCTTCGCCTCCCGCGGGACGACGGGCGCGGCGCTCGTCGTGCAGCCGATCGAGACCACACCTGCGCATAGGACGATCCCGCCGACGACCGCTGCGCGCCAAACCTTCGCTCTCGTGCGCTCGTTCATCGCGTGAACCTACGTCCCACGAGGCAAAGCGTTTCGCCGCCGTCTCCTGCGAGCCGGGCGCGCAGCGGCACCCGGCTCCTCCGCGATCCCCTGATCTCACTTCGCGGGCGCTGCACTAGACTCGCGCCGTGTCGGATCCGGTCTTCGACGGCTACTGGGCCAAGGTCTTGGAAACCTGGGGCGACGACGCCCGCCACAAAGCCTTCGTCGGTTACGCCGCCCAAACGGGCCGTCTCGACGAGGCGGCGGTGCGCTATCGCGGCGTCGTCGACGCGCCGATCGAGTCCGATCCTCCGTCACCCCCGGAGGTGCCCACCGAGCCCGCGGCGACCGAGCCCGCCCCGAGCGAAGCCCCCGTGGAGGAACCCGCTGCCGCGACCGAGCCCGCGGCGACCGAGCCCGCGGCGACCGAGCCCGCGGCGACCGAGCCCGCCCCAGCCTCTGCGGCACGCGCGGCGCGGGAAGCCCAGCGCGCGGACGCGAAGCGCCGCCTCGAGAGCGTCGCGCTCGCCGCGGTGATGATGCTCGACGCGCACAAGTCGACCGACGCACCCGTCGACGCGAAGCGCTTCGGAAGACGGCTCGCGCTCATCTTCCTCTGCGTCGTGATGATCGTGCTCGCCTACCTGATGGCGAAAATGTACGGCGCGATCTGATCGGGGTCCGCGCGGAAGTACGTCCGCGCGGAAGTACGTCCGCGTGACCCGTGACTCAGCTGCCGCTGTCGGCGAGCTTCTTCTCGAGGGCTTCGAGGTGTGCGCGCACCTGCGGATCGCTGTCGCGCTGCGACTCGATCTTTCGCACGGCGCTCATGACGGTCGTGTGGTCACGCCCACCGAAGGCCCGACCGAGCTCCGGGAAGCTGCACTTCAGGCGCAGCTTGCAGAGGTACATCGCCACGTGTCGGGCGAACGCGACGGTCTTGTGTCGATCCTTCGAGGTGAGATCGCTCGAGCGGATGTGGAAGTGATGACAGACCGTGCGCTGAATGTCCTCGACGCTCATCAGCTGCGGCTTGTGGCTCGTGGTCTGCGCGAGCTCGGCGCGCGCGAAGGCGATGTCGACGGCGCGGCCCGTGAGCGAAGATTTCGCGGCCAGGCGGATGAGCGTGCCCTCGAGCTCGCGGACGTTCGAGCGAATGACCTGCGCCAAGAAGAGCGCGACGTCGTCTTCGAGCGCGATCCCCTCGAGTGCGGCCTTGTTTCGGACGATCGCGACGCGCGTCTCGAGCTCGGGGACCTGGATGTCGGCGACCAGACCCCAAGAGAAGCGCGACACCAGCCGCTCCTCCATCCGCTCGAGGTTCTGGGGATACTTGTCGCTCGTCACGACGATCTGGCGATCGAGGCCGTGCAGGGCGTTGAACGTGTGGAAGAACTCTTCCTGGGTCTGCTCGCGTCCAGCGAGGAACTGAATGTCGTCGACGAGCAAGAGATCGCAGCTCGAGCGATAGCGGCCGCGGAACTCGTCCATGCGCTGATGCTGGATGGCGTGGATGAACTCGTTCGTGAAGCGCTCGGCCGATACGTATAGGACGCGTGCCGTCGGTCGATCCGAGAGCATGCGATGCGCGATCGCCTGCATCAGATGCGTCTTGCCGAGGCCTGTGCCGCCGCAGATGAAGAGCGGGTTGTAGCGTCGACCGCCGCCGCCAGCGGCTGCCACGGCCGCGGCGTGCGCGAGCTGATTCGACGGCCCGACGACGAAGCTCGCGAAGGTCTGCTTCGGGTTCAGGTCCTCGAGGAGGAGGGCGTTCGCGAGCGAGCGCGCGGGCACGGGCCGCGCAGCCACGGCACGCGCGGCGACAGGCCGTGACGACATGGGGATGCTGTCGCGGTCGGACTCCGAGCGCGGAGCCTCTTCGTCACGCGGAAGCGGCGCTTCGCTCGGACGAACGAACAGCGTCCGCGGGCGCACGGGCGGAGAAGATGCGCCGCGTGCGATGGGACGCGTCAGCTTGGGATCGAGCGTCCACGCGAGCTGGATCGACTTCTGCGTGAGGACACGGAGCTTGTCGATGAGCGCGGGGAGAAAGTTCGTCTCGACCCACTCCTGCACGAACTCGTTCGTCGCGCGAAGCGAGAGCACGCCATCCGTCAGATCATCGAACTGGATGCCGGCGAACCACGTATCGAACGTTGCGGGCGAGAGGCTCCGCGTGTGCGCGACTGCTTCTTCGAAGGCTTGGCGAGCGAGCTCGTTGCTGGTCATCCGGGGATCGGTCCGTGGGCAGAGGAGCAGAAGAGGCGGGAAGGCATGCCACGCGTCGCGTTGCGTCGCAGTGGGTGAGGTCAGGAGACTCGGGAGGACCCGATCCGGCGAGCGTCGTAGCTCTGCCGACGAGGAAGCTGCTGGATCCCGCTTTATGGGCGCCTATCCACAGCGAGGCTGCGGGCGCAGAACCAGCTCAAGTGCCTGTGGTTCCTTTAGATTCAGGCCCCGAGGGGACTGTGCTCCGTAGGTAGTGAACAGCTTTTCCACAGGCGACTCCCCACCACTGCCAAAGGGATGAGCTCTGGCCGAACGGTTCTCCTACGATACCAGTAGCTACACGAGGCGATCGCTCTCCCGAAGGGAGTCGCCTGTGCAGGTGCCGCTGAATCGCTCCGGAGCTTCGATTCTCCGGACCCGGCGGGACGCGCCGGCCCGGTAGAACCCACCGGGAATGCGGCCCAGACAGGCGCCGCATCGACAAGAATTGAGGTACCACCGACCCAGTTCGGGCGTCTATCCCAATCGCCAAACTTCTCTATAAATATTCGTAATCGCTTCTATTTTTGGCCTTATCGGGTCTTCGGGAGCGTTTCGCCGCGGCCCCCCTCGGGCGTAAGCCGAGGAGGTGGTTGAGGATTCCTCGACCCCGCCCAGACGAGTTTCCGATTCGGAGGCGTTTTTCCGCCCCCAGGTCCGTCAATAGACAATATCAATAATAGTTACGATTACTTAAAAAGATGACAGCATTTCGGTTGACGCCATGCGCCGAAATCGATTGGGACGCCGCATCCATAAGTTGGCCCGACCCCGACGGGACCGGTAGGGGGGTGGCAATGCGTCGTGGGTCTCGTGTCACCAAGAGCCTCTTGATCGCCGCCTTCGCGTGGGGCGTGGCTCCGAGCGTGGCTGCGGCAGATGAGCCCGGAGAAGCAAGCCCTATCGTCACGGGCGACACTCCGCTCCCTTTCGCCTTTAATTACGGCGAACTAGAGACAGCTAGGTCGGCCGCCTTCGGGGGGGCCATGGGTGCAGCAGGGAACGGGACGACAGCTCCGTTCTACAACCCTGCCGGAATGACCTTGACACGCGTTTATCACATCGAGGCTGTCGGCTCGGGGACCTTCGAGTACGGACGCCAGCTCTACGGCGGCGTCATCGTGGACTCGATCACGAACAAGCTGGCGGGTGCCGTCGCCGTCTCGGGTGGGTTCTTGGACGCCGGAGACCCGACCACGAGCCTCGACCGCTCCTGGGTCGATATTCGCCTCGCGCTCGCCTACCCGTTCACCGACGACTTCTCGATCGGCATTGGCGGCCGATACATGAAGGTGACCGAAGACGGCAATGGACCGCTCGGTGACAGCAAGGTGTCGGGCGGGTTGCGGGACCCGGAGGATCCTTCGGGACGCTTCTCGCTGATGAACATCCCGACGTTCGATGTCGGCTTCACGCTGAAGCTCGCCGACATCGTCGTCATCGGCGCGTCGGGTCAGAACCTCACCTATCCGAACAACGGCATGATGCCGACGACGGTCCGCGGCGGCATCGCGATCGCGCACCAAGACTTCACGATCGAAGCCGACGGCCTCGCCGATCTGACCTCTTACGGGACGCCGACAGCGCGCATCTCGGCCGGCGGCGAGTACCTCCTCGTCGATCACATCCCGCTCCGCGCCGGCTATCGCTTCGATCAAGGCGCGGGCTCGCACGCGCTCTCCGGCGGCCTCGGCTACACGTCGCGTGAGTTCATGATCGAAGGCAGCTTTCGCCGCACGGTCGTCGGTCCCGAGGCGACGAGCATCTTCTTCAGCGCAGCGTACTTCCTCGAATCGAGCGGCCTGACTGGCCAAGGCGACGAGCCGTAGGCCGTCCTGCCTGGCCCGGACGTCGCGAGATGCTCCGGGAAGGCGGCGCGTGTATGAAGGTCGAGTGCTCGGCCTGCTCGTTCAAACCGATCCGCGGTGGGTCGACGCGGCGCTCGAGGATCTGCCTCGGCTGCTGCTCGATCACGCGCACTGCGAGATGAAGGCGGCCGCGAACGCGCTCTCGCTCTCGGCGCGTGCGTATGCCCATCCGGCGGTGCTGAGGGGGCTCGCCGAGATCGCCGAAGAAGAGCTGACACATCTTCGCCAGGTGCTCGCGGAGCTCGAGCGTCGGGGCATCGAGCTGGGGCCGCCCGGGGAAGACACGTACGCGTCACGTCTCCGAAAGAGCGTGTCGGGAAGACGCCGCGACAAGTCGGAAGAGAGCGTGCTCTGCGATCGGCTCCTGGTCGGCGCCGTGATCGAGGCGCGCTCTTGCGAGCGGTTCAAGCTCCTCGCGGATGCGCTCCGCGACAGGGACGCCGAGCTCGCGGCGTTCTACGCCGACCTCTTCGAGGCCGAGGCGAAGCACTACCGCGCGCTCTTCGATCTGGCGATCTCGGTTCGAAAGGACGAGGCGCCGGTGCGTCGTCGTCTGCAAGAGATCCTCGAGGGCGAGGCGGGTGTCGTGCGCGAGCTCGCGTGCGAGCCGACGATGCACGGCTGAGGAAAACCATGGAGCGTCAGTACGATTTGTTCGCGCTCGACCGCCTCGTCGCGGACATCGCGGCGAAGCTCGAGAGCGTTCCGAATGGTCTCCCACGCGAGGCGAGCTCGAAGGCCACCTACGACGATCTCTCGGAGCTTCGTGGCGATCCGCTCGCGGATGGGCTCCGCAGCTGGGTCGGGCACCTCACAGTTCTCCGCGTGACGGCGGCCGACGCACGACGCGTCGCTTCGACCCGAGACGCGCCCGACCATCTCGCGCCTTCCGACGGTCCGCGCGTGTCGGTTCGCGACCTCGCACGCGAGGTCGCCGGCGTGCCTGCGGACTTCGAGCGCTGGGTCACGTGTCTCGCGGACGCCGCACCCGCGGCGCGGGACGCGGTGGTCGTGCTCGCAGAGCGTCGCGTCGAGGCGACGCGGCGACTCGGGATCGCAGACCTAGGCGAGGTCGAGCATCCGCCGTTCACACGCGCAGAGGTGGATGAGGCGGCGAGCACGGCGCTCGGCGTGACGGACGAAGTGTTTGCTGCAGAGGTGGGCGAGGGCGACGCGCGCCGTTCGTTCGAGATCGCGCTCGCGCGCGACGCCGGCGAGGGGTGGCCTGCGCACCTGACCGAACGCTGGGTCCAGTCGCTCTTTCGTGGTCCGCTCACCGAAGGCCTCACGCTGTCGCTCGGCGACCTGCCGCGCCCGCTCGGTGCGTCGAGCTTCGCGCGGGCGCTCGGACGATTCGGTATGGCGCTCGGTCGCGCGGACATGGGGCGTTCGCAGCCGATGGCGCTGCTCCGCGGACCAGAGGACCCTCTCCATCACGCGCGCGCCGCGCTCTTCGCGAAGCTCACGTTCGAGCCTGCGTTCCATCGAAGGAAGCTCGGTCTCGATCCACCGCGTGCGCGCGCAGAGGCGCGCCGCGTGGGTCGCGCGGGCCTGGCTTGGTGCCGGCTCTCCGCGGCGCGCGCGCTCACGTGGCGAGCCCTGTCCGAGGCCACGCCGTGGCCCGATCGCGTCGGCACGGCGAGCGACCTCTTTCTTCGAGCGAGCGGGGCGCCGCTCGATCGGGGGCTGGTGGGTGTGCTGCCGTTGCCGTCTCCCTCTGCCGGCGCCAGCTTCGCCGGCATGCTCCACGCCTTCGCGACGAGCGTCTCGCTTCGGGAACAGTTCGACGAGGACTGGTTCGACAACCCGCGCGCGCTCGAGTCACTGCGACACGAGCATCACGCGACGACGCTCGCGCGGGGCTACGGCAAAGAGTCCTTGGCCGCCGGGTCGGCAGCCTTCGCGAAATGGGCCCGTGACGCGTTCACGTGAGGCTGTGGTAGCTTCGCGAATCGGACCCTCCGAAGCACGCTCGGCCGCCACGAAACGGGGCCAGGCGCGCAGAGGCCAGGCGTGACCGTCCCGGAGTGAACGCTGCCTTGAACAAGTACGGCATCCCTCTCGCCGACCTGCCGGCGCACTGCCTCGACGCGGTCGATGCGGCCGAACGGTCCTTGTCACGGACGCTCATCGTTCGCGACGGTCACAGCGTCGCGGCGATCGTCCCCATGTCCGATCTCGATCGGATCGATCCGCCCGATCCTGCGGCGGCGGGCACCGATCCACTCCTGGCGCTCTGCGGGACTTGCCGACACGACGAGTTCGTCGACTCGCTCTCACACGATCTCGACAAAACCTCGCTCTGGCACCGGCTGCCGCGCTCGAAGCGGATGTGATCGTGGGCTACCTCCTCGATACGTCCACGCTCGCCGAGGTCCTACGCTCGGTCCCGTCGCGTCCGTTCGTTCGGCGCTTGTCGGCGGCTCCCAGCAAAGATCGCTGGACGAGCGTCGTCACGGTAAGTCAGCTGCTCGTCGCTGCGCGTCGCACGCAGGCTCCTCGCATCATGCAAGACGTCGTGAACCTGGTCGCAGGCATCCGCGTCGCATCGTTCGACGTCGCCGCGGCCCAGAGCTTCGCGAAGTTTCGCGCGACCGTCGCCCCTGAGATGGACGCCGACGACGTGATGATCGCCGCCATCGCCGCGTCGGCGGGCTTGGTCCTGGTCTCGAAGCGCGCCGACCATTTCTCCGTCTTCCCGCACCTTCGCATCGAAGACTGGACGACCTGATTCGTCGGCAGGTCCGCGGGCCCCTCTCGACCGAGGCCGTCGGACACCCCATGGAGCGGGCGGCAGCCCCGGTTGGACGATTCGAATGCCGCCTTCTGCCTCATGCCCTTCCTCCGACGGGAGAGGCGTGGTAGGTGGCCGCACGCTTTCGGCCGCCGAGTCGCACGGGCTCCCTCTTTTGCAGCGCGGCCACCCTTCGAGATCACGTGGAAACAGGAAAGCTCGCATTCTTTCTCTCGGGCTCCGACGTCAACGTCGACTTCGACTTGTCGGTCGTCGCGCAAATCGCGCTGTTCGGCCTATTCGTCGTCGTCATGAAGCCCATCCTCTTCGACCCGCTGCTCAAGCTCTTCGAGAAGCGAGAGAAGCTGACCGATGGCGCGCGCCAAGAGGCGCGAGAGATGGACGCCAGGGCGGCAGACCTCCTCAGCCGATTCGAGTCCGAGATCGAGCAGGTGCGGCGAGACGCTGGCGCCGAGCGTGATCGGCAGCGCGCCGAGACCGCGAAGCTCGAGTCGAAAATGATGGAGGAAGCGAAGCGCGACGCCGCGCGGATCCTCGCAGAGGGCCGGACGAAGATCGAAGCCGAGGTCACGGCGTTGCGCCAAGAGCTCGAGACCTCGCGACCCGCGCTCGCCCAGCAAATCGCCTCGAAGCTCCTCGGCCGCGAGGTGTCCTCGTGAGTCGCGCCAAGCTCTACGCCGCCGGCGCCGCGGTCATGGTCTCCGCGGGGCTCCTTCTTTCCCCGGACGCGAGCGCGCAGCAGCCGCAACCCCAGCAGCCGGGGCAGCCCGGGCAGCCGGGACGGCCCATCATCGTGCGGCAGCCGAATCAGGTCCCCGGTCAGCCGATCGGTCCCGCGGGGCAACAGCTGCAACCGGGGATGCGCCGCCCGCCCGTTCGTCGTCCGACGCGTCCCGGCATCGGTACGAACCCGGCCGCGTCGAACCACGGGGCCGAAGCCCCTGGCGAAGAGCACGCCGCAGATCACGGCGCCGCCGAGCACGCGGGACATTGCCCCGGCCACGGTCCGCTCGACCCGCCGCCGCACATCAACTGGTACCAGGGCATCGCCGGCGTCGACAACGACAAGGCCGAGCATGGCACGGGCTTCCAGAAGCTTCTCTATCGCTACAAGAACGAAGAGAACGAGTGCGACCCGAAGAACCAAGAACCGCCGCTCCTCGCGGCTGCGTTCAACTTCGCCATCGTCATCTACCTCCTCGTCCGCCTCGGCAAGGGTCCCCTGAAAGAAGGCCTGCTGAAGCGAAAGAAGACGCTGCTCCAGGACATGGAAGCGGCGAACGAGCTGAAGACGAACGCCGAGGAGCGACTCGCCACCTACGAGAAGCAGATGGCGCGCATCGAAGAGCGTCGCAAAGAGCTCCAAGAAGAGTACCGCGCGCAGTGGCTGACGGAAGAGAAGCGCATCTTGAACGACGCCGCCGACAAGTCGGCGCGCCTCCGGAAGGACGCCGAGTTCCGCATCGCACAAGAGCTGAAGCAGTCGCAGGCCGACCTCCTTCAGGAAGCGGTAGACGGCGCGCTCGCAGCAGCCGAAGACCTCATGAAGAAGCGCATCCAAGCGAGCGACCAAACCCGGCTCGCGGACGACTACCTCGCTGCAGTGGGCCCGGCGCTCGCCGCCGCGAAGACGACCGGAGGTCGCGCGTGAGCCACGACGCAGTCGGGCGCCGCTACGCACGCGCCATCTTCGACATCGGCAAGGAAGAGGGCAACGTCGCGGCGCTCGCGGACCAACTCCGCTCGTTCGCAGAAGCGTACGAGGCGAGCACCGAGCTGCAGACCGTGCTCGAGAGCCCGCTCGTCGCAGAGGACGCACGCACGGCGATCGTCCTCGAGGTCGCGACGCGCACCGGCGCCGGTCCCACCGTGCAGAAGGCGCTTCGACTCATCACGCGTCAGCGCCGGCTCCCCGCTCTCCCGGATATCGCGCGTCACCTCGAGCGGTTCGTCGACGCCGACGCAAAGGTCGTCCGTGCAGAGGTCATGAGCGCCGGCCCGCTCGACGACGCGTATCTCGCGAAGCTTCGGACAGAGCTCGAGAAGGCGACCGGCCAGAAGGTCGTCGTCTCCCACCGCGTCGACGCCGCGCTTCTTGGGGGCATCGTCACCAAGATCGGCGACCGCGTCATCGACGGCAGCCTTCGCTCTCGTCTGAAGGGCTTCAAAGAGGCCGCCCTCAACTAGTCCGACACGTTTCTCCTGGAAAACCAGGCACAGAGTTCTGGTTCGAGCGGCTCTCCGACCGAACCACCGGCCCCGCGAGGACACCCCGAGCGCGGCTTCCCAGTCACCCCGACAGAAAACGACAAGGCACGACGATGCAGCTTCGAGCTGAAGAGATCTCCCAGATCATCAAGAAGCAGATCCAGAACATCGACAAGGCGGCGCAGGTCACCGAGACCGGCACCGTGCTCACGGTCGGTGACGGTATCGCGCGCGTGCACGGGCTGTCGGGCACGATGGCCGGCGAGCTCGTCGAGTTCACCGGCGGCGACGGCACGACCGTCGCGGGCCTCGTCCTGAACCTCGAGCAGGACAACGTCGGCTGCGCCCTCTTCGGCGACACCAGCGTGATCAAAGAGGGCGACACGGTGAAGCGCACCGGTCGCATCATGGAGATCCCCGTCGGCGACGCGGTCGTCGGTCGCGTCGTGAACGCGCTCGGCCAGCCGATCGACGGCAAGGGTCCCATCGACACGAAGTTCCGCGGCCGCGTCGAGCTGAAGGCGCCCGGCATCATCCGACGCCAGCCGGTCACCGAGCCGCTCCAGACAGGCCTCAAGGCCATCGACGCGATGATCCCGGTCGGCCGCGGTCAGCGCGAGCTCATCATCGGCGACCGCCAGACGGGCAAGACCGCCGTCGCGATCGACGCGATCATCAATCAGAAGGGCCTCGGCGTGAACTGCATCTACGTGGCCATCGGGCAGAAGCAGTCCACGGTGCGTCAGGTCGCCGACCGCCTCGATCAGTTCGGCGCGCTCGAGTACACGACCATCGTCTCGGCGACCGCGAGCGAGGCTGCGCCGCTCCAGTTCATCGCGCCGTACACCGGCGTCACCATCGGCGAGTACTTCCGCGACACCGGCCGTCACGCGCTCTGCATCTACGACGATCTGTCGAAGCAGGCCGTCGCCTATCGCCAGCTCTCGCTGCTCCTGCGTCGTCCCCCGGGTCGCGAGGCGTACCCCGGCGACGTCTTCTATCTTCACTCGCGCCTCCTCGAGCGCGCCGCGAAGATGGCGCAGATTTACTACGTCGTGAAGAAGGGCACCGACGTCCCGGCAGGCGACGCGACGTTCAAGGGCGTCGACGGAAAGGCTCACTTCGGCGTCCTCGGCAAGGAAGACGCCGAGCACGCGCTGAAGACCGCGGGCGACGGTCACGAGATCAAGCAGGACCCGCACTCGGGTGGGTCGCTCACGGCGCTGCCGATCATCGAGACGCAGGCCGGTGACGTCTCGGCGTACATCCCGACGAACGTCATCTCGATCACCGACGGCCAGATCTTCTTGGAATCGGATCTGTTCTTCTCCGGCGTTCGACCGGCCATCAACGTCGGCATCTCGGTCAGCCGCGTCGGCGGCAACGCGCAGATCAAGGCGATGAAGGGCGTCGCCGGTACGCTGCGCCTCGATCTGGCGCAGTACCGCGCCATGGCGGCGTTCGCTCAGTTCGCATCGGACCTCGACGCGAAGACCCGCGCGCAGCTCGATCGCGGCATCCGCATGGTCGAGATCCTAAAGCAGGGCCAGTACGTCCCGCTCGCGGTCGAGAAGCAGGTCGTCATCATCTTCGCCGGCACGGCGGGGCTGCTCGACGATCTCCCCGTCGCGTCGCTCGGCCGCTTCGAGGCCGAGCTCTACAAGCACATCGAGGCGAAGCACGCCGCGATCTTCACGACCATTCGCGAGAAGAAGGTCATGGACGACGAGACGAAGAAGACGCTCGTCGCGGCGATCGAGGCCTTCAAGAAGAGCTTCGTGCTCGACGACGGCGCGAAGAAGACTTCGAAGAAGAAGGGCTGATCGGTGGCTTCGCTCAAGGCGATTCGCAAGCGCATCGGAAGCGTCAAGTCGACGCAGAAGATCACGCGCGCCATGAAGATGGTCGCTGGTGCACGGCTCAACCGCGCGCAACAGCGCATCGTCGAGCTGCGCCCCTACGCCGTCAAAACGCAAGAAGCGCTGAGCGAGATCGTGTCGCGCACGGTGCACGCGATCGAAGACGGCGAGACGCACGAGTCGCAAGACGGGCACGCGCCCGCGCTCGACCCGTCCGAGGCGACCCATCCGCTCCTCGTGAGACGCTCGGAGCAGCGCGTGCTTCTCCTGGTCCTCACGAGCGACCGCGGCCTCTGTGGCGCCTTCAACTCGAACCTCAACAAGACCGCAGAGCGCGAGTACCGAGAGCGCACCGCGAACGGCCAGGACGTCCGTGTCGTCGTCATCGGTCGTAAGGGCCGCGACTACCTCACCCGTCGCTCGATCCCGATCACGCCGATGCCGAACGTCTGGGACAAGCTCAGCTACGAGACATCGAAGCGAATCGGCGACTTGGTGCTGACGCCGTTCCTGAAGGGCGAAGTCGACGCGATCTACGTCGTCTACAGCGAGTTCAAGAGCGCCATGAGCCAGCAGGTCGCCGTCGAGCCGTTGCTCCCGGTGCCGCCGGTCCCGGACAGCGACGGGATCGACTCGGGCGACTTTCTGTTCGAGCCCAGCCGCACGGCGCTCCTCGAGCATCTCGCTCCGCTCTACGTGGATATCTCGATCTTGCGCGCTCTCTACGAGTCGATGGCGAGCGAGCTCGGCGCCCGCATGACGGCGATGGACGCTGCGACGAAGAACGCGACCGAGATGATCGACCGCCTCACGCTCGAGTACAACAAGGCCCGCCAAGCCGCGATCACCAAGGAGCTCATGGAGATCATCGGCGGCAGCGAGGCCCTCAAAGAGTAGGGACGCGGCGCGCCGCGCCTCGATTGCCACAAGCTTGCTTCTCTCCATCAATCCCGACCATCCGGAGCCGCGGAAGATTCAGCGCGCGCTCGAGGTGCTCGAAAAGGGCGGCCTCATCGCGTACCCGACCGACACCGTCTACGGTCTCGGCTGCGACCTGATGAACAAGGGCGCGATCGAGCGCCTGTATCAGGTGAAGGGCATGCAGAAGCAGAAGAGCCTGGCGTTCATCTGCCACGATCTGTCCGACATCTCGAAGTACGCGGTCGTCGACAACTCGACGTATCGGACGCTCAAGCGCCATCTCCCCGGGCCGTACTGCTTCATCCTCGAAGCGACGCGAGAGGTGCCGAAGATGGTCCAGACGAAGCAGAAGACGGTCGGGATTCGCGTGCCTGCGCATCCTGTCGTGACGACGCTCGCGCGCGAGCTCGGGCGTCCGATCATCAGCTCGACCGCCGCGTTCCCGGGCGAGGATCCGCTCATCGATCCCACCGAGATCCGAGACCGCTTCAAGGGGCTCGATCTGGTGCTCGACGTGGGCGCGGGCGGCTCGGTGCCGACCACGGTGATCGATCTCAGCCAGGGCCACGCCATCGTCGTGCGCGAGGGCGCGGGCTCGGTCGAGGAGTTCGCCGCCTGAGCTTCGCGTCATGCCTCGCGTGGTAGAGGTTTTCGATGCGAAGGGGCTGGGGCGGAGTAGGGAAGGCCGCTGTCGTCGCGTCCGCTTTGTCGGCGTGCACCGCGCCCGCGCCAGCGCCGGTCACCACCGCATCGGTAGGCGAGAAGCGACCGCCCTTTGCTTCAGCGACCGCCTCGGCCATGGCCGCGCCTGCATTCACCGGCGCCCCGTCGAGCGTCGTCGCATGCCCCGAAGCGATGGTGCGAATCGGCGAGACCGCGCTCTGCCTCGATCGCACGGAGGTCACGACCGAGGCCTACGCTGCGTGTGTCGCTGCCGGTCGATGCTCAGCTCCGCTTCGTGGCGGATCGTGCACCTACGAGCGCGCTGGCGCGTCGAAGCGTCCCATCAACTGCGTCGGCTTTCTTCAGGCCGAGACGTTCTGCAAAGTCGCCGGAAAGCGACTGCCGACCGAGACCGAGTGGGAGCGCGCGGCCGGCCCGACCACGTATCCCTGGGGAGACGAGCCGCCCGGCAAGGACGTGTGCTGGGACGGCGCCGAGAACGCGCTCGGACACGGCAACCGCCACGACAGCTGTGACGTCGGGACCTTCGACGGCGACGTCAGCGCCGATGGCGTGCGCGATCTCGGCGGGAACCTCACCGAGTGGACGGTGCCGGTCGGCCGCGCCACCGCACGAAATCTCGATCAGCTGGCGCCACGGCGCGGCGGGACCTGGGGCACGAAGTCGGGACCGTTCCTCTTGCGAACGACCTCGCGGCGCGTCGGCGACTATGACGCGTACCACTCCGGCATCTTCACGGGCTTTCGCTGCGCCGCGGAGCTCGAGGGCGCTCCGTAGCGGCGTCGGGGATCAGAGCTCTCCCCACGTCGCGCTGTCGACGGCCTCTCGCAACGCGGGGACGGAGATCGCAACCTGCAGGAGCGCGAGCTTCGTCGCGTATGTCGGTCCGAGCGCGCGCGCGAGGCGACGTTGCTCCAGCTCGAAGACATTCGGGTCGCGGCCCTTGGTGACCGCTTCCGCGACGACCGCGAGGGCGCGATCGAACGCGCGTGGGCCCATCCCGGCCGTCATGCCCAGCGCTTCGTCGCGTGGCTCTGCGAGCACGCCGCGCGGGCGATCGGTCTCTGGCGGCGCGTCGAAGAGGTTCGTGTCTTCGCGGCTGTTGCGCGGCAAAATTGCCGTAATCGTGGGCTCTTCAGAGAACGCGGGGCGCGCACGATTGAGCTCCGGGCTGTGCGGCGATCGACCGAGGGCAGCGGGGAGCTCGTCGTCCGGCGCAAAGGCGTCGCGTCGCCGCCATACGTCGGTTCGCTCTTCTGTCCGCGACGACGGAGGCGGCGCATGGTGGCTTCGCTGCGAGTCGGACGCCTGCTCATCATGCGACGCGTGCGCTCCGCGAGCGATGGGTACCGTGCGATCGCCCCAGAGCTCGTCGTTCGCGGCGACCGACGCTTCGGGGATCGCGAGGTCGATGGGCAGGACGAGTTTCCTTCGCGGCCAAGCGCGCACGTGGGACAAAGGCAGCGTCGCGAGGACGCCGCCCGAGGCGACGACGACGAGCGGCGCCTCGGGGACTGCGCCGCGCGAAACGTAGACCCCGCGAAGGAGGACGTGGCAACGACCGCGCGAAGGCTCGAGGCCGACGAGGTCGGCCCGCAAGGCGATTTCACTCGGCGGGAGCCGACCGCTCTCGTCGAGGAGCATGGCCTGCGCTCCCGTCGGCGACAGCGACGTCACGATGCGCTCGCCGCCGCGCACGTACGCGATGGGCAGCGGGAACATGGGAAAGGGGATGCGCTGGTCTTCAGACGCGGACTGGAACGCTCGGAAGTCGAAGCCCGAGCGCGCCCAGCGCGCACCGAGCGCAGGATCGTAGGGGTTGCCGTGCGCGCCCGGCAGAGGATGCGCGCCGAGGCTCGCGCCAGGTGCGATCGGCTTCTCGAGCGCGCCGACGGAGAGCATGCCCTGGCCGTCGGAGCGCGTCGCGTCGTCGCCGACGAGGACGACGTCGCACGCCGTCTTGTAGGGCGCGAAGTCCGACGGGTACATCACCGCGCCTCTCGGCGATGTGCGCTCGAGCGTCAGCGGCTCGCGCGTCGCCGACACGACGGACGTGTGCGACCACACGTCGTACGTGAGCTTCACGATCAGGGTGAAGACGAGCCCACCGCTCGGCCAGGTTACGATGCCGAGCGGAACGTCCGCGTGGCAGACCGCATCCATCGTGAGAGAAGGTATCAGGAGCCTCGGCGTTCGTCCCGAGCCGGCGGCGCGTGAGGCTCGCGATCCTCGAGCTCCCGGCTCGCTTCGACCAGCGTGAGCGCGCGTTCGCCGATGCGCGCGAGCTTTCGCTCCGTGCTCCAGCGGATCTCGTGCTCCTGCCGGAGTGCGCCCTCACGGGCTATGTCGACGCCGACGGCGCCTGCGACCTCGCCAGGTTTGCCGAGGACGCGTCCGGCCCGACCTGCGAGTCGCTCGCGGCGCTCGCGAGCGAGGCGCGCGCCGTGGTGGTCGGACCTTGGATCGAGCGCGACGGCGCCCATGTCTTCAACGCCGTCGTCGCGTTCGATCCCGACGGGCGACGCGTGCTGCACTATCGAAAGCGCCACCCCTGGTTCCCCGAGCGCTGGGCCCGGAAGGGCGAGCTGCCCTATCCGACGCTCGAGGTCGCGGGTGTGCGGACCATGCTCGCGGTCTGCTTCGACGTTCACTTTCTCGAGGAAGAGGCGAGCGACCTTCTCGAGTCATGTCAGGTCTTGCTCTTCCCGAGCGCCTGGGTCGACGACGGCCGCGCCGACCTGCGAAGCGGCATCTTCGAGCGGCTCGCGAAGGTTCACGGCATCGCGATCGCGAACGCGAACTGGGGCCCGGGGATCCCACGTATTCGTGGGCAAGGCGCGTCGCGCTTCGTTTCGCCGAAGAACGAAGTCGTCTCGCTCCCGACGGCGAGCGTGTCGTCGACAGAGGCGCGCGCCGCGCGCCTCGATTTCGAGCTCGATCCGACGCTCCGGTGACGCCGCGCGGACCGAGACTCAGAGCGCGGGCGGCGGCTCCTCGATCGGCGTGTCGTCGACGAGCTTCTTCGCACCTCGGTGTCCGTCGGTCGCGTCGTCGCTGGACGGTGTTCCTTCGTCGCTCGCGGTCGGGCTCTCCGCGTCGACGGGATCCTTCGCGGTCTCGGTCGGCTCGGTCCCGGGCAGGAAGACCTCGCTCATGGCGTCGTCCTGCGCCGCCCTCGCGAGGAGGCCGGTCTTCGGATCGATCGTCGCGCGCGACACACCCTCCGGGATCGGGAAGTCCGTCGCCGGCAAGCCTTGGTGCGCGGTGCGCATCAGCTCTACGAAGGCGGGAAGTGCGGCGACCGCGCCGCTCTCGCCGGGGCCGAGCGTCTTGCGATCGTCGAAGCCGACCCACGCCACGCACGTGTAGTCGGTCGAGTAGCCGGCGAACCACGCGTCGCGGACCTCGTTCGACGTGCCGGTCTTCCCCGCGATCGGGCGACGCAGCACCTTCGCGCCCTTGCCCGTTCCTTCGTTGACGACGCTCTTCAAGAGATCCGTCGTGATGAACGCCTCGGCGGGTGTCATCGCGCGATGGGGCGCCTCGCGCGGGGGGAGCGGAATCTCTTCGCCGTCGGGGCCGACGATCTTCGTGATGAGGCGTGGCGAGTCGACGATGCCACCCGCGGCGAACGACGAGTACGCGCCCGCGAGCTCGCGCGGCGTCACCTCGTACGCGCCGAGCGCGAGCGACGGCGTCGCGCCGAGCTTCGACTCGATGCCGAGGGACGTCGCCCACGCAGCGACGTTCGCCGGCCCGACCTGGCCGATGATCCATGCCGCGGCGACGTTGATGCTGTTCGTCAGCGCGAACCGGAGGCGCACGGGATCGCCGCCCTTCTTGTCGTAGTTCTTCGGGCGATAGCCCTCGAGCGCGGCCGGATCGATCGGCACGAGCGAGGCCGGCGTCAGCTTCTTCGAGTGGATGGCATAGCTGTACGTGAACGGCTTGAACGTCGAGCCGGGTTGTCGATGCGCGTTCGTCGCACGGTCGAGTGCGCCGCGCTGACCTTCGTATCCGCCGACCATCGCTACGATCTCGCGCGTTCGAACGTCGACGAGCACGACCGCTCCCTCTGCGCCGAGCTCGAGCTGGAAGCTCGGGCTCGTCTGCACACCGTCCTCTCCCGTCTTGCCGAGCGCGAGCACGCTCACGCGGAGCGGCGCCCCGACCTCGGCGAACTTGCTCGCGGGCAGCTTGTCCGGGTTGTAGCGATCTTCATGCGCCAGGCTCACCTTGCCGCGCAGCGTGCCGACTCGGACGAAGAGCTCGTTCTTCGCGTCGTCTGCGCCCGTCACCTCTGCGACGTACGTCGCCTGCTTTTCGCTCGCAGGGTCGCCCTCGAAGTACACGAGTTTGCCCTTCGGCTTCTTGACCGGAGCCAGGAGCTTCTGGCGTTTCGCGTGCGCGTCGAGCGCGTCACGCAGCGCCTTGCGCGCGCTCGCCTCGAGCTTCGGATCGATCGACGTCGTGACGGTGTAGCCGCCCTTGTCGGCGTCCGCGCCGACGATGTCGCGCAGGACGCGCCGCGCTTCGGTGATGACCTCTGGGGCCAGCTCGCCCGCGGCGCTCGTCTCGGGCGCGACCATGACCTTCTCTTCTCTGGCGGCGGCGATCGCGTCCGGCGACGCGAAGCCTTTCTCTTCCATCTGGCGGAGCACATAGCCGCTGCGCTCGACCGCGCGATCGAGGTGCTCGCGCGGCGAATAGATCGTCGGACCCTTCGGGATGCTCGCGAGGACCGCGGCCTCTGCCAGCGAGAGCTGCGCGACGTGCTTTCCGAAGTAGTACCGGCTCGCCTCTTCGACGCCGTAGCGCCCATGGCCGAAGTAGATCTGGTTCAAGTAGAGCTCGAGGATCTCGTCCTTCGACATCTCTTGTTCCATCTTGCGCGAGAGGATGACCTCTTGGATCTTGCGCTTGTAGGTCCGGTCCTGCGTGAGGAGGACGTTCTTCACGACCTGCTGGGTGATGGTGCTCGCGCCCTGCTTCGAGCTCTGCGAGCGCAGGTTCTTGTAGAGCGCGCGGAGCATGCCCGGATAGTCGAGGCCCTCGTGCTCGTAGAAGCTCGCGTCTTCAGCCGCGAGGAACGCGAGCTTCACGTGAGCCGGGATGTCGTCGAGCTTCACGACCGTCCGGCGCTCGACGTAGTCCTCGCCGAGCAGCGTCCCATCGCGCGCCAAGATGCGCGTCACCTGGGGCGGGCTGTATTTGCGCAGGTCTTCGTTCGCCGGCAGCTCGGCCTCGTAGTGACGAAGCGCGAGCGCGCCCGCGATCATGGCGAAGCCGCTCAGGAGCAAGAGCGTGACGAAGATGCGCTGCGCCCATTGCCAGGCGATGCGTCCGGCGGAGCGCTTCGGGGGCACTCTCGACTTCGACCGAAGGTCGGATGACGACACCTTGGACTTCGAGCGGCGCTCACCAGCCTTCGATGGGCGGACTTCGCGCTCGCTCGGCGTCTTCTCGGTGTCCGTTTCGTCTCCGGCGTCGCTCGACATCGTCCGCCTTGGCCTCCGGGCGATGGGGAAACGCCTCGGCTCGGAGAAGCTGTTCCGGAGCGCTTGCTACTGCAAGAGCAAGATGACCACGACGGTCAGGATGACGCCCAGTACGAGGCATCCGATCGCGACCGCGATGATCGTCGTCTTGCTGACGCCGGACTTCGTTCGTTGAAGCGTCCCGGGCATGGCGGGATACGCGGCTTGGAAACCTGCCTGCATCCCCGGCGGCAGAGGGTTCTGAACCGGAGCGTTGGGCTGCATGCGAATCGTGCGCCCACCATCGACCGATGGCGCCGGCATTCCCGCCTTCTGCTGCGCGGGCGGGTCGACGTGCGTCGCCTCGAGCTGTCGCGGGACCACGTCCGAGACGCGCGCGCCCGGGACAAAGCGTCGAAGCGCCTCTGCGAAGTCGAGCGCCGAGCCGTAGCGATCTTCGGGCTTCTTCCGGAGCGCCATCATGATCGTCTCGCCGAGCCCCGACGGAAACGTCTTGCCGGGCACGCGCTGATCGAGCGGGATGGGCTCCTTCGTGACGTGGAGCTGGATGAACTCCATCGGCGTCTTCGCGTCGAACGGCAGCTTCCCCGTCAGGACCTCGTAGAGGATCGTCGCGAGCGAGTAGAGATCGCTGCGCGCGTCGAGCACCTTGCCCTGCGCCTGCTCGGGCGACATGAACTCGGGCGTTCCGAAGACCATGCCCTCTTGCGTCAGCATGATGCTGCCGGGCCGGAGCTCTCGCTCGGTCACCTTCGCGAGGCCGAAATCGAGGACCTTCGCGTAGTCCTTCAGGCCTCCGTTCGTGGAGAGGAAGATGTTCTCCGGCTTGAGATCGCGGTGGACGATCCCCTGCGTGTGCGCCTCTTGGAGGGCGCCGCAGCACTGGATGAGCACCGGGATGGCACGCTCGACCGGGAGGGGCCCCTCTTTGCGGACGACCTGGTTCAGGTTTCGTCCCTCGAGGTACTCCATGACGATGTAGAGCGCGCCGTCCTCGAGCTCGCCGTAGAGGTAGACCTTCACCGTGTTCGGGTGGGTCAGGTGGCTCATCGCCCGGGCCTCACGCCGGAAGCGAGAGACGAGATCCTTACGATTCGCGAGCTTCTGGTGGAGGATCTTCACCGCCACCAGCCGGTTCATGGCCGGCTGGCTCGCGCGATAGACCGCACCCATCCCACCCGAGCCGATTTTCTGCTCGATGAGGAACTGGCCGTTCAAGATCGACCGGCCGATATAGGGGTCGGGTGCCTTTTGGGCGGTCGACATGGGGGGCCCGCGGAGCGTGACGTAGGCTAGCCGACCACGTCTCCCCCGCGGGAAGTTTGTTCGAACCGGGGCAATTCGCCGGCGAGGCGGTAGGATCCGCGCGTGGGAAGCGAAGCAAAGACCAGCAAGCTCCTTGAATCTCAAGGGTTTCGGCATGCGTTCTTCACCCGCCTCGGTGGCGTCAGCCCAGCGCCGTTCGCCTCGCTCAATTTCGCAGCGAACACCGGAGACAGCCTGGAGAACGTCGCTCGAAACCTCGAGGTGGCGGGGGCGGCGCTCGGGGTCCCCGCAGACAAGGTCTATTTCCTCAGTCAGGTCCACGGCGTCGATGCGCTCGAGGTCGGCGCCGCGCTCGACCGAACCGAGGTGGTCTACCGCGAGGGCGACGCGACGTTCTCGACCGAAGGCAGCCTCGCATGCGGGGTCCGCTCGGCCGATTGCGGGACGGTCCTGGTCGGCGATCGACGCAGCGGCGCCGCACTGGCCATCCACTCCGGGTGGCAAGGCACCGTGAAGCGGATCGTCCCGATCGCGCTCGCACGATTCCGCGAGCGACTCGGTGGCACGGTCGAGCTCGTCGCGGCGGTCGGGCCGATGATCGAGGTCTGCTGCTTCGAGGTGGGTGACGATGTCGCGGCCGAGCTGTCTGCGGCGTCGCCGCTCGGCGAAGCCGCCGTCGATCGCTCTCGCGCGAAGGCACACGTCGATCTTCGCCGCATCCTCGAAGCGCAGCTCGCCGAAGCGGGCGTCGCCATCGACCAGATGGAACACGTCCGGGGCTGCACGATGTGCAACCCCGGCGAGTACTTCTCGTTTCGACGCGAAGGAAAGGTCTCGGGCCGAATGCTCGCGGCGATCGTTCCGCGCCCGAGCGAGTCGCGCCGCGACGCGCCGAGGTACTAGCTCCTCACTGCGTGAAGGCGCATTCGCCCTTGGACACGATGGCGGTGCCGGCTGCGTTCGCGAAGCACTCGTTCGAGTACGTCATGTTGTCGCAGCCGCACACCGGGTCGTAAACCGTGTCGCAGGCGTCCGGGATCGTCTGGCAGTAGCCCTGCTGATCGCCGCCGCCGCACATGTCTTGCAGCGTGTAGTTGCAGAACTTGCCGGTCGGGCATGCAACTCCGCCCAAGCCGCCGCACGCGTCCCCTGGGTCCCCTTCGCAGGGGCCGTCGTGGATGACAGAGGTGCCTGCGCCGTTCGCGAAGCAAGGGTTCGAGTACGTGACGCCGTCGCAGCCGCAGACCGGGCCGTAGTACTCGGGGCACGCGTCCGGAATGGGCGCGCACGTTCCCTGCTGATCGCCGGAGCCGCACTGCGTGCTCTCGTCGAAGTTGCAGAAGAAGCCGGGCTGGCACTCTTTGTACGCAAGGCCTCCGCACACTTCGCCGGGGCTCTGGTCGATGCAGCCGCAGCCGCATTCCGGAACGTCGAAGGCGACCTGTCCGCTGGGGCATGCGAAGAACGCAGCGGCGCAGACAGACTCGTCGGTGCCCAGGTAGTGGACGTGCGGATCGTCCGGGCTCGGGCACGCCGAGACACTGCAGTCGAGATCGTCCTCGACGCAGAAGTCGTCGCACGCTCCGTCGCCGTACCAGCCCTCGTCGGCGCAGATGTCGTTGCCGTCGGTGTCGACGCCGTGAAGCTCGCGAGCCTCGTTCTTCGTGAGGTGATTGCCACCGTCGTCGGTCGACACGGTATTGCCGCAAGCGGCGAGCACGAGCGGCGCGGCGAGGACGAGCGGGCAGGCGAGCAGGAAGGTTCGAGTGCGGTTCATCAGAGGCTCCTTGGTTCGTTTAAGCGAGACGGGGCTGCGTTTTGGCGACGGTGGCGCGTCGCTTTCCGGCAATCTGCATATGGGTGGGGCAGGCGATCAGGGATCAGGAAGCGTGAGGGTGACGGCGCGAAGCTCGGGGGCGGGCGCGGTGACCTCGAGATAGAGGACGTCCTCGGTCTCGGCGGCCGACTTCGCGATGATGGTGATCGTCGCGACCTCTCCGTCTTGGAGCGAGATGGCGTTCGTCGGCGAGAACGTGAACCCGGCGCGTCCACGGCGCAGTCGCGGCGGGTCGATCGTGACAGGAGCGCCGCAGCCGTTCGTGATGACGAGCGAGTGACCGACGCCGACCACGTCGAAGTCGACCCATCCCGCAGGGTCGATGCTGAGGCACGGCGACGCCGCCGCGAGATCCGTCGCGACGATCGCGTTCGCGTCGACCATCAGATCGTACGGCTCCGAGCGCTGACCATCGTTTCGAGCCTGGAACCGAAAGCGCTGACCCGGGTGTCCAGGAACGGCGATGGCGAAGCTCCCATCAGCCGCGACGTGCGCCACGCTCGGCGTGAGCGAGTCATCGAGGTTCGTCACGATGACGTCCCCGCCGCCCGGCGTGACCGTGCCGGGGGGCGCGCCGAAGCCGATGAGATCGCCAGCGAGCTCCACCGCCTCCGTCAGACCGATCCGCTCTCCCGCGAGATCCGGCTCGAACGGAGGGCTCGGCTGCGGGCTGACGAGGCAGCCGCTCCCGAGCGCGACGAGCGCGCCGAGGAAGAGGCTGCAAAGCAAGCGAGAGCGCATCACGACGACCCTATCAGCAAGCTCGGGGCCAGGGCGCAGAGCGCCGATTTGCGCCAAATCTACGATGCGAAGTGTATCGATGGTGTCTCGAGTGTCTCATTCATGAGAAACTGAAACACGTCCTCAAACCCTCTCTTCGCGCACCGGTATCGGTTTCTTCGGCTCCTCGGAGAGGGCGGGCTCGGCACGGTCCATCTCGTGAGAGACGAGGCGCTCGGTCTCGAGCGGTGTCTCAAGCGCGTCGAGATACCGACGGCCACAGCCGCGGCCGCGTTGCGCGACGAATTTCGTGCGCTCGCCGGCCTGTCGCATCCACAGCTCGTTCGCGCCCACGACTTCGGCGTCGTCCGCGATGGCGCCGCGAGCGATGAACGCACGTCGTCGGCGTCGTGCTTCTTCACCTCCGAGCTCGTCCGAGGCGTCTCGCTCGACACATTCGCGGTTGGTCGAAGCTTCGAGGCGGTGAAGCCGGTCTTGGTCGATGCGCTCTCCGCGCTCGCGTATCTCCACGCTGCGGGGATCGTGCACGGCGACTTCAAGCCGGAGAACGTCCTCGCTCACGATGGCAGAGCCACGCTGATCGATCTGTCGTGCGCACGTCGCATCGGCGCGCCCGGGCTGATCTCTGGAACGCCGGGTTTCATGGCGCCGGAGATCTTGCGTGGCGATGCGCCAGACGGCCGCTCGGATCTGTACGCCGTCGGGCGGACGCTGACGGGGCTCGAGGATCTGCTGGGCGACGGTTTGCCAGAGCGCGTTCGCCTGCTCGCGGCGCGGTGCCTCTGCGACGAGCCCTCGATGCGGCCGACCGAGATCGGTGAGCTGCTCGAAGCCTTCGGCGTCTCTGCGCGCGACCTCTACCCAGCCGACGTCGACGCGACGCGCATTCACGGACGCGATCACGAGCTCGGCCTGGCTCGCGAGATCGTCGCGAGCCTGCACGCCGGGGAGCCGCTGGGGCCGCGGGTCGTCGTCGTTCATGGTGCGACAGGCTCCGGCAAGAGTCGCATGCTCCGAGAGATCGTCTGGCAAGCGCAGCTGGAGTGTGACGTGGTCGAGGGGTTTCCCCATGTCGGCGGCGACGCCATCACGAGCATGCTGCGCCGCGCGCGCGGCGTGCCGATCGACGGAGGCTCGCTCGACGTCGCGAGCGTCGTGTCCGAGCTCGACGACCTTCCCACGCCGATGGTCCTCGTCGTCGACGACGTCGACGCGCTCGGGGTCGAAGGGCGCACGTCGCTCGAAGCGTTGGCCGGTGCGGTCGCAAAGAGCCGGCGCCTCGCGCTGTTCGTGGCTTCAGATCTGGCTGGGACGGACGTGCCCATACTGCGAATCGACCTTGGTTCGATCGACGCAGCCGCCGTCGCTGCATGGGCGACCGAGATCGGGCTCTCTTCGCACGCAAAGACGCTCTTTCGCAGAAGCGCCGGGCACCCGAGCGACGTCCGCGCGGTCGCCGTTCGCATCGCCGCGGGCGAAGCGGACACGGCAGAAGGAACCCGCGCACGGCTCGCTCGCGTCGCTTCCGCAGAGCGCCTCGCCGACGTCGCAACGAGCCTCGATGAGCGCCTCGAGGCAGCGCATGCGCTCGAAGACGCGGGCGCGCTCGATCGAGCGCTGGAGGTGCTCGCGGCTGCGGTGCTCGACCTCGCCTCGCCGGTCGAGCGCGCGGAGTACGCCGTTCGAACGTCGGCGATCCTCCTGGCGAAAGGGAACCCGGCCGAGTCGCTCGCCGCGATCGCGCGGGCACCGCGCGACGCCGATCCACCGCGGCTCGCGGATCTCGCCGCCGTCGAATCGCGCGCGCTCACGCGGCTCGGCCGCCACGCAGAGGCGCGCGAGGCCGCGGCGCGCGGGCTCGCTCTGGCGACGACGCCGTCGAGTCGCGCCGACCTCCATGAAGCGCTCGGGGTCGCCGCAAGCTACGCCGGAGACTACGCCGAAGCGGCGCGAAGTCTGTCGGCGGCCGTCGCGCTCCACGCCGACTTGGCGTCGCCTCGCAGACTCGTTCGTGTCCTCTCCTACCGCGCGATCGATGCCTACCGCGCGGGCGATCTCGACGGGGCGCTCGATGGGTATCGCAGAGCGCTCGACGTGGCCGAGCGTGGAGGCGTCGTCGAGCAAATCGCCCGAGCGAGCCTGAACGTCGCGACCGCGCTCCATCAGCGCGGTGCCTTCGGCGAAGCCGCGAGCCTCTACGAGCGCGGCGAACGCGTCGCCGCGGCGCTCGAGCAGGACGATCTTCTCGCGTTGTTCGAGCTCGATCTCGCGAAGCTCTGGGCAGATCTCGGCGCATGGGACCGAGCCACGGAGCGAGCGTCACGCGCCCTCCGCGCGGCGGTCGAGCTGGGCGCCCCGTTCTTCGCGGCCGCCGCGCGCTCGATCCTCGGGGACGTCGCGCTCGCCACTGGCGACGCGCCGCGCTCCATCGCGCTCTTCACCGAGGCGCGCGACGCGTTCGCCCGAGAGGGCGCCCACCGCGAGGTCGCCGAAGAAGAGCTCGAGCTCGCGCGGGCACACGTCGAGGCGGGGGACCTCGCGTCGGCGACGGAGGCGTTGTCTCGGGCACGGAGCGCCGGCGCGCTCGATGCCCTGGATCTCCACGCCCGCACGCACCTCCTCGAGGGGCACGTCGCGCGGGCAGACGGCGATCTCGCGGGCGCCGCGACACATTTCGCCGAGGCGGTCCGCCGCGCAGGCGAGACGAAGAGCGCGGACCTCCTCGCGTCCGTGCACGCGGGAGCGGGTCGATTGGACCAGGCGCGATCACTTTGGGCGTCGATCGAGCTCGCTCTCCCCGAGGTCCACCGTGCCGCGTTTCGAGCCCACCCGAAGCGCCGTTCGGCGTTCGAAGCGCCAGCGCCGCAGCGCGAGGCGGAGAGCACGCTCCCAATTGCGCGCACGAGCGATCGCATCGACAAGCTCGAGCGGCTCCTCGCTGTCTTTCGGCGGCTGAACTCGGTCATCGAGACGCGCGACGTACTCGGCCTCGCGCTCGACGCGGCCATCGAGCTCACGGGAGCCGAGCGAGGCTTCGTCATCGTCAGCGAGTCGGAGGGCGGCGAGCTGACGGTGCCCGTCGCGCGCAACGTCGATCGCGAGCAGGTCGGTAAGAGTCACCTCAAGTTCAGCAGGAGCATCGCCGAGCAGGCGATCGCGACGGGCGCGCCGGTGCTCACGGTCGATGCGACGTCCGACGATCGCTTCCGTTCGAACGTCTCGGTCCACGCGATGCGGCTGCGCTCCGTCATCGCCGTGCCGATTCGTTCTCCCGAGGGCGTGCTCGGTGCGCTCTACCTCGACAACCGCTTCACGGAAGCGCGCTTCGTCAGAGGCGACGCGGATCTACTCCTGGCGTTCGCCGACCAGGTCGCGCTCGCCCTTCGCAACGCGCGCTTGCTCGAAGATCTGAAGCGTCGCACCGTCGAGCTCGACCTCGCTCGGCGGCGCGCCGAGGAGCTCGCCGAAGGGCGAGCCCGCGAGATCGATCGCCTCGAAGAAGAGGCGCGTGCGCGCCAAGAGGTGCTGTCGCATCGACACGACTTCAGCTCCATCGTCGGGCGCGGCGCGGCGATGCAACGCATCTTTCGTACGCTCGATCGCGTGATCGACGCGCCTCTCCCTGTGCTCGTCCTGGGCGAGAGCGGGACGGGCAAAGAGCTGGTGGCGCGCGCGATCCACTTTCAGAGCCGACGCAGCGCGGGACCCTTCGTCGGCATCAACTGCGCCGCGCTTCCCCCGTCGTTGCTCGAGTCCGAGTTGTTCGGCCACGTGCGCGGCGCGTTCACTGGCGCAGAGCGAGACCGCACCGGCCTCGTCGCGCTCGCGACCGGCGGAACGCTGTTTCTCGACGAGCTGGGCGAGATGCCGCTCGAGGTCCAAGCGAAGCTCCTCCGCGTGCTGCAAGAACGAGAGGTGCGACCCGTCGGCTCGGCGCACAGCATGCCCGTCGACTTTCGTCTCGTCACGGCGACGAACCGCGATCTGAAGGCCCTCGTCGTCGCGGCGCGCTTTCGCGAAGATCTCTACTACCGCGTCGGAGTCGTCGAGGTGACGCTCCCACCCCTGCGCGAACGCATGGAGGACCTTCGCGAGCTGGCCGAACACTTCACGAAGCGCGCGGCTGCGTCCTTGGGCAAGCCGGCGCCGTCGCTCTCCGGCTCATCGCTCCGCAAGCTCGCGTCGCACAGTTGGCCCGGCAACGTCCGCGAGCTCGAGAACGTCGTGACGAAGGCCGTCGTGTACGCCGAAGAAGCGGAGATCGCCGCGACCGACATCGAGCTGCCCAAACCTGCGCGCCGCGTTCGCACCTCGAAGCGAGATGACGACCGGGCCCAGATCGTTCAGGCCCTCGAGCGCGTCGATTGGAACGCGGCGCTCGCGGCGCGGAACCTCGGCATGCCGAGGGCGACCTTCTATCGAAGGCTCGCGCGCCACTCGATCGTGCGTCCGCGCGGCTGAGCACCCGCGCGAAGTGCGTCTCGCGGTTCTGTCGGTCCGCCGGGAGTGACGACCTCAGAACGACGGCGCGCCGAAGCCCTTGCCTGGTCGAGCAAACAAGTAGCCCTGAAACACGTCGCAGCCGAGCTCGATCAGCGTGTCGCGCTCCGGCGCCGTCTCGACGCCCTCGGTCACGACGGCGATCTCGAGCTCGTCACAGAGCTGCTTGATCGAGCGGACGATGCGCTGTCGCTTCAGATCGGTGTCGATGCCGCGCACGAGCGACATGTCGAGCTTCGCGATCTCCGGCTCGAGCTGCGTGAAGCTCGTCAGCCCTGCGTAGCCGGCGCCCAGATCGTCCACGGCGATCTGAAAGCCCATCGACCTGAGCTCTGCGATCGATGTCCCGAGGTCCTTCACCACGTGGAGCGACGCCCGCTCCGTAATTTCGAGCACGACGCGTGACGCGAGACGTGAGAGCGGCGCGTCCGCTTCGTACAGACAGCCGTCGTTCAGGTCTTGCGAGTGCAGGTTCACGAACAGCTTCACGTCCGGCGGCGCGGCCACCGCCGCGGCCGCGACAGAGTCGCGGATCTTCCGGCCGAGCTGCGGCAGCCTGCCGAGTTGCTCGGCCGCACGAAGGAGGTGCTCGGGGTTCCTCATGGTCGGCTCGTCCGAGCGAAGGAGGGCCTCGAAGCCGTGCACACTGCGGCCCTTCCAGCTGACGATCGGTTGGAACGCCATCCACAGTTGATCGAGCCCGCGCGTGAAACGTTCCTCGAGGGCGCGGTGCGCCTCTACCTGCTCCGCGCCGGGACCGGGCAGCTCGAGCGCGGCTCGCTTCAAGACGGTCAGCTTGTGGAGCCGCACCGCGCGCCGCACCACGTCTGCAAGCTCGTTGTGGTTGAACGGTTTGATCAAGTAGTGAAACGCGCCGTACTCGAGCGCGCGGATCGCCGACTCGACCTTCGGCTCGCCCGTCATGAGGATGAGCGGCATGTCGGGGTCTCGCTCGTGCACCTGGCGCAGGAACTCGATGCCGCTCACGCCCGGCATGACGACGTCGCTCAGGATCGTGTCGATGTCCCCCCTTTCCAGCCGTTGAAGGGCAGACGGAACGTCGTTCGCGACGTCGACGGCGAAGCCATTTCGCATCAGGACTTGCTTGTAGACCCGGGCGAGCTCGGGGTCGTCGTCGACCACGAGAATCTGAGCGTTCACTTCTTGGGACACGGCTTCCTCAATTTCGAAAACGATGGGTCAAGAGGTCGAATCGGCACGCAATCGATAGCCGTTGCCTCTTACGGTCTCGATGAGCCAGCTCTGCGTCCGGAGCTTCCTCCGAACCCGGAACACGAGCACGTCGAGTCCGTTGGAATCGGGCTCGGCCGCTCCCCAGATAGCGTCGATCAACGCGTCGCGCGCGACGACGTGGCCTGGGTGGTCGGCCAGCTGCATCAAGAAGGTAACCTCTTGCCGCGCGAGGCGTTTCACGCGGCCGTCCGGCAAGATCAGCTGATGGCGCGCCGCATCCACGGTGACGGGGCCGATGCGCGCCCGGACGCTCGGTCTGCGCTTGAGGAGCGCCGTCACGTGCGCCGCGAGCTCTTGACCCCCCATCGGCTTGCGCAGATACAGATCCGCCGCGGCGGCGTAACCCTCGAGGACCTCGGGCTCGGAGTCGCGGCCGCTGAGGATGACGAAGGCGGCCGAGCCGTCGCGGTTCGCAAACTCGGCGCAGAGCTCCGCGCCGTCGCCGTCCGGGAGACCGCGATCGACGACGACCACGTCGAAGCCGCGCGCGACGAGCGTCGAGCGCGCATCTCGTAGCGACGACGCCGAGTCGACAGCGAACCCGATGCTCTTCAACGCGCGCGAAAGCGATGCTCGTACGAAGGTGTCGTCCTCGACGAGGAGCAGACTGCCAGCGACCCTCATGCGTTTCTCCCCGAAGGCAAGGATACGGTTTCCCAGCGAAGAGTCGCAAGGGCGCCGCTTCATGAACTCGAGTTCATGAAGCGGTGTAGAACGAGGGATAAGCTACGCGACCGCTCCGAGCTTATCGCGCGTCGGTCGTCCAGCATGCCCCTCGTCGTGTTTCGCTGTTGGGGGAGCAGGGAGCAGAAGACATGGACTCGAATACTCTGGCGAATCCCAGCACAATCGGACTGGTCGCGGGGCGCTACCGGCTCGCGCGAGAGATCGCCCGCGGTGGGATGGGGGTCGTCCACGAGGCGCGGCATTTGGAGACGGGCCGGGTCGTCGCGATCAAGCTGATCCCGCCTCGCGCGCGCGAAGATGAACGGGTAGAGGCGCGCCTTCGCCGAGAGGCCCGCGCGCTCGGGATGCTCAATCATCCCGGCATCGTGCAGGTACTCGACGCGGGCGTCTGCAACGAGCACGGCTTCTTTCTCGCGATGGAGATGCTCGACGGTCGCACGCTCGACAGCCTTCTCGTCGCCAGAACGAAGCTCGCGATCGAGAACGCGCTCTGGGTGGCGAAGGCCGCTGCGTCGGCTCTGGAGCACGCGCACGCGCGTGGCGTGGTGCATCGCGACGTCAAGCCGGCGAATCTTTTGGTGACATCCAATCCGCTGGGCGCGGACCGCGTCGTCCTGATCGACTTCGGCCTTTCAGGCTACGATGGCGACGTCACTCCGCCGTCCGCCAAGTTGACGGGCCCGGGCGAGCTGCTCGGCACGCTCGAGTACATTGCGCCAGAGCAGCTCTCGAACGCAGGGGGACGCGAGACCCGGAGCGACCAGTACTCGCTCGCGTTGGTCTTGCACGAATGCTTGGCCGGCGAGCTTCCGACTCTCGCCAATCGCGTCGCGACGCCCCCGAGGCTGCCGGATTTGACGGCAGCTCGGCCCGGCGTCAGCGCAGCCGTCGCAGATGCGGTAAATAGAGCGCTGTCAACGAAGCCAGAGTCGCGCTTCGCGAACGTCGCGGAGTTCCTCGCGGCCCTCGAAGCGGCGGCCCCCATCAAGCCAGTCAGCCTTCTTCAGTCGACGGCGCGCGCCGAGGCGAAAGATCGCGACACGCCGACGCGCGTCGATCTTCACAAAGTGGCGGCCGAGGCAGCCGTGGGCCGTCGACGTCACCCTCGCGCGCCGTACATCACGCCCTGCCGCATCCTGTTCGCGAGCGGCGCGCACATCGACGGGCGAAGCGAAGACATCAGCGCGGGGGGCCTGCTCGTCATGCTGTCCGCTGCAGACCCGAAAGCGTCGCCCCCTGCGGCCCACGCAAAGGCACAAGAGGCCGTTCAAGTTCGCTTCTCGCTCCCCACCACTGGGGCCGTCGTGACCGTACCCGGGAACGTACGCTGGGTCGTCGATGGTCGCGGCCGGTCGGCGCTCGGCATCGAGTTCGTCGATCCGGAAGCCAGCGTGACGAGTGCGATTTCGCTCTACGTGGGAATTGTCGGGCAGCCTCAGACGACCGTGCTCTGAAGTCAGCCATTTGAAATATGGCAATCATGCGATCGGTTCGTTCGCGTGGTTCATATAATGCCCCGGTTGCGATGTTTGCGTCGATGATATGTGTCGGTGTGGGGGCTGGAATTGACGACTGACGAGAAACGGGGGGCCTGAGATGCCCTCGCGCTTCGCTACGGATTTGTTGGAAGAGGTGCCCGATGCGCTCATCGCGCTCTCGGTGGACGGCGTCGTTCTGCACTGGAATCGCGGTGCAGAGACGCTATTCGGCTACGAGAGCCAGGAGGCCGTCGGCCAACAGCTCGACGAGCTGATCGTCGCGGTCGACGATCGTCCGTCCGCCAAGCGTGCGCTCTCGATGACGCTCGAGCAGGGGCGCTCCAGGTTCGAGAGCGTGCGTTGCCGCAAGGACGGCTCGCCCGTCGACGTCGACATCTCGATGCGTGTCGCGCTCGATGCCGATGGCGCACCGCGCTTCGTCGCCGTGCACGAGCGCGACGTGACGCTCATCAAGCGCTTCCGTGAAGAGCGAGCCTCGGAGGCGCGCTTTCGGGCGCTCCTCGAGTCCGCGCCCGACGCGATGGTCATCGTCGGCAAAGACGGTCGCATCGTCCTCGTGAACGCGCAGATGGAGCGGCTCTTCGGCTACCAACGCGACGAGCTCCTCGGCCAAGCGATCGAGATGCTCGTGCCCGAGCGCTTCCGCAGGAACCACGCCGGCTATCGGACCGGCTACTTCGCAGCGCCCGCCGTTCGACCCATGGCCGGTGGCGCCGTCGATCTTTTCGGCCTGCGCAAGGACGGCTCCGAGTTCGCGGCCGAGATCAGCCTGAGCCCGATCGAGACGCAGCAGGGCGCGCTCGCGGCGGCGGCGATCCGAGACATCACGGAACGCAAACGACACGAAGAAGCCGAGGCAAAGCGAAAGAGCCACGAGCTCGAAGAAGAGAACCGACGCATGCAAGAGGCGAATCGCCTCAAGAGCGAGTTCCTCGCGAACATGAGCCACGAGCTTCGCACGCCGCTGAACGCGATCATCGGGTTCGCCGAGCTGATGTTTCGGGGCAAGGTCGGGCCCGTCTCGGACGACCACAAGGAATACCTCGGCGACATCCTCACGAGCTCACGGCATCTCTTGCAGCTCATCAACGACGTCCTCGATCTCGCGAAGGTCGAGTCCGGCAAGATGGAGTTTCGTCCAGAGCCCATCGACCTCGAGAAGGTCGTCACCGAGGTGCGGGACATTCTGCGTGGGCTCGCGTCCACCAAGCGCATCCGCGTCGAGACGCACTTCGACGGCCCTCGCGAGGCGACGCTCGATCCTTCGAAGCTGAAGCAGGTCCTCTACAACTATCTGTCGAACGCGCTGAAGTTCACCCCGGAGGGCGGGACGGTCATCGTGTCGGTGAGCGAGGCCGCGCCCTTGGCCGTGAGGATCGACGTCGAAGACACTGGCATCGGCATTCGTCCAGAAGACCAGCATCGCCTGTTCGTCGAATTTCAGCAGCTCGACGCGGGCACCTCGAAGAAGTTCGCCGGTACGGGTCTTGGGCTCGCGCTCACGCGTCGCATCGTCGAGGCGCAGGGGGGCCGCGTGGGCGTCCAGAGCGAGCTCGGCAAAGGCAGTACGTTTTGGGCGCTGTTGCCGCGTACGACGGTGCGCGCGCAGGCGCCGATCGAGATCGCTGCTCCACCGATGCCTGCGACGGGGCGCGCGCGGCGCGTCACCGTCGTCGACGACGACGCAGGCGCACTCCGGCTCATGGCCGTCGCGCTTCGCACGGCGGGCTACGCCGTCGAGGGCTTCACATCTTCCGTCGAGGCGCTGCGTGCGGCCGAGCTTGCGCCTCCAGGGGTGTTCGTCGTCGACTTCTTGATGCCCGAGATCGACGGGCTCGCGCTGATCGAGCGCATCCGAGACGTCGCGTCCCTTCGGGACGTCCCCGTGATCGTGTGGACGGTGAAGGATCTTTCAGAGGCGGAGCGCACTCGCGTCCTCCGATCAGCCCAGCTCGTCGTCGTGAAGGGCGGCGGCGACACCGACGCGATCGTCGACGCGGTTCGATCGTTCGTCGAAGCTCCACCAGTCGAAGCTCCACCAGTCGAAGCTCCACCAGTCGAAGCTGGGGGTCGCGATGCCGGGTGAGCTGATCCTCGTCGTCGACGACAACCCGGCGAACCTGAAGCTCGCGCGCCTTCTTCTCCAGGGAGAGGGATACGACGCCCGCACCGCGGCGGACGCGGAAGACGCGCTCCGCCTCATGGAGACCATCGAGCCGCGTTTGATCTTGATGGATCTGCAGCTCCCGGGCATGGACGGGCTCGAGCTGACGCGACGGCTGAAAGGCGATCTCCGCACGCGCGACATCGTGATCCTCGCGCTGACCGCGTACGCGATGAAGGGCGACGAGGAGCGCGCCCTCCTCGCCGGATGCGACGGCTATGTCGCGAAGCCCATCGACATCGACACGCTGCCGGGGGTCATCGCTGGATTCCTGGCGCGGCCGGAGGGAGATCGATGAGCGCGCGGCCCATCCTCGTCGTCGAGGACAACGCCACCACGGGCAAGATGATGCGCTTGGCGCTTCAGGCCGAGGGCTACTCGGTCGTCTTGGTGCACGACGGCGACGCTGCATTGCGGGCCGTGCAGGCGGCCCTTCCGGCGTTGGTCCTCCTCGACTTCAAGCTCCCGGACATGGATGGCTTCGAGGTAGCACGGAGGCTTCGTGAGCTAGCGCCGACCGTCCCGGTGATCGCGGTGACGGGGTGGGTGCAGCTCGATGAGTCTCGCATCGAGGCAGCGGGCGTGCTCGACGTCCTGCTCAAGCCCATCGAGCCGTCGCGCCTCGTCGAGGTCGTGGCGATGCACGTCGGTGGACCCGAGTCGCAGATTCGTGGCGAGGGCCTCGTACTGCTCGTGGATGACGATCCAGCGCAGCGAAAGCTCGCGCAGCTCGCCTTCTCGACCGCAGGCTTCGAGGTCATCGGCTTCGAGGATGGACCGGCTCTCCTCCGCTCCGCGCTCGAGCGTGTGCCCACCGTGATCGTCAGCGACGTGTTGATGCCGGGCATGGACGGCTTCGCCCTGTGCAAGGCCGCTCGAAGCGAGCCCAGGCTGGCGACGGTGCCGATCGTGCTGGTCTCGGCTCACTATCTCGAAGCCGAGGATCGTGACCTCGCCACGCGTTTCGGTGCCACGCGTTACGTCTCCAGAACGGCGGGCTTCGACGCGGTCGTCGGCGCGGCGGTCGAGGCGGTCGACGCGCCATCCGTCGACAGCGTGCCTACTCCGGCGGACGATCTCCAAGAGGCCTATCTCCGGCGCATCGCGCATCAGCTCGAGCGTCAGGCGACCATGGGCAGGGGACTGGCGCGCCGCGTCTCGCTCCAAGCCACTGCGCTATCCGTGCTCGAGGGCTTGTCCGACACCCTCTCGCAGCAGCTCCAGCCAGAGGCGGCGCTGCATGAAATTCTGGCTCGATGTCTGGACGCGGCGGGCCTCTCCGTCGGCGCGATTCTCCTCTACGAGGCGGAAGATGACCTCGTCCTGAAGGCTCATGTCGGTTCGAATGTAGAGGGCGATTGGGGGGCCCACCGCGCCGTCTTGGCAATTGCGGCGCAGGGCGCGCTGGTCGTTCCGTCTGCGGCCGCGGGCGAAAGTGGCGACGCGCTGTTGACGACCCTCGGCGCGGGCTCGGCATTGGTGCTTCCGATCATCGCGCGCGAAGAATCGCTCGGCGTGCTGCTCTTGGCGTCGAACGGAACCGATCTCTCGGGTCTCGAGGGGGACGCGTTCGTTCGCGCCGCGAGGTCCGTGTCGATGCAGCTGGGGCAGGCGCTCGCTCTCAGCCGCGTCTTCACGAAGCTCGCCGCGGCCGAGCAGCGCTACCGGGCGATCTTCCAGCATGCACGCGACGCCATCGCGCTCTCGACGCTCGACGGCGTCATCGTCGAGGCGAACCGCGCCTTGGAGGAGCTGCTCGGGGTTGAGCCGGGTCGCCTCTTGGGGCGCAGCATCCACGAGTTCGCGCCGACGGCAGAGCGTGACGCGCGGATCGCGGCGTTCCGACGCGCGGTCAGCAGCGGGGGCGGCGTCTCGCATGGCGCCTCCGTGCGTCGGGCGGACGGTCAGACGGTGTACGTCGACGTCTCGCGAACCGTCATCGAGCTCGACGGCGAGCTCAGCGTGCTGACCATCGCACGGGACGTCACCGCCCGCCTTCGTCTCGAGGAGCAGTTCCGGCAGGCCCAGAAGATGGAAGCGGTGGGGCGCCTCGCTGGCGGGCTCGCACACGACTTCAACAACGTTCTGTCCGTCATCTTGAGCTATGGCGCGCTGCTGCTCTCGGACATGCCTCCGGACAGTCCATTTCGCGAGGACGTCGCCGAGATCACCGCGGCCGGCAAGCGCGCCGCAGATCTCACGCGTCAGCTCCTCATGTTCAGCCGCCAGCAGGTCATCGAGCCGACCGTCCTCGATTTGAATGATCTCCTGTCGAACATGGAGCGCATGCTCAAGCGCATCCT
>Ga0164241_10000817_pt1 | contig 46406 bp, 41 predicted proteins | sample OricomyardsoilBY_FD_108780 | JGI IMG/M metagenome (GOLD analysis project Ga0164241, IMG submission 108780) | Backyard soil microbial communities from Emeryville, California, USA - Original compost - Back yard soil (BY) | ecosystem: Environmental > Terrestrial > Soil > Unclassified | place: USA... | reverse complement strand
GTCGCGCATTTCGGCCTTACGGATGTAAGGAAATTTCCTGAATGATTTCGCGGGCAGATCGGCCGCGGCGACGATACTCCTATTCGTAACTATTCCTGCAGCGCGGATTGCACGCGCGCCACCACCGCCGCGACGTTGCGCAACACTCTTCCGACGGTGTGGGCGCGTGCAACGTGCGGCGCGCGCGGCCTGACGAGAAGTGCGGAACGAGCTTGGGCTTTGTGAGTGTGGCTTTTTGTGGCTGCTGAATCGCCGCCTGATTGCAGAGACTGTTGGGGCGGAGATGGGTGCAGGTGGGCGGCTCGCTAGGTGAGGCGGAGGGGGACGCGGACGCGCAACGCGGACGGGTTATGGGGGATGCGGGAATGCGGGATGCGGGATGCGGTTAATGCGGGAATGCGGGAATGCGGGGATGCTGAGGGCGGAGGCGCAAGTCGTTGAGCGTGAGCACGACACCTACGGGGGTCTTGCCTGGCTTTGCCATTGTGCCTGCTCGTGTGCGCCGCCTCCAGGCCGCGGCCGGCGCTGCGCGCCGGTGACCGCTTGCGGGCGCGCGCGCTCAGCCTGGACCCGCCGCGCACGAGCACGCGGGGCATCATCCTTAGCTCACGAGCTTCCCCAGCTTCCGCCGGTCGTACCGTCCCGACGCTGCCAGCAACCCTAACGGGAACGGCGTCTCACGGTACTTGTGCTGTGGCGACGACCATTCCTCCGCCAGGGCCTTCAGCTCCATGGCCGTGATGAGCACGATTTTTCCGATCGCGGCGACGATCGCAAGGAGATGGACGACGATGTTGCCACGCTTTGCTCGATGACGACTCGTCAGCGTTGGGGTAACGTGGGGTCGATGAGCTCGGTTCGGCGCGCGTGCTCGTTGGCCTTTGTGTTGGCGATCGCGCTCGGTGCTGCCTCCGGCTTTGCCGAGGACACGAGCTGGCGCGGGCGATGGCGCAAGGCGCTAACCCTGTACAAGAAGAAGCAATACGACGCAGCCTGCCCGCTGTTCGCGAGCGTGGCGCAGAGCCAGCCGAAGAACGGCGCGGTGTGGGCAGATTTAGGAGTGTGCGAGCTGAAGCGCGGCGCGCTCGACGCATCCATTCACGCGTCGCGCCTTGCGGTACGCTTCGGCGATGAGCGGGTGCGCAAGAGCGCGTATTACAACTTGGGTCTGGCGGGGGCGACGGAGATCTTGCCAGACGACGCCTGTACGACGATTTCAGCGCCGGCCGATACTGCGTGCGTGCAATCCGCGGTAGTTTGCACCAAGAGCTGGAGCGGCTCTGGCTCCGTGCTTCACACTTTCGGCAAGGTGGCGTTCTTTGCGCGCAATCAGGCCCTGGCCGAGCAGCTGCGCGATGGGCTGCCGGAGCTCGATCCTCCCGCCGAGGCGATTCAGACCGGCGTTGCGCTGTCCGAAGCTTCGGACGACTCGTGCTCTTCCTGGTGCGGGTCCAACGCTTGGCAGAGCGTCGATTCGTCTCTCATCATGAAGCAGGCGCTAGCTTGCTCAGAGAAGAGGAAAGGTCCGCTCTCGGGCCCTTCGGATTTGTGCGTTTCGCAGGGCAAGCGCTGTGGCAACATCGTGGAATGCGCGCAGGCCGTGCTGTCGCACGCGGGTGACTCAGCCTCGGTGGCTCGCGAATGGCAGAGGCTGCTCGGAAGATGCATCAAGGACTGCTCGGACAGCGCCGGCGCCACCCCCCCGACGACGTGCAACGTCGTCCACGTCGATCCGTGCAGCGGTCGTGTCGGCGTCGTGTGCACGACGCTCGAGCCCAAAGGCGGCTCGATGCTGCGGGCCTCGGAGGTCGAGCTCGTCGAGCCCGAGGCGCTGGCGCCGTGACTGGGCGACGTTCGAGGTCGCGCGCCGGCTGTCAATGACGGCCGAGGACGACGACAACATCAACGCAAGGCGGGGTGGGTTGAGCTGGCCAGTCAGCAGCCGACTAGACCTAGAGAGTGCCCAGCACTGCTGCGCCACAGACGCACGCTTCTTCACGGTCGCGACGGAGGAGGCTTACGTTGATTTTGCTTGCGGTAGGTGAAGGGCGAGCGAGCTCAGGGGACGGCCGTGCTCATTCGGCGGCGGGTAAGCTGCCGCGGGCGGATGGCTCGTTGTGGGCTTGGTCGCGGGGGCGGGTGGGCGCCGGGGGTGGTTTGGCCGTGGCTTTGGCGGGCTGCGCTTTGGCTTGCTTTGCTTCGGCGTGGCGCTTGGAAACTTGCTGCGATTTGGCCGGCTGTTTGCGCGCGGCTTTGGCTACGTGGGGCAAACGCCGCGTTCTTCTGGGGGCTTCGCCCGGCCCTGCGTAATCTACCCACTGGATGGGGCAAGCCCGGACGTCGAGATGGACGAACGATGAATTCGGGTAGTAGCCGACGCCGACGTCTTCGAGCAGCAAGAGGTACTGACGCAAGGCGGCGTTGGGCACCCCGGGAATGCTGAAGTCGACGGCCTCGCTCCGCCGATGGCGCGAGTCGCGGTAGAAAGAGCGTTTGCGAAAACCGCTGACTATGCGCACGGGGCGGCCGCCAAAAGTGTCGCTCACGCGCACCAGCAACCGGAGCAAGCGCTCGGATATTGGCGGGCGGTTGCCCTTGGCGCCAAGCAACGTCGAAATTGCGTGGCGCGCGTCCGGCAGCACGCGACCGTGGGCCAACACGCGGCCCTGGAAACGCGACGTGTGAGTGTAGAGATGGAGTGAGCCCGGCTGCTTCGACGAACGGGCGAAGCGCAGCCAGTCGTCTCCGCCGCCGGGGCGCCGGTGCAACGGGACGACCAACAGCTGCCCTTTTTCGAGCGCCGTCTCGGAGCGGAGCCCATTGGCCGCCGCGAGCACGCGCTTGGAGATCCCGTAGCGCCCGGCAATGCCACCGAGGGACTCCCCACGCGCGACGCGGTGAGTGTGCACGGTGGCGCGTTGGGCCTCGGGGCGCTCGACCGGACAAGCTCCGCCCGTCCGAGCTTTGGGGTGCTGAGCCGGGCGCGCCACGCGCGCCGCGTGGGACTCAGTTGCCCCGTGACTCGAGCGGGGGGCTAGCTCGACGCCTCGATGACTCGCGCGCGCCGGGGTATCCGCATAGGCGGAACCGACCAGCAACGCGCCGGCCAGTAGCGGCAGGGTGTGGAGTAGGAACCGCATCGCCCCCCCGAGCGCTCCCACACAATTCGCAAGGAGGGCAAGTCTTCGACCCGAGATACCCACCGCCGGACGAGCCCTGGCATTATTGGCGTTTGGGCCGCGAACCAGCCGCCTGTGGCGCATTGGCCGTACGCCTAGCCGTTGACGCCTGGCACCGTTACTCAAAACGGAAACAGTAAGACGCAGCGCCCGTCACGACAGCCAGCATCGACGTCCGTCACGGAAACCGTGGAGCAGTCGTCACACATCGTGTCCGCGTCGCACAGCTGCGCCCGCAGCTCGGGCTCCTGGGCCGCGCTCACCGATATCAGCTGAGCATTTTCGTCGCAGGGGCAGCAGCTGTTGCTGCGCAAGTTGCAATCTGCCGAGACCTTGCATTCGCTAAGCGGCGTTCGAAAAAGATCCGACGCCGCACACTGCCCGTCGACGCAGCGCGCGACCAAGTAGGGGTTGGAAAAATTGGTACATGTCGAACAAGCCGGAGGCTCCAAACCGCAAGCCGCGGCGCGATAGTCGGCCACGAGCTCGCGGCTGACGGCGACCACGTTCGCGAGCGACTGCTCGCCGCACGACGCGCAGCAACCGCGGTGGGTGACGACACAGTCGACGTGCCGCTGGCACGACGCGAAGGCTGCGACCGACACGCCGCTCGTGCCACCCGCCGCATCGACCAGCGCGGCCCCCCCGGCCCCTGCCTCACCGTTGGCCTCGCTCTTCACGGGATTGCGCGCGGCCTTGCCGGAGCAGCCGCCACCCCCAAGGGCCAGCAGCGACAGCGCCCACCACGAACCCAGCCGACCGAAGCGCGATTTCTCGATCAAGGCGCCAGCCTACTCCGGCGGGCCGTTGCGGTGGGCCCACACGGCGCTCCTCAACACGACATCGAAGCTCTGCGGCCGTAGCGCGTGCTTTCTGCGCAACTGGGGCGCCCGCGGGACGAACGGGAGAGCACGTGGCCTCACGGAGGGGTCTCGCAGCAAGGGGAACGATGATGAACGAGCAGAAGCGGGTTGGGTTGATGTTGGCGCTACTGGCAGCCTGTTCGGGCTGCGCTGTGGACATGGCCGACGCGGGGGCGAACGGGGACGGTGCGCTGGCCGAGACGACGGAAGCGCTCAGCCGAAAGGGGTTGACGAAGCGGGAGGAAGCGGTGGCGCTCAAGGCCATCGACGACATTTGTGGCGACACGTGGTGCGAGGGCGACCACAACTTCAGCTTCGATCGACTGGAGTGCGCCAAGGGTTGCCGCGGTCAGGCGGGCCAGTGCCAGTTGACGTTTCGTGTTTTTTCGTACGATACCGATCTCGAAACGGGCCCCAGCTACACCCGTACGTGTCGCACTCCGGGGTTCACGGGCTTCGATTCTCTCGTCGAAACCTTCGGCGATTACCACTCGCTGCAGCCAACCTATTACGACGCGCTCTCGGCGTGCATCGCGGAAGTCGAGAGCACCTTGCCGTAGAGGCGCGGGCGCAACGCAAGGCGTGCGCCTCAGCGGTGCACGGACCAACGTAGCTGGCCGCGCGCCGCTTCGTAGGCTTCCAGCCTCTGAGCTCTCCGACGTGAAGAGGCCTTCCGATTCTGAAAAGTCAGTTCGGTAGCGAACTGACTTTTCAGACGTGAAGAGGCCTTCCGGGTCTGGAAAGTTCGGGGGCACGGTGGCGAACTGACTCTTGCGACGTGAAGAGGCCTTCCGGGTCTGAAAAGTCAGTTCGGTAGCGAACTGACTCTTGCGACGTGAAGAGGCCTTCCGGGTCTGGAAAGTTCGGGGGCGCGGTGGCGAGCTGACTCTTGCGACATCGAGAGGACTTTCGGGCTGAAAGTGAGCGCGAGCTGGATCGAATGGGGTGGCCTGGTGCCGCTACGGCCCAGTCACCCAGTCACCGGCGGCCGCGCGATGAAGCGATCGCCCCGCGCGGCCCGGAGACGCCACGGAAGTTTCTGCAAGTGAACTGCAGCGCGGCAGCCCTCAGCCTTAGAGGTGCCGGGTTTCGGCGGGCGGGTTCCACCAATTGTTGGCGCGGCCGTCGCAGAAGGTCGTGGGGGCGGCGACGAGCTCGGCCGGGTCGAGGTCGTCGAGCGCGGCGACATTGATGGAGACGTACTCGGTGGGGTTCCACTCGGAGACGCCAACCCATCCGTACGGGATCACGCCGCAGTGTTTGCAGAAGCCGGTGTGGCCCTTGGCCGCGCCGGGCTTGTAACCGCTCAGCTCTTGCTCACCCGCGAGCGAGTGAAAGCCTTCCGGCTTGGCGCGGGTCGTCCACAGCCGCTTCTTCCAACAGCTGGTGCAGTTGCACTTGCTGGTGCCCTCCGCGAGGTCGAGGCTCACCTCGAATTTGATGCGCCCGCAGTGACAGCTGCCCTGGTAGGTCTTGTTTGCCATGCCCCGGAGGCTACCTCCGCTCGTTGACAGGAACATGTCAGTGATTTTCGGCTGCAGTCGTTTCGGAAGCTGGCTTCGCGTCCGGCCCGAGGCGGCGCGGCGGGGAGCCCGCTGCCAAACAATGTCCGCTGAACGCTTGCTCAGTCTGCAAATGTGGCTAAGCTCGGCCTTCGCCATGTTGAGCTGCTTGCGTATTAGCGATTTGGCCATCATCGACGAGCTAGAGCTGGAGCTGGGCAGCGGGCTCAACGTGCTGACGGGCGAGACGGGGTCGGGCAAGAGCATTTTGGTGAGCGCGTTGGAGCTCGTGCTGGGCGGCAAGAGCCGCGCAGATCTGGTGCGAAGCGGAGCCAAGGCGGCCGAGGTGGAAGCCTTGTTCGACGTCAGCGGTGACGGCGCCGTGCGGCAGCAACTGCAGTCACTGGAGATTGACGGAGAAGATGAGCTGGTCGTGCGGAGGGTGTTGTCCAGTTGCGGCCGCAGTCGAGCGTTCGTGAACGGGCAGCTCGTCACCCAGCAAGTGCTGGCGCGCCTCACCCGCGGGTTGACCGATATTTCGTCACAGCACGAGCACCACACGTTGACGGATCCTGGCACCCACTTGGGGTTTCTCGACGCTTTCGCGGGAGTGGCGCCGCTCCGCCAGCAGGTGACGCGCGCGTACCACGCGCTGCGGCTCGCAGAGGCCCAGCTCGCTGATTTCGAGAAGCGAATCAGCGAGAGGGAAGCGCGGCGAGAGCTGCTGAAGTCGCAGGTGGACGATATCGAGAGCGCGGCGCTCCGTCCGGGCGAAGACGCGGAGCTCGAGCAGCAATGCACCCGCCTGCGCAACGTCGACACGCTCCTGCGCCTGACCGGAAAAGCCGCTGATCTACTGTACGAGCAAGACGAGTCGGTGCTGACCGGCCTGGCGGGCGCCTCGCGCCGGCTGTTCGAGGCGGCCTCTCTCGATCCGTCTTTGGCCGCCCTCGCCAACCAGCTGGACGCGCTACGCAGCCAGCTCGACGACACCGGCCGAGAGCTAGGCCGAAAATTGGCGTCGCTACGCCCCGACCCCCACGCCCTGCACGAAGCGGAAGAGCGCTTGTATTTGCTGGCCAAGCTCAAGCGGCGCCACGGAGGCAGCCTCGAAAGCGTGAGGGACTACCTGGCATCTTGCCGAGCCGAGCTCGATGAGCTGAACGAGCAGGTGACGACCCGCGAAGGGTTGGAGGCCGAGAAGGCGAGCGCGTTCGCTGGTGCGGCGTCGTCCGCGCGCGAGCTGAGCCAGGAGCGGCGCCGGGCCGCGGCGCGCTTGGCCGCCGCCATCAGCGCCGAGCTGGGCTCGCTGGGCATGGGTGGAGCGCGCATCCACGTGGCGTTGAGCCCGCTCGCCGGAGAGACGGCGGAGATCGCGGTCGACGGAGCGCGCTTGTCGGCGGACGGCTTGGAGCGAGTCGAATTTTTGCTGGCGCCCAACCGCGGTGAAGAAGCGCGCCCCCTGAGCCTGATCGCGAGCGGAGGTGAGCTGAGCCGCGCCATGCTGGCCATCAAGTGCGTCTTGGCCGATTTAGGCCCCGCCGGCATGTACGTATTCGACGAGATCGATTCGGGAGTTGGCGGAGGTATGGCCGAAATCATCGGCCGGAAGATCCGTACCGTGGCGCAGCACCGGCAGGTGCTGTGCGTGACGCATTTGCCGCAGATTGCCGTGTTCGCCGATCAGCATTTCAAAGTAGAGAAGGTCGTGCGGGGCGAGCGCACTTTGAGCGCCGTCCGGCGGCTGACTCGTAAAGAGCAACAAGAAGAGATCGCGAGGATGCTCGGCGGGCTGCGCATCACGGCCAAGACGCGCGCGGCCGCGCGGGAGCTACTGCTGCAAGCGCGCCACGACGCCGCGTAGCCAGGCTCCGCCGCTGGTGCCATGAAGCGGCGAGACTATTTGCAGCGTGGCCCCGAAAGCGAATGTCGCCGCGCGACCGAGCCGAGAGCGAGGCAGGGCGTGCGGGTAGCTGCGCAAGCGCCAGTGCTTCTACAAAAAGGGCAGCTGGTTTCCGTTTGCGCACGTGGCGCGGGCACTCGGAGCACGGCGTTGGCTCGTTCATCGCGGTTTGCTCCCCGGCGCTGCCGCGTAGCGCATTTCCAACGCCGCCGGGCTACGCTCGTTCCATGGCGATTCGAGTGGTTCGGCTCGGCAGCAAGCGCGCGAAGGGCGAGGGCTTACGGCTCGGGACGGTGCGGCGACCGCCCCGCGGCGTAGCAAAAGCAGATTTTGCCGAGCGCGATTTCTACGACGTTTGGCTACCGCAGCTTTCACCCAGCGCGGCGCTCGTGAAGAGAGCTCTCGCCGCCGAGAGCGCGCAAGAGTGGCGCGGATTCGTCCGAGCGTACCGCCGCGAGATGAACGCGCCTGACACCGCGCGCCTGCTCGATCTTTTGGCCGCGATGTCGCACGCCTCGGCGTTCTCGGTTGGCTGCTACTGCGAAGACGAAGCGCGCTGCCACCGCTCCGTGCTGCGCGCGCTGCTGAAGGAGCGCGGCGCCAAGCTGGTGTAGCGCAACGTGTACGAATCCGTGTGCCAGGTGTGCCAACGAGCGCTGCTCGAGTGCGCAAAAGCCGAGATAAACCGACTTTTGCCTTGGCGCACGGTTTGCATTGCGGGCGCGGATGAGCTGGATGGCGAGAGGCGCGGGCCGACGCGTGAGGAACCTGGTTTGCTGCCTGCCCTTGCTGGCCGCCGTGCAGGAGCTAGGCGGAGTTCCAACGGCGGAGGCGTGCGCGGGGAGCGGTTGGTCAGAGTCGCCAGCCTGGGCGCGCTTGGACGTTGCTGATGCTTCTCTGTTGACACGCGTGTCGGTCGGGACAGACGGCTTCGTCGCGCTCGAGGGTGACTTCTACGAGGGCGACACCGAGGCCGAGGTGCAACTGCCAGCACTGCGTGCGACCGACGAAACAGGAAATGAGGTTCCGGGTCGCGTCGAGTTGCTGAGGTCGGAATCGCGGGGCGACGTGACGCGCGTGGTCCTCGGCTGGCAGTCGGATGAGCCCTTGGCCGTCGGAACCGTCTTGGAGCTGACCTTTTCGGGGAGGAGCGCCGACGGGGGAGAAGGAGGCGCCGGTAGCGCTTCGCAAGAGCTCGGTCGCGTGACTTTGGACGTCGTGGAGGCTTCGGCGCCGTTGCCCACACCCTCGCTCACCCCGGGGGCGTGGTTCGAGGTGGGGCATGGCGTGGGTGAGCTGGTCGACTGCGAAGCCAACAACTCTTGCGGTGACTACACCCTCCAGGTACCGACTCGCGAGGTGCGGCTGCCGGCCGTGGAGGCTTCGTGGGCTCTGCCCGACTTCGCGGGCATGGTCGCTTGGGAAGTGCGCACGGAGGCGAGCGATCCGCAGAACGGCGTCCAGAGCTCGCTTCGGCATTCTACGGTCGTCGCCAGGCGACGAGAGAAGACCGACCTCGTCGACGTGGGCTCTGTCGTCTTCGCTGACGACGCCTCGGACTATTGCGTCGTGCTCGTCGTCAAAGACTTACGAACTGGAGACGAAGCTCGCTCGGAGCCGCGCTGCGATATCCCCTCCGAAGCCGAGTACGAGCGCGCCGATCACGAGCTCGCGTCTTGCGCTGAGCCGCCAACCCCCGAGTCGGTCCCTTTTTGGTGCGCGAGTCATCAGTATGAAGTGCCCTGCAAGGCCTCATCGGCGGGCGCCGGGGGCGAAGGCGCGGGCGAGACCCCGAGTGGAGCGGAGGCTGGCCAGGGGAGCGGCGTCGGTGGGGTGCCGGGCGCCGGTGAGCCCGCGGGCGCCGGCGAGCCAGCCATCGCCAATCGTGCGCGGCCCCGCGGAGGTTGCCAAATGGCGCCGGCGGCGGGGGGTATCGGTCTTCTCACGGCGGCGTTCGGCGCGTTGTTCTCGCTCGTTGCGCGCCGATGCCGAGCTCGTTGAGCACGTGATGAGCGGCTCGCCCGCCATCACATTCGAGGATCCTTGGCTAGCTCGAGGGTCCGGTCCACGCGCAGCTCGTCCAGAAATGCTCGGTCGTGACTTGCCACCACCAAGCCGCCTGGCCATAGCCGTAAAGCTCGGGTGAGAGCGCGCAGACCCACTAAATCTAGGCCAAACGTGGGCTCATCGAGGACCAATAACTCCACGCATGGCGAGCGCGCAAACAGCGCAATCAAGGCCGCGCGAGCGCGCTCGCCGGGGCTCAACGACTGCAAGCTGCGTTCGGCCAACGCGAGCGGAAAACGATGCGAGACGAGCAGCCGCGCCGACTCTTCCGCGGACATGCCGAGACCGAGTAAGTGTTGGCGCAGCGACTCGTCGAGCTGCCAGTTGCCTCCGCCTTGCTCGATCCAACCTATTTTTGCGAGCTCGGCGCGCGCCGTTCCGTGCTCGGGCCGGCGTTGCCCGAGCATGATGCGAAGCAGGGTGGTCTTGCCGGCGCCGTTGGCCCCGACGACAGCCACGCGTTCACGCCCCAGCCTCAGATCGATGCCTTCGAAGAGCAGGCGGCCTTGTGCAGCCGCCGAGACGCCGTGCAGCGCCAAGAGCTCCTGCCCCGAATACGCTGGCAGCTGGGGAACCGGCAGCTCCAAAGAGAGGCTGACGTTCAGAGCCCGCCGGCTAGCCTGGGTCCAGCCACATAGGGCGACGAGGCGCGCTTCACGCAGCCTGGACAAGCGCCCGTGGCTTACCTGCGCGTGGTCCCGCTTCTGATTGAGGCGAATGCGGGGGGTAGCGCGATCCAGCTCGCTGCAGCGACCGCGGCGCTTCTTCCGCGCGTTGCGGCGAGCGACTCGCTCGGTATGCTCCTCCTGCTCGACGAGGCGATTCAGGTTTCTCAGGTAGCGCTGCTCGCTGGCTCGATGATCGTGCTCGAGGTGCTCCTCCAGCTCGGCCAAGGTGCCGCCGAAGTAGTGACCACCGGCCTCGCTGAGCACGAGAAAATGGCTGAAGCTCGCCAGCAGCCGGCGATCGTGTGAAGCGACGACCAACGCACCGGGCCAATCTTCGATCCATTGCCGTAGCCAGGCTACGCCGGCGTCGTCCAAGTGCAGCGTGGGCTCGTCGAGCAGCAAAACCTCGGCGCGCGAAGCCCGAGCCGCTTGCAACGCCAGCTTGCGCCGCTCACCGAAGCTGAGCGGCAGCGCGAGCTCGTCGGCTTGCGGCAGGTAGTAGCTGTTGCCGCGCAGCTGCACGGAGCCGGAGGACGCCGGAGTAGCGCCGGCCAGCAGCGCCAGCAACGTGGATTTACCGACCCCGTTGCGACCGACCAGCGCTACCTTCTCGTTGCCGATGGCCAGGTTCAAGCCGTTGAAGAGCGCGCGGCCGGTCGGGGTTTCGAAGGATACGTCCCTCAACTGGATGAGTGAGGGCATTACGGTGCCTTTCCGAGCGCGTGCTGGATGCGCGACAGAACCGCGGCCGGGCCCTGCATTTTCAAGGTCAACCCCGCCTCGCCCGCTTCGCTGCCAACGACCCGGCAATTGGCGTAAATCAGGCTGAGAGCGGGCGCGGCCGCGTACGGTACGAACGCCGTCAGCTCCGCTTGTTGGTGGCGCACCTGGGCGATCAGCGCCGCTTGGAGGCGCGCCACGGCAGCCGGGTCAGTCGTGCTGAGGGCGGCGAACGGATGACCGTGGGCCAAGTCCGCCAGCTGCTCGAGGTCGGGCGGCTGGGGGAGGCGGTCGGTTTTGTTGAAGACGTAGAACCGCGGCACGTTCGCGGCGTTCATCCGCTCGATCACCTCCAGCGTGGTGGCAAGTTGTAGATTGCGCTCCGGATCCGAGACGTCGACCACGATGAGCAGCAGTGACGCTTCGCTCATCTCGGCGAGGGTCGATTGAAAGCTGGCGAGCAGGCGCTCCGGCAAGCGTCGAATGAAACCCACGGTATCGCTCAGCACGATTTCGCCGCCGTGCCGGGTCAGGCAACGAGAGGTGGTGTCGAGGGTCTCGAACGGCATGTCACGGGCCGAAAGCTCGGCGTTGGTGAGCGCGTTCATGAGCGACGTCTTGCCGGCGTTGGTGTAACCGACCAGCGCAATGCGCTCACAGCGGCTGCGCTTTTGGCGCTGGATGGAGCCGCTGGTTTCGCAGCCCAGAAGCGCGCTTTTCAGCTCTTTCAGGCGCCCGTCCAGCTTGCGCGCCATCAGCTCCGAGGCGGTTTCGCCCGGTCCTCGGGCGCTCTTGTTGCCGCCCGTCTGCTGGTCCATGTCGAGCCCGACGCCGCGGATGCGAGGCCGCAGAAACTCGAGCTGGGCGATCTCGACTTGAATCTTGGCGCGACGGCTGCGAGCGTGCCGCAAGAACACGTTCAGGATGATGGCCTCCCGATCGCAGATCGCGATCCCGACGGAGTCCTCCAGGTTGCGGGTTTGCGATGGCGAGAGCTCGGCGTCCAAGACGAGCATGGTCGCCCCCTGCTCCCGCGCTCGATCGGCCATGGCTCGCGCCGTGCCTTTGCCGAGTAACGTGCGGGCGTTGGGCTGGGCCAGATGGCACAGCTCTTGGCCCACGACTCGCCCCCCCTGATGCTGGACGAGCGCGACTATCTCCGCCAGCTGGGCCTGGCGTGCCACGTCGTCGCGCTCGGCACCGATGGACACCACGTAACAGGCGCTGCCTTCGGCCACGGCTCCGGCGCTGGCCGCTTGGCGAGCGCTCCAATGCTCGACGAGCTTTTCCAGCTCACCTCCGTCGGCCAACGGCACCTCGGAATGCTCGGAAACAGGCTTGGAATTGAACTTAGGCATACGAAAAACCTTCCTTGATATCGAGTTTGCTGCGCGCAGACACACGTTCGCGCTGGCGCTCCCCGAGCAGAGGAGCGGCGCTTGCGAAGGCCGCGCGAGCGGGCGCGCGAACGCGCCTACGACTTTGGACCGGCCAGCACGTGCCAGCCCCGCGCTATCGAGCGCAGCCGCGAGCTCGAAGCTCGGTGGCGTAACCTTCGCAAAGACTCAACGAGCAGCCGCTGACTCAGCGTGGCGTCGCAATAGCGACGACCCACCGAGACCCTTGCCGCCCGAGCAGTAGCCTTAGCCGAAGTTGTACAGCCACATAGTGGTCCACTAACTAACACGACTCCCGCTCGCGTCAAGGGCTCGGAGCCGAGAGCACCGCGGGCGGCAGCCAGGGTTTACCGGTCTCGCAATCGATGTGGGCGAGACGCGCACTGCTGGAGCTGATGTCGATGCGGCCCATGACGATGGGCAACTGAAACCGGCGCGGACCGATGGATCCGGGATTGAACAGGGTAAATCCGCGATCACGACCGATGAAAGGCACGTGCGAGTGTCCACACACCACGAGCGATGCGCGCTCCGCCTGCGCCAGCCGTGCCACCTCGGCGCGAAGCTTGGCTCCGTAGACGGCAATGTGAGTCAGCAGCAAGCGCAGCTTCATCACGCGGCCTCTCATCAACTCCACGACCAACGCCTCGGGCACGTCCCGCACCTGCGCGTCGATGTTGCCCCGCACCGCCCAGACCGGCGCCACCTGGCCGAGCTCTTCGAGCACCGTGAGGTCGCCGATGTCGCCACCGTGCAAGATGGCGTCCGGCGCGAGCTCGGTCAGGCGCTGTTTGGTGGCGGGGTGTGGCTTCGAATGCGTGTCGGCGACGACCGCGAAGCGAAAGGCGCCATCGTTCCGTGTCTGCAGCTGAACCTTTTGCGGGGTGACGGCGCGAGGCACGAGCGGCAGTCTGTCACTCGCGCGCAAGGTTGTCGATCTCGCCAAACCCTTGCACCTCCACGGTTTCTCCACGAGAGCTCCACACGCCAGCTCGGCGGCGCGTCGTATCGTTTTGCTCATGACTCCGACTTCTGCGACCTCGGGACGAGCCACGTTTCCGGTGGTCGTCTGGTTCGAAGCGGCGCCCGCGGCCGCACCCGCGCCCATGATTTTAGCCGGGCTCGCGCAGCGAAAGGCGGCCGTATGGCGGCCAGAGTAACGGCGGGGCTACCTCCGCCACGGGACCTGTGCAAAAACTTGGTCCTGATCCCCGTGGTGACACCGAACAGCACTGCGCTCGAAAAAGCCCCGAGCGGCTCCCTCACGAAACTATCGGGCTGGGGCGCAAACCTGCGCGTGGACTGCTACCTGCGCGAACCCGAAACGCCGGAGCAAGTCGCGAGTTGGCTCGACCGGAGCGGCAGCATCGCGCGCGGGCTCGGCCGCAGCTACGGCGATGCCGCCATCAACGCCGGAGGTCAAGTGCTGGGCATGACGCGCGTCAGCCGCTACCTCGGCTTCGACGACGCGAGCGGAACGCTGGTGTGCGAAGCAGGCGTCAGCCTCGAGCAGATCATCCGCGATTTTGCGCCGCGCGGCTGGTTTCCGATGATCACGCCCGGCACCAAGCTGGTCACCATCGGCGGCTGCATCGCCAACGACGTTCACGGTAAAGCGCACCACGCTCAGGGCAGCTTCAGCAATTGCGTGGAGTCGATGACGATCCTGCTGGCAAGTGGCGAGGTCGTGGTCACGAGCCGGCGCGAGAACCCCGAGCTATTTTTCGCCAACTTCGGCGGCATGGGCCTGCTCGGAATCGTGCTTACGGCCACCATCCGCTTGCGCAAGATCGAGACCACGTATTTTCATCAAAAGTCGCTGCGCGTCGCGAGCTTGGGCGAGCTTTTGGCCACGTTGGACGAGCAAGATCAGCTCTTTCCGTACTCCGTTTCCACGCTCGACGTGTTCGCAACCGGAGCGCGGCTGGGGCGCGGCGTGGTCACGGTCGGAGATCACGCGCGGCTCGACGAGCTGCCGCTGGCGCAGCGAGCCCGACCACTCTTGGTGGCGCCCCGCTCGCGGCTGGGCGTGCCGTTCGAGCTGCCCGAATTCACGTTGAACCGGCTGAGCATGCGGCTCGTCAACGCGGTGATTCAACGCATCCAGCGCAGCGCGCGGCCGATTGGGCACTACGAAGGCTTCTTCTACCCGCTCGATAAGCTCATGCACTGGAACCGAGGCTACGGGCGCCGCGGCTTCACGCAGTATCAGTTCGTCATCCCCTTCGCCGACGGAGAAAAGCGGCTGCGTGAGCTGCTCACCACCATCTTGTCGTCGGGCGAGCTGCCGTTCCTCAACATTTTGAAGCGCCTGGGTAAAGAGAGCCCGGGCGGGCTGTCGTTTCCGCAAGAAGGTTACACGCTGGCCATCGATTTTCCGATCCGTCGCCACACCGCCGACCTACTGCGGCGCCTCGACCGCATGGTGCTCGACGCTGGTGGTCGCGTGTACCTGGGGAAAGACTCGTTCTTGGAAGCCGATATGTTCCGGGCCATGTACCCAGAGACGGAGCGTTGGCTCGCGCTCAAAGCCAAGTACGATCCGCGCGGGGTGTTCACCTCGAACCTAGCGCGACGCTTGCGTCTCGTGCCCTAGCCGGTGTCGAGCGCGCGCCGCGGGTACGGCTCGCGCGCTGCTAGGCGCTGGCGGCGGCGAGCGCCACCGCCGCTATCAGGTCTTCCGGGTCCACCGGCTTGCCCAGGTGCGCCGAAAAGCCCATGGCCAAGGCGCGAGCGCGGTCTTCGTTGCGCGTATACGCGGTCAAGGCAATGGCGCGAACGTGCCCGTGCCCCTTGCTCTCGCGCACTCGCTTCATGAACGCGTAGCCGTCTTCTTCGGGCATGCCCACGTCGCTCACGATCACGTGTGGGTGAAACCGCTCCAGCGCAGCAAAACCGGCCGCGGCCGAGTCAGCGGTCGTCACCTCGGCCCCGGCCTGGCGCAGCACCAGCTCTAGTAGATCACGCGCGTCGCGCTCGTCGTCGAGCACCAGCACGCGCACGCCGTTCAAGCTCGGCCGGCCCGCCTTGTTGGTCGGCGCAACGCCCGCCGGTGGGCGGTCGCTGGGCAGCGTGGCGCGAGCGGTAGTGGCCCGCACCGGGAAGATCAGGCTGAACGTCGAGCCGCGGCCTGGCCCGTCGCTGTGAACGGAAACGCGCCCGCCGTGAAGCTCGACGATGTGACGCACGATCGCCAAGCCCAAGCCTAGCCCACCGTAACGTCGCGTCGTGGAGCCATCGGCCTGCTTGAAGCGCTCGAACACGTACGGCAGAAATTCGGCTTCGATGCCACGGCCGTCGTCGGTGACCGAAAGGCCGAGCTGCGAGCCTTCTTGAAATATTTTCACCTCGACCCGACCGCCGCTCTCGCTGAATTTGACGGCGTTGGACAGCAAGTTCCAGAGCACTTGCGCCAGCCTCTCGCTGTCGCCCACCAGCATGCGCGGCTCGCGGGCGCGCGCGAAGTGCACGACGACGTTGCGAGCGGCCGCGGTCGGACGCACGACCTCGATGGCTTCGCTGACGACGTCGTCCAAATTCACGGAGCCGAGCTCGAGCCGGAGCTTGCCGGTGATGATACGCGACACGTCCAAGATGTCTTCGATTAGCTTGCTCTGACTCTTGGCGTTGCGAAAGATGACGTCCACGCCCCGGGCGATCGAGTCCGGGTCGTTGCGGGTCTTCAGCACGGAGGACCAGCCCAAAATGGCGTTGAGCGGCGTGCGTAGCTCGTGCGACACCGTCGCCAAGAATTCGTCTTTGAGCCGCCCTGCCGTCTCGGCCGCTTGCACGGCGGACGCTGCCGTCTTCACCGCTTCTTGAGCCCGGCGATACAACGTGGCGTTCTCGATGAAAGCGCCGACGCGCCGCCCCAACTCGGCCATCACGCTGAGGTCCTGCTCGTCGAACAGACGCCCCGCCTCCCCGATGACCAGCGTCAAGGCGCCGAAGACGCGACCCTGCACGCTGATGGGCGCCAGAATCATCGAGCGTATTCCCGCCGCCAGCAGCGCGCGCCGCTGCTCGTCGTCGAGCGCCCCGGCGACCAGCAGCTCGGGCGCGATCTGGGCGTGCAAGATAGGTTTGCCGCTGCGCAGCACGTCCCACACTCCGCCATGCGCGGCCGGGTTGGGTGGATATTTGGCCTGGAAGGCCAGCGCGCGTTGCCTCTGGGCCGGATCGGCGTGCGCGACCGTCACGGTGCGTAGCGCCGACCCCTCGAGCAAGTGCACGACGCACCAGTCACACATGCCCGGCACGAGCAGATCGGCGAGGGTACCCAGCGTCGCTTCGTAGTCGAGCGATTTGGAGAGGGCGGTCGTGGCTTCACTCAGGTAGCGCTCGTGCAGCTCGCGCTGCCTGTCGCGCGTGGCGTCGTGCCAAATGTTGATGGCCATCTCGGGGACGCCGTTCTGATCGTAGACGCAGCTGGCGCGCAGCAAGACCCACCATTGTTGCGCAGTCTCACGATTGCGAATCTTGAGCAGGGCGCTGGCGTGCTGCTCACCTTCCAGCACCCGACGACCGGGCAGCTCGGACGGCGGAAAGACGTTACCCTGCTCGTCGAACATCTCGAAGCGCTCGACGATGGCGCGAGGATCGATTGTCAGCAGGGCCTCGCGCGATTCTGCGCCGATGAGACGCGCGGCGGCGCTGTTGGCGAAGAGCAGCTTACCGTCGCGATCTTGCACCGTCAGACCGTCCGAGACGCCTTCGAAGACCGCGTCGAGCCGGTCGCTGAGCGAACGAAAGCGCTCTCGCTCTTGCGCGGCACGCGCCTCGCCGGCTTCAGCCACCATGCGCGCGGTGCGCTGCCGGTCCAGCTCGCGCGCCGTCTCTTCGGCCAGCTTGCGAGCGCTCAAATCTCGCGTAATTTTCGCGAAGCCAAACAGAGCGCCGGACGCTTCTCGCAGCGGTGTGACGATCACGTTGGCCCAGAAGCGGCTCCCATCGGCGCGCACCCGCAGGCCTTCTTCTTCGAAGCGGCCTTCGCTCGCGGCGATGGCCAGCTCTCGCTGAGGACGACCCGCGGCCAGGTCTTCGGGCGTGAAGAACAGCGAGAAGTCTCGACCTACGATCTCGCGCGCGGAGTAGCCATTTATTTTCTGCGCGCCCGAGTTCCAAGTCGTCACGACGCCGTTCGGGTCGAGCAAGTAAATGGCGTAGTCGGCCACGCCGTCGATGAGTAAACGAAAGCGCTCCTCGGAGCGGCGCAGCTCTTCTTGCTCGCGGCGTCGCTCGGTGAGGTCGCGGGTCACTTTGGCGAAGGCGCGCGGCTCGCCCGCATCGTCACGTAGCAGGGTGATGGTGATGAACGCCCAGAAGCGCGAGCCGTCGCGACGCAGGCGCCAGCCTTCGTCCGTGACGCGGCCCTCACGCAGCGCAATCTCGAGCTCTTTCTCGGGCTTCCGCGCCGCCAGGTCCTCCGGCAGGTAGAAGACGGAGAAGTGACGGCCGATGATCTCGCTGGCCTCGTAGAATTTGATCTTTTGCGCGCCGCGGTTCCAGGTGGTGACTCGCCCGCTCAGGTCGAGCATGAACATGGCGTAGTCCTCGACCTGCTCGACGAGCGCCCGATACTCATTCCACGAAACATCTGTCGGGGGCGCGCGCCGGTCTGTCACGTGCTGCAAGGTTACTCCAGGGTGCAAGGAGGCGTCGGGCCGAACCGTGACTCCGCCACGTCGCCCGAACGTGGGGAGGCGCGTTGCCTCACCTGCGACTTTTTAGCACTGCGACGCCGCCGGCGGGCTCACGTTGCTGCGCAAAACAGGAGCCGATGTAGGCACATGTTTTGCTCGTGCCCGCGCCGATGCTCGCCGCCCGCGAGCGCTCGAGGAGAAGAGAGTATGTGCTTGAACGTTCGTGTCTTGCTGTTGTGGGCTTGTGGACTGGTCGCGTGCTCCCATCAAGCGACCGCCCCCGCCGCGCAAGCTCCCGACGCGGCCGCGATCGCCGCGTCGAAGCCCAACACGACCGCCCCCAACCCAGCCGCCAGCACCAGCCCCACGGCCAAAGAGAGCCTGGCTCTTGCCGCATCGGGCGCTACCACGCCCGTAACCGGCAGGGGTGACGCCGCCCAGCACCCCGAGGGCGCGTCTCGCGCGGCCAGAACCGAAAGCAACGATGAGAGCGACTTGGCGCAACGCCAGCGCATTCGCCAGTCCGCCATCGCGGATAGCTTGCTTTGAGTCATGGCTCACGCCCTCGCGCAGCTATGGGCGTGCAGCGCGGCGCTGCTGGTCGCTCCGTTCGCGTTGGCTGGTTGTCGCGCGCCGCCGGAAGAGAGGGCAACTCTCCGAGCGCGCGCTGAAACGACTATTGCAGCAGCACCGGAGTATTCGAAGCCTCCGCCTGCTTCGGCGCCATCGGGGGAGACTCGACTTCCTCCACTACGGGCCGAGTGGCTGGTGGCGCTCGGAGGTGAACGCGAAGGAGTGGTCGCGCCCGCGGTCGGAGCCACCGCGGCCCGGCCCATCGTCGTCGGAGTTCACGGAGCGGGCGACCGACCCGAGTGGTCGTGCGGCGGCTGGCGCCTGGCGTCACAAGCCAACATGTTCGTGGTTTGCCCGCGCGGTGCCGCGATGACGAAAGACACGTTTGCTTGGTCGTCGTCGGCGCAGCTGGCGGAGCGAGTAGAGAGCGCAGTGGCCAGAACCGGTGAGCTGTTCGGGGCTTACGTTGCGCCCACCCCGCTCATTTATGCCGGATTTTCTCAGGGCGCGACGCTGGCGGAGCCGTTTTTGCGAGAACACGCGGCGCGCTTCCCGATCGCTATTTTAGCCGAGGGCGGCTACCAAATCAGCAGCAGCCCGGCGTTTGCGCGGGCGTTTCGAGCGGCTGGCGGGCGACGCTTGGTTTTGGTTTGCGGTAGCGCAGCGTGCTTTCAACGCGCGCGGCTTTCGAAGACGGTGCTGGAGCGCGCGGGCTTGGAGGTGTTGGTCGTGGGCGACCCGCTGGCTGGTCACAACTTGAACGAGCGGATGCAGCGCGCCTTGCAAAGCGCATGGTCCGAGATCGCGGCGCCGCTGCGGAGCGTGCCGCCACCCTAAGGGGCCGCGAATGGCCTGAGGAGCAACGAAGCCAGCGGGGACTTGGCCATTCGCGGGCCCTAAGCTTCTGGAAAGCTGGCGGGCGATGCTTCGCGGAGCATGTTGAGGCCCTCTACGGCGAGCCGCACGAACAGCGGCCCCAAAAGGAGCCCGCCCGCGCCGAACACCGCAATACCGCCCAGCATGGCGATGAACAGCAACAGGCCATGTAGCCGCAGCTGGCCGTAGCGGGCCAGCACGGGGCGAGTCACGTTGTCCACGACCGACACCACGCAACCGATGGCGAGCATGGCGGCGGCGGCGCCAGGACGGCCCACCAGAAACAGGCCGAGCGAGACGGGCGCCCAAACCAAGCCCGAGCCAACGCTCGGAATCAACGAGGCAAAGATGGTGACGAGCCCTAAAACCAGCGGCTGCGGCACCCCACAGACGAAGTAGCCAACGGTCGCCACGGCTCCCTGTAGGAGCGCCGTCAACCCGACGCCCATCAGCAGCCCTCGCCCAACCTCGTCGAATACGCTGGTCAGGCGATGGAATTGGCCGCGCGGCAGGGGCGCATGTGTGAGCAGCCACTCGTGCAACGTGGGGCCCTCGAGCAGCAGCGTGTAGAAGGCCGATACGAACACGACCACGCCCAGGGCCATGAAAGTAGCGGCTCCGAAGACGGTTTGAGCCAGGGTGAGCGCGCTGGCGCCGTGCCGTCGAGCTAGCTCGAACCATTGCCGAGCGTGCTCGGCGTCCCACTTGCTCAGGTCGAGCGAAGGGCCGGTGCCGTCCGAAGCCAACAAGCGAAGCGCGTCAGCGCCGCTCTTCGAGCTCAACATCCGCTGCCCGAGCTCCAGCGCGGCGCCGGAGAGCGAGAGCGTCACGATGGCCAGCGGCGCAAAAAATAGAATTGCGAGCAGCACCGTCAAGAGCGCTGCCGCGCCCCGCCGACGATGAATCCGTTTGGCGACCAGGCGGTGGAGAGGCCGCACGATCACGGCCATCCAGACGGCCAACACCACCGGCACCCAGAAAGGTTGCAACGCCGCGAGGGCCGCGACGCAGAGCGCAAAGACCACCCAGCGCAGCGGCCGCGAGTCGGGCGCGAGCGCAGGCGTGCGTTCGCGCAATCGGGGCGCCTGATCGAGAGGCAAGCTGGAAGCCATCGCTCATCATCATGAGCAGAATCCATGCCGAAGGACCGGCGAGCTAGCGTGCCTCGATCGTGGCAAAAGCGCACGGCCTGGCGACTTGATTTGCCAGAGGAACGCGGCAATGTGGCGGCATGCTGCGAGAGGTGGTGGAGTCGTCGAGCCTGCGTTCGATCGGCTACGATCGCAAGACTCACACGCTCGAGGTCGAGTTTGCGAGCGGTGGCATCTACCGTTACGAAGAAGTGCCGCCCCAGCTTTGGCTCGAGCTTCGTCAGTCGCCGTCGAAGGGCAAGTTCTTCCAGGCGCACGTTCGCGATCGCTTTCCGACGGCGCTGATCGAGCGGCGCTAGCGGCTCCCCAGGCGCTACAACTCACGCCGACCGCGTGCAGGTCTTGGGCTGCTGGCTTGCTGAGCCCTCGTGGCAAAAGGACCTCGAGATGTTGCAGGAGATCGGGAGATCGGGAGATCGAGATTTTCTTGGGTTCGAGTCGCACGACCCCCAAAACACCCGAGACCCCAAGCGCTACAAGTCTCGAGATGTTGCAGGAGATCGGGAGATCGGGAGATCAGATCTTTTGGGTTCGAGTCGCACGACGTCGTGAGACGAATGCGCAGTCTCCGGACGGCGTCTTGCGGTCAAACCCCTAAATTCTCTCCCGATCTCCCGATCTCCCGTAAAGACTCCAGGGCCCCCACCACGAACCCTCGGAACACCCGAGAGCCCAAGCGCTACAACTCACGCCGACCGCGTGCAGGTCTTGGGCTGCTGGCTTGCTGAGCCCTCGTGGCAAAAGGACCTCGAGATGTTGCAGGAGATCGGGAGGGCGAGATTTTCTTGGGTTTCGAGTTGCACGATGTCGTGAGACGACTGCGCAGTCTCCGGACGGCGTCTCGCGGTTCAAACCCCCAAAATTCTCGCTCCCGATCTCCCGATCTCCCGTAAAGACTCCAGGACCCCACCACGAACCCTCAGAACACCCAAGACCCCAAGCGCTACAAGTCTCGAGATGTTGCAGGAGATCGGGAGATCGGGAGATCGAGATTTTTTGGGTTCGAGTTGCACGATGTCGTGAGACGACTGCGCAGTCACCGGACGGCGTCTTGCGGTTCAACCCCCCCCAAATTCTCGCTCCCGATCTCCCGATCTCCCGTAAAGACTCCAGGGCCCCACCACGAACCCTCAGAACACCTGGGACCCCAAGCGCTACAACTCACGCCGACCGCGTGCAGGTCTTGGGCTGCTGGCTTGCTGAGCCCTCGTGGCAAAAGGACCTCGAGATGTTGCAGGAGATCGGGAGATCGGGAGGGCGAGATTTTCTTGGGTTCGAGTCGCACGATGTCGTGAGACGACTGCGCAGTCTCCGGACGGCGTGTCGCGGTTCAAACCCCCAAAATTCTCGCTCCCGATCTCCCGATCTCCCGTAAAGACTCCAGGGCCCCACCACGGGCCCCCAGAACACCAGAGACCCGAAGCGCTGCCCAGGCGCGGCTCAGGCGCTGCCAGGCGCTGCCCGAGATTTGCGCGGAGCTGGCGGTTAGTTTCGCAGCATTGGTGCCGCTATTGGTGACCACCGAGGAGGCGCGAGAGCTCGCCCGAGTCGACCAGCTTTTTCAAATCTTGAAAGCCGCCGATGAAGGTTTGCTTGACGAAGATCATCGGAAACGTCGGCCAGCCCGTCCACATCTTCAACCCCAGGCGCAGGCGCCATTGGCTGAAGTAGCTGCCTAGGCCCAGGTACTCGTAGCGGATGTTTTGCGCGTCCAACAGCCGACGCGCCCGGCCGGGAAAGGGGTTCATGGACATGCCGACGACCACGACGTCGTGCTGTTGCACCAGCGACCGGACCCGCGCGATGAGCTCGGCTTGGTAGCCTGCCAGGCGGTCGCCGACGGCGGGGTGGATATGGGTGGAATCGAGCGTGGCGCGCGCGGGCGAGGGCATGAAGCCAGTCCTAGTGCTGCTGGCTACCGCCTGGCTAGTGCCCGACACATTTCTTTATCTCGCCGAGCGGGCGCGCCGGCTGAGCTACGCTGGCGCGATGCCTAGGGACACGGAGAGCTTCGACCTGTTCGTGATTGGCGCCGGCTCGGGCGGCGTGAGGGCGGCGCGGGTGGCGGCTAGCTTGGGGGCCAAGGTGGCCATTTGCGAGGCTGGCGCGCTGGGTGGTACGTGCGTCAACGTCGGCTGCATTCCGAAGAAGCTGTTGGTGTTGGGCGCGCACTTCGCGGACGAGCAGCGCGACGCCGCCGGCTTTGGCTGGCAGGTCGCGCCCGCGACGCACGACTTTGCCCAGCTGATGGCCAACAAAGATCGCGAGATTGCGCGTCTGAACGGGGTGTATCAGCGCTTGCTGGAAGCGCGAGGCGCGCGCATCGTCCACGGGCGGGGCCGCATCGTCGCGCCGGGCGTGGTCGAAACGGTCGGGCCCGACGGCGCGGCAGCGCGCTTCGAGGCCAAGCACGTGCTGTGCGCGGTCGGCGGCCGCGCAGTGCGACCCTCGTTTCCCGGCGCCGAGCACGTGCTGCTGTCCGACGACGTGTTCCGCCTGCGCAGCCTACCGAAGCGCCTGCTGGTGATCGGTGGAGGCTACATAGCGATCGAGCTCGGTTGTGTGTTTCACGGCTTCGGCTCGGAGGTGACGCTGGTCCACCGCGGCCGCTTGTTCTTGAACGGGTTCGACGGCGACGTGCGTCTGCACCTCGATCGAGAGCTGCGCAAGCGCGGCCTAGACTTGCGCTTCCGTCGCCACGTGACGCTCGTCGAGCGGCTCCCGTCGGGAGCGCTGCGCGCCACGCTCGACGACGGCGAGCAGCTGGAGGCCGACGCCATCTTGGCCGCCATCGGCCGGCAGCCGAACACCGCCGGCCTCGGCCTCGAGAGCGTCGGCGTGCGCACCGACGCGCGCGGCGCCATCTTGGTCGACTCGAGCTTCCGCACCTCGGTGCCGGGCATCTACGCGGTGGGCGACGCCATCGACCGCGTCGCCCTCACGCCCGTCGCGCTGGCCGAAGGCATGTTCGTCGCCAACAACCTGTTCGGCGGCGGCGCCACGCCCGCCAGCTACGAAAACGTGCCCTCGGCCGTGTTCTCGAATCCACCCGTGGGCACGGTGGGCCTGACCGAAGAAGAAGCGCGCGCTCAGCACGGCGCCATCGACGTGTACAAGTCGACGTTCACGCCGCTGAAGCAGACGCTGGCCGGTGGCGACGAAAAGACGCTGACGAAGCTGGTCGTCGAGCGCAAAACCGGCCGTGTGCTGGGCGTACACCTGGTCGGCCCCGAGGCAGGCGAAATCGTTCAGGGCTTCGCGGTGGCGCTCAAGTGCGGCGCCACCAAGGCTCAGTTCGACGCCACGCTGGGCATTCACCCGACCGCGGCCGAGGAGCTGGTCACCCTGCGCGAGATCAGCGCCGAGCCGAGCCACGAAGTCGTCGCCATCCACGAAGATCCGCCGAAAACGCGGCGCATCGTCCACCACCGCTGGGAAGACGGCGGCGGCGCGGGCAGCTGAGCCTGGCTCTGCTAGCGTCGCGCCATGGCTTCCTGCTGCGTGACGAATGACGAGCCTTGATGCGTAGCCAACTGCTCGAGCCTTGTTGGCAAGGCATGCGCTTCAACCTGCGCCCCGCGCTCGTGCTGCAAGCCTTCGCGCTTTCGATCGTGGTCGGCTACTTCTGGTCGGCGCCGGTGAAAGAAGCGCTCGACGTGGTAGGAGCGGTGAAGGTTCGCTACGGTTACGCCTACTCCGCGGTGGCAACCTGCCTGTTTGGCGGTGTCATCCCGTACGTGGTGCTGACGGTCGCGGGGCGTATTCCGCCGCAGCGCCGCCTGGCCGAGCTCGCGTTCTATTCGCTGCTCTGGCTCTGGAAGGGCGTCGAGGTAGACGCCCTGTACCGCGCCCAGGCGATCTGGTTCGGTGAAGGCTCGAGCGTTTCGACGATCTTTCTGAAGACGTGCGTCGATCAGCTGGGCTACGTGCCGCTGTGGGCGGCTCTCTCTCAGGTGCTGCTTTTCACCTGGAAAGACGCTGGTTTTTCGCTAGCCGGTACGCGAGCGGCGTTTCGGCGCCAGAGCTTGGGCCAGCGCGTGCTGGTCGTGATTTTTTCCACCTGGGTGGTTTGGATTCCGGCCGTCGCGATCATCTACTCGCTGCCTTCGGCGTTGCAGATACCGCTGTTCAACCTGGTGTTGTGCTTCTGGAGCCTGCTGATGAGCTTCATCAGCCGCGAGTCTTAGGGCCCGCGAAGAAACGGTCGCGGCCCGCTACGCCGGATCGACGAACGTGGGCTCGCAGGTGAACAGGACGTCAATCTTGGGGCTCTTGCCCTGCTGCGCGGCCGCGCAGGCGTCGGGGCACAGCTGAATCTTGCCGGCGGCCGAGTCGATGAAGAACGCGTCGGCCTGGCATTCGGCGCTCGTTTTGGCCTGGCCGAAGGTCTTGGGTGCGCTGCCGTCACCCGCGTCGTACGAAACGGCGACCTTCGACAAGTCGAGATCTTTACCCATGGGTGAGGGCGGAATGACGAACTCACACGCGATGGCGGCGTGGCTGGCGACGTCTTTGGCGATTGCTTCGAAGACCGCGTCGAACGCGTCGTATTGACAGAGCGGAAAGCGCAGCCCGCCGGTGGCGCGGCTGAGCTCTTGGTACACTTCGCCGTTGTTCTCTACCGCGTCTTCGTCGCCGCCGCACACGCTCGTCTGCACCGGCTCGTCGGGCGTCCAGGGCTCGGTCACGACCGTTTTCTCTCCGATGCCGATGATGCTGTGGAAGATGAGCTTGGGCGCCTCGGCCGTACCGAACTGCGGCGACTTGGCGGCCAGCGCCGCCACGAAATCGGCAGCGGTCATGGTCGTCGAGTTGTCGTCGGTGATCTCGAGAAACACCTTGCTCGCGGTCGGACGCAGCCACGCGCCCCAACCCATGGGCCCGAGGTCGAACTCGTCCTGCACCGTCGCGTCGAAAGTGTCGATCAGCAGCGACAGCGAGTTCTCGCTGTCGACCTTTACGCTGTACTGAAAAAACCGCTCGCTGAACGCGGGTTGATCCGGAGTGGCCGGACAGGCCGCGTTGCCGCTGAGGGGAGCGGTCACGCAAATCGACGTCTGACGGCCCTTCTTTTCGTGGCGCGACACCAAAATGACGCGGTAGTCCACGCCGCTGGCCTGCAAAATGTTGGCAAACTTCACGTTGATGTTGCTCTCGACCGCGTCAATCTCCTCTTGCATGCTGCCGGAGTTGTCGATCGTGACGATGATGTCCACCGGCTGATGCTGGATGGGAGCTTCCGCCTGTTGGGTGGCGCACGACTCCCCGCCCCCAGTGCCACCGCTGCTGGTGCCAGCCGTGATCGGAATGTCGATCATCAAGCTACCGGCGTGGGCCGCGACGCCCGCGTCCGGCGTGGGATTGCCGGCGCCCGTGCCTCCGCTCCCGGCGGTGCTCGGCGGCTCGGGCTCCATGACGGCCGCGCCGGGACCCGATGACCCCGAGCAGCCGGTCAGCAGCGCCGCTACCGTCAGCCGCCGTCCCCAACGCGAAACGACACAACTCGACATATGCTTATGTTCCTGTTTGGCCATGATTCGATCACCGCTGGCGGCAGACCCTGCGAATTTTCCCGCTGCAGCCTGGAACTTTCCGCTTCTACAGTGCCTGAGCTGTTCGGAGCTGCCATTCGCCGCGCCACGGCCCACCCGAGAGCAAGCCAGCTGAGGTTGCCATGACGAAACTGTTCGCCCCCAGCTTCTCGGTCACGCGCACCAAGCGTCGGCGCTTGCTGTGGGCCGCCTGGTGGAGCGGTCCGCCCGAGCGTGAGCCTTTTCGCAAGCCCGACGCCGCGCAAGGCGGCGCGCGCACGCTGGATGAAGCGCGGGCCGAAGCCGAACGCGCCGCCGGGCAGCCTCTGGCCACGCTCGACGCGAGCTGGGCACGTGCTTGGGCCCGCGTGCTGCAAGGCGGGCCACCTTGGCCGAGCTCAGCGCCGCCGCGCGCCGATGCGAGCCGCGCGGTGGGCCGCGCCCGCCCCGAAATTTCGGTATGGAGCGTGTTGGGGCTCCACGCGCGAGGCACGGTCGAAGAAGTGAAGAGCGCCTACCGGCGGCGCGCGCTCGAGCTGCACCCCGATCGCGGAGGCGACGCCGCCCAGTTCCGCGCGCTGCACGCGGCGTACGAGGAAGCGCTACGGCGGCTGGTCAAAAAGCCGCGCAACCGCTAGACGGTGGCTCGCCCGCGATGCCCCGAGTTTTTCTGCACGCACCCCAAGATTTTCGAAATCTGTGCGCCATGTCGCGCACCTTGGAGGTGTTCGGCTTGACCGAGTGCTGGGTCTTCGACCCCCAGCGCTTGATCCGCGAACGCTACGGCAAGTCGCGAACACGCGAGCAGCGGGTCATCTCGTCGGGAGCTTTTCAGAAGATCCGTTGGACGCGGGTGGAAGACCCCGCGCTCTTCCTGTCGAGCCACGCCGGACGCGTCGTGGCGACGGTAGCGAGCGCCGACGCGGTGGAGCTTTCCAGCTACCGCTTCTTGGAAACGGACTTGTTACTGTTCGGCTCGGAGAGCCAGGGCTTGCCGGCCAACCTGGTGGCGGCGGCCACGGGACGCGTGACGATTCAGGGCCACGGACAGACGCAGAGCCTCAACCTCGCGATCGCCTTCGGGGTCGTACTGTTCGAATGTCGGCGCCAACTCGCAACGAGCGCCTGACCGCCTGCTGGTTCTGGGTTGTGGCTCTGCTGCCAGCAACGCCCACGGCGGAGCGGCCGGCGCCGGAGAAAGCGGCGGCACGAGCGGCGGCCGCGCCCACGGTGCAGAAACGCCAACGGCGGCGCGAGCGGCGGCAAGCCGGCGGCCGGCGCGGGCGAGAGCAGTACCTGAACCACCAGGGCGAGCCCCAAAATGTCGATGGGCGGAAACCTGGGCTGCGACGCGGCGCATAAGCTGCTATATTCGTTGAATTTGGACGCGAGCCTGTGGCGCGTCGTTGTGCCGTGAATCTGCAGAAAGGGACGGCTTCATGCGTTTTTCGAGGGGCACCATCGGCGTGGCACTGTTGGTCTTCGGCTGCGGCGACGGCGCGTCGACCAAAGACGAAGGCAATGGCGGGAGCAAGAGCACTGGCGCAACGTCGACCGGCGCAACCTCGACGGGGGCGACGTCGTCGGGCGCAACGTCGACCGGCGCAACCTCTTCTGGCGGGACGGGCGCGGACCCGAGCGGAGGCGCTGGCGACAACAGCGCCGGGACCGCGGGCGGATACGTACCGCTGATGCCGCCGGCCAAGGTCGCCGACTGCGACTCGCTCAACGAGCCGGGTGTCTTCGAAGAGATCACCCCCGCGGAGGTCGTGCTCAACATCGACATGAAGATCGCCGACGGCCAAACCAAAGGCGGAACCTTTGCCATGGCCGTGGATCCGGTCAACCAAGGCACCGTGTACGTGGGCACGTCTTTTCAGGGTGTTTGGAAGAGCAAAGACTGCGGCTCGAGCTGGGACCTCGTGGCCACGGGCGACAATTCGAGCGACGTCAACCGCGGCATGAACTGGACGCTGGCCGTCGATCCGGAAGAACCGGACGTCGTGTACACGAACTCCGGCTACGGCTCGAACGGCCTCTTCAAGTCGACGGACGGGGGCGAAAACTGGACCGACATTTGGTCCAAAAAATCACAGCCGGAGCTGGCCAAGGCCTTCATGTACAACTTCGCGAACGTCATCGCGATCGATCCGGCCGACCACCGACACATTTTGCTCACCTTTCACGAGCAATGCTTGGCGCCGCACCCCGCCACCTGCATCGCCGAGAGCAGCAACGGCGGCGAGACATGGAGCATCATCGATGGTGAGCCGGACTGGAACGGCAACGAAGGCCAAGTCATCTTCTTCATGGACGACTCGAAGACGTGGCTGTGGGGCTCGCAGACCAACGGCTTCTTCCGCACGCCCGACGGCGGTAAGTCGTGGCAGGTGATTCCGAAGATGAACACGAGCCACCTGCAAGGCTCGCAGCTGCTGCGAACCCAAGCCGGCGCCTACTACATGGCAGGGGCCGAAGGCATCTGGACCAGCCCCGACGGCCTACCAGCCACCTGGACGTTGATCGACGACACGGGCCCCATCGTGGGCGGGCTAGTGAGCGACGGCGAGAACATGTTCGCCAGCACCTGCCACTTCAAAAATTTCTGTAACCCCCGCTACCTCACCTCACCCGAAGCCGACGGCAAAACCTGGACGGCCCTGGAGCACCCAGTCATGACCCAGGGCGGCACCATGGGCTTCGACAAAGCACACAAGCTTTTGTACTCGTCCAACGGCCGAGCTGGCTTGTGGCGTGTCGTCGTGCCCTGATCGCGAAGACCAACCGATTGTAACGATGCGTTACGCCGTCTACGACCCCAACGATCCCCGCCGAGGCAAGCTCTTGCCCGACGCGGCGCTCGGACAAATCATTTTGGCCGAGGGCGTGACCATCACCAAAGCCTTGCAAGCTGCGGCGGCCCCGGCCGGCGCCGTGGTTTGGGATCGCAAAGAGGGTCGCGTCGCGTACGTGGTGCCGGGCGAGAGCCGCTGACGCGCTCGGTTACGGTGCCGGAGCCGGCCCCAAGTCGAGGGCCGACGCAGGTAGCCGTTCGAAGGCCTCGCTCGCGGCCTCGAGCAGCAACGACAACGTCGGCTGGCGTAGCAGCGCTCGCTTGTCCAGCAGCGCATCTGGAACGGCGCGAAACAGGTAGTTGAGCTGCTCTTTCAGCGGGCCCACCGGCGTCGTGTCGTCATGCTTCCAGCGCGCCACGAGCCCCACCGCTAGGCGCTGCAGGTGCTCGGCGATGTCTTTGCCTGCGGGCCGGAACACCTCGCGGCCCGCCAAGAGCTCGCTGATCTGCCGAAAAATCCAGGGGTTTCTCAGCGCGGGGCGACCCAGCATGACCGCGTCGCAGTTGGTTTGCTCGAACATGCGCAGCGCCGACTGCGCGTACCAGACGTCTCCGTTGCCCACCACGGGGATGCTGAGCTCACGACGAATGCGCTCGATGATGCGCCAGTCGGCCGTGCCCCGGTACTGGTCCACGCGGCGACGCGGGTGCACGGCCAAGAAGTCGAGACCGCTGTCCTCCACCAGGTGCGCGTTCACCAGCGATTCATCGGTGTGCTCGAAGCCGGCGCGCAGCTTGGCCGAGAGGCGACCCGGCACCGCGCGACGCATGGTCTGGAGCAGCCGAGCGAGCAGCACGGGCTGGGCCAAGAGCGCGGCGCCTACCCCTTTTTTGGCCGCGTTGCTGGTCGGGCAACCTAGGTTCAAGTCGACGACGTCGGCGCCCGCTTGGGCCACGACCGCGCCCGCCTCCCCCAGCAGCTCCGGATCGTTGCCCATCACTTGCACGCTGAGCGCGACCGTCGGCAGCTTCTCTACCTGGCGCTCCAGGTAAGGCCGCGAGATCTTCTCGCCCGAAATGCGCACGAACTCGGTACACACCAGGCCGACGGGGCCGTAGCTGGCCAGCACCTCGCGCACGGCGGCGTTGGTGACGCCTTCCATGGGCGCGAGCACGCAGGCCGGCGAGAATGGAAAGCGCCCCACCGGGTCCTCGCCGCTCAGACGGCGCGGCGGCGAATCGGGTTGGCCGCCGTCGCGATGCGCTCTTTCGGCTTGTGGCCCGCGGAGCCGGCGTTGCGCGAGCCGGCCTTCTTGGCCGCGGCGGCGGCGGCTTCGGCCGCTTCGGGGTTGGCCTCGGCTTCGGCGGCCTCGGCAGCGCGAGCCTCTTCGGCTTTGGCCTGGATAGCGGCCAGCTCCGCCGCCTCTTTGGCCGCGTCAGCAGCCTCGTGACATTTCTTGTACTTCTTGCCCGAGCCGCAGTGGCAGGGGTCGTTCCGTCCGAGTTTCATGGTGCTCCTCAGTCTAGTCGTGGGCTGACGAGTCTTAGCACTACAATCGCCCCTCGGCGGCATGAGCGCACACTTCCCAGGCAACACGGCGGCAGCGGAGAGCGGGTCGGATCACTATCCCGTGGCCGCCGCCCAACTCGCGGCCTACCAACGAGACGGCTACTTGATCTTGCCGAGCGTGCTCTGCGAGGCCGAGCTGCTACCTCTGGAAGCAGCCTTCGAACGATTCATTCGCGGCGAGGTCGGCGGCATGGGGCGTGATTTCTGCGACATGAGCGGCCCCTATGGGCGCGCCTTCGAAGACTTCAACTTGATCAACGCCGTACTGCCGCGCGTCTACGAGCCGGCGCTGCAAGGCAACGTCTTCGAGCGGCGCGCCGCCTCGATCGCGCGCCAGCTGATGGGCGACGACGCCGAGCTCGACTACGATCAATTCCTCGCCAAGCGGCCGCAGCGCCCCCAGGCGGTGTTCGCCTGGCATCAAGACTTGGGCTACTGGCCCGCGGGCACTCCCGACACCCGCACCGTCACGTGCTCGCTGGCCCTCGACGACGCCACGCCGGAAAACGGCTGCTTGCGCGTGGTGCCGGGCTCCCACCACGAGCCCAAGCTCCGCCCGCATCGGCCCTCGGCGTGGTCCACGGCGCCCGAGCGACGCGACGAGGCCCACACCTTGACCGCGCAACTGAGCGAGCAAGACGCGATCGTCACGCTGCCCGTTCGGCGCGGCGACATCACCGTGCACAACGAGCGCATCGTGCATGGCTCGGCTGGAAACCAAACCGATGGCTGGCGGCGCACCTACGTGGTCGCGTACCGCTCTCGTCGAACCGTAGCCTACGAGCGCCGCATCGGCTTCACGCACTCCCACAACGACACCATCAACTGGCAAACCAACCTGGAAGCGCTCGACGTTCCTTGATGAGAGGCGCAAAGCCTCCTAACCTCGCCCGCATGAGACTCGTCTTGCGCGTCCTCACGGGGTGTTTGGTGTGGGGTGCGTTGGCCTGCGGCTCGGAAGACTCGCCCGGTGGCAGCGGGGGCGCTAGCGGCTCGTCCACGAGCGAAGCCGGCAAGAGCAGCAGCTCCAGCGCAGGCGCCGGCTCCGGTGCAGGCACGAGCTCGAGCGCGGGCTCACCTTCGGGCGGGCGCAGCTCTCACGCCGGCGCGGCCAACACGGCCGGCACCGCCAACACGACAGCCGGGAGCTCCGCTGGCGGCAACGGCGGCCTCTCGCCCGCCTGTCAAAAGTTCTGCGACTGCCACGCAGCCAATTGCGCAACGCTAGCCATCCCTGACGGCAAGTCGTGCGCCGAATTTTGCGAAGCCATGACGGAGGACCAGCTCGCGTGTCGGCAAAACATGTGTAAGCTCGTGCCCGATCAGCCCGACAACGACCACTGCAAGCATTCGCTCGGAATCGACCAGTGTTTGTAGGTTGAAAGCGGCGGCGGCGGCGCGCCCCCCAGCTCGGGCGCGGCCGTGCGCTGCGCGACTCGATCAACCCTGGGCACGCAGGCGCGCGACCGGATCGAAGCGAAAAAACGCGGCTAGCTCTCGGTAGAGAGCGGAGTGGCCGCGCTCCAGGGCGCGCGGCTGCTCGAAGAACTGCTCGACCACCACCGCGAAGAACTCGGGCGCGTTGGTGGCACCGTAGGCGTCGATGCTCGTCTTGCGGTGGTGCTCGACAGCGTCGACGAGCGCGGCGTATTCGGCCCCCGCGACGCGGGACCAAACGGCGTAGCGGTTCAGGTCGTCGAGCTCGGGCGTCCCATCCATGGCGCCATCTTGGGCGTCCAGCTGGTGAGCGAATTCGTGCAGCACCACGTCGTGCCCGTCGCTGGGATCAGCGGCGCCGCTGACGACCGCGTCCCACGACAACACCACCACACCGCGCTCCCAAGATTCGCCCAAGCGTGTCTGTTCGCCGTCGACCACCACGTAACCTTCGCGCCGCTGCACCTTCGCTCTGTAGGTCGAAGGATAAACGAGCACGGTCTCCAGATCGGGATAGAGCGGACCGTCCAGCTCTGCCCGCCAGAGCAGCAGCAGGCACGCGCGCGCCGCGATCACGACGCGCATCTCTTCGTCGAGCTCCAGGCCCCCCGCGCCCTCGAAGGTCTTCTCGGAGTTGAAGATACGTACCAGCGCCTCGAGCTTCGTCAGCTCCGCGTCGCTCAGCAGACTTGCGCACGGCACGCGGCGCCGCAAGAGCCGGTGGAAGCGCTCCGGAAAAGGCTCGGCGATCACCTGCGCGCGACTCAACCGACGCCACCAGTCGAACATGCCGACAAGCATGGCACGACCACGGGCTTCGATTATAGTCGCGCCGCGCTCGAGCAAGGGTCGAGCCTCCGGAAGACAGAGAGCGAAGCGAATGGCCAAAACAAGCAGCGTTTCCGAGATTTTCGACGCCGAAAAGTGGCAAGCCGTCGAGGGCTTCAGCTTCGAAGACATCACGTACCACCGCGCCCGCGGGGTGGGCGCCGTGCGCATTGCCTTCAACCGGCCCGAGGTGCGCAACGCCTTTCGGCCCAAAACGGTCGACGAGCTGTACACGGCGCTCGAGCACGCGCGCACCTGGAGCGACGTGGGCGCGGTGCTCATCACCGGCAACGGCCCCTCTCCGAAGGACGGCGGCTGGGCGTTCTGCTCGGGCGGCGATCAACGCATCCGCGGCAAAGACGGCTACAAATACGAAGGCGCGGGCAGCGGTGACGCCGCCAGCTTGGGGCGCCTTCACATCTTGGAGGTGCAGCGGCTGATCCGCTTCTCACCCAAGGTGGTGATAGCTGTCGTTCCCGGCTGGGCCGTGGGCGGAGGGCACAGCCTGCACGTGGTGTGCGACCTGACCATCGCCAGTAAAGAGCACGCCATCTTCAAGCAGACCGATCCCGACGTGGCAAGCTTCGACAGCGGCTACGGCTCCGCGCTCTTGGCGCGCCAAATCGGTCAAAAGCGGGCCCGCGAAATCTTCTTCTTGGGCCTCAACTACAGCGCCGAAGAAGCCTACCAAATGGGCATGGTCAACGCCGTGGTGCCGCACGCCGAGCTGGAAGACACCGCGCTCGACTGGTGCCGGCTCATCATGCAAAAGAGCCCGACCGCCATGCGCATGCTCAAGTACGGCTTCAACTTGCCCGACGAGGGGCTGGTGGGCCAACAGCTGTTCGCTGGCGAAGCGACCCGCCTCGCCTACGGCGGCGAAGAAGCGGTCGAAGGCCGCGACGCTTTCCTCGAGAAGCGCACGCCCAACTACGCCAAGTTTCCGTGGCATTACTGACGCGGACTTGCCGCCGTTGACGAGCCGTCCGCGCCGCGGACCATCCGAGAGCGCTCGTAGGCCCCTAGGTCCGCGCGCTGCGCTAGATGTGCAGGTGAACGAACTCCGCGGCCATGCTTTGCTGGCGCTTCGTATCTGGTTGGGCTACGGTCCGCGCCGCCGAACGAACCGGCCGGGAACTGACGGAGGCTGTGCGGGGAGGATCGTAGCGAGGCTGCGCGTGGGGGAACGAGAGGATGTGAGCGCGTTGGCAACGACGCGCTCGATCACGAACGCGTCGTCATGGGCGGGCCGTCTCCGGAATTTCGCGGATAACGGGGCAATTTTGCCGCATTTTTGTAAATGCCTCGATGTGCAGAACGGGTCGACGGCGAGCGGCGCCAACATCGTGCAAAACACGTGCAGCTCCGCCAACAGCCAAAAGGTAACCTTGGAGACGGTGCCTGGCTCGCGCGCGCCCTCCCCGCGCGTGCTCCGCTTCAAGCACAGCAACTTGTGCCTGATGGTCAAAAATCAGGCAACCGCAAACCTGACGTCCATCGTCCAAGCGGCCTGCCCTGGATCGGGCGAAGTCAGCAAAGGTTTCGACTTCGTCGAATAGCCGAGCTCGAGCAAGAAAGCCGTCCATGGCTCGCGTAGTTGCTACGCGACAGCGATGAATCGGTGAGCCCAGCCGGCCGCGCACCCAACGAGCGCGGCCGGCACGAGCAGCCGCGCCAAAATCACTCCCGCGCGCTTCCGACCAGTCTGCGCAAGCTCGCGAGATTGGGAGCGAGAATTTGGGGCCGGGGCTAGGATGGCGGCTACTCACAGGATGGACGAGCTTTGAACCGCGCACTGTTATTGTTGCGACGACTCACGATCGAACAGTGGGCTGCCATTGACCGGCAGTATCGCCAAGAGCCCCAGCCGCTGCCCGACTTGAAAGCGGGCGCGGTGCTGGTCACGGCGGCGCTCGCGCTCGTCATTCCCAAGTACTTCGGGAGGCCCGGCACGTTCGACGACTTTCCGTTCGTCGTGCGCGCGTTCTCCGGCCTTCCGTATCCCGATCTGCACCCTCACCTGTTCTGGGCCGCGTTCAAGCTCGTGCACTACGGGCTCTTGCCCTACCTGTGCATCAGGTTCGTCTTCAAAGACCGCGTATCGAGCTTTGGCGTGCGAGTCGTGTGGGAGCCGAAGGTTTGGCTGCTGTACCTGGGCCTGATCGGGCTGGTGCTGCCCCTCACCTACCTGGCGTCGGCCAGCCCCGCGTTCCTGCGCACCTATCCCAAGTATGCGGGCGCCGGCGATTCACTCGGACAATTTTTCACGTGGGAAGTTGCCTACGCTTTCCAGTTCTTGATGCTCGAGTTCTTCTTCCGCGGCTTTCTGTGCTTCGCGCTGGCCCGCAGCATCGGCTCCCTCGCGGTATTCGTGATGGTCGTGCCGTACGCCATGATCCACCTGAACAAGCCGCTGGCCGAGTGCCTAGGCGCGATCTTGACCGGCGTCGTACTCGGCACGCTCGCGCTGCGCACGCGCTCCATCTTCGGCGGCGTGGCCGTACACTGTGTGATCGCCTGGGGCATGGATCTTTCGGCGCTCGCGCAGAAGGGCAAGCTCTCGAGCTTGTTCGGGGGCTGACCGCTCACGACCCACGCCCACCTGGGCACCGTCGAAGTCCTCAGCGCTGGCGAGCGGCTGCTGCTCGAGGAGCTCCTGGCGCGGATCGCCGAGCGAACACCAGCGCCCAGGTAGGCTGCCACTGGCAACGGGCAGGGGCTGCCAAAACGCAGCTCGAATTGCAGAAGCTCACGTGGCGGCGATCGGTCGAGCCGTGCACCCAGGGCTCAGCTCGGATTCACTCGCGCGAGTTGCGCGCTGGCCGCCCTCACCCGCCGCCAGCGGTCGCGCGCACGAGCCGGCTACGGCTCACTACGCCCCGCTCGGCGTGGCGGTGGCAGCCCGGATGCCCTTCGCGCGCAGGCGAAGCTCACACGATAGGGCCGCGCTGCCGGGCGGAAGCTGCGCAATCGGCGGGGCGGACAGAGTATTGCCGTCCGCAGGCCTGGGCCTGGAAGATGGTCGAAGCTAGGTCTGCATGAAAAAGCTCCTCTTTTTGGGCGCGGCCCTCCTTCTGAGCGCTACCGCCAACTGCAACAGCTCCGGTTCCAAGTCGAAATACGACGGGGAGGCTGGTGTGGGTGGTGAGGCTACCGGCCAACCGTCGGCGATGGGCGGGGAGGCCAGCGGCGACCCCTCCGCCATGGGTGGGGAGCAAGCGGCCGGCGCAGGTGCGCGGCCACGGCCGACGGCGGGCGGGGGTGCAGCGGGCGGAGGGGACGACGCCGGGCAGGGCGGCGAAGCGCCGGATTCTTCGGGAACCTTCTCGATCGAGGGCACGGTTTACGCTCCCGCAGGTGGGGAGGTCGAAGGCACAGTGGTGATCGGCTGCGCGTGGCTCGACGGCGGCTGCGACGACGCCAAGAGCCAGGCCATCCAGATCGGCGAATCTGGCGCGAGCGGACCGTACGCGCTCGAGAACCTCGAAGCAGGGCCGACCTACCTCGTTTTGTTTTGGAAGGACATGAACGACAGCGGGGAGGTCGACGACGACGACTATGTCGGGGTCGTGGCCGACGAGAGCGGAGCCGCTCGCGCCTTCACGAGCGCAGCCGCCGACGCCGACGGCATCATGGCCGTTCAGCAAGAGGTCGCGGCCACCGCGGTCCCCGCTGAGCTGGTCGGTGATTGGTTCGCGGTGTCTGCGAGCGTCGGCGCCACCTCCGAGTGGAGGTTTGCCGCGGATGGCAACGCCAGCAGCGCTTTCACCCTCAACAGCGCCTTTTGTGGCGGCGGCGCCGGCACCGCGATCAACAGCCAAGGTGTCATCGCCGTCGACGGCGACGAGCTGACGTTTTCTCCCGCGAGCGGGCAGAAAACCGTCAAGCCGTGCTCGGGCAGCTCGACCACCACCGACTACTTCATGAACGTGCGTCACCTCAGGTGGCGCGTCGCAGCGTCGAGCACCCAAGCCGGAACGGCTCTTTACCTCACGGACCTCCAGGACCCGGATCAGATCGAAGCGGAGTTTCAGAAGCTCTAGCGAGCGAGCTCGCGATTTGGCTCGGGTCGGCCAAGAACTCGAAGTGCATGGTGTCTTCGATCTTGGCGTGGCCCAGCCAGTAGAAGCCGAAGCGCTCGAACTCGGTGACCCAGCAGCGCGGCATTTCCATGCGCTGGAATTTGGTCTTTTCGTTCTGGCAGCGGTCGCTCTTGCGCCATTCGCCGATGCAGCCGCAGCAGGGGTTTCGCGACGGATCGATGTCCAGCGCGATGCCGTAGACGTGGTTGGAGACTTCGCCGTTGAGGTACGTGTTGCGCTTGCGTAGCCCGGAGAGAACGTACGGCTGGTACGGCTCGCCCGCGCAGCGCGCCCGGATGGCCGTCTCCACGCAGGCAAGCGCGGGCGCGATTCGGCGGTGCACCGCCACGGGCACACCGAAGAAGGTGACGACGCTGGCTTGCTCGGCGGGCGTGCTGGCGTTCCACGCCGCTTCGCCGAAGCCCTTCACGTAGCCATAGCGTTCGGTGCGGTAACGCACCGCCTTGTTCAAGACCTGCCTCCACTCGCGGGCGCTGCCACCCGTGGCGTTGAACGAATCGAAATGCGCGTCGACGAGGAACGCCTGCGGAGCTTGTTCGTTGCAGCGCGAGGGCGGCGCCACGGCGGTAGCGGCCGGCGGCGCAACCAGCGCTGGCGCGACCTCGGCCGCAGGCTCGACCGTGCTCGCAGCCGGGATGACCCTGGGCATGGCCGCGCTGGCCGTCGGCCCCATGGCTCGGTCGCCGTTCACGCGTTGCTCGGGGAGCTGGTCACACGCGAGCAAGGCAACGCACCCGAGCCACCGCAGAGCTGCACGTGTGAACAACGAAGCTCGAAGGTAGCATCGACGCGGGCCGCGCCACCAGCGCGTGCGCCGCCGACGGCGGGAGGTTCGCCAGGCCTCCCGCCATCTCGAAGCGGCAGCTACGCCGCGGGCCTACCTCACGGGGCCCAATCGGAGTCGTCCCAACCACTCATGCTCGTGAAGCCGACGTTCAGGAACGGATGCCCCGGATTGGCGTTGATCCAATTGCGACCGGCCGTGGTCTTCAGCCAGTTATCGACGATGGCGTCGATGTAGCCGTGCCATGCGTAGAAGAAGGGGTCCGCCGGCGAGCCGTAGTAGCTCATGGCCCCACCGATTGCCGTGTGAACCGAAGCATGAAAGCCCGACGTTCCGATGATACGCCCGAGCGTGTCGAGGTCTGGAATGTCGTTCAGCTTGGTGTAGACCGGACCACCGCTACCGAGGGGCTCACCCGGCCCGAACTGATACGTGGACGGCCACTGCCCAACGGCCGACCCGCCGCTCGCGGTCAGGAAAGACGGAGTGTTGAGACCCGTCAAATCCGTTCCGACACGCGGCGCGTACCACGCATCGTAATAGGGTTGGCCTATTGCCAACAGCGGGCCGGAGGCGTCGTAGACCGCGTACGGAAGAGGCGCGTTCACGTTGATGGGCAGCCAGCTGCGCCTGCCGTGGGCGAGCGCGTAGCTTCTGAGATCGTTGACCATAGCGCGGTGCATACCCAAAAAGGAGACGCCGCTACCGAGGCCGTTGAGCCCCCCCGGGTTGTTCACCGTGTGCCACTCCACGTGCATGTCGATGACCATCATGCCGTGCTCCTCGAAATAAGCCTGGTGCGTGGCGCTGTAGTCGGTTTGCTCCCAGTAGCCCCAGTTGGAGATGGTCGTGGCCGGATCGCAGTTGACGCTGGTGCCGCCCGTCCCGGTGCCGCTGGGGGCGGTTGCGCCGCTGGGAATGAAGGCAATCTTGTCGATGCTGAGGCCATCTTCACGGTTGCGGACCTCGAGCGTGTGTCGGCCGATGCCCAGGTTGGCTGTCGCCGTGCCTTGCACCCAACGCCAGCCCGTCGCGTTGGCGATGTTGTTCATGGTCGTCCACGAGCCGGAGTCGACGCGGTAGAACCACGAATCGTCGTCCGCGCTGCCGTTCGAGTCGAGGCGGAAGTAGAAGGTGTACGTCGACGCGCCCGAATCGAACGGGAAGATGGCGGTGTCGGTGCTCGAGCTGGCGCTGCCCGTGTTGTTGCCGTTGCTCGCGATGTAGCCAGCGCCCGAGTAGCCGCTCTTGTAAAATTGCTTGAATGGATACACGCCGGTGGCCGTGGTTGAGCACTCCGCCTCGAAGTACAAGGGGACCGCGCAGTTGTAGGCAGCGCTGCCCGTGCCCGTTGGCGTCCCGTCGCCCGCGTTGAGGAGCGCGATTTTGTCAATCTCGAGCCCGGTCTCGCGGTTGGCGATCTCGAGCGTGTTCGGACCCGGCCCAACGACGAAAATTGACGCCCCCGCGGCCCAGCGCCAACCCGTGCCCAGGCCGCTGAGGTTGTTCACGGTCTCCCAGTCGGAGCCGTTGACGCGATAGTACAGCGAGTCGTTCGAGGCGTTGCCGTTGGTGTTTACCCGAAAAAACACGCTCAAATAGCCAGACTGATTGGCGGTGAAATTGTACACCGCATGATCGGCGCTGGTGTTGTTGTACGTCGCGGCCGTGGTGTTGCCCTGGCTCTTGACGTAGCCCGTGCCGGAGTACGAAGCGGTGGTACTCACCTTGGTTCCGTACGCGCCGACGCTGGTGCTCGGGCACTCGGCCTCGAGATACACGTTGGTTTTGTATTGCGCCGAGGCCGGCTTCGCCGATGCGAAGATAGCCAATAGCGTGCACAAAAGACCGACACCGAGACGTGCTGTCACTTTCATCCCTCGTACCCTTTTCTCGTTCTGCTGTTGATGGTCGCCGGCACTCGTCGCGCGAACACGCCGCCCCTCGCACGCCGAGAGCCGCTCGCCCTGTGGGTGGCACACCTCTCACCACCCTCTTCGCCTAACCTTGCCTAGCATCGGTCCTCTAGCACCGTCGCCGCGCGTCTCGCAATCCTCAAGATGCTGCGCGCGTTCGGACTCGGGGCCGCGCGCCGAAGCGCGCTGATGCATCACGTGACGACGACCACGCCGCGCTGGCAGTGCGGCGCTTTGCTACACACGGCCGCGCCAGTGACGTAGGACATGTTTCAGCCCTCCGATTACTTCGCGACGCGCTTCACCGCGGGCCGATCAAAATGAAAGAAGCGACCGAGTACTTGTCGATCTGCCTACCTTCGGGTCGTCGTCTAGGCAGATGGCAGCTCGAACCCGAGTCGCCTCAACCCGTAAGGAGAAAAGCATCATGGCCGAGAACACCGTCAAGCTTCACCGCGTAGTTCGTGCACCCGCCGAGCGGATCTATCGAGCGTTCCTCAACGCCGAGGCGATGGCCAAGTGGCTGCCGCCCCATGGCTTCACGTGCAAGGTCCACCATATGAAAGGCGAGGTGGGCGGTACGTACAAAATGTCGTTCACGAACTTCACCACCGGGCACAGCCACTCGTTCGGTGGCGAGTTCGTCGAGCTGGTGCCCAACGAGCGCATCCGGCACACCGACAAATTCGACGACCCGAACCTGCCCGGGCAGATGCAGACGACCATCAACCTCAAGGCCGTGTCGGTCGGCACGGAGCTGACCATCGTGCAAGAAGGCATCCCCAGCGTCATTCCGCTGGAGGGTTGCTACCTCGGCTGGCAACAGTCGCTGACCTTGCTCGCGCAGCTCGTCGAAGCCGAGATCAACCAGTAACGCGACGCCGTCAGACCCAGGCGGCGGTTCAACGCGCCTGGGTCGGCAGATCGAACAACCACGCTGGGCGATGGCTCGGACGTGGAGGGCCGCCCGTTGCCGAGATGCACGCCGGTTCGAGTGGTCGCTCAGAACGTCGCGTTGTCGATGGTCACGTAGGGCGCTTGCCCGCCGGGGCCGAGTGGAGACGTGACGGTGCAGCTCGTCACTCCTGCGCTGGGCCGGTGGGCAGTAACGTCCACGGCGCGCCACATGGTGCCGAAGACACCGGGGTTGGAGGCGACGAAGGCGGGTGGCAACTGGGGTGGCCTGGATTCCGCCACTCGCTTGCCCCCGCAGTAGACGAACACGTGTGGCTCGGCGGGAGAGTTGCTGAAATTGTGGACCATGGCGCGAAACGTCTGCCCGTCGAGCGGCGCGTCCACTTGGACACGCTCGGCGGTGCCGTTGGCCAGATCTTGGTTGTTGTCTTCGCCCTCGCGCGGGTTGGGGCAGCGCCCCAGGAGCGCAAACTCCTCGGCAGCGGGGCCGGCCACGCACATCTCGGCTGGTGAATCGGCGTAGCCGAAATCGGCGCGGGGCAAGCCCAGGCGGAGGCTAGCGGTGCAGTTGGCGACGTTGCACGTCGAACCGTTGATGCCGTCGGAGACGCTGCTGGCCGTGGGGGTGAACCAAGGCGCTTGGTCGAAGGGGTTGTGCACGTACAAATCGAGATCGGTGTCTTGGCTGGTGTCCCAACACAGCTCGATGCGCATGCCGCGGCCGTTGGTCGGTACTTCGAGCTGGCAAGTGCCGGTGTCTCCAGCGGCGCCGGTCACTTTCAACGTGAAACGGTAGCTCGAGGGCCGCACGGCTTGAAAGGTGAGCACGGGCGTCTCGCCGCCTTGCAGCACGAACTCGGGATCGGCCACGACTGCGTCGCAGTCCTCGCGCACCAACGTCCAGTGCCAGCTGGTGACGCTTCCCGAGACGAAGCGCCTCGCGTCGAGCTCTGTCGGCACTCCCAGCTGCAACTTGGGCAAGCGTGGATCGTCGGGGCCAGTCGGGCAATCCAGCTCGAGCCGGCCTAACGCTCCGCCAACGCCCGCGCCGCCCGCAACACCGGCTGTGCCGCCCGTCCCTCCTCCTCCAGAAGCGCGACCGCCCATCGACGCACGGCCACCCATCGAAGCCCGACCGCCCATCGATGCACGGCCACCCATCGACGCACGGCCACCCATCGAAGCCCGACCGCCTATCGAAGCGCGACCGCCGGTCTGCGTGCTACCCCCCTCCGCGCTCGCGCCGTCGAAGGGCTCGAGGCCAGTGCGGGCTCCGCACGCCAGCGCGTAGATCCAAGACAGAGCCGCCACGGCGCGCGCGCAAGACCTCACCATGCCGCTGCCACGCTTGCTTGCTTTCATCCGAGAGCCCACGACCACCAGCGGTCAGCGTACCATGGCCCGAGGCTTCGTCGCCGCGCGCCGCGCGCCGGTGACGCGAGAATGCCGCGCGTTTTTCCGCGGATTCGAGAAGTCGTAGCCAGCGGCGCCGCGCCTCCGCTAGCCTCTGCAGGCTGGGAATGTTTTCGCCGCAAGCTGAAGAGGCTCTTACGGTCCTGATGCAGGTGCTCACTCGCCAGCCGGAGCTGGAGGAGCACGTTCACGAGCGCTGGCGAACCCGGGGCGGCGCCGCGGGCGTCCAGGGCTCGCCGCTCTCGCCCGATGTGGCGGCCGCCACCGACGCTCTGGGGGCGGGGCTACTCGAGCTCGCAAAGTCGGGGCAAGACGTCGAGTCTCTAGCCGGGCCCTTCGCGGCCCCGAGCGCGCCGGTGCTGCTGCTGTGGTGTTACGCCAGCACCTGGCGGCGCGACATCCGACTTTCGCCCATCTTGACCGTGGCCGCCGCTCAACCCGAGCTGCGCGAGCGCGTCTCTGCCGTCGCCAGCGGTCGCGTGCTGGAGGGGCCGCTGCTCGACGCGCTCGCTTGCGCGCCGTTGATTGGTGACGGCGAGCAGCTGAACCTGCCGCAAAACTCCGAAGCGCGTGCGCGTCTCGAGATTTTGATTTGGGAAGCCGGCTCGAGCGCGCTCGAGGTACCCGGCTTCGGGCGCTGGCTGTTCGGCGCCAGCTCGACCTTCGAGCTGCTGGTGCACGCTCCAGCGCGGGGCGCGTTACGCGGCCGGGTGCTGGCCGCCTGTTGCCTGGAGGTCAGCGTGTCGGGCCTGCCAGCGCAGGCCGATCCGGAGCTGATCGGGCGTACCTTGCAGGTGCTGCAGCCGCTGCTGCTGCACCCGGAGCCGCTGGTGTGGATCCACGCCGCGCGCGCGCTGGGGCGCCTCACCGGCAAGCTCGAGCAGATGGAAGGTACTCTGCTCGATTGGGTGTTGGGAGACTCTCCGGTGCTGCGCCAGCGCGCCATGACCGCCTTCGCGTCACTGCCCGCGGAACGGCTGAAATTCCTGGGCGGGCAGCTCATCGCGTTGCTCGATTCGCCCACCGAAGCGGTGTGGGCGCTGGGCGCGGCCGCGGCCGCGACGCCGTACCTCTTTTTCGAGCGCCGCCCGCTCTGGGATCGCTTGGCCAAGCGTATCCTCAACGGTGATGGCGGCGCCATCGCGGCGCGCGCGTTGGCGCGCGGCCTGGCGACGATCTGGCGGCGCGGCCAACAGCCGTCCGAGATCGAGCAGCCGCTGCTGCAGCTCCGCGAGATGGCTTGGGGCGCGCGCCCGTCGTCGCTCGACGAGCAACGACGCTGGATCGAGGTCACGGCCGTCACCGACGCCGTGGAGCGGGCCGAGCGCGATCCGCTCGACATCGAGCTCGGCCTCGAGAACCTCGTTCGGTTGGCCGCGCAGTACGACGACGAAGAGGCCGACGCGCGCGCAGCGCGCTTTGCGTCGTCCATCTCGGCCACGTTTCAAGAAGCACGCCGCATTGCCCTCGGCACCGGGCGGCTGCGCCAGCGCGCGGCGGCCATGAACGCGCTCGAGGGCTGCGCGCGGGCCTTCGCGCTGCGGCTGTGGGGCCCCATGTTGGCGACTCGGCCGGCCGGGCACCCCTTCGACCAGCCCGATCTCGAAGAGACGTGGAGCCTGATAGCCCGCGCGCCAGCGGAGATTCTGGATCTGGTGCGCGCGCGCCGCCAGAGCGGTGGCGAGTTCGACGCCGAGCTGCAGCTGGAGGTGCTGGCCGTGCGGCTCGGCGGCTACGCGCTGGACGCGTGCGGTGAGGACGCGGAGCTCGGCCGCGGGCGCGGCCCGACCGCGCACGACACCTGCTTGTGGCTGCGCAAGGTGGAAGGGTTGACCGACGGCACGCGTGAGCTCCCAGCGGCGCTCAAGAGCGCCCTCTCTGCGCTGTTTTGGCGCTTGGTCGACACCACCCGGGGCACCGCCCTGGGCGAGGTCGACGACGTGGAGTGGCTAGGGCCTTTCGCGGCGTGGTGGGCGCTCGTCATCGATCGGCCGGCGACCTTGCTGCAGCTCGCTACGGCGCTGCCGATGATGGCGCCGGGCGCGCTGGCCAGCTGCTGCGAGCGCGCCGACGCGCTGCGCGCCGCCGTTTCCTCGCAGGCCGCCGAAGGCGGCTGGGGCGCGGGCGCGGCCGAAGCGCTCGAGTCGCTGCACGCAGCCAACACCGAGCTGGCCCAAGCATTGGCGGGGCTCGCCCAATCGTTGCAGCATTTTGCGGGCGCGGCGGGGCCGAAACCCGACTTGGAAGAGATGTGCCTGGAGCTGGTTTTAGCCGCCGATCGGCTGCAGTCGGCCCTGGCCGATCCGGTGAAGGCGCTCCACCCGGTGCACGAGCAGAGCACCGAAGACGCGCGCACGCGCAGCTTCGCCGACAACGCGCCGCGCATCGCCACGCTGGTGGCGCGCGCCATTCGTGCGCGCGAGCTGTCGCTGCTGGACGTGTGGTTCGCGGCCCTCGGCCCCATCGCCTCCGCGTTGCTGGAAGACGCCGTGCGCGCGGCCATCAAGCGCACCCCGCCGCCTCCACCCAAGACCAAGAAGCCCGAGCCCAAGGTCATAGAGGGCTACGAGCTGGTGAAGGCCATCGGCGAAGGCGGCATCGGCTCCGTGTGGCTCGTGCGCAAGCCGGGCGCCGATCGCCTGTTCGTGCTCAAAATTCCGAAGGCCGAAGCGCTGACGAGCGCGACCGACGTGGAGCGCGAAGGCATTTTGACGTCGTTCGTCGAGGAAGCGCGCGTACTGGCCGGCTTGTATCACCCGAACGTCGCCAACATCATCGACCGCGGCGTCTCCGACGGCATGCCGTTTTTGGTGCTCGAATACCTGATCGGCGCCGATCTGAAGCAGTATTCACAGGCGCGCGCCATGTCGCTGTTCGAGCTGAAACAGGTGGTGCAGGAGTCGTGCGCAGGCCTGCACGCGCTGCACAGCGCGGGCCTGGTGCACCGCGACATCAAGCCGGCCAACATTTGGCTGCGCCTACCGCTCGCCGGGGGCGAACGCTTCGATCCGCACAAGCATCGCGATCCCGCCCATGTGCAGCCGCTCTCTTCGGTGGTCATCGACTTTGGCATGGTGCGCGCCATTCGTGTGGCCGCCGAGGCGGGCGGGCGCTTCGTCGCCGGCACCGCCGGTTACATTGCGCCCGAGCAGGTGCTCGACCCCGTCGAGCTCGATCCGCGCTCCGATATTTACGCTCTAGCCGGCACCATCTACAACGCCACCACCGGCCGCTCGTTCTTCGACGACATCGACAACCAGCGCGATCGCATCATTGCCCACATGCGCCGCGATCCGCTCGAGTCGACCGAGCGCCTGCAGGCATACCCGCCCGCGATCGCCAAGCTCCTGCGCGAAGCTACCGCCATGAACCCCGCCGACCGCCCGACCCCGCTCGAGTTCGGCAAGGCTTTCGCGGCGGGCTTGTAGCCGAGCTCGATCGCGCAGGGCTCGCCGCGCGTGTTCGCGGCCCGAGCAGCGAGCGCCCGCCAGTGTGGCGCACGGTCGTGAAGCTCACACGCGCGGCGGCGTTTGCGTAGGCTTGGCTTTCGGCCTGATGCGAAGCAAGCGCGCCGCCATCAACGCCACGAACACGATCAGCGTGAGGCGCGTGGTGGCAAAATCACTGTGGTGGTCGCTTTCGACCCAATAGACGTGCAAAATAGCCAGCGCCGCGGAGGGATAGACCAGGCGATGAAGCAGCTTCCAGCGCTTGCCGCCCAAGCGACGCGCCATTCCGTCCGTCGACGTCAAGGCCAGCGGCACCAACAGCAAGAGCGAGCCCCAGCCGGGCATGCGTGACGCCTGATGGGTCGAGTCGTAAATCACGTAGCCGACGTTCCACTTTTGCCCAATCACGAAGTAAGCCCAAAAGTGTAACAAGCAGTAGCCGAACGCAGCCAGCCCCAGCGGCCGCCGCACCGCTGGCACCCACGCCCAACGAGTCAACCGTTGCACCGGCGTGCACGCCAGTGCGAAAAACAAGAACGCAAAAGCCCAAGCGCCACTTACCTTGATCGAGAACGAGAGCGCGGCAAAATCGTAGTCGCGAGTAAAATGCGGGTTGTGCTGATACAACACGCGCAGCATATCGATGGCGGGAAAGGTGCTCGAAACAGACACCAAAACCTTCGCAAGCCGCGGCGACAACACCCCTCAGCCTAATTCCCAAACCACCTCGCCCGCCAGTCAGACGCGGCGCCCCCTCCCGATCTCCCGCGAACTCTCGAGACTTGTAGCGCTCGGGGTCTCGGGAGTTCTGGGGGCGGGTGGCGGGGCCCTGGAATCTTCACAGGAGATCGGGAGATCGGGAGCGAGAGTTCGGGGGTTTGAAACCGCGACACGCCGCGAGGAAGCTGCGCAGTCGCCCCACGGCGTCGTGCGACTCGAACCCCAAATCTCTCGCCCTCCCCATCTCCCGATCTCCCGCAACATCTCGAGACCGCGCAGAGCCTGCGCAGTCGCCTCACGGCGCCGTGCGACTCGAACCCCAAAATCTCTCGCCCTCCCGATCTCCCGATCTCCTGCAGCATCTCGAGACGTGTAGCGCTCGGGGTCTCGGGCGTTCTGGGGGCG